>Ga0302320_10023821_pt1 | contig 11990 bp, 10 predicted proteins | sample Bog_T0_3_FD_202130 | JGI IMG/M metagenome (GOLD analysis project Ga0302320, IMG submission 202130) | Peat permafrost microbial communities from Stordalen Mire near Abisko, Sweden - Bog_T0_3 | ecosystem: Environmental > Terrestrial > Soil > Wetlands > Peat | place: Sweden: Abisko, Stordalen Mire...
AGGCGGACCGCATGATCGCCTGGTGGGCTCCTGCGCGGCGCCGCCAGATGTTCTATGAGAACTCCGAAGGCAAGGCAGCGGAGTTGAATGGCTGCATCTTCCCGCAACCTCCATTGGTCTGGCGGGTCTTGAATGGGGAACTCAACATTCGCGCGCTCACCGAAAACAAGCGGCCCGATAGTTCAACGAAACTTGCTGTTGCGCCCTTCTGGAATCTTTCGGACGATGGGCGCGTATGCACCGGCACCATGCGACGCCCGGACAGCGCGTCTGTTGCGTCGATTCCTGCCTGGGAGCGCGGCTTCTACGAGAGCGCCTTCACGCACGCCAACGTTGGCCGCCTGACGCGTCACGAAAGCGGATTCGATGGGCTGTGGAGTGGCCTGACTGGCAAGCGCCAAAAGTTTCCACTCGAAACACTCATCGCCCTTCCGCAGACGCTCTCGCAGTTTGTGCGCGGAGAGAGAGGCTGATATGCGTATCGAGCACACGCTTCCAAGCGATCTGTTGGGCCAGAAGCCGGTGCGTGTACTGGTTGCCGGCGCTGGCGGGACCGGCAGCGCCATCGTGATGGGACTGCCTTATCTCGACCAAGCAATGCGAGTCTGGGGACGGTCATCAGGAATCGAAGTTGTCATGATGGATGCCGACGAGGTCTCGGAGACGAACTGTGTGCGCCAGCCATTCTCGGTCTCCGACATCGGGCAGAACAAGGCAACCATCCTCATCAATCGCATCAACCTGTTCTGGGGGACGCGGTGGCGGGCTGAGCCGACTTACTTCGATGAGCAGACCTTCGATCGGATCAATGACCGGTCCATCGATCTACTGATTGGCTGCGTGGACACCAGAGCGGCGCGAAGCGTCATTGCGCGCACGCTGTCGAAAGCCAGGAACCGCACCGCTTATTGGCTTGATCTCGGCAACAACGCGGCCAGTGGCCAGTTCGTTCTCGGCCAGCCTTTGAATGCGCGTAATCGCAGGAAGGCCGCACGATTGCGCACTGTCAGTGAACTGTATCCAGAGATCATCGATGCTGTGGCTGGTGAAGACCCGCTGCCCAGTTGTTCTTTCGTTGAGGCACTGGACCGTCAAGAGCCATTCATCAACCAGACTCTGGCATCTGCAGCATTGGCTATGCTGGCGCGGCTCTTTCGCTACGGCAAGCTCACACACCACGGCGGGTTTTTCAACGCACAAAGTGGTGTTCTCAGTCCTTTGCCCGTCGATCCCCAACTTTGGTCGAAGACGCGGAGACGCTCTCTGCGACCGTAATCCAGAAATCGAATTTCGTCAGGAGAAAAACCATGTTCAAAGAACTTGTACCAGTCCTTCGCGACCGCGCGGTGTTGCTCACGGTCACGCTTGTCGATGCAGATCAGATTCGGGTGAACATTGTGCCGAAGAAGCTCAAAGACGGCGACAATGATGCTCTCACCACCCCACTCAGCGTCACCGGCACTGCCGAAGATCTGGACGCCGAGTTGTCCTCGACAATCATCAGCTTCGTCGGCTCCCATCTTCAGATGAAGAACACACTGGAGAAGGCGAAGGCCGAGATGGATGCGGCATCAAAGGCGGCTCAGGCAGAGGCGCGCGCGAAGTCCAAAGCGCCTACCAAGGCGACGCCTGCGAAGGCGGAAGTCACGCAGAATGTTCCCGCAGCCAAGCCTGCCGAGCCAACGAAGCCCGCACCGCAGAAGCCCGCAAGCCTCTTCGATATGCCAACACCAGCGACTACTCCCACAACTATGCCAGCCGAACCGGAAGATGACCCCGGATTTGCAGAAATCGACGATGACGAGGAACCGGAAGAATTCGAAGAACTGGATGACGCGGCGTGACGGCCAGCATTCCACGCTTCAAGAGGGATTCGGATCGCTAGCCATGCGTCGGAACCTGTGGGGAAATGCCGATAGTGTTGATAATGAGCGCAACGGGCTGTTAACCGTAAACCGAGGATCATGTGGAGGCGGTACATCCTTGCGTATTTGATCGACGACGTGGAACCGTCACTCTCCGACATTCTGATTCGATGAGCCGCGGGCAGTATAGATAAATGGCCCCGAACAGGAGATGACGAACTTATTAGCAAACGCCTCAACCGCGAAATTGCGCAGGCTATGGATGCCGCCTTGAAGCGATGGAATAGTGACACCGATATTCAAAATGGACCTCGCCTGCTCCGCTGACAAAGCAGTCTCCCAGGTCGCCGCGTCTTTGGCAAACTCGCAAAACCAATAGCTGATCTCTTTCTCTTCGGGAGGAGCTTTTCGCTCCCAGCCACGGATGTACGCCTTTCGGTTTAGCGGATCAATACGCGGCTCTTCTGTCGATTCCATAATGGCTTGCCTCTTTCACTGTGAACTGCCGTAGCCTGCGTACATTGTACGGTTAACTCATCCTACACAATGACCAACAATACCTTCAAGAAATACCCGACCAGGTAAAGACTGTTAGTATCAACTGAAATTCTTGTGCGGTCAAATTGGTGAACACTGGCCGACTTTTCGAGAATAAAACTTCTCCGATTGATGTTTCTGCATTCCCCAGGTCTCAAAATCGAGACCTGGGGCACCAGGCATCAGAACCGCCGATTGCGCGAGAGTATGATAGACCACTGGTTCAAAGCCGACGTAGTTTTCGATTGTCCCAACTGCGGCAAGCGCAGCGTTGAGACATTGATCGCGAATGCTTCGCGGCACAATCCAGGGGGTGTGGCGGAAGGGGTGCGCAAGACCGTTGCCCCTCTGACCTGCCGCGTCTGCAATAAGCCTGCCCCGGAGGGGCAGCCATTCCAGATCGGCATGAACGACCTGACGCCAAAAGATGTATCAAAACTCAACCTCAAAATGCCCGAGATACCCCTGTTTCCCGTTGAGAAGCCGTGCCCATGCGGTCTCCACGGGAAAACATACGGCGAGTGCTGCAACGGTAAAGGTAGCCACGCTATGGGAAACGCGATGTTGCTCGGATCCACGCCGATCATTGTTCCCGGCGCACGAACCCATATTCTTTCGAGCGTCGTCATGGGTGATACACGGTTTCGCAGTCTCTGGAACAGGCTCTTCCACAGCCCTCAGGAGCAGCCATTCCATCAGTTCCTGGACGGACTCGTCGTTGACACGATGGGCAAGGAATGGTTTGAGCAACAGTTGGCGCTTCCGTACCTCAAGCAAAACGCAATCGTCCGTTGGCGCTCCTCCACGATCTCCCTTCTGAAAAGACCGAGGGATGGAGCTGATGCCATCAGTACGGGCCATACACTCACTGGCCCCGCAAAGGCATACCTTTGCTTTGGCTATGACATCTACTGGCTGCAGCTGGTGCACAAACTTCCCGAATCGCTGGTCAAGAGGCTGAAAGAGTTCCAGGCTTTCCAGGGAGCACGCTACGAGATTCTGATAGCAGCGGTGTTCGCTCGCGCCGGCTTCGATATTGATTGGATCGACGACACCAAGGCAACGGGCAAACATCCGGAGTTCATTGCGACCCATCAGCAAACAAAACAAAAAGTGGGAGTTGAGACCAAGAGCCGGAAGCGGCAGGGATCGTATAACTTTGCTGGTACCGTTTCACCCGAGACGCATCTCAAGGGTGACGTTTTTGGCCTATACGAGACTGCGATTAAACAATCCCCTCAAGGTGGCCTGCCGTTCCTCATCTTCATTGATGCGAATGTGCCTGACACTATTCCCGCCGGTACACCGGGATACTCCGACTTCCCGGTCGATGCGGTTCCGTGGATGAAAGAAATTCGGGACGGTCTCGTCGTCATATGGCAGGCTTCAGAGCAGCCATCTTCTGAAAGCGCAGTCTTCGTCACCAATCTCGCTTTCTACTACGGCAGCGACGATGAGCCGTCACCAGCTGGTATGGGAAGCTTTTTCCCTTCGTTGAGGCCGCAGATCCCGATTGTGAACGAGCCGATGATTCAGGATTTGATTTACTGTCTGAAATTCTATGCAGAAGTGCCACGACAGATCTGAATCCACAGTTCGCTACACGCAACTCACGAAAGAGATGTCCTTTTCGAGCAGATGCCTACGTGTTTTCGACCAGCGCCTTCGCGTCGTCGGGAAATCGATGATGCATTTAACACGCTGAGGTCAATGCTTGACGGTCGGTTCTAGCCTACATGGGAGGGGTTGCGATGACCACGCGGTACTCGAATGCTACGGCGAATCAGCATTACATTTCGCAAGTTGAGCAACGGCTCAATGCGCGGAATCCTAAGGCGAAGCTTAGCAATCAGCGCATTTATTCCCTGTCGCTCCTGGACAGAGAAGCTTTTACTCTCGCACTCGATTCTCAAGACGGGCGCTTGATTTCCAAAAACCTGTCCCTCCGCGATCTCTTCAGTTTCGACGTACTTCCCAACAACGCACGCAAAAACTACGAGGAGGCGTTTCAAGAGTATGAAGGCACCATGCGAAACAATACGGTTTCGCTTCTAAAAAAGATTGATCAAGGCTCCGCAGACATCAAGGAAGAAATCCTGGCGATTTTCGTCGCCAAATTCATGAACTTTCTTCGCAATCCGTATTCCATAAAAAAGGCCCTAGACACTGTCGGTGGTATCACGCGTTTCGAGCCCACCGATCCTGACCTGCTAACCCAATTCAACGCCGTGCTCACTGGAAGCAAACCGCACCAGGATCACCTGTGCGCAGAACTCGGAATCACCACCGACGAATATCGCATGTGGCTCGCTTCATTGTTCATGATGCTCATGCGGCCAAAACCACAGGAACCGAATCTCATGGAGTTGACCGTCAAACAACTGTTCGAGAAGCCATCCGGCTTTCCAATGGTATGTATACATCGGTACACCGACGACGATGCAGATAAGCGATGCCTTCTCTCTGATCGAGGCTTTGCAAGTCCATTGCCGGACGAGCCACACCTCTCCTTCAACTTCAATCTTTGTTCGACAGCATTCATCACGTATCTTTTTGGGTCGGTTGACGACATCAAGCTTCCGGTTGCGCCCCCGCCGCACATCATTGAGCGGTATAAGACCCTCGGCAAGACTGTTTACGTTCATCCATTCGTCAATGATTTCGCGGCACTCGCCCGGTATAACCAGAATGTTGTCTATCAGTGCCACCAGACGGTTTATTCGTCCTCGCGGACTGTCCACGGCGTGAACACCGTTTGAACACCATTAAGAACCGAGAACGGGGAACTTCGGCTGTTACCAACAATTAGCGATACAGCTACTTGTTCGATTAGCTCACTTATCTTGCAGGCGGCTCCGTGGTTTCTCTTGATGCCGAATTCAGATCCTCATCCGGGTGGGCGAATAACCCAGTCGTCTATAAAGAGAGCCAACTCCGGGAGCCGTTCGAGAGAGCGGTTGGGATGCACGAATCCATGCTCCGCAGTAACGCCTTCGTTCGTGAACCCGAAGCAGATCTCCCTGACTCATTGATCATTCGAAGAGTGAAGGAAGCCCCGCTTCTAAACTCGTGACCATTCGCAATGACTTGTCTGCGCCAATAGGTTTCGAGAAATGGGACCAGTAATTCGTCCTGAACCGACGGATACTCAGCGAAGAAGCGCTCGAGATTCTGCGCGAGCCATGTTTGTGAGACAAGCGCATCCGGTACCCGTGCTTTGAGAGCGCTGCCAACCATGTAAATCATGCCCGCAGCTGCGGTACCCATTGATGGAATGAATTGACCAGCTCGGACATAACAATCGGTCGAGGTCATTGCAGATAACACCGCATCGCGCAGGGCATGGGAGACAAGATTTGCCTCTGGGCGTCCAGCCAGACCGTCTTCTATGGCACCGATCTGCGAGGCCAAGTCCTCGTCCGAAGAACCCAGCAACCGAAGAAATGCGAGACGCAGCGCCGCAGGAACGAGACCGATGATCACCGCAAACGGACCTTGTGCGGCGGTCAACTCCTTGGGCACCGCAAACTGCTGGACGGAATCTCCCGCCTGATCTGATCGAGCTGCCGAGTCGGGATTCGCGTCGGCCATCAAGACGGTCAATCGCACTGCCGCCCGAAAATCATTCCGCCGCAGTGGGTACGCGACCCAAAATCCGGCATACGTGTAGATACTCCGAGCGACTGGATACGTCTCGGCGAGTTGCATTGCGCCCTGCAACCACACTTCGGCGGCCGAATACTCTCGGAGCCCCTCTCCAAACATAGCCATCCAGATCTGGATGTAACTCTTCTGGGCCGGATAAAACTTCGTCGTGTCCAAACCGTCAGTGCCAAGAAACATTCCCTGCGTTGGAGCGTTGATATTTACCGGAGGCCGGGACTTATGAGCGATCGACCCGAAGTAGATTGCCACGCGGAAGAGGCTGAGGAACAATTCCTTCCAGGTGATCGCATCGCTCTCGGCTGTAAGCGTTTCCCTGACAGCCAGTTGAAGGGAGTCGAATGCGCCCTTTCTGTCATTGGCGTTCCAGCGAGCAATTGTCTCTTCTGCGCAGGACTCGGCAAGCCGCTCCCCCAACAGCACTGTCCGTGACAACAAGACTGCTTCGTGGGTCAGCGCAACGGCCCTCGCGGGATCTTCCTTTCCAAGAAACTCCGCCAGGGTGATCATGACGTTTCTGCGCCACACATCGTGCTCGCTGATCGCGTAAGCATGCGCGCGTTCAAGCCATTCGATCGCTTCGCTCTTCCGACCGGCATAAGCCAGTTGGCGGCCTGTCACTTCTGTGATGAGGAACGCATCGCCCTCACTGTTGAACTGGGGCAGAGACGAAAGAGCCAGTTGTACAGCAGCGTTCATATCGTGGCGCCATTCAGCAAGGATCATGATTCTGGTCCTGATCGCAGATGCCGCGAGCGTCTTCAATCCTCGCTGAGTCCCGACAGCTTCTACTCTGAGGACCAGTGCTTCGACTCGACTCCAATCGCGGTCACCGGGTGCCTTTCTGTAATCACGCAGCCAAATTCCATCGCAAAGTACCGACGCGCTATCTTCTTTGAAAGGAGACGCATCGAGCTCTTCGATCTGTTGCGGCGTCAGCTGTTCCACAGTGCCGATCCAGGATTCAACCTCTTCGTCTGATCCTGCGTACTGCGCTGTTGCCCAGAGGATACCAATCAAGGACGTCTCGCCCATCGAAACTTGCTTGCCATCGGGAAATACAACGGACGCCGGCCTCTGCAGGTACTTCAGGAGATATCGGTTGGCGATCGCCGGATGTTTCTTGCAGAACCGGATTGCAAGAAAGCTGGAGGCGATCGCACCGCCCCAGGTGTTCACACCTCCAGAATCGAGCTCCTGATCGAGTCGCGACAGCAGGAAATCAATTGAGCGGCCTCGATTATCCGTCGCCACAATCTGCAGTCCGCGGATGTGCAGCTTCAGATTGATGTCGATCTGATCCGGAATCTCAGCGATCCAAACGGACGCGAGCACCATACTATCCTCGATAAGATCTGGCTCGGCATCGATGAGTGCTGTTAACGCGCTGGCAAGCATAAAGGCTGCCTCGCCGAACAGCCCAGCCAAGGTAAAGTAGTGAATACACGTGACAGCATCGAGCGGATAGATCGTGCCCCTGGCCATGATGCTGAGGGCGAGGACCGTGTATACGCCGCGGCGCGTTCGCTCCTCGAGCAGATTGGAGACCGCGGGATCGATTAGTGGAGATATCGTGTATTTATCTCCGACAAAGGGCTGAAGCCATAGTCCAGTCAACCTTTCCATCTTTTCGAGCGGTAGCGAGATAGGACTTTTTACCCGCGCAACTCGCTCCACTTCCTCCCTCGAGATTCCCCCGATGACCAGGGTCAGGCGGTACAGCAACTCGCGAGTGCCTTCATCCGGTATCGTCAGGCGCAGGAGTTCACGCGCATCTGTCCGCTCGGCGTGAGCGAACTCAGCCTTGACGATCGCTTCGAACTCGTTGGCATCGAACAACCAGCCCTTCGAAGCAAGATATCTGGCGACGGCTGTAACTAAAGCGGGAAGCCCCTGGGTGGCCGTATGGATCAGCGTGGTCAGTTTCGACGCCAACACCGTCGGGGCGCCATAGGCGACTAGGAGTTCAGGTGTCTCGCCTTCGTCGAACCGTGGCGCCTGAATTTCCTCCACCGCTGCCTGTTCACTGGTTCGCTTCGGAAACGGATAGTACGAGGTGGTCAGCAGCTTACCGTTAGCAGACCCAAGATAGCGGCTCAATAGCTCGATTCTTCGTGCGAGGGGATCTCCCGGCAGAAATCGCGGAAGATTGTCTAGCACGACCAGAGAGCCTTGAAGTGAGACGCTGATCTCCTCGTACATCTTCGATAGGACTGGACCGGATTGCCCGCCGCTGACCATCCTCAGCGTCGAATCGATAGCGAAACACGCCTGAGCGGGCGTAGCCCCGCGAGGCACATCCACCCAAACGAGCGGCCTCGGGCTGGAGTTTCCAATGAGTAACGAGAGCTGGGTCTTTCCCGCACCAGGCTCGCCGATGAGGCATATAGCCGTGGTGCGTTCAAAAGCCTCAAGCACCAATCCAACCGTGTTCAGACGAGGTATCGAAGGAGACACCATGTCGGGTACGTCAGCCACGAATGAGGGCTGAACAAACTCGACGATTGCGCTGACCTGGCCTGCCAATGACGCTAGAGCCACCTGGGTCGTCGTAGAGACGTTCTCCAACGTAGAAATCCGACCTTCTGCTTTCGCCATCCGCGCGCCAAGCTCGACGAGTTCCGATCGAATGAAGGCAACCATCTGGAGATCGGCTTGCGATTGCGTAGAGCGGGACACCTCGGCAAGAAGCTGGGCTCTGGTAAGAAGTTTTGGGCCCGCCTGACTGAGGGTGCGGAAGAGGAAGGCGAAGAGTCGGTCAGATAGTGCCCCAGCCTGCTCGTCGTCAGCCGCGAATCCGGCTTGGATCAGGCCGATGCGTGTCCTTCCTTCTACCGCAACGTAGTCGTCGGCATTGGTGCTCCACTCAAAATCATCGACGAAGTCATCGAACTGAGCGTTCGATTGGACGACTGCCTGGAGGATTTGCCAGGTGCCTGCCGAGATGCGCACCGGTGCTGCGCTTTCCTGAAGAAGGGCCCTGATCTGCTGAACAGCCGCCTTGCGAGCTTCCTCAGAAAGGTCTCCCGACCGAATCGCCTCCCACAGAGCGATTCCCTCAAGATCGCCCTGCCAGTGCTGCTCCCTACCGATCTTGGCGGTCGTAAGGAGACGAAAACGCAGACGCCATTCGGGATTTGTAGCGCGATGATCGGCAAAGTTAGCGAGCGCTTCCAGTGAGATAGGTGATCGGAGCGTTATATTCGCCTGCCGCCGCTTTACCTGCTCAAACAGCCGCGTACCTTGAGACACCGACGCGCGGATGTCCCTCCCGACAGTGTCAATGTCTTCTCCGCACTCGAGTTCCAGGGTCTCCAAATCATCGAGATTCAGCCATCGCAACGCCGTCAGATCGACTTGAAGGACGAATCCTGCAATCGTAGCGTACGCGTCCCGGTCTACGTTGTAATTGAACTCCATTGGATAATCTCGACTTCATCACACTACGGCGCGAAGCTTCGACAACTCCCACATTTTAGTCCTTCAAAGTAGGGAATCATGGCGAAAGAATCGGTTCTCGCAGGATTGAAGGGGAAGAATTGTAGTTGGGAGGAATTCTGGCTTTACGCCAAATCGCCGTACCGCTTGGGGAGTTACTCCTTGGTCTTGAGTTTGCTGTCGTTTTCCCGGATAAACGTCTCGATCTCAGGAGCACTGGCAAGAATGCGGAGCCATTGTTCCTTGTAGAGGGTGACGGGGAAACGTCCCATTCCGTAAAGGGATACGGCGCCTTTCTCGCTGACCTTGAGACTCAACCCTGCTGAATCTTTGCTCTTGAGCTTTGCGTTTTCTGCCCGCAGGCGCTCCAACTCCGCTTTCATTTCCGCTTCGTTCATGCCGTCTCTCCCATTCTGTGTTTTGCTTCAACCGTCTCACTGCGCACCGGTTGCGCCATGCCGCAAGGCTCTGCCGTTCCTGCCAATAGCGCCTCTATCCGCTCGACTTCGAGCCGCCTGAGTTTCGCGGTGCTGGACCACTGCTCCATCCGTTCAGGGTCAGTTGAGAAGTCGGCGGAGATTTCCATCCACCTGTTCTCATTCTCACGGGCCGCCTTGAGCGCGACCTGAAGCTCCTCGATTTGCTGATCCCTTGATGAATTCATTCAGGAATCAGTTTATATCGTCGTTGCTGTTTCGCCGCAAAGCCGCCTGCACGGCAACCCAACGCATTCCCGAATGGATGCCCGACCGGCCATTCATCACATCCGAGCCAGTATTCCACCTGAGGTAAATCCAAATGAAACCATCCAAGCTTTACGAAGCGCTTCATGCGCTGATCGGCGAACGTGTGCCTCTGCATATCTGGGGCGCGTGCGGCGTCGGCAAGTCGCAGATCGTCGCCCAGGTTGCGGACGATCTCGACTTTGATTTCCTGGACGTTCGCGCTGTGCAACTCGATCCGGTCGATCTGCGCGGGTTGCCCCGTATCAAAGCCGATCAGACCGAGTGGGTACCGCCCAAATTCCTGCCCACCACAGGGAAAGGCATTCTATTTCTCGATGAGCTGACCTCCGCGCCGCAGATGACGCAGGCTGGTTGCTATCAACTGGTGCTCGACCGCAAGCTGGGCGAGTATGTTCTGCCTGACGGCTGGGTAGTCATTGCCGCGGGCAATCCAGCCTCCGAGCGCGGTGTGCATTTCTCGATGCCGCGTCCGCTGCGGAATCGTTTCGTCCATCTCGAACTTGAAGCCGATCTCAACGACTGGTGCAAGTGGGCCGTGGGCGCGGGTGTGCGGCCGGAGATTATCGCGTTCCTGCGCTTCAAGCCGGACCTGCTGCACACCGCCGATGCGACCTCAGACGCCAATGCCTGGCCCACTCCCCGCTCCTGGGAGATGGCCTCCAATGTTTTGCGCGGCATTGCCAACCGACAGAAGACCACGTTCCTATCCGGCGCGAGGGAGTTCGAGGCGCAGTTGCTCGACGGAACGGTGGGGCCGGCGGCTGCGGCGGAGTTGATTGCATTCTTGCGGCTCTTCCGGCAGTTGCCGTCGATCGACGAGATTCTGCTCAACCCGGAGACGGCGCCACTTCCAGCGGAGACATCGGCGCAGATCGCTATCGCCACGGCGCTGGGCCGGGCCATGACTGACAACTCCGTAGCGAGAGGACTGAAGTATCTGGACCGTATGCCGACCGAAATGCGCGTCATGGCGATGCGCGACGCGGCGGCGCGAGACACCGCCATCACCCACACGCCGGAGTTCGTTCGCTTCGGAGTGGAACATAGGGAGGTAGTTCGATGATTACTGAACGAGCCATGCTCGCCACCGTCCATATCAGTATTTGGACGGCCATCAAACACGACCGCAAGATCAGCCGCGACGTGGCCGACCAGCACGGAGCGCACCAGGGAGCTGGCCGCTATAACAAGCAGTTGCTGCGCGGCGCCGACAAACTCGACGAACTGCGCACGCTGGCTGGGCAGGTGCGTCAGTACTTCTACAAGATCACTTTGCCGTGGTCCGATGAGGGCTTTCGCCTGCTGCCGTCGAACCTATACTTCGACTTGACGGCACGGATGCGCGAGTTCGAGGCCAGCTTTGAGCAGGGCGTGGAGGGCTTTCTTCAGGTCTATCCGCAGTACATCGAGCAGGTGCGCCCGGAGTTGAACGGCCTGTTTCGGGAGGAAGACTATCCCGCCGCCGACAAGCTGCGCAAGAAGTTCGGAGTGAAGCTGGAGATCTTACCTATCCCGACTGGCAACGACTTTCGCGTACAGATGTCGGCCGAGGAGCAGGCGCGCGTGGCCCGCGAGATCGACGCCAGTGTTCGCGAGTCCTTGACGCGCGGGACTGAGGATTTGTGGAAGCGGCTCAGGGACGTGGTTTCGCACATGGTGGACCGCTTGAACGAGCCGGAGTCGCGGTTCCACGCGACAATGGTCACGAATGTCTTCGACCTGGTGGAGTTGCTGCCGCGCT
>Ga0302320_10023822_pt1 | contig 11990 bp, 10 predicted proteins | sample Bog_T0_3_FD_202130 | JGI IMG/M metagenome (GOLD analysis project Ga0302320, IMG submission 202130) | Peat permafrost microbial communities from Stordalen Mire near Abisko, Sweden - Bog_T0_3 | ecosystem: Environmental > Terrestrial > Soil > Wetlands > Peat | place: Sweden: Abisko, Stordalen Mire...
CGACGGCACTTCCCGAGCAGTCAGGAGCAGCACGATGACACGGGCATTTAGGAGACTCGTACATTTTGCAACGCAATCCCTGCTACTAGGTTTGCTGTTTGCTATGCCACTGCCCGCACAGGCGCCCACAACCGGCGTATGGCACGGCTATTTGCGGAACTCAGCAAGTGCACCGGTTGTGAACGCCAAGGTGCGCCTGACCGGTGCGGCCACCGCCGAAGCCAGCACGGCCCCCGACGGTGCTTTCACTCTCCACGCGTTGCCCCTTGGGAAATACAAGTTGACCGTCGAGGCCGAGGGGCGGAAGGTTGCCTATGCGCAGGCGATTGACCTGACGCCGGCCCCGCCGGTCGAATTGATAACGCTGTCGAACCGCGGTGAGCTTGAGGTTGCTGAACAGCAGCAGACAGGGGCGACAGGTGGAGTAGCTCTTTCGAGCCAGGCGGTGAGTGAGTTGCCGCTCAACAAGCGCGACTTCTCGTCCTTGCTATTGCTGGCGGCAGGCACAATGACCGACACGAATGGCGCCACCAACTTCACCGCGCAATTTGCAATCAACGGGCAGCGCGGCGTGGAGGCCACCTTCGCGATGGACGGAGCAGACATTAGCGACCCGGAGATGGGCGGCGCTACTTTGTCGAATTTCAACGTGGACGCGGTGGAGAGTATCGACTCAAGTTCGGGTTGGATGCCTGCTGACATCGGGCGCGGGGCCGCAGGCTTCACAAATATCCACACACGTTCGGGTGCGAGCGGTTTCCACGGTTCGTTCTTCGAGTTTGTACGCAACTCGGCCTTTGACGCACGCAATTTCTTCGACCATCCGACGCCTGCATACCCGGGACGCATTCCCCCGTTTCGTCGTAACGAATTCGGATTCACAAATGGCGGTCCCGTCTATATGCCTCATCTCTATGACGGGCGTAATCGCACCTTCTACTTTACTGAGTACCAGGGCTTTCGCCAGGTGCTGGGCACAACCCAGGTCATGCCGGTACCCACCGCTGCACAACGGCCTTCAGGAGGCTCAAATATCGTCTCCGACACGGTGAGTTTCCCCGACGGAACGACAGATTCGCTGGCAATTCCGGTGAATCCGTCAATTGCCGCGATACTGGCCCGTTATCCTCTGCCCAATTTGCCCACGGGTTCTTTCGGTGCAAGTACCTATGCGACCGCTTCAAAGGTGACCACCAATGCCGACCAATTCTCGTTGCGCATCGATCACAAGCTTTCAGCCAAGAACCAGTTCTTCGCGCGCTTCACGATGGACAACCTGACAGGACCGACGACAAATCCGGATCAGACAGCGATCGATCCCACCTTCGCCGTCGAGTACCTCGATCGGCAGCGCAATATCGTCGGGACCATAACGACGACGTTCACGCCAAAGCTTGTGCTCGAGTCCTCGCTCTCGATAACCCGATCCACCCCTGGCTTTCCTACCCCCGATCACACGGACGCCGCGTTGAAGTTTGAAGACGGTCTCTTCGAAGCCTTCAACAGCGCCGGCGGATCAGTGATGCAGGCCTACGGCAATCTGTTCCAGGAGCAGGAGAACATCAGCTACACCGCCGGACAACACACTCTGAAAGCGGGCTTCGAGGTCAGGAAGAATGTGGACACCGCCTATTTCGGTATTTCACCGAACGGGGAGTACGATTTCGGCGGCGGTACCGCCTACGCAACGGAAGCGATCGCGTCCGCGAGTGACAAGCACAACATCAACGTAGGTGATCCTCTACCGGATACGCTCTCTGGTTTGCTCTCAGGTTCGTCATTTGCCTATATCGTGGCCGTTGCGCCTCCAGGTGTTTCAGGTGGTGCACACATCGGCACCGCTGCTATCAACCGCAGCGATTACAATGCCTATGTCGAAGACGCTTGGAAGGTTACTCCGAAACTGACGCTGGACGATGGTGTCCGCTGGGAGTTCTACACCCCGATCAGCGAGCGTGCACATCGCACTGGCTCCTTCCGTACACTGAACGGAACCTTGGACTATGTTGTCAATCCTCTGCACGGATATTCAACCACCTGGAATGGATGGGGCCCAAAGGTACAAATCTCCTGGGCGCCGCTTAAGAACTTTGCCGCGCACGCAGGTGGAGCGGTGACGGTAATACAGCCTAACATCTGGCAGGATAACCTCCTCACTGGTGCAACACCTTTCGAGAACTACCCGCGGCGTCAATCCTCATCGAGCGCGCCACTTGCGTATGGGTTCACAATCACCCCATCGATGCTGCCTATTGCCTACGATCTGAGCGGCAATGACATTCTGGCGGAGGGAGCGAAGAAGATTCCCGCCAACACGCCGATGGACGTGGACCGCTACGAGAAGGATTTGGCCAACGTGACTTCCTCGGGTGCTGTGAGTGCGCTGAACCTCTCCGGGATCGATGCCAAGTTTGGCGATGGCACACTCTACACCTGGACACTGGGCCTCGAGCGCAAGATCGCCAACCTGTCAGCGGACCTGGGATATGTAGGAACTGTGGCTCAGAAGCTTCCGCGCATCTCTTTTCCAAACGCCTATCCCGGCGCTACTCCTGAGTTCGCACCCTACACGCAATTCAATTCTGCGGGTGACGTAACCGGCGGTTTTGGGGTGATGAACGTGATGAAAAACGATGTGCACTCCAACTACAACGCGCTGCAGGCATCACTATTCGGTACTGTGGGTCACGGCGGACCCGGCATTCAGGCTTCGTACACGTGGGGTAAGTCGATCGACGCTACTTCGATGGTGTTTGGTGGCACGGGTTCAACAGGTGCTACGACCTCAGGAGCGTCACAGGACCCGTTCAATCTTCGCGCAGAGAAGGGACCTTCAGCCTTTGACGCGACGCACAATTTTGGACTGAGTGTGGCGCAGGACCTGCACATGGAGAGCGCGAACTTCTTGAGGGTGCTTCCGCGAAGCTTTACCTATGGATGGGAACTGCTCTCCATCTCTTCGATATCGTCCGGTGCTCCGTTCACCGTTTACTCGGGTATACAGCAGACGGGAGCGGGCGCGAACGGCGTCGACCGTCCGGATCAGATTGCCGTGCCGAAGTTGTCCACGGCGCGCACGAACCGCCAAGACTACTTTGGGATGGGAGCGGCCAACGCGAGCACATATTTCAATATTCCCCTTCATATTGCCGGCGGCACGGGACCGAACCAAGGACGCTTCGGCGCTCTCGGACGCGACACTTTCCGCGGGCCTGCCTACTACGACTACGACTTCGCAATGATCAAGGACACGCCCTTCGGAAGGAGAGCCTCGGGCGCGGAACGTATAGATCTGCAATTCCGAGGCGAATTCTTCAATCTGTTCAACATCGTCAACATGGGGCTTCCCTCGAACATCCTGACTGGATCTGGTTTCGGCGAAATTTCCAAGACGGCCGGCACTTCGCGGCAGATTCAAGTGTCACTCAAGCTTATCTACTGATCGAGACCGCTTGACATTTACTGTAATGCCGCAGGATCGGCGACCAACCATTTCAATGGCTCTGGTGCAAATATGTGCGCGGGGCGCAACAAGGCCCGTGGAGGGGCAAAGGCTACGCGGCGAGTACCGCATTCCAGATTGCAGGGACAGTTTGGTTCTTGAGACGGAGACTTCCCAGGGCGAATTGCCCTTTGCGAATTCGGTGGAGCAGTTCGATCCCGATAATGGTGGTAGCTGCGCAATCAAAGTTCTTGAAGCCGAGCATCGGCCCAGGTCGGGATTTGATAGCGCGGTGATCCTGTTCGATCAGATTGTTCAGGTATTTCGACGATCGCAGCTTGGTATGCTTCCAAGTATCGTCTTCCGTTGGCATCTCTCGCACTGCTCGGTGTGATGCAGCGCAGCCACCCCTCTATAAATGTGTCCTGATAGGTCGGCCGGCGTTCACCGATCTGTCCTGCGATGATACTCGGATGACGCATGCCCCAAAAGGATTCCATCAGACGAAGCTTCTGATGATTCTCCAAACAGGCTCAAAACTGCGCTCGCCTCTGGGATCGAAAAACGCTTCCAGTTCTGTGGCGTAACCAAGTGGAAGGCGATACCGTCAGACGGGAAACCGGAGCCAGGGACAATGTCGACCTTATTTTCCAACCAGTGCTCAATGTCGGGCATTCCCTTTTGCCATTTCTCGTGAACGGGATGAACAAACAGCATGGCAATGCCGGTAAAAGGAAGGTTGCTGTCTCTTGCGTTTCGATAGAATCTGAGCTTTTTGACATCGTCCCATGGAACCAAATACGGGCCCCCAGGCTGCCAGAGCTTAATTTCAATGGCGATGCGGCAAGGTTGTCGCCAAATGTTGGAGCGTGGGTTTTGCACTTCAGACAAGACTGCAATATCGACGCGCGGTCCGGAGCCTTTTGCGTCAAGTTGATACTCCGTTTTTACCGGGTTAATATCGGGGATATATCCGAAGCGATCCGCGGCGTCCCCAACTTCAAACCTGTACCGGAGATTGCTCATCTCCTGCCGGAGTTCTATGAATAACCACGACTGAATATCTCTCTCAGACAGGAAATCGACCGGATGATTTTGGAACTCCGCGACGGTTCTGTGGACGGCGGCACTTAACTGATCGAGAACCGTTGAACCTTTGCTATCGATTTCGCTACCCCCCGGCAGGCAGGTTTCACCGGCTGCGCCACATTGTGTCATGTTGAGCGATACTTTGAGTTGATCGTACAGGAAAAACGGCCGACAGGAGGTTGAGCACCGTTTCGCTAATTCCGATGTGTCGGCCAGTGTCCGCCGTTCTGATTTGCATTACCCGAATTCGCCTGCGGGTCGATCACTATATAGGAGAAGATCGGCAGGCACATCTCTTGAGTGTCTTCGGCAACGACTCGGATGTCGGCGCAATCACGGCGGCAGTTCACGAGAAGGCCGCCTTCAGTCTGACCTTCCCCGATGGCACGACAAAAGACGTGACCCTCGGCGAACATGCCTCCTGCTACAAAGGGGCTGTGACTTTGCCGGGCCGGAAGTATCCTGTTCGTCATCTGCTGGCGGTGTCCCAGTACCTCCACTCCAATGGGAGCGCGGGGCAGACGATACTGTTGCGATACCGGCGCGAGGAGGCGTGGGCCGCGCTGGTGAGCTTCCTTGGGCTGCCCGCCGATCCGAAATGGGCAGAGCACATCCTTGGGATCGTCGAGGGAAAGAAGAGGATCGAGCAGATCGACGGCATTGGCTGCGAGCCTGTTCTAATTTCGGCAACGACCGAAGAAGTGCTTGAGTGGATCGGGGGAGGCTTGCGGTCTGAGGCGCTGGGTTTCCCAGAGAAGAATGGGCCCATCGTCTGGCAAAACCGCTCGTGGCAACATGTCATGAGCGCCGAGTTGCTCGGCGGCTGACAGTTGACTGCGTAGTAGGTATCGCGGTGAGTATACTTTTTGATGTAAATCACCCGACGAATAGTCAAGCTGTAGGGAAGCGGACCTAATGAAAATACGCGTAAATAGCGAAATGGTTCTGCTCGGAGTGTGCGCGGTAGCGCTACTGGTTGCCTCAACGTCGGATTGGCCATATTTCGTGTATGTGCTTCTACGGGTCCTCATTTGCACGGCATCCGCCTATCTTGCTACCAAGAGATATACGGAACACAACACTCCATGGGCATGGGCATTCGCTGCAGTAGCTCTCCTCTTCAATCCAGTGATGCCAACGCGTATGGCAAGGTCAGACTGGCAGGTCGTTAACATTCTTTGCACGGTCTTTTTCATCGCGTGGTTGGTTTACTGGAAGATGGATTGGATTGTGCTGCGTTTGGGCCTGGGATCTTTCACTACTCGGATTCGCTTGGCGGCAAAACGGGGAGATGCCAAGGCACAAAACAGCCTTGGCTTGCTATACGATAGCGGGAAAGGTGTACCACAAGATTACGCACAAGCGGCGGCGTGGTTTCGCAAAGCGGCGGATCAAGGGTATTCAAATGCACAGTTCAACATTGCCTCTCTTTACTGGAATGGCCTAGGTGTTCCGAAAGACTTTTCCCTATCTGCGTTTTGGTATCAAAAAGCCGCGGAACAGGGAGAATCTGAAGCTCAAGTTAGGCTGGGGAGCCTCTACGCTGACGGGCGAGGTGTAGCACAGGATTTCACACAGGCTATTGTCTGGTACCGTAAGGCTGCTGACAGCGGATACCCCTCTGCTCAGACCAGGCTTGGAGTGCTTTATGACGATGGCAGAGGTGTTGCACAGGATCACACGCAAGCGTCAAGTTGGTATCAAAAGGCGGCAGATCAGGGCTTTGCTCCGGCTCAGGTCAGACTCGGAGTACTGTACAACAATGGCCAAGGAGTAATGCAAGACTATACAAAAGCGGCATTTTGGTTTCGCAAGTCTGCCGAACAAGGTGACGCTGAAGCACAATTCAACCTCGGCAATCTTTATTACAGTGGCCAAGGTGTGCCAAGTGACACCGCAGAGGGTGATGTTTGGTTTTGTAAAGCTGAGGAGAAGGGCTACTCCGAAGGCAAAGTCAGGCTCGGTGGTCTTTGCATCATAGACCGCGACCTGCAGTCGGCGGACACACGGAACTTAATGTTTACGCCGCCCAAATCCCTACAGGGACATCTTGATTCAGTCGCCAGCGTTTCATTTAGCCCCGATGGAACGATAGTCGCATCTGGAAGTCATGATTCTACTATTAAGCTGTGGGAAGTTATAAGTGGCAGACTTCTTACTACTCTTCAAGGGCACATTGAATACGTTACTTCGGTTGCTTTCAGTCCAGACGGACTTACCCTGGCCTCGGGAAGCAACGATAATACCCTCAAGCTGTGGGATAGGACCAGAGGCCAACTCCTTTTAACGATGTCTGGCCATGCTGGCGGAGTTAAATCCGTGGCTTTCAGTCCCGATGGTCGCATTTTGGCGTCGGGAAGCAACGATAAGACTATCAAGATATGGGATCTGGTCAGTGGAACCTTGCTCCGCACTCTCGAGGGCCACACTGATGCAGTTCTTTCCATTGCCTTCAGCCTTGATGGAAAGACTCTGGCGTCTGGCAGTTGCGACGAAACCATCAGACTTTGGAGTGCGTCCAGATTTAAGCCATTACGCACGATGCAAGGTAATTGTGGGTCGGTTCCCAAGTTAGCCTTCAGCCCAGACGGGCGGAGACTTGCCTCTAGCTCGGGAGACTGGAAGCAGCCCATCAAATTTTGGAACGTGGCAAGTGGCCAAGAAGTATGCTCCCTTGCGCCTAGTCGTGTCGATGTCGTTACATCGATAGCCTACAACAATAATGGTCACACCCTGGCTTCTGGAAATTGGGGAGGAATTACGATAAAGCTGTGGGACACAGTCAGTGGTGAATTAGTAGGGACGTTGCCGGGGCACAACGGATTGGTCTATTCGTTAGCGTTCAGCCCAAACGGGCGCATTCTTGCTTCAGCAAGCCGGGACAAGACGATTAAGCTTTGGAACCTCGGGGATGCTTTTATCTAGGTAGTCCGGCACGGAATACTACTCAAGCGTTCATCCGTACCAAGTGACAATGCAGACCGGTATCCGGCGCTATATCCTAGGTTCCTGGCAGTATAGCCAGATTCTTAAGGCGATCACGAATTCCTTGGCAGGCTTCCCGATAGTTATCAAAAAACTGCCTGTAATTTAATGCCCCGTCACGGTCGAAGGAGGCAGGCTCAGAAAGCCGCTTCCACTCCTCATCCGCTCCGTAATAACAACGCTCAAATGAATCGTACAGAGGAATCTCAAGGAATGGTCCCCATTCCGCCAACTTAGCAGAGTACGCCTCAGTAGCCGTGCGCAGCATCTCTACCTGGTTGGCTTTTTCTTCTTCATGTTTTTGGTTTCTCTGACTTGTCGGATTCAGGGCCTGGAGAGCAATCTTCACTTCGGCCAAACACTGATGGACATCCTTCATCGCATTGAGCTCAACTTCAAAATGGGCGCGAGTCACGAACAGGGAGCTGTCTAGTTGTGTTTGGAGACGCTTCTGCTGGGCGTTCAGGCTGTCTTTGAACGCTTCCAGATCTTTGTTCCATTTCGCCTCCAATCTTCCGAGCGCGGCCTTACTTAGGAACATAAATAGAGCCGCCCCGCCCCCAATACCGCCAAGCACACCGGTTGCTAACGCCTGTAGGTCCATGCAGCGAATTGTATCGCACGCGGAAACTGGTTTCCGCCGCCTATGCAGGGTCCCATCATTTTTCGCAAACACCTCAAAGCCAGATTCCGCGAGGCGCCTAGATGGATTCAATTTTCAGCTATTTAAGAACCCACGCGGTCGAGCTTGGCTCGCGCATCCTGGAATCCTATCCGCCTCTGCAGAGCACCAAAGACCCGGTTGCCCCACATCTCGCAAATCTTCTGCGCAAAGCGCTACCGGCGCAGGCGCTCGCCATCACAGGTACCGCGAAGTATCTGCGCCGGGCCAAGGCGGCGCGCATCGTCGCCGAGTGTGGAGCGGGGAAGACTTACATGGCTCTGGGCACAATCCATGTGCTGGCGGATGGACGGCCCAGTACAACCCTGGTGATGTGCCCATCGCATATCACGCACAAATGGGCGCGAGAGGTCTTGCTGACTATTCCGCGCGCCCGCGCCTTCCTCATCGAGGACATGCGCAATGGCGGCGAGCTGCGCACGCTCGCCGGCCAGATCCGGCAGTATTTCTACAAGATCACGCTGCCGTGGTCGGACGAAGGGTTCCGGCTTCTGCCATCCAACTTCTACTTCGATCTCATGGCGCGAATGCGCGAGTTCGAGGCCGGATTTGAACAGGGCGTCGAGAGCTTTCTCCGCGTCTATCCCCAGTACATCGAGCAGGTAAAGCCGGAGTTGAACGGGCTCTTCCAAGAGGAAGACTACCCGGCTGTGGAAAAGCTGAGGAAAAAATTCGGGGTCAAGCTTGAAGTGCTGCCCATCCCGTCTGGCGCCGACTTCCGCGTCCAGATGTCGGCCGAGGAGCAGGCGCGGGTTTCGCGCGAGATCGATGCGAACGTCCGCGAATCGCTGATGCGCGGAACGGAAGACCTATGGAAGCGGCTGCGCGAGGTGGTCGCCCACATGGTAGACCGGCTCAATGAACCGGAGTCGCGCTTTCACGGTTCTTTGGTCACCAATGTTCTGGACCTGGTGGAGATCCTGCCGAGGCTCAACGTCAACGGCGACACGGACCTGAACCGCTTTGCGGATCAGGTCAAAGAGCGGCTGTGCAACTACTCCGCTCAGGACCTCAAGAAGCATGACCTCCTGCGCGTCACCACTGCCGACGACGCCGCCAACATCGTCGCCGAAATGGATGGCCTGTTGCGCAGTCGGGAGGCGGCAGAACCCGATGACGGGCCAAGCGCCGACGACATCTTCGCCCGCATGTCCGCGTACATGGAGGCGCCCGCAGCAGCATGAGACAGGAGACACCGACCTCGCTGCGAATTCAGAAGGCGCGCACCTCTCTCATCCTGGACCATCCTTTTTTCGGTTCGCTCCTGTTTCGCCTTAAGGGGCGCGAGTGCCGGTCGATTCAGACAATGGCCACAGATGGAGTGTCGGTCTTCTACAACCCTGAATTTGTTGAAACCCTGAACTCGGCCACTCTGGCCGGAACCCTGGCGCACGAGGTTATGCACCCGGCCCTTCACCACCATGTGCGGCGGTCAGGGCGCGATCCGAAACGGTGGAATGTAGCATGTGACTTCGCCATCAACCCACTGCTTGTTGACGCCGGACTCAGCCTGCCAGAGGGCGTGCTCATCGACAACCGCTTCCGTGGAATGAGCGCGGAGCAGATCTACAACCTCCTTGAATCGGAATCAGAAACAGAGCAAGACTCCGGCAAAGAGGATGGAGACGGCGAGCCCGGAGGAGAGGAAGCGAACGACGAGACGTCCTCGGGCGGCGATTCAAACGAACCTTCCGCTCCCGTTACCGAAGGCGGGATTGGCCAGGTCCTCGATGCGCCACCGCCGGACGAGGAGACCCCAACCATTGAAGAACAGGCGAGGGAATGGGACGTGGCTGTCAACCAGGCCACAACGGTTGCTCGGCAGGCGGGCAAGGTTCCGGCCGGCCTCAACCGGACCTTGGAAGGGGCGGCAGAGGCTTCCGTCGACTGGCGGGAGATGCTACGCCGGCTCTGGTCGGATACGATCCCGGCCGACTATAGCTGGATGCGCCCTAACCGTCGCCATGTCTGGGCGGGTCTCTACTTGCCGGGAGTGATACGCGAGGGCGTCGGGGAGATCGCGATCGCCGTCGATTGCTCAGGCTCTGTAAATGCCCGGCAACTGAAGCTCTTCGAGGCCGAGGTGCGTTCGATTCTCGAAGGTCAGCGGCCGGAGCGTGTCCATGTTCTCTACTTCGATTCTGAGGTACAGAGGGTGGAGACATACGCGTCTGGCCAGCCGGTCCACCTCAACCCAGTCGGGGGCGGGGGAACCGAATTTGGCCCGTGCTTCGATTGGCTCGACGAGCACGGGATTCAGCCCCAGACGCTAGTCTTCCTGACGGATCTGTATGGCTCGTTCCCGTCGTCCGCTCCTGCCTATCCCGTCCTATGGGCCTCGACCGGGAGCCAGAGGGCCCCCTTCGGTGCGGTTATTCCGATGCAGGCTGCCTAGCCCGAGAGGGACGAGAGCTTGCGGTGCGTTCGCAGTGGCAAGACTCAAATCTAGATCTCACCCCACTCGTTCGATGAACGGACCAAATTGGTTTTTGGGAAGGAGGCTATCTGTGGATCAGACTTATCGCATTTTCACGGATGGCTCCGCGATCAGCAATCCGGGCCCAGGCGGATGGGGCGTCGTCGTAATCCAGGGAAAGAAACGTTGGGAGAGGTCGGGTGCGCATCCCTGGACGACCATCTCCGAGATGGAACTTGTCGCGGCGGTTCAGGCGCTTCGGTCGGTTGAAGGCCGAGCGCGGATCGAGCTTTACTCAGACTCCGAATACCTGATCTATGAAATGCGCGCATTTGTCTCCCGCTGGCAGCGCCAAGGCTGGAGAAATCGGCGCGGAGCCCAACTGCAGCATAGCGAATTGTGGACGGAGCTGATCGAGCTGAACACAAGTCTTCCCATCCGATGGATATGGATCAAAGGTCACAACGGGCATCGCGACCAGGCCCGCGCAGACGAGCTGGCGTATGAAGCCGCTCGCTCTCTCTGGGTGCAACAGAAGGTAGCGGCATAATGCCGGTGAGGAATTCAGAACGTCCGAAAAGGAGAAAAGCAGATGGCATCGATTGCGGAAGCAAGTTCGCTGTTTGAAATCGACATGGAACTTGACGGGATTCTCGAAGAGATCGAAGGACAGGTTGAGTCTGAAGGTCAGGCCGCGGAAGACCTGGTTGCCCGGTTCCAGAAATTCTGCGAGGCGCACGGCGAGAAGGTCGACCGGATCGGGCGCTTTGTGCGCATTATGGAAGCCCGAGAACAGTATTGCCGGAGCGAGTCCACGCGGCTTACTGACCGAGCCCGGGCCGCAGCTGGCAAGGTGGAGCGAACCAAGAACATGGTCCTCTATTACCTGCTGAGCCGGGACCTCAAGAAGATCGAAGGCCACCAGTTCACATTGCGCGCCCAGAAGAACAGCCAGGACTCGGTGCGAATCAACGACGAGTCAGCGCTGCCGAAGTCATACTGCAGAATTGACGCCCGGATCGACGGGGTCCTGTGGGAAACGGTCCTCGCTTTGCTACCCGAAGAGCTTGCGATGAGCCTGGAGTCGTCGATTCAGGAAACTAAGCCAGACACGGATGCAATCAAGGCGGCAACGCTCCGCCAGGAGCAGGTGCCCGGCTCGGAAGTGCGCCGGGGATGGCATCTAAGAGTTGTGTGAGCCTTCATCGTCTTCTCTCTCGCGCCCGCTGCAAGGGTTCTCCGGACCCTGCGGCGTTTGAACTAAGCCGCTGGCGCGGCGGACGCTGCGGCGGTGGTGGTCCCCCAGCCTTTAAGGCCATTTAAGGTTTGGGTCACAAGGAGGTTATTGTGACCCATCTTCGGCAGAAGATGCTGGA
>Ga0302320_10023826_pt1 | contig 11989 bp, 6 predicted proteins | sample Bog_T0_3_FD_202130 | JGI IMG/M metagenome (GOLD analysis project Ga0302320, IMG submission 202130) | Peat permafrost microbial communities from Stordalen Mire near Abisko, Sweden - Bog_T0_3 | ecosystem: Environmental > Terrestrial > Soil > Wetlands > Peat | place: Sweden: Abisko, Stordalen Mire...
CTTGCGAACAATTTTTTCAGTCATTGGGACATGTGGAACCAGAAGAAAAGGTTTTTAAAAACAATAGATATACAATAAACAATAAATGTTTGGAAATTTAGGAATTTTTCATTGACATTGATTTGAAGGGATATGATCCATTTAGAACATGTTGCAAGGGTGAAAAAACATGTCCTGAATGTTGGAAACTTGTGCAAACCGCTTGTGTCATATTGGAAACAGCTTTAAATGGTAAAATTGTTATTATTATTTTAATAAACTACTTAGATGATTTTAACTTCACGGACATACTTTGGGTGTTTTCTGGAAGCAGAGGTATACATTGTTGGGTATGTGATCCTCAAGCAAAAGTATTAAACAAAGAACAGAGATCATCAATAATGGAATATTTATGTCTTATCAATAAATCAAAACTTAAACCTGATATTTTGAAAAAACACATGCATCCATTTGTTAAGTAATATTTTAACTTTTCTTTGGTCTAATCTACTAAATAGACGCTGATTAAACACATTATCATCTCTTCCTCAAGTTCAAAATCTAGCTATTAAAAACAACTCCCAAATTTTGGATATGGTTCTTGATATTTTGAAAGATTCTGGTTAGACAAAATGAAAAAAAATTCTTTTTTTATAAATTAAATTAGTTGAAAATCAAGAAGTTCTTTTTAAATGGACTTGTTTAGCAGAAACATCTAATGATAATTGGGAAACTCTTAAAAAATTTGTAGATGACTATTGCTCGAAACTGAAAACCGAAAAACTTCACAAAAATTATCTTACCGCAGCCTCAGCAAAATATAAGAGAATCAAATACTTAAAAGAAGAGATTATTATCAAATTTTTGTATCCAAGATTGAATATCCAAGTTTCAGCTGATATGGCACATTTATTCCAATGTCCTTTTTATATTGATCCAAAGACTAGAAAAGTTTCTGTTCCTTTAAGGAGCCAAGATCTCACAACATTTGATCCCTTCACCTCGCTAACCATTGAAGAACTCATTGAATGTGATGATAATAATTATTAAATTACAAAATAATTTTTAAAAAAAGATGTTGGCAGAGAAGAAATTTATTTAAGAAAAATGGCAAAATATTTAGATAATTTTGATGATTTTGTGAAAAAATTGGATGAAAGTAATGAAAAATGCAAAACCGCCAACAGGTAAAAACCTAACCTATAGTCCTATTTTTATCTATTTTTTTTTTAATTTGCTAGGACTAACAATGACGAAATATCTATAAACAAAGAAAGGCTTTCAAAAACAGTAAAATAAATATAAAAAACAGTAAAATAAATATAAATTTTTTTTTTTAATTATTTTTAAAGGAGAACACTCATCAACAATCAAAGAAGGCTTCGATGTGTTATGATGATTCATGTGACAAAGATGAAATGGTTTATAGAAATTCGTTGATGCCTCCAAAAAAAAAACCAAAATTCGGTAGATACACATATTTATCTCAAAAATATTTTTTATTTTTTTCAGAAATAAAAAGTGTAGAGTTCGTTTTTGATTCTTCAAATTTTCCTGATTTTAGAAAACCCAATAGATTTTTTTATGATTTCACTCGATTTATTATTGAAATTGATAAAATGTTTAGCACATCAATCAGAACTTTAATGTTGTATAGAAACAGAAGAATGGGAAAATCGTTGTTGCTTAGTGCTCTTAATTATTATTATAATATTGATTATGAAAATCAATATGATGGACTTTTTAATGGTTTAGATATTCAAAAACATAACAGCAACATTAAGAATACGATGTATGTCTTGAAATTAGACTTTAGCTCAATTTCGGTGAAAGACGTTGAAACTTTTAGTTTTGAATTAAATGCTAAGATTAATCATTCTGTTCGTGAATTTATTAAAAAACATGGAATGAGTGAAGGAATATTACAGTCAGATAGTTGTTTATCATTATTCTCTTTAGATTGTGAAATGCAAAAGGCAAAAAAATCTTTATTAATACTTATAGATGAATATGATTCAGCAATTACCAGGTTTTTTAATCGTCTGTCGGAAATGGCTAAACTGCAATGTAAAAAAAATGAAGATAGTGATTTTATGAATTATTTCAGACAAATATTCATTCAACTTAAAACTTTAGTGACCAACAATTCCAATTTTTATATTTTTTTGACCGGAGTCAGTCCGCAAGCATTAAATGATTTTACAAGTGGATTTAATATTGGCCTTTCAATTGGAGAATTATTTAATTGTGCCAACATATTAGGATACCCAGAAGAACAAATCACAGAAGGACTAAAATTGATAAGGATTCCAAACGAATTTAAACCTATCGTTTTAAACAAATTGAGAGATGAGAATAATGGGCACAGATATTATTATGGTCGTTTGGAACAAAAATCGGTATATAATCCATCAAAAATAAATTTTTGCTTCTATAACATGAAAAATTTGATGGATTGTGTCATTGAAAATAATGTTAAATTTAAAGATTCAGAGGATTTCCTTAATTTTATCTTTGAGTTTCCAAACAATGTTAATCTCAATCCAGCAGAATCAGTATTGATGTCATTAATGGAAGTTCCAAAAATTGAAGATATTTTAATAAAATTCATAAACTGTGAAAACTGTGTTGCAATTGAAGAAAATTTGAGAGGACCTCACTTATTAAGCTATTGGAATTTCAATAATTTAAATCAAGTCATGTCTTATCTCTTTTATTTAGGTGCCTTAACATATGCACCTTATCAAACATCTGAAAAATCTAAAAAATTTTTGAAAATACCAAATTCAAATGCTCAAGTCGAATATTTGGATGTAATAAAAAATCTTAAAACAAAGAAACTAATAAAATTGGAAGGTCGATAGACGAATTTTTAAATTCTGAAAGCATTTCATCTTTATTACCAACATTAGAACAATTCTTTAAATCGAACACTCAAGCCGAGGATATTCCAAATTCATATGAGGATGGAATGGATTGGTGCATTTTCACTTTATTAAAACCATATTTGAGAAATTTGATTCAGAGGCAGCACCCATTAGAAGACACTTTATCTGGAAAAATCTATTATGGAGACTTACAAATAGATACACCTAACAAAAAGAAAGTATATTTGATCGAGGAAAAAAACATTCCTTTCAATTATCTGAAAAAATCATTAAAAACAATCTATGGAACCCAATTTTGTGACATAAATTTTGATTCAAAAAATTGGAGCGATTTGTTTCAAATTTATAAGAGGATATTTCACGAAAATACACTTTTTCCTCCGGTGAATGAAGTCATCAATGATTTGAACATTGAAATATATATGTCAAAAACCGACTCAATAATGAAAAAGAAATTTTCTGAGTTACTTGACGATGCGAAAAAGCAAATTGAAAAATATGCAAGTGCTTTGAGAGAAAAACCGGAATACGAAAATTCAACTATTAAAAAATTTGTAGTTATCAGATGCGGACCTTCAAAATTATTTGGATATGATTTATGAAAATCCTGGAAAATTAATTTACAAATAGAAAGATCATTTTTGACAAACAAAATTTTCAAATTTTTTAAGGAAACTTTTTCCTTTTTTTTTCCTTTTCCCTGTTTTTTCCATTTTTTAGTGATAGCAACAAAAAAAATTATTGAAAGCTTAGAATGTATTTCTACTGTAAAACAAAATTTTTCTATATGGAAAAATACTAAATTTTACCACAAAAACTCTTTGCATAACCAAATTTTGTAAATTTGTTTTTTCAAAGAGGTTTTGCACTATTTTAAGAATGCCTTTAAAATAAATTCATGTTGGAATCTAACATATTAATTATGAAAAAATATTCAATGAATATATTAATTATAAATAGAGTCTTAAAATTATTTATTATAAAAATAGATATCAACAAAATGAAAACATTCATTTTTTCTCTCTTCTTTATTTCCATCCTTTTCTCATCACATGCACAAAATAGTTCCGATATCATTGTTCTTCAGGGTTCCACAGTTCAAAAAATCTTAGATGAGGGTGATCCAATTTACTTTATAGGTAATTCAACGTCCTCATCAAACATCTGCACCATCGATGAACCAACTTATGCTTTTAATTATTATTCCCAAAGTTTTGAACAAATAGATCCAGTGGCATACATCAACCAAACGTTGGTTTTCGGAATCGATCAGATGGTTTATGTTCTTCTCAACAATGGCACTTTCCAGGCCTTCAATATTTCCTTCAATGATGACCAAACAACTACCTTGACTCATTTGAGCGATATATCTTCTTGGAACTATGACCTGGTAGATGAACTGCAAGGGAACCAATACGTCGGGTTGCTTTATGAAGAAGCCATCCATAATCTCCTGATAGTGACGAAAAATATCGCCATTTTCATAAATGTGAATTTTGATAACAAAATTTATTGGTTGGAAACATCTTTGTTTAATTTCCAAAATTTAACGACCTCACCTGCTGAGATTCTTTATGCCAAAAGCCTCAATGGAAATGTCTACATTTTGAGAAATAATAATATATTCGAGGTTTGGAAGATCTTCAGCAATGCGACAACTGGTTTCTATTTAGTTCAGAAAAACAGTGTGAATCTCACTCTCGAATTCCTTTCCGATTTCCAGACATTGGGAGCAAATGTCATAGATTTTGAGATCAACAACGAATTTTTCTCTTTCTTGGAGAAAAATTCAATGTCTCTTTATCTAATTAATTACACAATAGCTGGTTTCGTGAATCTTCAAAGCCAATTAGTCAAAAAATTGTCTTATGTGGTGCAGCCATTTAGAATTGAGCTGACGACTGACTTTCTTTTTGTCCTGATAAACAACAATAACGCGAATTCCACATTATTAAAATACGAATTAAGTCCAAACCTACCATTTTCCACGACATTCAAACTTTTAGGAGGATTTACCGATTTTTATGTTGGAGACGACTTCTTTATTGCAAGTTATCCATTATATGCACAATTGACTCCTCATTCTTTCCAAAGTCCATCCAACGTGAATTCGCAACTGACGATGCAAATCAATGTTCAAGGTCTAAATTATGTGGAACCTTTCATCATAACCAAAATGCCCAAATTCATCCCTTTTAAAATATTCAAGGATTCAACATTCCAATTCATGAAAATTGATTTCCAACCTCCTGTTCTAATATGTGACCTCACAAATACTAATGTCGGAATTTATGATCAAAATTATGTGTTTTATCGACTTCCTTGCATCGAAGTGAATTTCCAATGCGATCGTTCTCTCTTTTACCCAGAACTCACGAATTTCAATATTACTGTTCTATCAAATGGTAAAGTGGCACCAGGACAAGAAGATGATACCAAAGGACTTACTATAACTGTTATTATCCTTAGTATTGCAGTAGGTGTGGTTCTTTTGTTACTCATTGCTGGTGTTGTTTATTTATGTAGATTACTTGGAATAGGAAAACCCCCTCAAGGCAGTTTACCCCCCGGGAAATATGCGGAAAGAGTCATGAGCAGAGAAGAATTACAAATGGTTGGATTGAATCCGGTTGATCAGAAGAAGACAGAAACAGAAGAAGTCATTGTCGTAAGCTCAGAACAATTGAAAGGACCTTTATAAATTTAATAGCAGAAAAAAAAAAGTCTTTGATGACAAAAAAAATATTTTAGTGTCAAGAAAATTTCTTGGTTATTTAAAAATTGAAAATTTTAAAGAATATAAAGTTTAAAAAGTTGTTTTTCTGTGTTTTCAAAAAACTACCTAGAAAAAAGCCTAAAAATCTTGCATTAATTCGTAACAAAATGCAAAGAACCTTTCTCTTAACAACACTTCCGTTGCTTCTTTTCTGTTTTCAGAGCAGTTCTCAGGCCCCATTTACTCAAACCCTTCGAATCATCAACACAATGGCTCAATATTCCTCTTCCCCTATTATGCTTCAACAAAATGACCACACTCTTTTTTCTTTTACGGGTCTTTGGGCTTCTTCCTATTCCACTATTTCCTTTGATTCCTCAAAATCGCTTTTTCTCAATATTTCCAACATTTCTTTAACAGTGCCAAATCTTACGAGTGCTTCTTATTTAGATCATATTTCATTGATAATTTATGAAGGATTGCCGCCTAATGACGTGACTTCTCTCTTGATAAAATCTGATGATTTCTCAACGATTTTTGGCTCTGATAACGCTCGATGGTCTCTTCTTAGTCTTTCAAGACAATTCCCTGTTCTTGAACTATATTCCCAGAACTCAGATTGTTATAAATGTATGAATATTTATACGGACATAGTGGAATTTCTTTCAAATCAAGCCGAATTCATCAGTTATATGAATAAAACAACGCATCAATTCTATATCTATCTTCTTTCAGAATCCTTATTTGAACCTTTTCATATAGATATAGATGAAAATGGGATCTATACTTATATTTTATTAGATTCCAATTATCCGGATCATCCTTTTGAATTAATCCAAATAATAGATTCAAAGCCTGATAAAGTTTGGGTTCCTTGTGTTGTTGCGATGTTTATATTGATTGGGATATGCATTTTAAGAGTTTTGGCTAATTTCTTCTATGATAGATATAAAAAAAACAAGGAAAAGAACCTCATCAAAGATCGAGAAGATCTCCAACCACTCAATGCCCCAGGAAAATCTCTTTCTCAGGTCGAAATCCCACAAAAGAAATTAGGAAGTTTCAGAGTCGAAAGTCTAGATGTCTTCAGAGGCATTTCTTTGGTCATAATGATCTTCGTGAATTATGGAGGTGGGAATTATTGGTTCTTTAATCATTCGACATGGAATGGATTGACAGTGGCAGATTTAGTGTTTCCTTGGTTTATATGGATTATGGGGACTTCTATGGCTTTATCCTTTGATAAATTGCAGAAAACCAAGCCTTCAAAGGATTTCAATCATTTGGATTTCATTTATAAGATAATAAGAAGAGGCATTCTTTTATTCCTTTTGGGGATGTTTCTTAATAATGGTTATGATCTAGGAAATTGGAGAATCCCTGGCGTTTTACAAAGGTTCGGTATAGGTTATTTGTTGATAGCCTTGATAGTTTCGTATGTCCCGAAATTGGATGTGATAATTCTCAAGCCTTTGAAAGACATTTTGGATTATAGTTTGCAATGGATTCTGATGCTTTTGATTCTGATGGCCTATTTGCTCATAACTTATGTCTCTAAATTAGAGGGATGTCCCAGAGGATATGTAGGGCCAGGGGGTTTGGGAGATTATGGACAATATCCACATTGTACAGGGGGTGTTGCTTTATATTTAGATCAAGAAATTTTCGGATATGACCACATTTTCACCAATCCCACTACCAAAGATGTTTATAAGACAGGGATGTTTGATCCAGAAGGTTTCCTAGGCAATTTCACCTCTATTTTCTTGACTTTCACTGGATATCAATGTGGTCGGATCCTTATAAATTATAAGAATGATAAGGATAAATTGATAAGATGGATCCTTTGGGGGTTAATTTTAGCTGGAATAGGCACTGGATTATGCGGAGCATCGAAAAACGAAGGCATAATGCCTTTAAATAAGAATTTATGGTCAGTTTCTTTCATTTTATTATTAGGAGGCCTGGCCTTTTTATGCATAGCCTTATGTTATTATATAGTGGATATGAAGAAATGGTGGTTAGGATGGCCTTTTATCTATGTAGGTCGAAATAGTATAGCAATTTATATGGGACATGAGATTTTACAAGGCTATTTTCCTTTCAGTTTTCTCAATAATCAAGATCATTCAATGGCTTTATTGAATAATTGCCTTGGAGTGGCTATTTGGATGTGGATAGCCTGGAAAATGAATGAAGAAGGCGTTTTTATTAAGGTTTAGCCTTGAAAAAAGCAATTTTTAATTAATTAAAGAAAAAATCATTTAAATTTTCTTAACATTTATTAAAAAAACCGAAAATTTCAAGGATAAAATGTCTTTAAAACCACCAGAAAACGACCTATTATCGAATCCGCGATCCTTTTCCTTCCAAAGCAAGGCTTCTCATAAAGAAGAAGATCCTAATAATGAATTTCTGGAACAATTTGAAGAAGCCATTGCTGAAAGAGATCAAAGAATAGAGACTTTAGAACTCCAATTAGAATCGAAAGAAAAGGACTTTTTCGAACAAATCAAAAACTATGAAGCCAAAATAATGAAGTTCCAACCAATTTCAGACGAAAAGCCTGAAATCCTTAAGGAAATGGAACTTCATAATCAGAAACTCGAAGACCTTTTGGCTTCTTGTGAGAAAGTAGACCTCAAAAGCCTGATTTCATTGGAAAAACAGATAAATCATGAGGATTTCTATGGGATCGAAGCTTTAAAAAGAGGCTTTGAGGATCGATTGGCTCGGATTTCGCAGGAAAACCTAAGAAATTCCAATGATTTATCAGAAAAATTGAAGAAAATCCAAACCGAAAAGGACGATTTCCTTAAGGAATTGAAGAAATCAAAGGAAAAGGAAACCCAGCTAAAAAGCGAAAACAACGATTTTAAACAGAAAAACATCGATTTGAACAATAAAGTCTTCGAATTAAACCTGAATCTGAGGAATTTAAAGGAAAAATCGGACTTTTCGAAGAATTTATCAGAAAATATCTCGAAAAACCTCTTAGAAAGCTTTACGAATAAGCTTATTAGGCCTCCTAATAATGAGCATTTGGAGGCAACTAATGAAAAAGCTTTAGAAGAAAAGAAGAAAAATCAGGCTTTTGAAGAGGAAATAGAAAAATTTAAGGAAAAAGTCTTGAATTTTGAAGAGAAAAACAATAATTTAGAGAAAAATATCAGAGAAAAGGAAGAAATTACGAAGAAAATGGAAGATTTGATGAAAACTAAAGAGAAAAACGAGGAGATTGAAAAAGAGAAGAAAATATTAGAAGAAAAGAAGAAAAATCAGGCTTTTTCAGAGGAAATAGAAAAACTCAAGGAAAAAGTCTTGAATTTTGAAGAGAAAAACAACGATTTCGAGAAAATAATCATAGAAAAAGAAGAAATTATAAGGAAAATGGAAGATTTGATGAGAAATAAAGAGGAAAATGAAGAAAGTCTTAACGAAATCCAGGAATTAAAGGAAAAAATCTTATTTTCTGAAGAGAAAAACAAGCAAAAAGATGAAGAAATCGCGCTTGTAAATCAGAAATTAAGAGAAAATATCGAGAAAAGACGTTTGTCTGAGGTTAAAATCAAGGAATTATCAGAGAAATCTTTGTTTTCTGAGGAAAAGGTCAAGAAATTCCCTATTTTAGAGGAAAAGCTTCGAGATTTGACAGCTAAATTGCGAGTTTCTGAGTCAAAAATCAATAAAATCGAAGAAAAATTGTTAGAATCCGAAGGAAAAGCTGACCTTTATGATGAAATCCTAGATAAATTTAACATTTCTCAGGAGAAAATCAATGATTTTACTTTAAAAATCAACGATTTCACCAATAAAGTCTTGATTTTGGAACAAGAAAAGGTCCTTTTATCTGATGGAAATCGGCTTTTATCAGAAGAAAAGAGCAAATTATTAGAGGAAAAGCGACTTTTAATAGAACAAATGGAAAAAACCAATAAAAGTCCTTCGAAAATGAAGAATTCCTTAGAAATCGATAATCTGAAGGCGAAATGTGTGGGTTTCGAATTGAGAAATAGCGATTTCGCACAACAAAAAGAAGGATTTTTGGTTAAAATTCGTGAATTAGAGGAAAAAATCCATCTTTATCAAGTCCAATTCTCAAAAATCGAGGATTTTCAAACGAAATTAAGACAAAAAGACTCGCTTATAGAGAGATTACAACAGGAAAATGAGCAATTAAACGATGAAAAGGAGATTTTTCTAGAGAAACGAGCCATAGAAAGCAAAGAAAAAGAGAAAATCGAGGAATTAGAAACTGTGATTTCCCAATTGAACGTTCAAATTTTGCGATTATCTATAGAAAAATCATCTATTATGGAGACAAATCAGAATTTATCGAGGAATTTCGAGAAAAATTCAGAAAAAGTCAATATTTTCGAAGAAAAACTCAGGACTTTATGTGAGGAAAACGCGAAATTGACTAGAAATATGGATCTAAAGGAATCGAATTTGCAGGGGATTCTGAAGGAAAATAAGAAATTCAAGGGATTTGAAGAGAAAATCAATGAATTATTAGAGGAATTGAATGCGAAAACGGACCTTTTGAATAAGAAAAACAACAATATCGAGAATTTGAATCAAAATATACTGGAAATCACAGAGAAAAACAGAAAATCCAAAGAAAAAAGCCTATTTTTGCAAAAAGCCTTCATGAAAAAACAAGCGGAAATCGTAGAAATGAAGAAAATTCTAAAGGAATTCGCAGTTTTCTTCAAAGAAACCGTCAATCAGACTCGAAGTTCTTTTTTTTCCTTTATCGAAAGCGAAATTTCTCGTTATTTCTTTGAATATCAACAGAAAAATGAAGAGAAAATGCTTATAATCCAACGAATTTATGATAAAAAAGAATCCACTTATCGAGGAAACTATGAAATTCAGATTTCTCACTTAGAAAAAGACCTTGAAGGCCTTACAAAATCCTTTAAAGAAGAATCTTATATGAATGAAAAGCCCCAAAAACTCAATAAACCTCAATCAAATATGCCTTATTTCCTTAATTCTTCGAATTCCAATACAAATCTCAATAATTTCTATAATAATCCTAATAATTTCAATAATAACCCCAATATCAATCTCAATAATTCCACGAATTTCTCTAATCTTCCACCTAATAAAGCCGAATTCATCAATTATCTAGCCAAAAAGACCTCTTTGAAGCCGAAAAACTCAGAAAAAAGTCCTCTTTTTAACTCTCAAATCGCTGATATCAATATTACGAAAACCCATAACAATTTGACTCCAAAAAGTCTTCAAAGCAATAGTTTCTATTTAGCGAATAACACGAATTTCGATTCAAGCGGAAAACGCAATTCCAGAGAAATTTATAACAGAGGCTCTTTAGAAAACACTCAAAAAGAAGTGGGGGATTTGAAAAAAAGCCTGAATTTATTACATGATGAACATCAGAAATTATTAGAAATGGTTGAAAATAAAGAGAAAAACAACAAAAATGGAGTAAATGATCAATTCGCAGTGAAATGCTTTGAGAAATTGTTCGATCAATTGGCAGTTTCTTTGGAAAGAGAAAGCCAATTAAGAGTTATGGCTCAACTTATTGAGGAGAAAGTCAATAGAAATTCATTTGAAAATCAGAATTTCGAAGAAATCCTCAAAAAATCTGAAGAAAAAGATCAAATCATCAAGGCCTTGGAAATCGAAAACTCACAATATAAGGCGCTTTGTAAGGAATTGCAAATTCAATTGGATTTTAAAAGAGCTCAAATGAAGTTTTTGACTCAAAACAATGAAACTAATAACAATTTCGTCAATAATAACAATCATATTATCAATAGTTTCCATACTAATAATAATACAGCCAATAATAATAATGGTAATAATATGAATAATTTGAGGAAATTCGTAGAGGTGAAAAGAGATTATTCATTAACACATCAACATTCAAGAAATACAGAGGAAAATGAAACTATTCCTAATGTCAATATTAGTTATCAAAGGCCGAATTTCTTAACAGTGAAAAGCCCGAAAACTCCACAAAAAGTATGGGCCAATAAGGATTTGAAGGGCACAAAAGAAAAAATGGATGGCAGCGTGAAAAGGACTGAAAAAGGGAAAAATAATAATAATAATAACCCAAAATGGGTTTAATCTTTAATCTAATTTAATTTAATTGATTGTTGTTTGTCTCTAAACAAAAAAAAATAAATTAAAAAAATTGTTGAAATTTCGAGGAATTATTAAAATTTTTATTCATGTTTATTTTGTTGAATTTTAACCAAAAATCAGATTTTTTTTGATTTGTTGGTTCAAATCTCAAACTTTTTTTGATTTGATGAAAATATTGACAAATAAAATCAACTTTTATACTTTTTTTTTTTTTTTACTTAATATATGAGAAATTAATAAAATATATGAGAAATTAATAAAATATATGAGAAATTAATAATAT
>Ga0302320_10023828_pt1 | contig 11988 bp, 10 predicted proteins | sample Bog_T0_3_FD_202130 | JGI IMG/M metagenome (GOLD analysis project Ga0302320, IMG submission 202130) | Peat permafrost microbial communities from Stordalen Mire near Abisko, Sweden - Bog_T0_3 | ecosystem: Environmental > Terrestrial > Soil > Wetlands > Peat | place: Sweden: Abisko, Stordalen Mire...
CAAGTCCAGTAGCATCATCCTGGAACTGGGCCTGCTACAAGGTCAGCCGCCGTCTTCCCATCAGAACAAAGCTAAAGTGGCGCTGCGCTTCCAGGTCAGCCAGATCGGCCACGACTCAGCAACCGCTTAACGGGATTCGTGCACACTTAACGGTGATCGGGTCGAAATCGCGCGACGGAACCGATTCATACCCTGACTGTTACGTCCGCTTGCTTTCTGCGAAACACATCGCGGGGCCTTCCACAAAAGGGTCCCTTAGTGAAACGGGAAGGCTTCTCCACTTGGCGGCGGCATCTGTGAAACGTTCCCGATCCATGCTTCACTATTCTGCGACCCCAATCTGGGGTGCACACAGAAAAAGAGTACACAGGAAAAACAATGCCAACACAAAACGATTCGACACCAACTCAAGATCCGGCCGACGGAACCATACCAGTAATATTGCCGACGCAGGACGTCTGCTGCGAAAGCCCCTGCGATCCACCATGGAGAACGGAGCCGAGCTGCACCATCTTCACTGAAACCAAGAACACAACCGTTGGTCTGGGAAGCGCCACGCCGGTAACCGGAGATTTTGGGCGCGGCTTCGTTAACATTACCGTGACCTATACGCACGCGCTTTGCCTAACTGGCAAGCAACATGGGGGACTGGCTTACACGCTCACGCTTCTGCCGGGCGAGAAAATGACTCTATATCAAAGTGACCGGTATCGCCGCACGACGTCGGAAACAGAGCGGTATTCCGTTCAAACGACATTCGCGCAGTTTGTATCGGCACTGTACCAGCAGCAGAACTCGAACGATTCCAGCGCGTTGATTCAGGTTTTGAATAATCAATCGCAGAGTTCCAGTTCCTCGGCCGGAGGCGGTTTCAGCATATTTGGACTTGGCGGCGCGAGCGGCGGATCCAGCAACAGCAATTCTTCGGGGTCCAGTTCCGCGGTCGATTTGTCGAGCCAGACAAGCGCCAATCAGTTCCTTTCTCTGGCGCAGCAGGCTTCGCAATATACCGATCTGCAGCGATCCATCACAGTCAGCAGCTATGAAGACGCGGAAACCGTTTCCACCACGCAGCGAACGTTGGTCAACATCAACCAGTGCCACGCCGTGAATTACTTCGTGCGAAAAGTGCTGGACGTGTACACGAGCACGACGACGGTGACCGCGGTGACGTTCCAGGTGACGGTGGGAAACTATGTGTCGGCGGTGCTGACGCCGGCGCAGGTCTCTCAGGTGGAATCTCAATACCGGGCGGCGGTGGAAGCGATCCTGAAGACATTGCCGGCGATTGGCGAGATCACTCAACAGCCCACCGTTTTGACCATCCCGACGGATGGCGTGGTCTATGACCCCGAACTCGCGCACTGCTGCGCGCTCGATCCGGAACTGGAGCAGGCAACCATCATTAAGCTCGAACGCGACCAGGCGGAAGCCCAAAAGGCCGGCCTGCAAGTACAGTTGATGGCGCTCGAGATCCAGCGGCGGCAAGCCCTGCTCGCGGCGGGTACACTCACCCCGTTCGAGGTTGCGCCCCCGACCACCGTCGTCGCGTGATTGAATATACTGGGAACGCGCCGCTACGATGCGAAAATCGGGCGGCGGGAGAACCCATGTCCGACGCTGCCAAGACCCATATGACGCGTGAGAAACTGATCGATGCTCTCAATGAAGACCTTTCCCGTGAATATCAGGCGATTATCGCTTATGTGAACTATTCCCAGGTGCTCAAGGGCGCCGCCTACATGAACATTGCCGACGAGCTTGTGGTTCATGCGAAAGAAGAGCTGGACCACGCGCTCCAACTTTCCAACCACATCGATTACTTGGGCGGGATGCCGTCTGTGACTCCGAAGCCTGTAAAGACTTCGGAGAAGGCGGAAGAGATGCTCCAGTTTGACCTCGACAATGAACGGGAGACCATCAGGCACTACCGCCGCCGGGTCAAGCAGGCCGATGAACTCAACGAATTCGCGATTGCGGAAAGTCTGCGCGGCATTCTGGTGCAGGAGCAGGATCACCTCACTGCGCTCGCGACGGCGCTGGGCATTGACCCGCCGAATCCCGGGATTGCCGATTAGACTCGCCAGCGCCGAAGCAGTCGCGGTCGTCTGCCCGTTCGCCCTCGATCACTTGAGGAGCTCCTTCAAGCGACGGACCGCGTCGGGAATGTCCGCAGTTTTTGTGCTTCCGAAACCGAGGATGAAACCCTGATGGGCGGGCTTCCCGAAATACGAAGCCGAAAGCGGCCAGAGCCATAGATTCTCCTCCGCGCCGCGGATTGAGAGTTCCTGATCGTCGCTCCCGGGAGGCAGAATGACAGTGAGATGCATGCCGGCTTCACCCCCTACAATTTGGAGCCGGTCGCCAAACTCCTGACGTATGGCATGAGCTAGCGCGCTTCTTCTCTCGCCGTACACAAGGCGGGTTTTACGAATATGGCGCGCGAAGTGCCCTTGATCGATAAAGTCAGCAAGCACGGCTTGAGTGAACTGAGGTGAGCAGATGTCGACCGCCCGGCGAACCGCTTCGAACCGCTCCACCAGGTCCGTCGGAATCACCATGTACCCGAGGCGCAGCGATGGAAAGAGCGTCTTGCTGAAGGTCCCAATATAGATGACGCGAGAACCCCGATCGAGGCCCTGCAAAGACGCGATGGGCACACTTTCATATCGATACTCGCTATCGTAATCGTCTTCCACAATCCAGGAGCCTGCGTTGTGTGCCCAATCGAGTAACTGGAGGCGCCTCGAGGCGCTCATGGTCACGCCGAGCGGGAATTGATGCGAGGGCGTCACGTAGGCGGCGCGGGCCGTATAGCAGAGGCGCACGCCGGCAGCCACGTGCATCCCCTCGCTATCCACGGGAACAGGAATCAGCCGGCAACCGGCGAGCGCAAACGCATAACGCATCAGCCCGTATCCCGGTTCCTCAACCCACATCGGGCTGCCCGGATCGAGAAGAACGCGCGCCACAAGATCCAGAGCCTGTTGGGACCCGCTAACGACCATGATCTGGCTCGCCTCACAATGGACGGCGCGCGATGTTCGCAAATACGTGGCGATGGTTTCGCGAAATTCCTTGGAACCCAACGACTCGCCATAGTTCAGAGAGCGGGCACTCACTTTACGCGCGTGACGCGCCAGAAGGCTCGACCAAATCTGGAAAGGGAAATGATCAAATGCGAGTTGGCCCACGCTAAAGGCCCCGGCGTGGAGTGTCCACGGCTGGGAGACGCGGCTGGGTAGGAGCGCCGAGACTTTCGACAGATGGCGCGGGCTGGAGCTGGTCTCGTCCGGCGTTGCGCCCCGGTACTCGCAGGAGAGCAACTGGTCCGGTAAGGAACGGGAGACAAATGTTCCCGAGCCTTGGCGGCTCTCTAACCCGCAAATCTCACCAACTATTGGCAAAGGCCGCCCGTCTATGGCATAACTGAGTTTCCACACAACAGTTTGCGCCAAAGAGAGGACGGCCTTCGCTATGACAGAGTGTAACCAATCCAGCTTCGGATTTGAAGCCTGCGGAAGGCGGGAAATCGTGGCTTCAAACATATATTCAGCTATCTCTCCCCGCACCCAGGCGCTTCTCCAGGAACCTGCGCTCCGGCTCGCTCACAACCAGCGAGAGTGCCTGTTGGTAGTAAGTAGCCGCTTCCTTCTCTCGCCCCAGCAATCGGAGTAAGTGCGCTTTAGCGGCGGGCAGTAAGTGGTATTGAGAAAGTTCCAGCTCATTCAGTAACTGGAGGCCTCGCTCGGGACCTTCCACCATGGCTACGGCGATAGCGCGATTCAGGAACACGACCGGCGACGGATGCACACCCAGCAGCAAATTGTAGAGGCCGGCGATCCGTCGCCAATCGGTCGGGGTTTCCGAGTGGAGTGCCGCGATGGCAGCCTCCAGCGCATAGCGCGTGTGCCCCGCACCGGCATTGAGGACGACATTCAGTAGCGCGATGCCCTCCTGAATCTGCGCCTGATTCCACTTACTGCGGTCCTGGTCGTCGAGCAACACGATATCGCCGGCGTCATCCGTTCTCGCATCCCGTCGGGAGTCGTGCAATAACATCAGGGACAGCAGCGCTCTGGGTTCCTGCCGGCCGGGTATCAACTCAACCAGCAGCCGGCCAAGACGAATCGCTTCCGTCGAGAGGTCTTGACGGGTGGCCGCGTAGCCCTCGGTGAAGATCAGGTACACCGTCGTTAAGACGGCGTCGAGTCGTTGAGCAAGCAAGTCATCCGGGGGAACGCGGTAAGGAATGCGCGCATCGCGGATCTTGCGCTTGGCGCGGACCAGGCGCTGCGCCATGGTGGGAAGGGGAACCAGAAAACATCGCGCGATTTCCTCCGTCGAGAGTCCGCAAAGCGTGTGGAGCGTGAGCGGAATTTGCGCATCCAGCGGCAGCGCGGGATGGCAGCAGGTGAAGATCAAGCGCAGGCGGTCATCGGCCAGCATGGTGGCGGACTCCTCGAACGAAACGGATTCGACCTCGTCTTCGATCAGCCGGCAGAGTTCCGGCAGTTTGTCGCGGAACCGGATGTTGCGCCGGATGCAGTCGATGGCTTTATGCCGCGCGGTGGTCACGATCCACGAGCGCGGGTTTGCCGGCACCCCGTGAACAGGCCACAGATTCAGCGCGGCCACAAAGGCCTCCTGCATCATCTCTTCCGCGAGGTCGAAATCATGCAGAAGTCCAATGAGGGCGGCGAGAATGCGGTCGCCGTCTTTGCGGTAGAGGGATTCTACCGGTGACATGCTAGGTGGCGGGAACCAACCAGATGGGCCGTATCTCGATGGAGCCTACTTTCGCGCCGGGGATGCGAGCCGCGATGCCAATAGCTTCGTCCAGGTGTTCTGCGTCGATCAGATAGTATCCTCCCAGTTGCTCGCGGGTTTCGGCGAATGGACCATCTGTTGCGAGGGTTTTTCCGTCGCGAACGCGAACCGTAGTGGCGGTGGCGGTGGGTTGCAGCGCGTTGCCGCCCTTGTAGCTTCCGCTCTCCATAATGCCACGCGTGAACTGGCCGTATTCGGCATGCATTGACGAGGTCTCGGCTTCGCTCATCTTCTTTTCTTCCGCCTCGGCGTGATAGATCATCAATAGGTATTGCATGTGCTTCCTTTCTGTACTGTAGTCGAACGGCGAAGGAGGAAATCGACAGCGGCGGGAAATTATTTCGCTGTATGATGGATCACTTATGCGATCTCTCGTATTGGCTCTGGCGTGCTTGTCGGCGCAGGCTGCGCCGCCGGTCGTTCTGAAAGCCGCGCGCCTGTTTGACGGGAAATCGAACACGCTGGTCAAGCCCGGCCTGGTGGTGGTGGCCGACGGGAAGATTCTGGGCGTGGGTCCCGGCGCGGCGATTCCCCAGGATGCGGTGATTTACGACCTGGGCAATGCGACTCTGCTGCCCGGCTTTATTGACGCGCACACGCATCTTTCGGGCGTCTACACGGATGATTGGAAGCAGGGGGAGATCGATGTCCTGGAGAAAACCATCCCGGAGCAGGCGCTGGACGCGATCCCGAACCTGAAGGTGACGCTTCTGGCCGGTTTCACCACCGTCCGCGATGTGGGTTCGAGCGACTATATCGACGTCGGCCTTCGCAATGCCGTCCGTGATGGGAAAATCATTGGGCCGCGCATGCTGGTATGCGTGCATGCCATCGGATCCACCGGCGGCCATTGCGATACCACGGGATTTCGTGCCGGCCTTTTCGGGCGCGAAACGGATCCCACCGATGGAGTGATCAACGGTCCGGATGAGGCGCGGCGGGCGGTAAGGCTGAATGTGAAGTATGGGGCCGATGTGATCAAGACATGCGCCACCGGCGGCGTGCTCTCGATGGCGGATTCGGTGGATTCGGCGCAATTGACCCAGGAAGAGCTGAACGCGCTGGTTGATGAGGCGCACGCGCTGGGGCGTAAGACGGCCGCGCATGCGCATGGAGCCACGGGCGCGAAGCGGGCGATTCGGGCGGGGATCGATTCCATCGAGCACGGAAGTTTCCTGGATGAAGAGGCGTTGCAGATGATGAAGGCGCGCGGGACGCGCTACGTGCCGACTCTAATGGCTCCGTGGTGGCTGGGCGAGCGCCTCGAAAAGGGAGCTTATTACCCGCCGCAGATTGCCGCCAAGGCACGTTTGGCGATCGCGAGTTTGAACAAAACGTTTCAGCGGGCGCTGGAGCTTGGCGTGATTATCGGGTTCGGGACGGATGAAGGCGTCTATCCCCACGGGAAGAATGCGCATGAGTTCGCTCTGATGGTGGGCCTGGGGATGAAGCCGATTGATGCGCTGAAGACGGCTGCCAGCGTGGATGCGGATCTGCTGGGGATGCCGGGCCAGATCGGCACGCTGGAAAAAGGCAAGTTCGCGGATGTGGTGGCGGTGCCGGGCGATCCCACGGTCGATATTACCGCGACCGAGCGCGTGCTGTTTGTGATGAAGGATGGAACGGTCTATCGAAATGATCGCGCGCCGGAGACGGCTACGCGGTAAGACGGGCGAATCTGACGAACGGGCTCTCCCCAGTAGTCCGCAGTTTGGGCCAACCCGATCTGCGCAATATACCCGTCCGGACGGATGAGGATCCGATGGCCGTCCGGCGTGACAAGCTCGCTCGCGTGGGTACCGCGCAAATGATCGAACAGCCTGCTGCCATCTTCTAAACGAGCATCGGGCATGCGATCGCCGGGATGCAAGCTTCCGAGTGCAATCCCCGAGGAGAGTGGGCTGCTCCGGTAATGCAATGCAAGCTGGTTGGTGGCATCGCCGCGCTTGATGGACCTTGTTTTGAGCAGCCGCTTGCTCAAGCCGAGCACCGCCGCGGCAACGGGTAGCCGCTCCGCCTGATAGGTATCGAGCAGCGAACCGACGCCACCTCTCACGGCATGCGCGAGTTTCCATCCCAGGTTGTAGGCATCCTGGATTCCCGTGTTCAGCCCTTGCCCTCCAGAGGGCGGATGTACGTGCGCGGCATCTCCCGCCAGAAACACACGCCCCACCCGGAAGCGGTCGACCATACGGACCGACGGCCGGTAGACGGAACTCCACGCGACGCGGCCGACCCGGTGGCCTGCGATTTCAGCCGGTACAGCCGCGGCCTTCGACGTGAGTTGGAACAGCCCTGTGTGCGGCAGCGGGCAGAGCCCGGCGAATCCGCCCTTCGCGAAGGGCCACAAATGCCATTCGCGCAGGTCGAGGCCTTCGATCTCGACGTCTGCGACCAGCGTGGGCTTCTCGTCGATCGATTCCCCTTCGAGTCGCAGGTCCAGTGCTTTTCTGACGGTGCTGTGGCCGCCATCGCAGCCGGCCAGGAAATCCGCCCGCACCAGTTCGCCGGTGGAGAGAGTGGCTTCCACGGAACGCTCATCCTGAGTGAAGCGGGCAAGCGCCGTTCCGAATTCGACGTCGCCTCCCAGTTCCGCCAGCCGGGCGCGCAAGATAGCTTCCGTGCGCGATTGCGGCACCATCCAAAGATTCGGATAGGGCACGGATTCCGACGGCCGCTTGCAGGAACCGAGCGAGCCCGCTCTAAGCGAGAACGGACCAACGTGGATTTGGAACTTCGGATAAAGTGCTCCGACGGTCAGAATGGGGGCGATCACGCCAAGATCGTCGAAGATCTCCAGCGTGCGCGGCTGAATGCCCTTTCCGCGCGATCCTTCAAACGGCGCGGCGCCCGCGTCAATCAAGCGAAATGGAATTTGGCGGCGCGCGAGCTCGATGGCCATCGTGAGCCCGGTGGGTCCCGCGCCTGCGATTAAGATGGTAGTTTCGTACATTGTACGAAACTATCGTAATGGTACGGTGTACGAATGTCAACCCAGAAAGACACCCCGAAACAGAAGCTGTCGCGCGAGAGGATCGCCGCCGCCGCGCTCGCCCTCGCCGACCGGGAAGGTTTTGCGGAGGTCTCGATGCGGCGCGTTGCGCTGGAACTGAGGGTGGGAACCATGAGCCTCTACTACTACGTGAAGACCAAGGACGATCTGGTGGCTGCAATGGACGACGCGCTGATGGCCGAAGCAATTGTGCCATCCCTGCCGAAAGATTGGCGGCGCGCGATTATGCTGATTGCCCGGCGGACGCACGGCATATTCACGCGCCACCCCTGGGCCCTCGTTTCGATGTTATCCGCTCCGCCCGGTCTCAACGCTATGCGGCATATGGAACAGTGTCTGGTGGCGCTGTCTGAAACCAACCTGACCGGGAAACAGAAGATGACCCTGCTGGCGTTGGTGGACGACTTTGTGTTCGGCCACGCGTTGCGCGAGGCCGGCGGCGATCAGGATGTGGACTCCGAATTCGCGGCTGCCCAAATCGCCGCCGGGGCATTTCCGCAGATTCAGAAAATGTTCGCCGCCGGGCGCGCGGAAGCGCGGAAAGACCGCTTTGAACGGGGATTGCGAATGCTGCTCGACGCGTTCTAAACGTGATTGCCATATAATGCTTGCGTGCGTATCACTGCGAGGTTCACGGGGTTGCTGGTCCTGGCGGGCATGGCTGCGGGCAACGCCGCGGCGCAGGCCACCAGTGGCTGGAATTTGATTTGGAGCGATGAGTTTAGCGGCGCGGCCAATACGCCGCCTGACCAGACCAAATGGACTTACGACCTGGGCGGCGGCGGCTGGGGGAACTCGGAGCTCGAAACCTATACCAACTCCACCCAGAACGTGTATCAGGATGGCCAGGGGCACCTGGTGATTCAGGCGTTGCGGGACTCCCAGGGCAACTACACCTCCGGCCGCATCAAGACCGAAGGGCTCTTCTCGTTCTCCTACGGCCGCATCGAAGCGCGCATCAAGCCGCCCTACGGCGCCGGAATCTGGCCGGCTTTCTGGATGCTGGGCAGCGACATCAACATCCCCGCCGACAACTGGCCGGTGTGCGGCGAAGTCGACATCATGGAGAATTTCGGAGCAAATACCAGCGGCGGGAATGACGGCGGTTTCAACCACGGCTCGCTGCATGGGCCGGGCTATACGGGCACGGGGCTCACCGGCCAATACACCTTCCCGAACGGCCAGTCGATCTCGAACGATTTCCACATCTTCGCGCTGGAATGGGATCCAGGAAGCATCCAGTTCTTTGTGGACGGCAACCTTTACGAGACGCAGACCTTGAGCGCGCTGCCGGCGGGCGATACATGGGAATTCAATAACACCCAAAACCCGTTCTTCATCATCATGAATGTGGCCGTGGGTGGGATTCCGGGCTTTATCGCCAGCCCTTCGGGCACGCCTTTTCCGCAGCAGATGCTGGTGGATTGGGTGCGCGTTTACCAATCCGTGCCCATCGCGGACACCACGCCCAGCATCGCTCCGGGAGGCGTTTTGAGTGCGTCTTCCTCTCTGGTGAATGTCGCGCCCGGCAGCCTGGCAACAGTGTACGGAGTGAATCTGACGGATACGGTTTACGCGAATCTATTCGACTCCAGTACCGGGTCGTTTATGACCAGCACGGGCACCGGAATCAGCGTGGAGGTGAACGGCGTCGCCGCGCCGCTTGTCTATGCGTCTTCCACTCAAATCAACTTTCAGGTACCCTGGGAAACCTCGATTACACCGACCGCGCCCCCCTCGGTGCAGGTCGTCCGAAACGGAGCTCAAAGTAACATCCAACCCGTGACTCTCGCTCTTGCCGCGCCTTCCGCATTTATCACTTACGCGAACAACGCGGCCATTTTGACGTGCTACAACGACAATAATGTTGTGACGGCCAACGCGCTCTGCACGCTCTACGGCAATGGATTCGGGCCGAAGAATTCGGCATCCGTGGATGGCGTACCCGCCGTGGTGCCCTCCGCGGGCATTTCGGGACTGGAGGTTCCGGGCACGTGCCAGTTGAGCATTGACGGAATCCCCGCCGTGGTGACTTACTGCGGCGCAGCACCCGGCGAAGTAATCGATCAGATGAACTTCACTTACCCGGCAGGCGTGGCGGTTTCCCCGACGCCCACTTACGCGAACCTGACGGCAAACGGAATCAGCGGATATTTCCTGATCCCGTCACCTTCTCAGTAGACTAACCAGCCACAAACTCTCGAATCGCCTCGTTCACTTCCGCCGGTTTCTCGTGAACGACCCAGTGCGAGGCTTCGGGGAAGCGTTTGATGGTCAGGTCGGGAACGCACTGTGCGAGGCCATCCAAATTGCGCGTTACCAGAGCGATGTCTTTTTCGCCCCAAACCACGAGCGTGGGAACCTTCACCGTCAGCTTCGACATGGGGAATGAGAAGAACCCGGAAGGTTCGCCTCTTCGAGCGCCTTCGCCGATCGGACCGATCTTCGAAGCCCGGTAGAAGTTGAGCGCGCCGGTGAGCGCGCCGGGTTGGGACCAGGCTTTCAAATAAGCCGCGCGGTCTTGCTCGGTGAAGTACCCGTCTTCGATCCCTTGAGCCACCAGAAGCTTGTCGAGGAACGCGAAGTTGTCCGCGGCCAGCACTTCTTCGGCCTTCTCCCCTTGCAGCATCAGCATGTACTGGCTGGCCCGCTGCTGGGCGTGATCGTCGCGCAGCAGCCGGGTGAACACGCCGGGATGCGGAGCATTGATGATCACCAGTTTCTCCAACTGTTCGGGGTGTGCGATGGCGAAGGCCCAGGCCACAACGCCGCCCCAGTCGTGCCCCACCAAAGTAAACTTCTCATACCCCAGATGCCGGGCGAGACCGGCTACATCTTCCACCAGATGCCATAAGTCGTATTGCTCAACATCGGTTGGTTTATCGGAAAGGTTATAGCCCCGCATATCGAGAGCCACAGCCAAATGGTCCTGGCCGAACTCGGAAAGCTGGCTTTTCCAGGCATACCAGAATTCTGGAAACCCGTGAAGGAACATCATCAGGGGTCCCTTTCCGGAAGCCACATAATGGAGACTGACTCCGTTTACATCCGCAACTCCGTCGGTGAAGTTGGGGGTCCGCTTTGCGCCGCTAGTCGTCATACTGCCCCTTAGAAGGCTGGGCCCCAATTTGCTTCAGGGCCGAGCTAAGTACTCAGCAAATCATCTCGCGAAAGCAGTCCTCAAGCGTGTCCAGCGCAAAGTCTGCTTGATCCTTCGTAATCACTAATGGCGGACTCAGTCGAAGGGTATTTTCCCCCGCCCCCAGTATCAAAAGTCCGCGTTCAAAAGCCATATCCACCATTTTGTCACGCTCTTCAGAGGCACGTTCCTTGGTGACCTGATCTTTCACCAACTCAATTCCCAGCATTAACCCCAGCCCGCGCACCTCTCCAACCAGCGGGAACCGGGCCGGCCACGTCCGCATGCGGTCCATCATGTGCGCACCCATGCGGGCCGCGTTATCCACCAGTTCGCGTTCCAGCAGCTCGATCGTGGTGAGCGCGGCGGCAACGGAAACAGGGTTACCACCAAATGTCGAAGCATGCGCTCCCGGGGGCCAGTTCATCACTTCGGCCCTTGCCACAGTAGCACTGATGGGCATGCCGCTCGCAATGCCTTTCGCGACGGTGAAAATATCGGGTGATACACCCGAGTGCTCGGCCGCGAAAAATTTGCCTGTTCGTCCCATTCCTGCCTGTACTTCGTCGAAGATTAACAGCATGCCATGGCGATGCGCAATACGTTCCAACTCTTCGAGAAACTTTGCGGGCGGCACAATATAGCCGCCTTCGCCCTGAACCGGCTCCACCACAATGGCGGCCACCTCGTCGGCGGGCAGGATGGTCTTCAGCAACTGCTGCTCAATCACCTGGGCGCATTCCACCGCGCAGGTGTCCGGTGTCTTACCGTATGCACACCGATAGCAGTAAGCGTAGGGCACATGATGCACACCGGGCATAAATGGTCCGAAACCGCGGCGTTGCACAGGCCGCCGCGCGGTGAGGGACAGTGAACCTAGGGTGCGCCCGTGGAAAGCGCCCAGAAATCCGATGAACTTATCGCGCCCTGTGTAATACCGGGCCATCTTAATCGCCGCTTCCATGGCTTCCGTTCCGGAGTTACCAAAGTAGACTCTGCGCGCATG
>Ga0302320_10023829_pt1 | contig 11988 bp, 9 predicted proteins | sample Bog_T0_3_FD_202130 | JGI IMG/M metagenome (GOLD analysis project Ga0302320, IMG submission 202130) | Peat permafrost microbial communities from Stordalen Mire near Abisko, Sweden - Bog_T0_3 | ecosystem: Environmental > Terrestrial > Soil > Wetlands > Peat | place: Sweden: Abisko, Stordalen Mire...
TCAAGGTTTACGAGCCAATCGAGTTGCCGGATCGCGAGTGATCTGGACTTTGGGCTTTCTCGTCGACACGAATATCGCGATCCAGGGGTACATGATTGATGGATTTCTCGGTTCTGGGCCGCGGCGCCATCTGTGCTTTGCTCGTGGTGATCGCCTCCCCAGCCCACGCCGACCGCATGGCGTTATGGACGATCGTGCATGACCAATGCGTTCCGCATCTCAGCGCGGGCGAAGCGCCCAAGCCCTGTGACGAAGTCGACCTCTCCGCCGGCGTGGCATATTTGAAAGACCTCAACGGCGTCGCGCAGATGCTCGCCATCCCCACGAACCGCGTCACCGGCATCGAGGATCCCGCGCTGCTCGCGCCCGACGCGCCGAATTATTTCGCGACGGCCTGGAACGCTCGTAGGGATGTCGAGGCGCATCTGGGGCGTCCACTGGCGCGCGAGGCCGTCGCGATCACCATCAACTCGATGTTCTCGCGCAGTCAGGACCAGTTGCATCTACATGTCGATTGCCTCGACAAATCCGTCGCCGCCGCGCTCGCCGAGGATCAAGCGTCTATCGACGCGAAGTGGCGAGTGATGACGACGGCGTTGAACGGCCGCCGCTACTGGGCGCGGCGCGCGGATTCGGCTGGCCTCGCCGACATCTCGCCCTTCAAGTCGATCGCCGACGAAATCCCGGGCGCCAGGGAGGAGATGGGTCTTTGGTCGCTCGCCGCTGTCGGCGCCAGCTTCGCCGGCAAACCGGGGTTCATTCTTCTGGCCGACCACGCCGAACTGACGGCGGGCGGCCACGCCGAGGACATACAGGATCATGCGTGCGCGATCGCGGGCCCCAAGTCCTGATCATTGCGCATAGCGCACGGGATCGCTGAACGTCGTCTTCAGCGACGGCAGCGTCTTGGCGTAATCCTCCAGGCTCTTGATGTCGTCGATCTTCCAGACGCCGCCCTCGCGCTTGACCTGAAACAACGAGTGGCCGCCTTCCTTGGGCTCGGTCTTGGGATCGTCGGTGGTGCCGATCGAGGCGTCCACCGTCGCGGCGTCGCCGGCGGATGTCGTCACCGTCGCGCCGAACAAACGCGCATGCTCTACCATCTGCGCGCCGGTGAAGATGTCGCCGTCCCAGATGTTGAGTTGCTTCTTCGCCGCGATCTTGCCGCCCTTCGCCAAGATGGCGAACAACTCGCTCGTCACGTAGGGCCGCGCCTTGACGAAGAAAGCCGGCTCGCTCCAACTCGGCAGTCCGTGATGGTCGGTCAGTTCAATCACGGTTTGCACCACGGATCGCGGGTCCGAGGCGGGAAAGGTTTCGAGCGCGAACGCGGACGACGCCACGCCGGCCAGCAAAACGGACACGAATCCAAGAGTGGCGGATTTCATCGACGCGAGCCCTCCTTGCCGGGGGACGGAGCGCCCCCGCGCCAAAGGAATAGCAGATCTGGCCGGGAGATGCGGCCTCGATGGGTATATTCCGTCCCCTTACGCGGTCGCGAGGTTTGAATAGGCTGCGTTCGTGGCGCTATTTATTTGGAGTGAAACGAATGCGAAAATATGCCCTTTTGTTCGCGGCCCTCGCGGGCCTGTCCATCGCGGCGCTGTCGCCGGTGAGCGCCGAGGCGGGATGCATTCGCATGGGCGAAACCGGATATCATTGGTATCGCTATTGCGCCGGTCCGGCTTTCCTTTATCCGCACCGCCGCGTTTGCCATCACGGATATTGCTATCTCCGCTGACGCGGTCCTTTGACCTGTGATTTGTCGGGGCGGGGCGCGGAGCCTCGCCCCGAATCGTGTTAGCGTCGCGGCCCGCAAGCTTATTATTTCGCGAGTCGCCGCTGTCCCCCAAGGTCTTCACGCTTCCCGCCGGCGCGCCTTTTCTGGCGACGCTGGCGCGCGCGTTGCTGGGCGGAGACCTGATAGCGGGCTTTCCCTCGGGCGGCCCGCTCGATCTCGCCGAGGCGACGATTTACGTGCCGACGCAACGCGCCGCGACCGCGCTCGCGGGTGAACTCGTCAAGGCGAGCCGCAGCGCTTGCGTCATCTTGCCGCGTATCGCGCCGCTCGGCGCCTTCGAGCCGACGACAGACCTCGGCGATTTCGAGACGCCCGAGCACGCGCGCGACGCGCTTCCCGCCGTCGGCGAACTCACGCGGCGCATGACGTTGTCTCGGCTGACGCGCGCCTGGGGCGAGGCGTTGCGCGGCGCGATCCGCGGCGTCGATGCGCAAGGCCTTATGACCTTCGACGCCAGCCAACCGCCGCTGGTGGCCTCCAGCCCCGCGCAGGCCCTGGCGCTCGCGGGCGATCTGGCGGCGCTGATCGACGACATGATCATCGAGGGCGTCGCCTGGGAGCGGCTCGACAGATTGGTCGCCGATACGTTCGACCCCTATTGGCGCATCACGCTCGACTTTCTCAAGATCGCGGTGTCCGCCTGGCCGCGCTGGCTCGACGAGCGCGGCCTCGTCGATCGCGCGACCCGCGCGGCGCTGTCGGTCGAGCGCGAGATCGAGGCGCTCGCGACGGGCGCGGCGCGCGGGCCCACCATCATCGCCGGCTCGACCGGCACCAATCGCGCGACCGCGCGGCTGATCGGCGCCATCGCGCGCGCCTCCCTGGGCGCCGTCGTGCTGCCCGATCTCGATCTCCATCTCGACGACGCGTCGTGGGAAATGATCGGCGCCGACGACGAGAGCGCGGTCGCGGGCCATCCGCAGGCGGCGCTGCGCCGGTTGTTGGCGCAGATCAACGTCGCGCGTGACGAGGTCAGAACGCTCGGAGCGACGTCGCCGGCATTGACGACACGCGCGCGATTCCTGAGCGAGGCGCTGCGGCCGGCGGAATCCACGCACGTCTGGCGGCGCGAGCGCGATGGGCCGAGCGCGGACTCGATCGCGCGCGGCCTCGACGACATCGCGCTCGTCGTCGCGCGCGACGAAGCGGAAGAAGCGCTCGCGCTCGCCATCGCGATGCGCGAGGCGCTGGAGACGCCGAACAAGACCGCCGCGCTGATCACGCCCGACCCGGCCATCGCGCGCCGCGTCGCCGCCGAACTCGCGCGCTGGGACATCGAGGTGGAAAACTCCGCCGGCGGCGCGCTCGGGGATACGCCCGCCGGCGCTTTCGCGCGGCTCGCGCTCGCCGCCGCGCTCGATTTCAAACCGCTGCCGGTCGCCGCGCTGCTCGGGCATCCCGCTATGCGGCTGGGACGGACGGCCGCGTTGTTCGCGGCGCAGGCGAGCGCGCTGGAACTCGGCGTGTTGCGGACCGCGCTGCCGCCGTCCGGGCTCGAAGATCTCGACGCGGCCTTCGCGGCGGCGCGCGAAGCGGCCGGAGACAGACACGCGCATCGCGCGCTCAAATCAGCGCGCGAAAATCTCGGCGGCGCGGAAACGCTGCTGCGCGATTTCGCGACCGCGCTGGCGCCGCTACGCGAGCTCGCGACCGCTCCGCTCGGGGCCGTGATAGCCATCCACCGCGCCGCGTTGCAGGCTTTGGCCGCGCCCGACGACATCGCGTTTCTCCCCGGCGGCGAGTCGCTCGACGCGTTGTTCGACGAATGGGCTGAAGCGAGCGAGGAAGGCTTTCCCGTCACGCTCGCCGATTACGCCGCGCTGTGCGAAACCCTGCTCGCCGGTCAGCGCGCGCCGCCCGCGCCGCGCGGCCATCCCCGGCTCGCGATCCTCGGTCTGCTGGAAGCGCGCCTGCTGAGCTTCAATCTCGCCATTGTCGCCGGATTGGACGAGACGGTGTGGCCGCCCGCGGCGAGCACGGACGCGTTCCTCAATCGGCCGATGCGCGCCGGGCTCGGCCTCTCCTCGCCCGAGCGACGCATCGGCCAGACCGCGCATGATTTCACCGCCGCGCTCGGCGCGCCCGAGGTCATTCTTTCGCGCTCGACCAAACGCGGCGGCTCGCCGACCGTCGCCTCGCGGTTTCTGCAACGCATCGGCGCCGTCGCGAGCGAAAAGGCGATGGACGCAACGCGCGAACGCGGCGACAGGTTCTTGGGGCTCGCGCGCGAACTCGATCGTCCCGCCCCCTCGCCGCCGCTGAAGCGGCCGGAGCCGCGGCCGCCGCGCGCGCTCAGGCCCAACCAACTCAGCGTGACGCGGATCGAGACGTTGCGCCGCGACCCTTACGCGATCTACGCCGAGCACATCCTGGAGCTGGAGCCGCTGAATCCGATCGGTCCCGAGGTCGGACCGATAGAGATCGGCAACGTCTGGCACGCCGCTTTGGAGGCCTTCGCCAAGGGCGCTGTCGCGGGTGAGGCGCCGGACATCGCCCGCGCGCGCCTGCTCGCCATCGCCGAGGAAAAGTTCTCGCCGCTAAATGCCGACCCGGCGTTTCGGATCTTGCGCTGGCCGCGCATCCTCGATGGGCTCGAAACGTTCCTATCCTTCGACGCCGAGCATCGCGAACTCGCGGCGAATATCTGGATCGAACTCGGCGGCCGGCTCGAAATTCCGCTGCGCGACAGCGCGATATTCACGCTCACCGCGCGCGCCGACCGCATCGAGCAATGGCATGACGGCGGCGCGGCGTTGATTGATTACAAGACCGGCGCGCCGCCCGGCGTGCCCGAGGTTCAGGTCGGCTTCGCGCCGCAATTGACGCTGGAAGCGGCGATGCTCGCGCGCGGCGGCTTCAAGGACATAGGCCCTCTGGAAGCCTCGACCGCGTTCTATCTCAAGCTCGGCGGCGCCGACGGCGGGTTCACGCGCGAGCTCAAATTCAAGGACGAGAGCTTTCACGACGTCGTCGAGCGGCATTTCGCCGGACTGAAGGCCCTGGTCGAGCAATTCGCCGACGAGACAACGCCCTACCTTTCGCGCCCGTTCGCGAAATTCGCCGGTCGCGGCGACGACTACGATCATCTGGCGCGGGTCAAGGAATGGTCGGCGACCGGCGGCGCGGGAGACGAGCCTTGAGCGCCCTCCGCCGCGAGGCTCCCGCCTCGACCCGCGAAGCGCAGCGGCGCGCGTCCGACCCCGGCGGCTCGGCCTGGGTCTCCGCCAACGCGGGCTCGGGCAAGACGCATGTGCTGGTGCAGCGCGTGCTGCGCCTGCTGCTCGCCGGCGCGCCGCCCTCGCGCATTCTTTGTTTGACCTTCACCAAGGCGGCGGCGGCGAACATGTCTGCCCGCGTGTTCAAACAACTGAGCGAATGGACGACGCTGAGTGATGAGGCGCTTTCGAAAGCAATCGAGGCGACCGGCGCGCCCAGCCCCAAACCGGAAGGCCTGACCCAAGCGCGCAAATTGTTCGCGCGCACCATCGAAACCCCCGGTGGGTTGAAGATCCAGACCATCCACGCCTTTTGCGAGCGGCTGCTGCATCTCTTCCCGTTCGAGGCGAATGTCGCGGCCGGCTTCCGCGTCGTCGAGGAGCGCGAGGCGGCGGAATTGTTGCAACGCGCGCGCGCCGCCGCGTTCGCGCGCGCGCTCGACGACCCGGACCTCGCCGCCTCGCTCGACATGATCGCCCGCATCGCGGGCGCCGACGGGTTCGACTCGTTGCTGACCGCGACCTTGAAGCGGCGAGAGGACCTCGCGGCGTTCGGCGGCGCCGATGCCTATGCCGATGCGTTACGTCAGAGGTTGGGACTCGCGCCCGACGAAACAACGCCTTCCATCAAGACGCGAATGCGCGACGACGGTGGCGGCGCCAAACGTTGGCGCGCTTGGGCGAGCGCGCTGCAACAGGGCCTCAAGACCGACAAGGAGCGCGCGGCGACGCTCGTCGGCGCGGCGGTGACGCCCGATCCCGACCTCGCGCTGTCGACCTATCTGACGGTGTTCTTCACGCAAGCCGGGCCGCCGCGTAAGACGCTCGCGACCAAGGGCGTCGCGGAGAAACGTCCCGACATCGTCGATGAACTCTACGAAGAGCGCGATCGTCTCGAACAACTCGCCGACCGGTTGCGCGCCGCCGAAGCCGCGGCGCGCTCTCGCGCCCTCGCGCATGCCGCCGAGGCCGTGCTGTCGCGCTATGCCGACTTGAAGAACGCGCGCGGCTGGCTCGATTTCGACGATCTGATCGCCCGCACGCTCGCGCTGCTCGCCAACACCGACGCGGCCTGGGTGCTCTACAAGCTCGATTCCGGTATCGATCACATCCTGGTTGACGAAGCGCAGGACACGTCGCGCGCGCAATGGGACATCCTGCGCAAGCTCGCCTCGGATTTTCTCGATGGCGCCAGCGCGCGTCAGAACACGCGCACCTTCTTCGCCGTCGGCGACGAGAAGCAGTCGATTTTCTCGTTCCAGGGCGCGGCGCCGACGATGTTCGACGAAATGCGGCGCGAGTTCGAGCGCCGGCACGAACGCGCCCAACTGCCCTTCGCCTCGGTCATGCTCAACCTGTCGTTCCGTTCCGCGCCGATCGTGCTCGAAGGCGTCGACAAGGTGTTCTCGGTCGAGCATGTCTGGACCGGGGTCAGCGCGGGCGAGACGAAGGCGCCGCCGCATGTCGCCTTCCACGCCGCGCTGCCCGGCCTCGTCGAGGTCTGGAAGCCGATCGCGCCGGAGACCGTGGTTGATCCCGAGGATTGGCGGATGCCGCTCGACGCGGCGAGCCGCAGCGATCCCGCCGTCGCGCTCGCCCAGCGCATCGCCAGCGTCATCAAAGGTTGGTTGGACCCACTTTCCAACGAGCGCGTGTTCGACGCCAAGGCTGGACGCATGCGCCCGATCGGCGCCGGCGACATCCTCATTCTCGTGCGCTCGCGCGGCGCCTTGTTCGAGGCGATGACGCGCGCGTTGCGGCGCGCCGACATCCCGTCCGCGGGCGCGGATCGGCTGACGCTGCGCGATCATCTGGCGGTGATGGACCTCGTCGCCGCCGGCCGCGCGGCTTTGCGCGAGGACGACGATCTCTCGCTCGCCGCCGTGCTGAAATCGCCGCTGATCGGCCTCGACGACGACGCCTTGCTCATGATCGCGCCGGGGCGAAAGGGCTCGCTCGGCGCGGCGCTGGCGTCGAGCGGCGGGGCGAAGTTCGCAGCGGCTCACCGCCGCGTCGCCGAATGGCGCCGGCGCGCCGCGACGCTGACGCCGTTCGATTTCTATGCCCGGCTGCTCGGCGTCGATGGCGGGCGGCGGGCGCTGCTCGGGCGGCTCGGCCCCGAGGCGGCGGATGCGATCGACGAATTCATGGCGCGCGCGCTCGGCCACGAGCGCCAGGAGGCGCCGTCGCTGCCGACGTTCCTCGCCGATATCGAGGCCGCCGACGTCGCGATCAAGCGCGACATGGAGGCGGAGGGCGACAGCGTGCGCGTGATGACCGTGCACGCGGCCAAGGGACTCGAGGCGCCGATCGTGTTCCTGCCCGACACCTGCTCGGCGCCGAGCGGACGGCACGATCCCAAATGGCTGGAGCTCGCGCCGCTGAAGCCCGGCGCGCGGCCGCTGTTCGTCTGGGCGGCGAAAAAAGACGACGACTGCGCGGAATTGACCCAAGCGCGAGGCGTCGCGCGTGCGGCGTCGGCGGGCGAGCATCGCCGCCTGCTCTATGTCGCGATGACGCGCGCCGCCGAGCGCTTGATCCTGGCGGGCTACGAGGGCGCGAGGGCGCGGCCCGACGATTGCTGGCACAATCTGGCGCGGCTCGGCCTCGACCCGCATCTCGTCGAAGCGCCCGCGCCGTGGGACCCCGAGGAGATCATCTGGCGCCTCGGCGAGGGCAGCCGAGACGACGCGCGCGCCGCTCCGGCCACCGGCCTCGCCGCGTCCGCCCCGCCCGATTGGCTGCGCCAGGCTCCCCCGCGCGAAATCGCCGCGGCCACTGTCGCGCCTTCGCGCGCCGCGCCCGCACCCCGCGCGGCGTCGAGCGAGGAACGGCGCCAACGGCTGGAAGCGGGCCGTCTCGCCCATGCGCTGATGCAGGACCTGCCCGACGTCGCGCTGGAACGCCGCCTCGAGGCCGCCGAAGCCTACCTCGCTCGGCATGGCGGCGCCCTGTCGCGGCGGCGCCGCGACGATCTGGCGGCGCGCGCCTGCGCTATCCTCGCGCTGCCCGAACTCGCGCCTTTGTTCGCGCCGGGATCGCGCGCGGAAGTGTCGATCGCGGGCGCCCTGTCCCGTCCGGGCTCGCACGCTTCCGCCTTTTCGGGGCGAATCGATCGGCTCGCCGTCACACGCGACGACGTCTATCTCGCCGATTTCAAGACCGGCGCGCCGCCGCGAGGCGAGCCTCCGCGCGCCTATGTCACGCAACTGGCTCTGTATCGCGCGGCGCTGTCTCCCTTGTATTCGGGCTTGGAACCACGGGCTTTTTTGATATGGATCGAGGCGGGAACGTTCACTTCCGTTACGTCAGGCGAGTTGGATGCCGCGTTCGACCTTTGGGCGCGAGAGCCATGACCCGAAAGCGTCGCCATGATGACGTCGTATTTTGCCGACAACGTCGCGCGCATGAAATCTAGCGTAAAGAGGCCCTCGGGGCGCGCGATCGTAGGGAGCGTCGTCCAGGGCCCGCAAAAGCGAATGGAGCCGGGTCGCGTCCGGCGAGCGGTGGGTATGGCGGTCGCCAGCCTGATCGTGTCGGCGCCGTTGGGGGCGTCGGCCCAGGACGGCAAGACCTTGGTGCCGTACGATCACCCGGTTTTCCACAACGGCCATCGCGTGCTGTTCCATGGCGTCTGGCGCGGCGGCGCGGGCCACGCGAAAGCCGCCGCCGCGGACGATTCCGAGCCCGCCAAGTCCGAGCCCGCCAAGACGGCGGCGCCGGCGTCGCATCATGAATTTCTCATTCTGGTCGACACCGACGACAGTTGCGCGACGCGCATGTCGGCCGAATTGGTGGCCGCGCTGCATTCGGCCGGCGTGAAGGCGCGGGCGCTGGCGGAGAAGACATCCCCCGCCGCTTTGGGCCGCTATGTCGCCAGCGACGCCGGCGACATCGCCATCGCGCCGCTCGACGCGCTGATGGCCGACGACAAGAACGCCGATTGGCATGCCCGCGCGCCTTTCGTCGCGCGGCTCGGCGCCGAACCGATCGAGATCATCGCCTCGACGAGCGTGACCGCGATCGACCAGCTCAACGGGCGCAAGGTGTCGCTGGGCGTGGTCGACAGCGTCTCCGACGCCAGCGGCGGCGCCTTGTTCGCGCGGCTCGGCGTCAAGCCCAATGTGGTGCATGACGGCGTTTCCGCCTCGCTCGGCGAACTCGCGGAGGGCAAGATCGACGCCGTATTGGTTGTCGGCGCCAACAATTTCAAGGCGGTCGGCGATTTCGGCAAGGGCGGGCGCTTCCATCTCGTGCCCGTCGCATGGTCACCGGCGCTTCGCGGGATCTACGCGCCCGCGAAACTCACCGCCAAGGACCGGCCGAACCTCGTCGCCGGCAACGACGAAGTCGACACGGTCGCCACGCCGATGGCGTTGATCGCGATCGACGCCGCGCCCGGTTCGCCCCGCGCGGCCCAGGACGGGGCGTTCGTCTCGGCCTTGTTCGAGAAATTCGACGCGCTGCTCGTCGCGAACTACGAGCCGAGTTGGCGAGAGGTCAATCTGGCGGCCTCCGCCGAGTGGCCGCGCCTGACGGCCGCGCAGGACTGGATCACCAGCCACCACGGCCAAACAGATGCTTCGCTCGAGGCGTTCCGCACCGCCGCGCACGCCGCGGCCGCGACCAAGGACGGCCCCGGCGCGGGCGACGCCGACTCGCTCTACCAAGCCCTGATGCAGGGTCATGGGGCGCAACCATGAAGGGAGTCGATCGTTGACGATCGCAATCAAGGCCGGAGCCGGCGTATTCGCCGGCGTCATCGCGGGCGGCCTAGGGTACTGCTTTTGGCCCCATGTGGAGCCGAGCGTGCTCGCCGCTCATCCCGCGGTGGTGAAGCCCATCTTCGTCGTCGCCGCCGCGGCCTCCCGCCCCGCGCCGGCGCCCTCCCCGGCCCCCGCTTTGGCCGTGCCGGCGCTAACCGTGGTTCCCAAGGCCGGGGTCGAAAAGCTCGCCCTGGCGCTCAAGACGGACGGCGACGGCGCCCCGCGGGCCGTGACACGCGGCGTCAATTTCGCAGAGCCGGCCGCGCCGACGCCGGCTCCCTCGCTGGCGCCGGTCTCCGTGATGGCGCCCGCTCGACCCCCGTCGCCAGGCCCGGCGCTGGCGTCTTCGTCGAACGAGGCGGCCGCGCGGCTCGGCGCGCAGGGCCTCGTCGCGCTCGCCGACGGCGACATCGCCGGCGCGCGCCTCTTCTTGCAGCGCGCGGCGGACGCGGGCGATCCGCGCGCCTGGATGGCGCTGGGGGAAACCTACGATTCGGCGAGCCTGACGCGTCTGGGCGTCGTCGGCGCGCATGGCGACGCGACGCGCGCGCATGATTGTTTCGCCAAGGCGCTCGCGGCCGGGGTCGGCGCGGCGAAGGAGCGGATCGCGGCGTTGGAAGCGCGCGGCAATTGAACCGACGCGAGCGGCGACGGGCATGAAGCTGTATTTTTCCGATCGCCAACTCGCGCACCAACCCCAGCAATATATGGTGCACGGCAAAATCGTCGGCGCCTTCGAGACGCAGGAGCGCGCGACCACGCTGATCGCGGCGCTCGGCGAAGCCGGCCTGACGCCGATCGAGCCGGCGGCCGCCGGGCTGGCGCCGATCCTGAAAACCCACGCCGATCACTACGTCGAGTTCCTGCGAAACGCGCACGCCGACTTCATGGCGTTGCCTCATGCGGGGCCGGAGGTGCTCGCCAACGTCCATGCCTTTCGCGGCGCCGACGCGACCCTCTCGCCACGCGGCCGGCCGCGCCCGACCGGGGTGATCGGCAGGGCGGGCTGGTATGTCGGCGACCTCTCCGCCGTCATCACCGCCAACACCTATGGCTCGGCGATCGTTTCGGCGGAGGCGGCGATCTCGGCGGCGGAAGCGGTGCGCGGCGGCGACCGCGCGGCTTTCGCGCTCTGCCGCCCGCCGGGCCACCACGCCTATGTCGACCGCGCCTCCGGCTTCTGCTTCCTCAACAACGCGGCCATCGCGGCGGAGGTTTTGCGCATGACCTTCGCCCGCGTCGCCGTCCTCGATTTCGACACGCATCACGGCGACGGCACGCAGGCGATCTTCTATAAGCGCGACGACGTGTTCTACGGCTCCACGCACACGGACCCGAGCGCGTATTACCCACATTTCAGCGGCTATGCCGACGAGCGCGGCGCGGGTCGCGGCGAGGGCTTCAACCTCAACCTGCCGCTCGCACACGGCGCCGACGATTTCGCTTTCATCGCCGCGAACGAGCGATTGATCGCGGAGGCCTCGCGGCTGGGCGCCGAGGCGCTGGTGATCTCCGCCGGATGGGACGCGCATCATCTCGATCCGCTGTCCAAGCTCGCGGTGACGACGTCGGCCTATGCGCGCATCGGCGAGCTTTACGCTCGGGCCGGGTTGCCGACGGTCATCGTGCAAGAGGGCGGCTATTCGCTGCAAGCCGTCGCCGAGGCTTCGCGGGCGTTCACGACGGCGTTTCTGGGCGCGATGCGCGGTTGAGGCTGGCGCTACGATTCCCGCGGGCATGCGCTCGGCCTGGGAACGACGGTCGGTCAGTAGTGAAAATTAAACGTCGCCGTCTCCGAATAGACCTCCGCGCTGGAATGGCCCGTCGGGATGAAGGCCGCTTGCCCCACGGAATGCTCGGCTTTCCCATCCAAGATCATGCCGCTGAGGATCGGCATATACAACGAGGCGAAAGGCTGAACCAGCGCCTTCGCTCCCACGAGAGTCGACGTGGGAGTCGCGCCGACGCCTCCACTGATGTTGGTCACAACCGCGCCATCATAGACAGGGCCGATCGCCACGCTCAGCGCATCGTTGGACAACAACATTCGCGCCGACGGGTAGACGATATTCTGACCAAGATATACCCTGTTCACGTCAGGAGCCGAAAATCCTTGGGCGAGATTATACGGAAGTTATCGGTGACCTTGGAGCGGAATTCGGCCCACCTCCGGGGGACCTCGTCGCGCAGGAAATGCAGCGTGGCT
>Ga0302320_10023830_pt1 | contig 11988 bp, 6 predicted proteins | sample Bog_T0_3_FD_202130 | JGI IMG/M metagenome (GOLD analysis project Ga0302320, IMG submission 202130) | Peat permafrost microbial communities from Stordalen Mire near Abisko, Sweden - Bog_T0_3 | ecosystem: Environmental > Terrestrial > Soil > Wetlands > Peat | place: Sweden: Abisko, Stordalen Mire...
CAACGTTTATGATTACAAAACCTGCCGGTGTTCCAATTCGAAGGAATAATCAGCTTGCTCGCTAGCCGCTACCGCACGGTCACCGAACCGAGGTCTCGCACCTGCGAGCAACCTAAGTATGGCACATGCCTGGCGAACCGAAACCTGTGATAGCGGTTGGTGCATGGCTTAGGAAACCCGGCGGCACCCCTTCGCTTCGCGGACCTCGCCGGTATAGTCTGTTCATCGAGCACCATTCGGATTTCTCCGCGAGGTTGAAGTGGCTGGAAACCAGTATGTAGAGAGAGTCGTCGATCTGATTGATCCCGGCGCAAACCAGATCTTTGGACAGTCGGTCGAAGACGCGCGGCGATCGCTGTTCGCATGCACGCCAAACGAAGTTGGCCGTATCTCCGGATCCTTCGCACTTGTCGCCAATGAGGGCAAGACGGTGCGTATGGCACGATCGCTCGACCGCCCCATGCGCTACTTTCTGGCCAAGCAGCAAGCTGGACCATTGTTGATTGTCGCCTCAAGGATCGATGCCATCCATGAATGGTTAAGCAAGGAGGGATTGGCGGCGCAGTTTCATCCGAGTTACACGCGCATGGTGCCTGCTCATCACTTGGTCGAGATTCAACTCGTAGGCTGCCCTGACCCCGACCCTGTGTACAGGCGTTTCTTCACGCCCGAAATGAATACGCTTCCGCTTGATCTTGACGCCATCGGACAACGCTACCTCTGCGCACTCGCCGAAGAAATTGGGCAGTGGCTCGATGCCGTTCCGGCCCAGGAGCCAATCGGCGTCTGCTTCTCCGGCGGCATCGACAGCGGCAGTGTTTTCCTGACCGCCTATCATGTGATGCTCCAACGCGGCATGCATCCGGGAAGACTGAAGGCCTTCGTGCTCGATCTCGGCAATGGCCCGGATGTGCAGCAGGCACATTCGTTTCTCGATTCTCTCGGGCTCGGATTATTTCTGGAACCGATTGAAGCTGATCGCAGTTCCCTTGACGTGCAAGAGACCATTCGAATCGTCGAAGATTACAAGCCGCTCGATATCGAATCGGCCACCATGGCCGTCGCGCTCTGCCGCGGAATTCGCGAACGCTATCCCGAATGGAAGTTTCTCCTGGATGGCGATGGTGGGGATGAGAATTTGAAAGATTACCCAATCGAGCAGAATCCTGAGCTCACGATTCGCAGCGTCATTAACAACCCTATGCTCTATCAGGAAGGTTGGGGAGTGGGCAAAATCAAACACTCGCTCACCTATAGCGGTGGCCTCAGCCGGTCCTACGCTCGCACCTATGCGCCAGCTCATCATTTCGGTTTCCAAGGGTTCAGCCCCTACACCAGGACAAGCGTCGTCGCAATCGCGGAGGCAATTCCCTTCGTCCAGCTGACCGATTATTCCGTCGACAAGCTCTACGAGCTCAAAGGCGAAATCGTCGCTCGCGGAGTTGCTGCGGTGACCGGAATGAAAATGCCAGTCTATCCAAAGCGGCGCTTTCAGCACGGCGCGATTCCGGAAAAAGACTTGCGTCGTAGCCTTCCTTTTCAGGAAGCTGAATATCGCAAGCAATTCCTGTCTCTGTATCAGTGAGGATGATTCTTGGATCTGCACTATCCCACCGAGCCCGCCGAACGAACAGAATGGATCCTCGCACAGAGACCGCAGCGGACAGGACTCGATCCCGATAAGCCGCACGCATTTTTTGTGGAAGAGGAGTACTCCGCGACGGGCGAGCTTGTTCCCGTCGCAACCATCTTTTTGACCAACCGCGAGTGCCCATGGCGCTGTGTGATGTGCGATCTGTGGAAGAACACCTTAACGTACCCGGTCGCACCCGGCTCTATCCCTCGCCAGATTGCCTACGCACTTGAACGATTGCCACCGGCGCGCCAGGTGAAACTCTACAACAGCGGCAGCTTCTTCGACGTTCAAGCGATCCCACGCGAAGATTACCCGGCGATCGCCGAGCTTGTCAGGCGCTTCGACCGAACGATCGTGGAGTGCCATCCTTCGCTTGTGGGTGCGCCGTGCTTCGAATTCCGTGATCTCTTGCCCCATACTCTGGAAGCTGCGATGGGGCTTGAAACGGTACATCCAGAAGTGCTGGAGCAACTGAACAAGCGCATGACTTTGGATCTGTTCGCAGCGGCCTCAGCCTCTTTGCGATCTCAGAACATCGATCTGCGGGTATTCATCCTGGTGCAACCGCCCTTCATGAAACCGAACGAATCTCTGCATTGGGCACAGCGTTCTCTCGAATTTGCCTTTGACTGCGGAGCCACCGCAGCAAGCCTCATCCCAACGCGCGGTGGCAATGGAGCCATGGAAACGCTGGCACAGGCCGGCGATTTCGTTCCCCCTCAACTGGCGACGTTAGAGGCCGCAATAGAGTACGGCATACGATTGCAGCGCGGACGTGTGTTCTCCGATTTATGGGATCTCCGGCGTGCTGCGCCGAGCTGCAGTTGTTACCCCGCGCGGATCGCACGGCTCGCACAGGTGAATCTTCAGCAGCAAGTGCTCGACGCAATCGAATGCTCGCATTGCGAGGGAGAGAGTTGACCGAAACCTACGACATTGCGATTGCCGGATCCGGATTCGCAGGATCATTGATGGCCATGATCGCGAAGCGCCTCGGATATTCCGTCGTGCTCTTGGAAAGGGGCAAGCATCCCCGCGTCGTCATCGGGGAATCGTCGACGCCGCTGGCGAATCTCGTGCTTGAAGAACTCTGCCGCCGATACGATTTACCCGCTGTTGCACCGCTCGCAAAATGGGGGAGCTGGCAACGGACTTATCCGCGGATAGGCTGCGGCCTGAAGAGGGGGTTCACTTTCTATCACCATCGCCTCGACGAGCCGGACGATCAGAATGCGCCCTACGACAACCAGCTTCTCGTAGCCGCTAGTCCGCACGACGAAATCGCCGACACGCATTGGTATCGAGCAGACTTCGATTCGTTTCTCGTAGAGCAAGCTCGGAAATTAGGAGTCGTCTATCTCGACGAAGTGAAAGTCGATCGAGTCGCCTGTCGTGAAACAGGCGCAATTCTTAGCGGGGCGCGGAATGGTGCAGCATTCTCCATCGATGCTAAGTTTTTGATCGATGCCACGGGGCCACGCGGATTGCTTCACCATGCTCTCGGACTTGCCGAGTGGCCGCTTCCGAACTACCCGACAGCACAAGCTCTCTACAGCCATTTCTCTGGAGTCACGCGACCGGCCCGTACCAGCGTGAACGAATCCGCGCCCTATCCGCCAGAAGACGCCGCTGTTCATCATGTCTTTGACGGCGGATGGATTTGGGTCTTGCGCTTCAATAATGCCATCACCAGCGCCGGCATTGCAGCGACCGATCATTTGGCAGCGGATCTCTGCCTCGATGAGGGTGCAATCGCGTGGCATCGCCTGCTGGACAGAATCCCGTCTTTGCACGCTCAGTTCGCGTCTGCAGATGCCATCCAGCCATTTCGACATATGCCACGGCTCTCGTTCATGAGCAGCCGCGTGGTAGGCGAGAGGTGGGCCATGCTTCCCTCGGCGGCGGGTTTTGTCGATCCGCTCCTCTCGACCGGTTTCCCACTCACATTGCTTGGAGTTGAACGACTGGCACGCATTCTCGAATCGGGCCTCGACTCTCCGCATCTAGAACCGGCTCTTAAGAGATACGAAATAGAAATCAGAGACGACTTATTAGCGACATCGAGCCTCATCGCCGCGCTCTATGCGAACATGAGCAATTTCGAGTTGTTCAAAGGTCTATGCCTGCTGTATTTCGCCACGGCCAGTTACTCTGAAGCCGCGCGGCGATTGGGCAAGCCGCACCTGGCTTCATCTTTTCTGCTCCACGACCACTCACAGTTCGGACCTCGCAGCAATGCGCTCATCAAAAGGGCGATGCGTGTTTCTTCGGGCGCAGAAACTGACCAACTCATCGATGACATTCTACGCACAATCGAGCCCTTCGATGTTGCTGGATTATGCAAGCCCAATGCGCGAAGCGTGTACCCCGTGGACGCTGCGGATCTGTTTAGCTCCTGCTCCAAGCTCGACTCGACGCCAGGAGAGATCGAGTCGCTTTTGCTGCGCTGCGGATTTCATCAGCCTCAACAACACGCGTGACTCGCCGTCATTCAATGCAACTGCAATCCAGCCACCTTCGCCCCTGAGAGAAGAATCGGCTGCATTGACACAATGCCCTTCCCTTCCTCAATCGTCAACGTCTGATCAGGTTTGATGTCACTGAATGACTCCTTCTTTCCGCTCGGCCACACAATCAGAAGGCTCGTGATTCTGTTCGCTCCCGGCTTTCCAAGCCCGAATGTCAGTGGCAATTCGCTCTGCGATAGATAACTCGAACCACCTTTGACCATCTGCGCAAGTCGCGTTCCGTTGCTGAGCACCGCCGTGACTCTTGCCCCGATGCCATCGCGATTGGAGCGCGTGCCGATCACCTTCACGCGAAGCATGTCGTTCTGGTTGGCGTTTTCATTGCGCAGCAGCTTCGCGGGGCCATTGTTCGTGGAAACAATTACATCCAGATCGCCGTCGTTTTCAAAATCACCATAGGCTGCTCCACGCGCCACAATCGGCTGTGGCAAGACAGGCCCGACCTTCTGCGACATATCTTCGAATCTGCCATTACCTCGGTTGCGAAAGAGAAGCAGCGGCTCCGCATAATGAATTGTCGGCTGAATCACGCTGATGTCGTCGGCGACATGGCCGTTCGCTGCGAAGATATCGGGCAATCCATCGAGATCGTAGTCGAAGAAAAAAGTGCCGAACGTGAGCGACCGCGCTGACGGCGAGGCGATGCCGGCCGCAACCGATTGCTCTGAAAACAGGCCTGAGCCCTCATTGTGGTAAAGCGCCAGGCTCTCATTAGCGAAGTTGCCGATCACGAGGCCCTGGCGTCCGGAAAGATCGTAATCGGCTGCGTCGGCACCCATGCCCGCGCGCGCCTTGCCGGCATCGCTGAAGGCAACGCCTGACGAAAGCGCACTATCGGTAAAAGTCCCGTTGTGATTATTGCGGTAGAGCTTGTTCGGCTGCGTATCGTTGGCGACGAAGAGATCAATCCAACCGTCGTTGTCAAAATCCAGAAGCGCAACGCCGAGGGATTTGCTGGATGGATCGTACAGGCCGGCCTTGCGCGTGACATCTTCAAACCTGCCGTTGCCCAGGTTGTGGTAGAGCGTCCCGCTTTGCCCCTTGTAGAGCTCTGGAGTGCAATACGATTTGTTCTTGCCATCGAGTTGGCAAACCTGGTCGATCGCGATAGACCAATCGACATAGTGAGAAACGAAGAGGTCCAATTTGCCATCGTTGTCGTAGTCAAACCAGACGGCGCCGGTCGAAAACCCGCCATCGTGCACACCGGCTTTGCGCGTCACATCGACAAATCTGCCGTTCCCTTCGTTGTGAAAAAGGTGGTTGCCATCGAGCGCGGTGATGTAAATATCTTCACGGCCGTCATTGTCATAGTCGCCCACGGCGCATCCCAGCCCATACATTTCTACATCAAGTCCGGCTTCTTTCGTGACGTCTTTAAAAGTTCCATTTCGTTCGTTGTGGTACAACGCAGAATAGGACTTCCTGGAAGCGTGCCCGGGCCAGTCCATCGAGTTAACTAGAAGGATGTCCTGCCAGCCATCATTATCGTAGTCAAGCACACACACACCGCTCCCCATCGTTTCGGGCAGGTATTTCTGGCCGAAAGCCCCGCTGTTGTGCTTGAAGTTAATGCCCGCTTGGGCCGTAACGTCAGTAAAGCGAATCGGCCCCGAAGGACGAGCCGGCACGGAAGTTGCGGCTGCCGGATTGGCCGATTGCGCAGGAGAAGCCGCGATTTGCGATGATGGCTCGCCTGCGCGCGCGGGAGGACTGGAGGCCTTCTTGCAACTCGCTAGAGCCAAAAGAAAGCTGCACAGAAAGAGGATTGAAGAAGATCGCAAATTGATTCCTTGAATGCGCAAACCGACTCCTATGGCTGCACCGGATTTGTATGGACGACAGCTTGAGGAGTTGCAGCCAGGGATCGCCGCGAGTTGATCCACATTTCGAAAGCGAGCGCTGTGGGGCCGACGAAGAAAAGCGCGTAGAGCGGGGCATAAATGCTCTGCTCGAGCCGGAAAAACATTTCTGCCAATGCCACTAGAAATGCGACAAGGCTCTGGCCGATTTTGGAACGCACCGTCGTCTTCGGATCGGTAATCATGAAGAAGATGAAGAGCTGATATTCCGGCCCGGTGATCGGTGAAACCTCAGAGAGCCACGGATCGCCTGTGATCCAGGCTCGAACAACAGAGAGCAGAAGGAAGGACGCAACATAGGTAGCACAAATATGGAAGCGGCGCGCACGCCAGATGATCAGCGAGCCAAGGACCCAGATCACCGTCATCGCAACAAGATTATTTCCCCATTGGATGCTCAGCGTAGCGACAGCGTCGGACGCGAGAAAAAGCATCGCGCAAATGCCGAAGTTCGACGGATTGAAAAGGTGGCGGCCGTTCACGCGTAAGACGTATTTCGATGTGATGGAGAGCAACGCGCAGACGACATACGGCCAATAGCCGGGTGAGCGCAGTAGAATCCCCACGCTAATTCCGGTGATGTAGGAGCTGGCAAGATTCGGCCATCTATGCAGAAGCAGCCGGCTAAGCACGAGTTCGCACGCCATAGCGGAAACAATCGCCAGAATCGTCTTCTGGTAACTTTCGAGGATTCCGAACGAAAGATGACCGATAAGCAGAATAAGCGTAATGAAGATCGGCGGAAGATATGGATTGAGGCGGCTGGAAACAGGTGTCCATCCCCGAAAGAGCGGGCTGCTCGTGGACTCCGCCGATGGCGTTTTGGATTGCGTCGTCGGCTGGCTCATTGCGGTTCCTCTATCGTGTACAGTCTGTCTGGAACGAGCGAGTCCAGCTTCTGCAGCTTACCGGATGGCCAGCGAATTACAGCTCCCTTTAGTTGCACATCCTTGCCGAGACCGAAGTGCAGCCGGCGATCGTTCTGTGCAGAGAATCCGCTGCCGCCAGAGACTTCCTGAATCTGTTTCTGATCGTTCCAAGCCAATTCAACGTTTGCGCCGATCGCGCTGCGATTGCTTTCCACGCCTCTGAGATCGAATTCAATCCAATGATTTGCCGGCGTCACAGTGTTCTTATACAGGAGCAGCGGGCCTCGTTGGTTGGCCACAAGGACATCGAGGACACCGCGGTTCCAAAGGTCCGCCAAGGCGACGGCGCGCCCGTCATAGGTATCCGTGGCACCAACGGCCTGCGCAACGTCTACAAACCTGCCGGCTCCGTCGTTGAGCCAGACATGCTTTTGCTGATAACCCGAAAGACTTCGGCCATCCATTGCCGGCCAGTCCTTGGCGTCACCGATGATTGCGGAATTACCGCCCGCAATCTTTGTGAAGTCGTACCAATAGCTCCTAGTGCGGTCGAGCGAGACATAGCCGTTCGTCAGGTAAAGATCGAGTGTACCGTCGTTATTCAAGTCGCCAAATTGCGCGCCAAAGCTCCAGCCTCCCAGCTCAACGCCCATATCGCGCGCCAGATTTTCAAACGAAATCGTATTCGCCGGAGTGCCTTCTTTCGGAACCCACAAGTTGTTCCCCTGAATCAGCGCGCCGTTTTCAGAGATATTCGAGACGTACACGGCGAGGTGTCCATCGTTGAGAATATCGCCAAATGCCACATTCATTCCGCTCTTGGGAGCAAAGCCTACTCCTGTCTGTTGCCCCGCCTCGTGGAATCGCTTCCCATCGTTCAAATAGAGTTCCGATACGCCATAGTCGTTCGCGACAAAAAGGTCAGGATGGCCTGTACCCCGCAGATCCGCTGCCGATGCCGCAAGCGCCCATCGCCGGCTGTTGATGCCAACCTTTGCGCTGACTTCTTCAAATTTTCCATTGCCGAGATTGTGAAACAGATATTTTCGGCCGCCGTTTTTCGCGTATTCAAAACTGTCCGGCATCATGCGCGTGTTTTTCAGATGCCATAGGTCCACGTCCTCCGAATAATAGCCGCCGACAAACAAATCAAGCAGCCCGTCGCCATCATAGTCAAACCAGACTGCCGTGTTGGCGTTGATCCATGGCGGCAGCCCGGCCTGCTCGCTCACTCGCGTGAAGCCGTGTCCGTGATCGTTGTGGAAGAGTTCCGGGCGCCCCCACTTAATCAGGAACAGGTCCTCATATCCGTCATTGTCATAGTCGCCCCACACCGCTCCCATCGAAACGCCGGTGCCGGGCTGGTTCACATCCGCAACGCCAAGTTCCTTGGCCACATCTTTAAATGTGCCGTCATGCATGTTTCGATACAGATGATTTTTGCTTCCCTCTTTGCTGTTCGTCACGTAAATGTCCGGCCAACCGTCGCGGTCAAAATCAACAATGCTCACCGAAGCTCCCATCGAAGCGACTTCCGGCATAATCGGGTTTAGCTTTGCATCGAGAGTTGGCGCCTCATGGACAAAATCGATGCCGGCGGTATGGGAAACTTCTTCGAGATAAAAACCGTGACGGGCCAGTGCTGCCTGGCGATCGAGCGTCGTGTGCGCAGCGAGCGTGCGTTGCGCCAAGCGCCACCGCATAGTTGCAGGAGTCGCCAACAGCCCAATAAAGAAGATGCTCACAGCAATGCGAGCCCATGGAATTTGCTTCATTTGCTCCGCTTGCTCCTCAGTGCATCCTCAAAGATTTCAGGAGACACGTAGCGCGTCTGCCAAGTGTGCCAATCCTCGGGATGATGACGAACCACCCACTCATCTTCAAGCCGGCCGGGAGGGGTGTCGTATACCTGCCGCGCGTGATACGGATAGGGCAACACCGTCGCCGAATAAGTGGAGTTGTAATCGCCGTCCTTGATCCATCCATCGCCCGCGAGCACGTAGTCTCTCACGTAGCCGGGAGCAGGCGGCGCGGGCACCGCAAACCGGAGCGCCAGCTCATCGCCGGCATTCATGATCACGTAGCGATCGTCCGTTTTGGAGAGCAGTTCACGCACATCCCCGTAGCGCGTGTAATAGCCGCTGAGATCGCGCCAGATCTGCGTCGTCGCGGCAAGTTGGTCGTAGTCGGGAATCTCCGGGGAAGATTGGTTGGCTTGGCGAATCACTGAATAGCCGTGATAGCGCAAATCCGCCGTAGCCGGAGCGAGTTGCGTGATGCGAAGCGGCGTGTTCGGCGCACCAGTGGCCCATTCGATCGCATCCCAATATACTTCGAGATTGGTGCGTAGGCGCAGTTTGTGCGGCGAATCCGCGGCGAAAAGACCTGTCAGGTCGATGAGGCAGGTCTTGTTGCGTCCTGCGGGAAAACCGAGATTGTTTTTGACGGTTCGCCAACCGCCGTGACCATCGGGAGTTTCGAGACTCAGCGGACGCGGTTCATCGTGATGCCCCTGACCCATCGCGATGTTGAGCGACGAATCAGAAGGATGCAGCCAACCGGTTGCGATCAACCACAGCGGGCCGCTCGATGGAACATCTTCGCCTAAATCAACCTCGACATAATGGTCTCGTGTTACACCCTGATATTGCCCTCGCCCAAAGGTATCGAGATACCTGCTATCAACCGATCGAAGAATCTCGGTCACATCGTGGCCGTTGTCGTCAATTGCACGTGCAATCGGATGCGGCGCTTCGACCGGGGTAACCGCAAGCTTGACGGGAGGCACAGCAAATCGCTCGTCCGTGAATATCTCAGTTCCCGCAGGATGATCGACCGTCATAAGCCGCAACGAATCGTAGTAATAGGTTTCCCAAAGCTCGCCGGTAATTCGAAGATCATAGAAACCATCGCGTGACACAAGCTGGTCGCGACCGATTTTGTACCACTCCTCTGTGGCCACGACGCGCGCAGGTCCAATCGCATTGATGCGCAGGCCAATCGCCGAACCCCACGGCACAGTGTCTTTTACAAACTGCATGGCGTGGCCGTTCCAGACGAATAGAAATGGGCAGGAGCCCTTCAACCGCTGTTCAGTCAGGATTGGTTGATCTGCCTTGAGCGCGAACTCTGCGCGCACTGATCCATTCGGCCACACAATACGCGCCACATCGACGCCAGTCTGCTCGCCCAGTCCGAAGTGAAGCTCAGGACTTGTGATGGATTGCTTTTGCGGCAGAAGTCCTGAGCGAATCTCGATCTCGCCTCCGATGCCAAATGAATTCACCCGCTGATCTCCACTGGTCTGACGGGCGCGCGGCCGAATGGTTTGCCAATGATAGTTTTTAGTCCCACGGTTAATCGCTTCGAAAGCTTTCCCCGAGGCTGAAACTCCGAGCACATCGAGGCGCCCGTTCGCATCAAGATCGGCCACGCCGATTGCGGAAGAAGGCGCGATGTTCCCGGCGATCTGGTTAAATTTTCCACCCTCGCCCTGCAGCCACACCACCGGCACTTGGGCCGAAGAAGCGGATGAAGTGAGCAGATCAAATGCGCCGTTGTTGTCGAAGTCTGCGACCTTGATCTGCAAATCGGCGCCAAGAAGATTGTTTGGAATCACAACTCCATCCAACGCCCAAGTCGTCCAGGTCCCTCCTTCAGTGCGGATATTCATGGCACTCACGGTTCCGTTCGCGTTTGCGACGAGAAGACAAAGCGGGCCGGAGTGGTCGACATCGGCCACCTCTATTGCCTTCACCGCAGCCGATCCCGTAGGAACAGCTACCTCGCGAAAGTTGCCGGAGCGTTCGTTGAGGAACACATGCAGATGGCCTGCGCCGTCAATCAACGCCGCGTCGGGATTGCCGTCCCCGTTAAAGTCGGCCCACACAAATTGGCGAATCCCCGAGGTGCCGTGAAACGGATGAAGGGGGAGAAATGTGCCATCGCCATTATTGCGCAGAACAATTGGAATCCCGCTTGCCTGCCCCATCACAATATCGAGATCGCCGTCCGCCTCAATGTCGACAGCCCATGCGCCCGTGTACGCAGCGTCGACCACCGAAACCGGCAGCTTGGTGGCCGCAGTTACATCCGTGAAGTGATCGGCTTTGTCCTGGCGGAACAAACGAACTCCGCCCACGCCGGCAAGCACTAAGTCCGTCTTGAAATCGTAGTTGAAGTCCACTGGAAGAATGCTGTTCGGCCCGGGATTTGCGACACCTTTTCCTCCGGGAAATGGAAGCTTGGCGCCTGTGGACAATCGAATTTCCCGCCCGTTCGCAACTGCAATCGCCGGCGCGCCACTGCCGTCGAGCGAGATGGTTCCAATCCAGCTCCAGTTGCCACCGGCAAATTCCGGCAGCGCCTGCGTCGTAAAGCTCAATCCCTGGTCCGGAGGAGCAGGCGCGACCGCCGGTGTCTGCAGCCGGACAAAATGCGTGAAGGGCTGCGCCTCGTCGCCTGGCTGAGATTTCAACTGCGAAAGGCTCTCACGAAACTCGGGAACGCGCATCAGAACATTGCGCAGGAAAATCGAGCGCGTCGCGGCTGCTCTAGGATCGGGCCCGTCGGCTGCAGCCTTCAGCGCATCAAGCTGCTGTTTCACCTCCGCAGGCCACCCGCTGGATTGCGCCTCGACCTTGCCGACGGTACTGCGCAGCGTCGCGGAGTCTCCACGCTTCGCCGTGATGCGGCAAAGCTCCAGGAGCGTGGCAAGATTGTTTGGCTCGGCAGTCAGCAGTTGTTCGACCAATTGTTGAAACTCCGCCTCGCTGTGCTCGTCGCCCTGCCGTTCGATTTCCGACGCGAGCAAATAGATCGCGCGAAGGTCTCTTGGGTTGCGATTGACAGCCTCGCGCAAATTCGCAATCGCTTGCGCGGAGTTACCTCGATCGCTCTCGAGCAAACCCTTCAGATAATAGATCCGCTCATCGTCCTTATCCAGTGAAAGAGCGCGATCGAACCGCTGCGCAGCAACATCGAAATTCCGTTGGCGCAGTTCCAGGATGCCCCAGTTCACCCAGCCTGCCGGTTCGCTGGGGACAAGCCTTGTTGCATCGCCGAGCTTGGCATCCGCGCGTACATCGTCTCCT
>Ga0302320_10023832_pt1 | contig 11985 bp, 10 predicted proteins | sample Bog_T0_3_FD_202130 | JGI IMG/M metagenome (GOLD analysis project Ga0302320, IMG submission 202130) | Peat permafrost microbial communities from Stordalen Mire near Abisko, Sweden - Bog_T0_3 | ecosystem: Environmental > Terrestrial > Soil > Wetlands > Peat | place: Sweden: Abisko, Stordalen Mire...
TAACCATGCGAACGCTCGAACAGCAGATAGTAGAGCATGTGAAAATGGGTACACAGCTTTATACCGACGAGCTTCTATCCTACTCGAAAATCGGCCGCCTCTATCCACATGACGCCGTAAGTCATGGCAAAGGTCAGTACGTCAAAGGCCGTGTTCATTCCAACAGCATTGAAAGTTTTTGGGCATTGTTCAAGCGTGGCTATCATGGAACGTACCACAATATGAGCAAGAAGCATTTGCAGAAATATGTGGACGAGTTTGTATTCCGTTTCAACAATCGGGCTATGGAGTTTTCCGACGTATTCGCCGATGTCGTGGCGAGAGTGTCGGGTAGCGAGAAACTGCCTTATAAGAAACTAATCGCATAAACATGGGACGAAATCCAAAATATCATGAGCCGTTAGACGAGAGCTTTGACAATGTTTTGACCGCCATAGCAAACGAGCAACGACCTGCCGACACGAGCTTTACGGCTCGGCCGTTCATCAAATGGGTGGGGGGTAAACGCTCGATACTTCCCGAACTTACTAAACGTCTACCCGATAACTATGACGCATACCATGAGCCGTTTCTCGGCGGTGGTGCATTGTACTTTTCCGTTCAGCCTAAAGAAGCGTTTTTGTCGGACGTAAACTTTCACCTTGTACTTACATTCAAAACGGTACGAGACGACGTGGAGGGCTTAATCAGCGAGCTTAAAGAGCATGTCGCACAGCACAACAAAAAATACTTTTTGAAAGCTCGAAAAAGTCTCTTTAAGGAAAAGAACGCCACGAAAATAGCGGGACTGTTCATCTATCTCAACAAGACATGCTTTAACGGCCTGTATCGTGTGAACGCAAGCGGAGGTTTCAACGTGCCAATGGGCGATTATAAAATACCTGCCATTCTCGACGAAGAAAATCTGCGTAACGCCTCAAAGGTTTTGCAGGGTGCGGACATCGAACAGCACGGCTTCCTACAGGAGAAAATCTACAAGGGCGACTTCTACTATCTCGATCCGCCGTACCACGAGACATACGAGGGCTATAGTGCGGCAGGCTTCGGCGATAATGAGCATAAACAGCTTGCGGACTTCTGCCACAAAATCCACGCAAAGGGTGCATATTTCATGCTTTCCAATAGTGATACGCCATTTGTCAGAAATCTATATAAGAGCTATACTATCGAGGTAGTATCAGCCTCCCGAATGGTGTCATGTAAAGCCAATCAACGTGGAAAACAAGACGAACTCATCATCAGAAATTACTAAGACTGGCGGCGGTCAAGCCAACAACACGGGTAACGCCCTTGAAAGTTTTGTCGGGGGTATTTTGCAGAGAAAAGGCTATGTCGAGTTTTGGGATCATAAAGATCAGATTTTTGTAAACAGAAAAACCGTTGGTGGCAAACAGTATGCAGAGCAAGTGCCGTGCGGTATGAGCATATACGACTCGCCTCGAAAGTGTGATTTTCTCGTCCTCAATAAAGACAAGTTTCCCGATGGCCTCATCATCGAGTGCAAGTGGCAAGAGTCGGCTGGCTCGGTGGACGAAAAATATCCCTTCGCCGTGTTCAATATCCTCAAAATCGGCGTGCCGACGATAATACTGCTCGACGGAGGCGGTTATAAGAAAACGGCAATGGCATGGCTCAAAAGCCAAGCTACGGGTACGACCGCCTTAATCGGGGTGTATAACATGGCCGAGTTTCAGAAGCTAACGAACGGAGATTTTTTAGGTTAGGGTAACGTTCTATATAAGTCCCAATTTTGTAGTATTACTAAGTTATAGATGAGGCTCCGCGGCAATAAAGCATCGGCCGTTCGGTTCCTCATTAAGGAGGGTGATGTGATACTTAAGATCACGTAAGATTTCTCCTATGGTAAGCATATTGAATATCGAATGTATTTCTATGAGTAAGATTGGCCGATGGGTTTTTAAGAGATTAGTAGCCCCTTCTATAGCCAGATATTCAGCGCCCTCAATGTCTATTTTGATAATATCAGGCACACTATATTTTTTTGATGCAATAAGCTCATCTATAGACGTAGTATCAACAGTGACTTGATGAAATCCGCGACTTTTTTCATAAGAATCCTTTTCATGAACCGTATGTGCATCATTGATGAATCCACCAAAACTTGATCCATCCTCGACAACATTGCTCATAAAAAAATCGGTCGTACCCGCCGCATTCGATATAGCTTTGTTCATGACGATCACTCGTTTTCCCAGCTCGGTATTTTTTGAAAGGATCATATTGATCCGCTCTATGTTGATCGCGTTTGGCTCAAAAGCGATGACGTGTCCTCCATGACCGACGTGATGGGAAAAATAGAGTGTATCGAAACCGATGTGGGCGCCGATATCGTACACAGTTTTTCCTTTAAGATCTATGTTGCTTAGGAAATTAAAGAAAAATTTGTCGTAGATCCCGGAAAGCATTTCTTTCTGCCATTCGCCGCGCGGATCCACATATAACTGCACACCCTTGAGTGGGCCAGCGGAAATTGTTTGCCACGAAGGAGCATAATCTGACTGTAGACGATCCTTTGCGGTAGAAGCCATCTTCCGATAGGTGCGTGTTTTCTTGAGACTGCGAAGAATGACAGGAGGAATGATGTCTTCGACTATTTTATATGTACGTCCTATGGTAAGTTTCTTCATTGTTGTTTAGAAAGGATAAGCTTCCGCCAATAGTCCATATAGAGCGGTTCTCTATTGGCCTTGGCCGTAATTAAATCATACTTGGCTTGTAAATCATACTCTGAAAAGGCGGAAAGCTCATCCCAGGAGTCTATGACCAGAAGCGGTAGGCCGAGCTTGGCAAAAGAGTCAATGCCCGTCGAACGCATGACGATGGGAACGGTCTCAAGAAGCATTGACTCCCATGTGCGTATACAATCCTCACCGTTGCCGCGCGGAGAGGCAATAAATTTGTAAGATTGGACAATACTGAAGTATTTCTTAGGATACGGCCAGCCACTCAATCGTTCTGATAGAGGATATTTGATAAGAAAATTGTATGCTTTTTGACGTTCATGCCGGTTCGTCTCAATACTAAATCCGAAAAATATTCTATTTTTTTTCTTCCCTTTTACTGCATCATTATTTTTGACAAGGCTGTCAAATATGGAGGGGACGCCGCAATTGTAGTGATACAGCCCTTCAAGGCCGATGGGGATCGGAGTTATTTTTGGATGATGGGTCAGAACATTTTGGGCAAACCAGTGGATGATTTTCCTGTCCATGTATTTCAAATACGATCCGTCAACACCATCATCTGTGTTGTGGCTGATCAAAATATATCGATGTGTGATACGAGGGTGGACCATCTCGAAGAATGTCTTTATAAGATCACCTTCGACGAATATGACATCTTTTTCGTCGACCTTGTATGGATCGAAATATGTTCCACGTTCATATCGATGTGAAGCAAGATGTCGGAAGCTATCGCCAGAGATATAGGGGAATGAAGGCGGGTGCGGATTACCAGAATGCCTGATAACAAACTTCATCATTTTTCTTTTGATTCGCCATAGTGTATTCATATGAACCAATACTATATCAGATTATTTCTTTGCTTCAAAAGAAATAAAATTACGCAGTCTTCCTTTAGCCATTATAAAAAAAATTTCCATGTCTTTCCAATCTTCCGCTTCAAATAATCCAAATAGTTTATACAGGAGTATGTATCCCGTGACAGATACCGTGCCGATGAGGAGAAGTGTTATAAGATTGACGACAAGAAAAGAAAGCACAAAAGTATTAATGGCCCACAAAAGCGCTGATACAACAAGCGTTCCAAGAATCTTCTTAAAATAATATTTTTTTCTTCCCGACAGTGAAAGGTAGCGGGTTTCGGTATGGTAAAACATATAAGTTACTGGCAGTACAGAGAGTAAGTATGCCCATGCCGCGCCCGTGATACCGTATCGTGGAAGCAATATAACCAAAAGTATCGCGTTCAATACGCCCATGCCGACGGACATAACAGTCAAGAATTTGAGTTTGCCGAGGCCAAGAAGGAAAGCTGAAAGTGGTCCAAGGAGAGCAAGGATAAAATTTGTCAAAGCCAGGATGATAAGAATATCTGTCGAATGTGTCGCAAAATCGGCATTCAACCAGAAAAAGAGAGTTTTATAAGCGAAGGAGATAGCTGTGACCGTAATGGCGGCGGCCATAATAGTGATGAGTCTGAATGAACGGACATATAGAATTTCAATCCGTTTGCGGTTGTTTTCTCCCTCAAGCTGGGATGCAGTAGGAAAAAGAGTCGTACCTAAAACGCCGGCGAAGCTGGGGATCCTGGCGGTGACATTGCCCGGCATAGCGTAGTAAGTCAGATTGCTGGGTCCTGCAAAAAGGGGAATGATGATACGATCAAGGGAAGTTAAAGCTGTGGAGGCAATATTGTTGATGAAGGTGACAATACCAAAGGTGTAGCATTTTTTCAGTTCTTCCGTATTCCAGCCGAATCTCATCGTTGCTTCAGGCATGACTTTCTTGCCGAAATAGAATGTGACGACAGTGATGAGAAGACTAATGATAAGTTGAAGGATAAAAATAGCCGTGAGAGATCCACCCATAAGGACAATGACTAACATACCCAAGCTTGAGATAGTCAGGGAGGGTATGCCAATGATATTGCTTATGTCGAAACGTTGGACGGCAGTCAAGATCGAACTGTACGATCCATCAATGCTGTTGAAAAAAAAGATTCCTCCACCGATGAGAAATAACATTGAATACTGAGCGTAGCTTGCAAACTGTGAAGATAAAAGTCCGGGGCCATAGAAAGCGATAACGGCGGAGACCGCCAACCCGAGAAGTCCGATCAACATGAACAAAGAATTTGCAGTATGTGTAAGCGTCTTGACCGCCTGCGGGTCTTTTTTCCCGCAATAATATGCGAGATATTTTGCCACTGCCGCACTGATTCCAAAGTCGAGCAGGCCGAGAAGTGAGATGATGGTGTTGATGAAAAGATATATACCGTAATCTTTGATGCCGAGACGGAATATGATGATTGGCGTAACAAAAACGGTAAAAATCATTGGCCAAAGATAGCCTATAACATTGTAGGAAACATTTTTGAATGTCTGGAAAGTGAGTGATGACCGCTCCATGTGACGTAGATGATACCACATGTTACAATACCCGCCATATTATTATAAGAAATGAAGAAAATAATAAAAATTATATTTCCCGAGCCCATCAAGAAAATCCTCCGAAAAATTGAAAATATATTTTTACGTCTGACCTATGGATTCAGAAAACCACTGATTTTAAAAGATATGTATGGAGTATATTTCATATTGAATCCGGATGATGGAACTCCTATACGATGGCACATCGAAAGGAGTGCTTATACAAAGGAACTTAAGGTCATGAGTAAGCTTATTGCGCCGGAAAGCATTGTTTTTGATGTTGGTGCGAATGTCGGAGTGATTAGTTTGTATATGGCAAAATGTACAGGAAGCAACGGTAACGTCTTCTCCTTTGAGCCGTTTCCAGAATCTTTCAGACGACTCAGGCAAAATATAAGTCTCAACGGTTTTGATTTCGTACGAACATATCAAATGGCTATTTCGGACAATATTGAAGATTCTGTTTTTTATGTTGATCCAATGAATGTACATTTAAATTCGCTTGGACAGGTAAGTAACGGAGAGAATATATTATCACAAAAGATTACCGTGCATACTGATACGATAGATAATTTTTGTAAAGAAAATTCAATACAAGCAATAGATTTTTTGAAGATAGATGTCGAGGGATTCGAAGCGAATGTACTTCGTGGGGCGCATCATATGTTATCTTCTGAAAAGATTGGTGTTATTCAATTTGAAATATCGAAAATTCCTCTGGAAAGCTTAGGTAGAACGACGAATGAAATCATAGAGATATTCAAAAGATACAGATATACTGTTTATGAATATATCGAAGGCTCAGATGTCTTCGTGAAAGTAGATAAAATTATTGCAAGTTACGATAATTACTACGCTTCTCGCAGAAAACTTGAGATGCTTTAGTCTATGATTGCATAATTTTGCCCATACTATATGATATTCAGTATGAATACAAATCAAAACACCGCAAACAAAGCTTTGCGATACATTATTTATGTGCTTTTAGGAGCGACGCTGTTTATTCCGCTCATCGTGGGGGACGGCATCAATCACATTGGCATTCCTTTTGCCTCGATGTTCTTTCCGTTCATCACCGGCAAAGCTTTCGCTTTTCGGATTCTGGTTGAGCTAGCTTTTGGCGTGTGGATTATCTTGGCTTGCCGCGACAAGAATGCTCGGCCGAAAATTTCCGCTTTGACTGTCGGAGTGACGGCTTTTACCCTTGTGGCTCTTCTCGTCGATCTCACTGGCGTCAATCCTATCCGCAGTTTGTGGTCGAACTTTGAAAGAATGGAAGGTTGGGTGACTATCATTCATCTATGGGCTTATTTTATTGTTTTCACTTCAGTTATGCAGTCGGATACTGCCGAGAAGACGCGTCAGCTTTGGTATCGTTTTTTTAACATTTCTTTTGTTGCCGCTTTCTTCGTGGCTCTATGGGGTATTCTTCAGCTCACTGGTCATCTGCCGATACAACAGAGTGCCGATCGTCTCGACGCTTCCATCGGCAATGCAGAATATTTGGCGGTGTATATGCTTTTGAATGGTTTCTTGGCCCTTTATATGGCTATCGTTGCGTGGGGTAAAAGAAAAGCTTCCGGCTGGATATACGTAGTCCTAGCCTTTTTGTATTTCCTGGTCCTTTGGTTTACCCAGACGCGCGGTACGACTTTGGCGCTCATTTTTGGCCTCTTTGCCGCATTGGCCATTTTCGCTTTTGTAAAAGACAAAGGCCACCATACGGCTGACGGTCATGTTGTTCCTGAAACAAAAAGTATCGTCTCCCTCGAGCGTAAGATTGCTGGTGGCCTCGTTATCTTGATTGTTGTTCTTGTCGGCGGTTTTTGGTCTATCTCCAATACACATTTTGTTCAAAGTCACGAGACGCTCCAGCGTCTGGCGTCTATCTCTATTGACAATGCTCGTATTGAATTCATCTGGCCGGAAGCGTGGCAAGGTTTCAAAGAGAAACCTATTCTCGGTTGGGGTCAGGAAAATTTCAATTATGTCTTCAATCAGTTTTACAATCCCGAAGCTTGGGGTCAGGAACAATGGTTCGATCGCGCTCACAATGTCTTCATAGACTGGGCGATAAACGGTGGTATTGTCGGTTTCGGTACGTATGTGGCGCTTTTCATTCTCGCTCTTGTCTCTGTGTGGAAGTCTGACTTCAATATTAAAGAGCGGGCTATTCTTACGTCGCTTCTTATCGCCTACGCTATTCACAATATGTTCGTTTTCGATAACTTGGCGAGCTACATTATGTTCTTCGTCGCCCTTTCGTTCTTGTCGAGTGAATGGCATGCGCGGCGCAAGGCACTGGCTGTAGCGGCAGTGCACACAGCCGCTGGTCACACGAGCAGTGACACAGTCGCGCCAAAACCCGGCCTTCTCGCTCGTACCGAAATGAAGCTCCATTCATTCGACATCAACAACGACGTGACGAATTGGGTTATTGTGCCGATCGTCATCATCATCGCCGTCTTCACTCTTTATTTCATTAACATTCGCGCTATTGATCAAAATCTCAATCTTATTTCCGCTATGGAAAATTGCCAAGGCGCCGGACAGACGGGCGCGCCGACTCTCGATCCGACACTCTTTACCAAAGCCGAGCAAGGTCCGTATCTCGGGCTCCAGGAAATCCATGAACAAGTGTACAGCTGTGCCGAGCAGGTCATCGGTGCACAACAAGGTGTGACGAACGATGTCAAGCTATATTACCAGCTCGCGTCTGACGCTTTTACCACTCAAACCAAAATGACGCCGAACGATCTCCGCGGTTTCCTCTTTGCCGGATCGTTCTACAATGATCTCGGTCAATGGTCGGTAGCTCTGCCATATCTCACTCGAGCTTATCAGCTTTCACCAGTAAAGCAGAGTATCCTTTTCGCTTTGGCGCAGAATGATATAAACGGTGCCACGTCGGCGGCAAGCACTACCGATGCGGTAGCACTTCTCGCCAAAGCTTACAACGAAGCACCTGATTATCCACAAGCCCAGACATCGTATGCTCAAGGACTCTTTATCACCAAGCAGTACGCCGCGGCTCAAGCCCTTCTCGAGAAAATCATCGCCGCGACGCCGACCGATCTCCAGAGCACCATGATGCTTGCGGCTTCGGATGAATATCTCAAAGAACCGGCGGCGTCTATCGCTCTTCTCGATGTTGTGGCTTCATCGTCACCATCCGATGCTCCGACGATCCAAAAATACATCAACCAAATTCATGAAGGAATCAATCCATTTATTCCATCAACGACATCAGCTGGAGTAACAGCACCGGCGAAATAATGTCCATGAAAAAGGTTTTTGTCTCAGGTTGTTACGATATTCTGCATGCTGGCCACATAACTTTTTTCGAAGATGCTCGGGCATTAGGTGATCATCTTACTGTGTGTTTTGCTAGTGATGAAGTCTTGAAGATTGCTAAGGGTCGGGTGCCATCTATTCCCGAAGACAATAAAATGCTTTTGATTAGCTCGCTCCGTTGTGTTGACCACGTGGTTAAGAGTTCCAATCTCCATCCGATTTTTGATTTTGTCGATCACTTAAAAACCGTCAAACCGGATATCGTTGCGGTGACTGAGGATGATCATCATATTAAAGAGAAGCAGGATTTTTTCCATAAGCATGGTATTACATTGGTGATTTTACCGAAACGTACTAATTATACGCCGACATCAACGACCTCCATATTAGCCTCGATAAAAAATATTGTTGAAGTACCGCTTCGAGTTGACTTTGCCGGCGGCTGGCTTGATGTGCCAAAATTTTCTCGGAAGGGTAGTTACATTGTCAATTGCGCTATTACACCGAAAGTCTCACTACAGAATTGGTCGTATGAGCAAGGTGGAGGTTTGGGTGGTTCAGCGGCATACGCCATTTTGAAGATAAAGAATGGCACGGAATCGGAGCTCGATCTCGGTGTCGGTTGGCAAGATCCTGCAGTCATACAGGAGACGGGTTTGTGCGTGTGGCGGTCAGGTAAACTGCCAATCATAGAATTTAAATCAAATCCTGATTGGCTTCTTGGCCGGATGCTCATTGTATGGACAGGAAGCAAACATAACACTCCGCATCTTGTCAGTAAGAAGCGTGATTATCAAGCTATAGTTTGTGCCAGCATGTTGGCGGCTGAAGCAGTTTTTTCTAAAGATTTCAAGAAAATGTGTCAGGCTGTAGCTATGAGCTATGCCGTTCAATTAAAAGAAGGTATGAAGGAATTACCCATCGTTTCCCGAGCTCGTGCGAAGAAATATCTTGGCGGTGGTCACGGCGGCTACGCTCTCTATCTTTTTGATTCGGCTAAAGACCGCGCTTTTGCGGTATCGCGTACTGAAGGTAGTAAGGTTATTGAACCGTATCTTGATCCATACACAGGTTGACGAGATTATCTAATTTTGTTATACTATCCCCGTGTGAGTGCTAGCAGGAGATACTTCGGTATATCCAAGTTGTTAGTATCAATAATAATGTCTGCACAAGGTCCCGCCTCGGCGGGATTTTGTGCTTTATGCCAGGCACTGGTATAATCATGAGCGGATTGTTCCAAGTAACGGCAGACGGCTGTACTCACATTTAAATTTAGACATTATATTTGGAGCTAACACCCGTCTGCCATTAGTTGGCGCAACGAGCACACGTTCGCATACCTGTCATTTTTTATTATCATGCCGATTTCCATTTGCGAGAATGTACCGCTTCGTGACTTGACGACCTTCCGCATTGGCGGGTCGGCACGATTTTTTTGTGTGGTGAAAAGTGAAGCGGAGCTTGTCGAAGCTATTGACTTTTCTCACACAGGCGGCACAAATGTCTCTGATCAAATACCTTTTTTTATTTTAGGCGGCGGATCGAATATTCTGGTCAGCGATGGTAGCTTCGCAGGGATTGTTATCAAGATGGAGATTCGGGGAGTTTCGTATGGAACAGACACGATGAATATGAACGTAGGCGCGCGTGGTGGTACTACCTCGCTGGAGAGGCACTTGGAAGAAATCGGACAGTTGACTAAAAGCAGGCTTTTTTCCAAGAAAAATCCTGAAAAAATGGCTCAAAATAATGCTTCACTTTCTCAAGAAATTGAGCTGTCCGAAAATCTCGAAGAGGCTGAAAAAAGCACTATGACCCCTGACACTATCCGTGTGACCGCCGGGGCAGGAGAGAATTGGGATGACTTTGTTGCGACATGCGTCGAGCGCAAGCTGTACGGTCTGGAAAATCTCTCCGGCATTCCCGGCACGGTCGGCGCCGCTCCGGTGCAGAATATCGGCGCGTATGGAAGCGAGGTTTCCCAGACCATAGATTCGGTGCGAGTTTTGGACACGCAGGCGGCAAGCGGCTCGTCAGAGCGGTTCTTCGATTTTCCAAATGCTAATTGTCATTTCGGTTATCGTGATAGCATTTTTAAACATGAGAAAAATGCTGATGGCACGGCGCGATATATTATCGTCTCGGTGACTTTCGGACTGAAGAAAGATGCGCCGCTCAATATATCCTACAAGGATTTACAAGAGTATGACCTCAATAACATCGCTGACGTCCGGCTCGCCATTCTCGCCATCCGCGCCGCCAAGTTGCCTGATATTCGTACCATCGGCACTGCCGGTTCTTTTTTCAAAAATCCGATCATATCGGTTGAACATTTCAATAAGCTTAAAGAAAAATATGCCAACATTCCATCGTATCCTGTAGGAGTCGAGAACGATTCTACACACACTTCGCTCGTCAAAGTGCCGCTTGCCTGGATTCTCGATCATGTCTGCGGCTATAAAGGCATGCAGAGAGGCAATATTGGGACGTATGGCAATCAGGCTCTGGTTATCGTTAATCGTTTTTCCGCCACCGGTATTCCCGCCACCGCCTTTGAAATAAAAAAGCTGGCTGTAGAAATGGCCGCCGCCGTCAAGGAGAAAACTGACATTAATATCGAGCCGGAGGTGCAATATGTCGGGGAATGATTTCGGAGAGAGAGTTGACATTTTTGTTGTGAATGGTATATTTTTATTGGCGAAGGGTACGCCCTTTATGAACAAATACAAACAAATAAAAGAAAGGTAAAGCTATGGCTACGGCCAAAACAGCAGAAACAGAAGGTCAAAAAACTCTAGTTCAAACTCTATCCATTTCCATCCCCCAATATCTCGCAGGGACGATAGAAATCATAGATCTTGCAAAACTTTCTCCTACAGATATCGTTGCGTTTTTACGCTACGTCTGCAGAGGAATAAGTCCCGGTGTGAGCAATCTTGGGGCGGTCAGGCTTGATGAGCAGACTCTTCTTAATATTCGTGATGATCAAAGGTCCATGGTGCATTTGGACGATGGTCTAACGTGGCAAGATGAAGTCATTATTATCATTGATTGGATTGACCCGTCGAAAGGTCGCTGGCATGACCCTCTTCCAGATTCACATGTTTTTTGCAGAAGCATTCTTTTGGATAAGTGCGGTTCAATCGTCTCTTTCGAGAATATCCAAAAGATCGGCTGGCGCGGCAGTCCGGAAACACCTAGTCCCAAGATGCGAAGTATCCGTATCCGGAAACTTTCGGAGGAAGATATACTTCACATTATCGTGGAACGGAATCTTGTGGAGGATTTTCTGCATAGTCTACTCTTTGTCATTTCTCAACAATTAAGCAGGGTGCGTAATCAGGAACGAGATATTCTCGAAGCGCAATTTTTTCTGCGATCTGCTTGTCGCAGGGTAGATGTCAGACTTGTTCGATGAGTTTATGGGTGATAGTCCAGCCGCGCATTCTTCTGCGCGGTTTTTTAATTCCCAGGAAACCCCGCACGACCCGCACCTTCTTCATTTTGGAGTGCGGGGATGAATGGGCAGCAGCGTACCCAGGTACTCCTGTGGTACG
>Ga0302320_10023834_pt1 | contig 11985 bp, 11 predicted proteins | sample Bog_T0_3_FD_202130 | JGI IMG/M metagenome (GOLD analysis project Ga0302320, IMG submission 202130) | Peat permafrost microbial communities from Stordalen Mire near Abisko, Sweden - Bog_T0_3 | ecosystem: Environmental > Terrestrial > Soil > Wetlands > Peat | place: Sweden: Abisko, Stordalen Mire...
AAGCGCGAGCGTTTGCTCAGCGCCCTTCGCGCAGCGGGAATGGACGCAGCCCCTCCACCGGGGGCCTACTACATACTTGCGGACTGCTCGCGGCTGCCCGGCAAGGACGCGGCGGAAAAGGCGCGCCATCTGCTTCGCGCGACGGGCGTGGCTGCGGTGGCTGGATCAGCCTTTTTCCGGAAGGGACGGGGAGAAAACCTGCTGCGGTTCTGCTTCGCGAAGAAGGATTCGGAGTTGGACGAGGCCTGCGAGCGGCTGAGAAAGCTGTAAGAAGGAATTAGGGGAAATCTCACAGTTTCACAGAACTGCACAGTTCCTGTGAAACTGTGGGATTTTGTCTTTCTGGAAGCATTGTTTTGTATGGCTTAGGGCGATTTCACAGTTTCACAAGTGATTTTTCGGAAATTCATTCGGCGGTGCGACCCCTGGTCTCGTAGTCAGGATGTTTGTCTTTGAGTTCGCGCATTGCCTGCACAACCGCAGGCAGGTAATCGAGCAAAGATTCGACGATTGCGGAAACGGATGTGTTGTGTTTCGCCGCCCAAACGCGAGCCTTGCGGTAGGTTCCGTCAGGCACCGCGACCGTTATGTTCTTCGTTTTTCTCATGATCTCTCCGGCTCGTCATCCGCAAAGAAGGCACAGTGCGATTCTCCTGGGATGAGTACCTGTAAAGATTGTGCGCCGACGGACGGTAATCTTCTGCAAAGGGAGATGGCGCTGGGCTTTTTGTTCTCTACTGCGGGGGATGTCTGCGAACGCGGGCAACCGGTCGTGCGCAGTTCGTTCAAGACCAGCACGACGATTTTGGCCGGATCAGTCGATCCCGGCGCAACGGTCGATGCGCAAAATGTGCATTTTTGGCTGTTTTTTTGGCAGGTTTTTGGATGTTATTTGCATGTTTTGGTTGGAAACAGACGAGGAATACTGGCTGAGTGACTGTGAAAGAAGCGAGGTGTGGAGTGCAGGCCGGACGCGGGTTAACCGCGGAGTAACTGACGAATAGGCGACTGTCGTTAGCTAATAATATGTCCGGTAGTTTTAGCAAGTGAAGTGTCCGCATAGCAGGCGGTGAGGATGGAGCCATGCGAGGGAGCATGGAGACCTATCCGAGGACCGCAGCGGAGCGGGCGATGAAGTTACAGGAAGTGTTGTTACGAGCCACATCGGGCAAGATCAAGTGGTGGCAGGCAGCGGAGTTGATCGGCATCAGCGAGCGGCAGATGCGTCGCTGGCGGAAGCGGCTCGAGGAGCAAGGCCCTCAGGGATTACTGGATCGGCGACGGCGCAAGCCAAGCGGCAGACGCGTGGCGAAGGATCAGGCCGAAGAGGTTTTGAGCTTGTATCGGGACAAGTACTTCGATCTGAACGTCCGGCACTTTCACGAGAAGCTCGCCGAGGAACATCAGATCGGGTTGAGCTACACGTGGGTTAAGCAGGCCCTGCAGGCGGCTGGCCTGGTGAAGCGCAAGGCCAGGCGGGGCGTTCATCGCAAGCGGCGCGAGCGGCGTCCATTGCCGGGCATGATGCTGCACATCGACGGCAGCGATCACCAGTGGTTTCAGGATGAGCGGCGGCACGACCTGATCGTGATCCTGGACGATGCCACCAGCGAGATCTATTATGCGCAGCTGGCCGATGAGGAGACGACCGCGACCGTGATGGTGGGATTGCGTGCGGTGATTGAACGGAAGGGGCTGTTCTGTTCGCTCTATTCCGACCGCGGGGCTCATTTCTGGCTGACGCCGAAGAGCGGCGGGAAGGTCGATTATGACCGCCCCACGCAGGTAGGCCGCGCCATGAAGGAACTTGGAGTGCATATGATTCCGGCCTACTCTCCGCAGGCCCGAGGCCGCTCGGAACGCAACTTCTCTACCTGGCAGGGACGGCTGCCGCAGGAGCTGCGATTGCACGGGATCAGAACTCTGGAAGGGGCCAACAAGTTTCTCAACGAGCACTACATTGCCGATTTCAACCGCCGCTCCATGGTGCCGGCAGCGCAGCGCGGTACGGCATTCATATCCTGCCGGAACAGGAACCTGGAAATGATCTTCACGCAACGGTTCGAACGCACAATCGACCAGGACAACACCGTGCACTTTCACAACCTCGTCATACAGATTGAGCGTGCCGAGTGGCGCCCCACACTGGCTGGATGCAAGGTCAGCATCCATCAGCACCTGGACACTACCCTCACCCTCATGGTCCTGGACATCGCGTCGGACACTACAGCGCAGAAGGAAAACTGTTGACGCCGCTGACCAAAAAAAGCAAATCAAGGCCGTGGAAAAGACGTTGAAAGGAAAAGTCAAAAAAACGACTTCCCCTTTCAACTTGCAAATCCCGCAAACTACGCGGGATTCGCACTTTACCACCGCCTCGGCTGCTACTGACTATTAACTAAACAGAACCGGACATTTCATTTGCTCTCAAAACCGGACATTTTCACTTGCTAACGACACTGTCGAATAGGCGACGATCCGACCGCGACTATCAAATTCCTTTTGTTCTCACCTAATGCCGATCGGTCCCCGCGAACTCATCAGGCGAAATCCAAGTTAAGCTCGTTGGGGCATTTCCTCTAAGTTGACGGGCACTCTTGTACGCAGCCGTTGCAAACGCCACGACCAAGACGAGCATGCCAGTACACCACCATAAGAGACCATAGTGGGCAATTTCCTTACTCATGATCCACCACCCGAGTGCCCAGCCGAACACGCTTCCAATCCCTGCACACACTGCCGTCGCGTATAGCCGAAATAACGCGAACGTAAGCCGGCGCACCAGCTTCTGATGCAGCCAAGACACCCCTGTTGCAACGACAGTTGTAATGAGAATTCCGATGATCAGATAACCCCAACCGAACACCGCAAGCAGTCTGGGAGCATGAAACGACTGCACGTCGCCAGCTTTGGTGATGAAAGCACTCGCCACAAGTCCGAGCCCAGCAAGCGTCATTAAGCCAACTGAACACGGTCCCCATACTGCGCACCACAGTGCCGCGCTTAACGCGTACTTGCGTGTGGGCGGGATCAATACGCACGCCACGAATACAGCCGACCCAAGAGCCAAGAATATGAAGATGATTGCACCGAATATAAGGAGGAGCATTCCACCATTCTTGACCGCTCCTGCACCCCGGTCAATCTAGAAATCTGTACTGAGGAGGCCGACTTTGACATTCCCGTGGGGTCCCGGTTGTATTACCGTCAACTCGGAAGTTATTCCAAAGTTACCTCAGACTTGGCGACACACCCGCTGACTTGCGGCTCAGCGGAGTTGATTGAGCCGCTTGAGAATTTGCTTTGCCAGGGAATCGAAGGGCGTGAGATTGGGCGGTTCCCGGAGGCCGGGTTGCCGGGCGGCGCGGAGCGGAGCCGACCCGCGGGCGAGAACCTTCTGTGTGACTCCATTCCAGAGGGAAAAGAAGAGGTTGTCTTCCCTTCCGAAAGGTCTTCCGCGACCTTCGAGTTGAGGGTCTAATGGGGTAACGAAGTTGGAGGAGCTTACTCCGCCCGAGTTGGGGGTGAAATCGACGTGGCTGTACCAGAGTTGTACGACCCAGGCGCACCGCAGGCGCTGCACTTCAGGCAGGACGTCTTTGCGAACGGAGGCAGGCAGCACGGTGATCTGGAGGGGTGAGCCGTTCCGCAGCGTTTGCCCGACTAGCCGGTCGTACATTCCGATGGCCCAGGGACCGGCCGAGGGATCATACCGCGTCGATTCGTCAGGTTTGGTTTGAACAATACAGAGAGACAGAGGCGGGTTTTGTGCCCACAGCGAGGTGGCGGCGACAGACCCGATAAAAATGGAAATCAAGAGTTGCCGAAGCACGACCCAATCAGCCTAACAACTTTATTCGCAAAATGGGCTGGAATTTTAATTGCGACTTGCCGATAGACCGATTGGCGGTCCTCTCAGACCGTCGAGTGAGGAGTTCGAGCCTTGTCGACCATGGGAATTACCAGCAGTCTGCTTTCCGAGATTGCCAGCTCTCCTTCAGCCGCGAACCAGTTCGTTACCGACCTGAACCAGCTCGCGAAGGACTTAAAAAGCGGTAATTTGTCTGCCGCGCAGCAGGATTACGTCACCCTTTCGCAAGACGCGCTCGACGGCGCCAACTCATCCACTTCCACCTCTTCCGACAGCGGCATTACGACTTCGCTGCTTTCGGACATCGCATCCTCTTCTTCCAGCTCGAATGCGTTTGTGAGCGAACTCAACCAGCTGGGAACCGACCTGACCAACGGGGACCTGGCATCCAGCCAGAGCGATCTGCTCTCGCTGGACTCGACAGCGCTCAACGCCGTGCCGGCGTCGAGTACAGCCGCCGCATCCAGCGCCAGCCCGTCCACCGCTAACCAGGGCGATATCGCGGCCCTGGTGCAGGCCACCGCCCAGGCCATGGAAGCTGGCGACACCTCCGCGATCAGTTCTGACATGTCGCAACTGGCCTCGGTATCGACGAGCGCTGCGGGCGCAAGCATTCTCAAGTCGGACAGTGGAACGATTGGCTCAGGCTCTTCGGGCTCGTCCGCTTCGGGTTCTTTGAGCCAGCTGCTGCAGAGCCTGAACACAGGCGGTTCTTCCAACTCATCGCTGAGCCTGCTTGCCTAGATCGGCGTTGCGTTCGTAGATGGCGAACCTTCTACCGCAGTACGGTGCCGATCACCAGGTTCAGGCCGATCATGAGGACGGCGAAGCCCGGCAGAATGAGGAGCGCTTTTTTCAGGCGCGTGGCGTCGCCGCCTGCGATTGCGCCGATGAGCCTCGAGCTGACCGCGAGGCCGATCCAGCCGCAGGTGATGACGAAGCCGATTGCCGTGCCCGTCATGCGCGGAAACGCGGTTCCCGTGATGGCAAGCGTGGTGGGAAACACCGGCGCCATCGACACTCCCGCAATGAACACGAGGGCCGCGGCAGCCACCGGCTTCACAGTGCGCAGCATCAGGAACGTTGTGACGGCCATGGCGATGGACGCGACCAGAAGCACCGTATTGGCGGGCACGCTGATGAGGATGGGCGATACGCCCACGCGGCCCACGAGCAAGCCTAGCGCAAAACCGAGCGACAAAATGTTGAGCGCGCGTTGCTCGGGGATGCCCTGGGCGATGAGGTGGCGTGCGAGCCAGTTCCAGATGCCCACTTCACAGGAGACGTAGAGAAACAGGAACGCTCCCAGCAGAAACAAGAGCGGGCGGCCGAGGACCGGGCCGGCGTCTGCGAGCACAAAGCCCGCAGCCTGCGCGGGTGCGGGAACATGCGTGGCAAACTGGACGGCGAGCGCCACTACGGTGAGCGTGGCCACGGTGTAGCAGAGCTTGAGCCAATTGCGCTTGAAAAGATTGGCGGCGATGAAGGGCGTTGTGAGTCCGCCGAGGCCGAAGAAGAGATTCACGAGGTTGAGCGCTGTTGCGCGATGGTCTGGGCTGACGGCGGATACGAGCGAGTTGGCGCCGGTGACCACGATGCCTCCGCCCACGCCGAGCAGAAACAGAAGGATCACGATGCTGCCGAATCCGCCGGAACGCGGCAGCGCGAAGAGCGCCACAACGATGAAGGCCAACCCCAGAATGAGGCCGACCTTGTCGCCTTGCGAGTCAAGCAGAGGGCCCACGCCGACGGACGCGATGATGAGACCGAGCGCCTGCGAAAACGCGATGGTGCCGTTCTGCGCGGGCGTCAGGTGAAAGCGGTCAGACAGTTCCGGCAGAATGGTGCCGAGCATGGCGGCGATCATTCCGTAAACGAAGATGGCGAGGATGGCGGCGAAGATCAGCACGCGGGTTGGGTCCTTTCAGGAACGGGTTCGAGCGCCGCGTGGAGGAGACGCAAGACTTTTTCGGTTCGGGCGCGTCCGAATTGTAACGGTTGGCGGGGTGAAAGGGCCAACCACAGCCAAAGACATCCACGCTACATTGATAAGTACCGATGGAGTCGGAGTGCGCCGATGAGCGACCTGTGGAAAGACATCAAGCATGCGTTGCAGATGTTCACGAAGAGCCCGGGGTTTACGCTGGCCGCGGTGTCGGCGCTGGCGCTTGGGATTGGCGCCAACACTGCGATCTTCTCGGTGGTGAATGCCGTGCTGCTGAAGCCGCTCGAGTATCCCGACGCGGACCGCATTGTGTCGGTGGTGTGGAAGACGCCACAGGGCGACAACAACGTTGCTTCCATTCCGAAGTTCCATGAGTACGAGAAGCAGACGAGCATCTTCAAAGACGTGGCGGCGTATGACTTTGGCGGGCCGGGATTCAACATCACGGGCGGCCGGCCGGAACAGGTGCATGGTATCCACGTTTCCGAGGCGTATTTCCGGGTGTTCGGCGCGCCGGTGATGCTGGGACGCACGTTTACCAAGCAGGAAGATGCACCCAACGGCGGCAAAGTGGTGGTGCTGAGCTACGGTTTGTGGCAGCGGAAGTTTGGCGGCAATCCGAATGTGGTTGGGAGTTCGCTTTCGCTGGGCAACGAGCCGTACACAATTGTGGGCGTGCTGGGAAAAGATTTCTCTACCGATCCGCAGGTGGACATCTGGCTGCCGTTTCAGTTCGAGCAGGTGAGCAAGAACCAGGGACACTTTTTTCTGGTTGCGGCCATGCTGAAGCCGGGCGTAACGCTGGCGCAAGCCAATGCGCAAATGAAGCTGGTTGGTCCGGCGTTTAAGCGCGAATATCCTGACTCAAATCCAGAGCAGACATTTGCGGTGCAGCCCCTGCGCGACACAATTGTGGGCGACGTGCGGCAACTGCTGCTGGTGCTGCTGGGCGCTGTGGGGATGGTGCTGCTGATTGCGTGCGCGAATGTGGCCAATCTGCTGCTGGTGCGGGCGACGGGCCGCAAGCGGGAATTTGCGATTCGTGCGGCGCTGGGGGCAAGCAGGGCGCGCATCGTGCGCCAACTGCTAACGGAGAGCGTGCTGCTGGCGACGGCCGGCGGAGCTGCCGGACTGGCGCTGGGATTTGCGGGAGTGCGCGCGCTTTTTGGCGGCAAGTCCGCCGGGATTGCTGCGGATCGGTGAGAATGGTGCGGCGGTGGGCCTGGACTGGCGTGTGATGGGGTTCACTTTGGGCGTGGCCGTTATTACTGGAATTCTGTTCGGGCTGTTTCCGGCGATTAGCGCTTCGCGGACAGATTTGAATTCGTCGTTGAAGGAAAGCAGCAACCGGTCGGGCACCGGGTTCCGGCAGAGCAAGGCGCGGTCGATGCTGGTGGTGAGCGAAGTTTCCCTGGCGCTGGTGCTGCTGGTGGGCGCGGCTCTGCTGATCAGAACGTTTGTTGCGCTGCGCGGCGTGGACCCAGGGTTCAACCCGCATAACGTGCTGACGATGGAGATGTCGTTAACCGGCGACCGCTTCCAGAAGTCGGCGGGGGTTGCGCAACTGGGACGCGATGGGCTGGAAAGACTGAAGGCGATTCCGGGCGTGGAGGACGCAACGTTCACCTGCTGTCTGCCGATTGCAGGCCAATTCGGTTTGCCGTTCACCATTGTCGGCAAGCCAGGACTGGACCCGAAAGACTCGCCGGACGCCGGATGGATGAGCACCGCGCCGGGGTATTACAACACCTTCAAGATTCCCATCCTGAGGGGGCGGGATTTCGCTGACCAGGACACGGCGAGTTCCACGCCGGTGGCGCTGATTAACCAGGCACTGGCGAAGCAATACTTTCCAAATCAGAATCCGGTGGGGCAGCAGATTGTAATCGGCCATGGAGTTGGATCGGAGTTTGAGGAACCGGCGCGCGTGATTGTCGGCGTCGTGGGCGATACCCACGAAGGTGGATTGGAGCACAACCCGGGCCGGATGATGATTGTTCCGCAGACCCAGGTGACAGATGGCTTGACGGCGCTGAATGCACGCATACTGCCGATGACCTGGGCGATCCGGACGCGCGGGGACCCACATACGCTTGCCGCGGCCATCACGGAACAGCTACGGGTGGCCAGCGGCGGATTTGCGGTAGCACGGGTGCGGACGATGGACGAGATTGTATCGACGTCGACTGCGCGGCAGAGCTTCAACATGCTGCTGCTCACCGTGTTTGGCGGGATCGCACTAGTGCTGGCAGCCATCGGGATTTATGGACTGATGGCTTACTCGGTGGAGCAGCGGACGCAGGAGATGGGCATCCGCATGGCGCTGGGAGCGGACCGTGGGACGATTCGCAAGCTGGTTGTTTGGCACGGAATGAAGCTGGCGATCGTTGGGGTGGTGCTCGGCGTTGGCGCGGCGTTCGGACTAACGCGGCTGATGGCGAGCCTGCTGTTTGGTGTAAAGACGTGGGATCCGGCGGTGTTTGTGACGGTGCCTGTGATTCTTGCGGCCGTGGCTCTGCTGGCCGTGTGGCTGCCGGCGACGCGTGCTTCGCGGCTGGACCCGATGCAGGCACTGCGCGTGGAGTAGGTTTGGCATCGCTCAAGTCCGGTAGACTGGGATGGCGATGAACTGGGCGGGAAGAGATGCGCGCGGAACGGTTGCGCTGGGCGTGGTGCTTGCGAGTGGTTTGATGCTGGCCGGATGCGGCATGCCGGGCACGCCGCTGCCCCCTTCGCTCCACCTGCCCGATCCCGTAACTGACCTCACAGCGAAACGCACCGGCAGCGAGATCCAGCTGAACTGGACGATGCCGAAGAAGGATACGGACAAGTTGCTGCTGCAGGGTGGCGTTCCTGTGCGTGTGTGCCGCAAAGAGGGCACGGCCACGGCATGCGCACCGGCAGGCGTGCTTAACCTGGCTTCGGGAGCCGAGGGCGGGTTCACGGAGACGCTGCCGACTTTCCTCAGCACCGGCGCGCCGCGCAAGCTGACCTATTTTGTTGAGCTCACGAACCGCAACGGGCGGTCTGCGGGACTTTCCAATGGGGCGATGGTCGTCGCGGGTCAGGCGCCCGGTCCGGTCGAAGGATTCTCTGCGGAAGTCCGAAAGCAGGGCGTGATTCTGCATTGGACGTCGGCCCCGCTCCCGGTCGGGGAGACGGCGGTCCGTCTGCATCGGAGGCTTCTTCACGGCGCGCCTGTGGCCAGAGAAAAGCAAGGGCCACTCGCGCCCGAACCCGAGCCCGTCGAACGTAACCTGCTGGTGGAAGGGAAGCAGTCCAACCCGGGCAGCGCACTTGATCCCTCCATCCACTTCGGCGAGTCGTACGAATATGAAGCGCAGCGTGTAACGCGGGTCAACATAGACGGCCAGGTGGCGGAATTGGATGGCGCGTTCTCGCAGCCGGTGCGCGTGGATGCAACGGACGTGTTTCCGCCCGCCGTACCCACGGGTCTGGCCGCGGTGGCTCTCACCGGGGACAATGGCGGACCGGCCGCAATCGACCTGAACTGGCAGCCTGATAGTGAAGCGGATTTGGCCGGATACGTGGTTTATCGGCGGCAGGCGGGTGGTGATTGGCAGCGCATTTCGCCGGCTCAGCCGTTACCGGGGCCGGCTTTCCATGATGCGCATGTTGAGGCCGGCCAGACGTACACTTATGCCGTTGCCGCCGTCGATCAGAACGGCCACGAAAGCGCTCGCTCCGCCCAAGCGCAGGAAACCGTCCCTACTCCCTGAACACCGCAAGTCTGCCCAGCATTGAGGAGCAATCCGATGAAATATTGCCGATTCACACTGAACGACCAGATCCATTATGGCGCCGTAGAAGAGCGCAAAGGCGAACTTTGGATCACGGGGCCTGCGCCTGCTCCGGCAGAGGACCTTTCCTTCCGACTCGCGGTCGCCGAGGCCTCTGCCGAGTCCGTTGACTTTGAGCCGATGCCCTTCAACCAGGCGCATCTGCTGGCGCCCGTCACGCCCTCAAAGATCATCTGTGTCGGCCGCAACTATCGCGACCACGTGAAAGAGCTCGGCAACGATATGCCCGTCGAGCCGCTCATCTTTTACAAGCCGCCTTCGTGCCTTCTGGCTCCGGGTGGAACGGTACTTCTGCCCGCACTCTCGTCGCGCGTTGATTTCGAAGGCGAGCTGGCATTGGTGATCGGCAAGCGGGTTCACAAGCTGGCTCCGGATGCCGACCTGACCGGCGTGATTCGTGGCTATACGCTGGCCGACGACATCAGCGCCCGCGACCTGCAGAAGAAAGACGGCCAATGGACGAGGGCGAAGGGGTTCGATACTTTCTGCCCGCTCGGGCCGCTGGTGAGCGACGAGATTGATCCAATGGCCGGCGTCACGATCGAGACGCGCATCAATGGCGAACTGCGCCAGACGGGATCGACGAGCGACTTCATCTTTTCCATTCCGGCGGTGCTCAGCTTCATTACGGCCGCCATTACGCTCGAGCCCGGCGACCTTATCCTGACCGGAACGCCATCGGGCGTGGGCCCGCTCGCGCCCGGAGACCAGGTGGAGGTTCACATTGCAGGACTTGGAACGCTGACGCACTCGGTGGCTGCGGATACGACACAGTAGCTGCGAGCGCTGTTTGACTGGAACAAAATGGCCGTCCCCTTCGAGCGCACCTTTCGTTCACTTTGCGGCATCACACAAGGGGTACACTATTGCCGTAGATCGCCTAAGCGGGAGCCCCATCCCAGGAGGAACAATGTCAAAGAATTTGCTGGAGCAGTTGCGCCAATACACCGTGGTAGTTGCCGATACCGGCGATATTGCAGCGATGGAAAAATTCCGTCCGCAGGACGCCACGACCAACCCCTCGCTGATTACCACGGCCGCGCAGATGCCGCAATATCAGTCCATCGTCGACGACGTGCTCAAGGAAGCGCGCAACGAGCTCGGCGAAAGCGCGGACGAAAACGACGTGGCCAACCTCGCCTTTCAGCACCTGGCGATCGCGTTCGGTAAAAAGATTCTGGCCATCGTGCCGGGACGCGTCTCCACCGAGGTGGACGCGCGGCTCTCGTATGACACCGACGCCACCATCAAACAGGCGCACAGCATTATCGAGCAGTACGACAAGGCAGGCGTGAAGCGGGAACGCATTCTCGTGAAGATTGCCTCCACGTGGGAAGGCATTCAGGCGGCGCAGGTGCTGGAGCGCGAAGGCATCCACTGCAATCTGACGCTGCTCTTTGGCCTGCACCAGGCTATTGCCGCAGCGGATGCGGGCGTCACTCTGATTTCGCCTTTCGTCGGCCGCATTCTTGACTGGTACAAGAAAGACACCGGCAAGGATTACAAGGGAGCCGATGATCCGGGCGTGCAGTCTGTCACGCGAGTCTACAACTACTTCAAGAAATTTGGTTACAAGACGGTGGTGATGGGCGCCAGCTTCCGCAACATTGGCGAGATTACAGAGTTGGCCGGATGCGACTTGCTCACCATCTCGCCGCAACTGCTGGCCGAGCTCGAATCGACGGAAGCCGACCTACCGCGCAAACTCGATCCCGCCGCCGCACAAAAGCTGACTATTGAAAAGATCTCCATGGACAAAGCGACCTTCGACAAGATGCACGCTGAAGATCGCATGGCTACGGACAAGCTGAAGGAAGGCATTGAAGGCTTCTCAGCCGCGCTGGTGAAGCTTGAAACGCTGCTGGCCGCGCGACTGGCGGAACTCGAGTCGCGGACGCCCGCTGCGGTTTCGTAGGGCATCGCCTGACGAATGAACTGAGCGTCCCGCCCATTCGACAGAAAAATTGCGAATGGATTGGAGCGGTGAGCGCATCGAATCAGCCGTACATTAGGGGTGCCCGATGGGCGCCCCTTTAAACTGCTGACAAAGTTTCATTGCGAGAGTAGTTCGCGAAAAACATCTCTCGGGGGCTAAAGTGTCTGCGTGAGAACCCGATTTTCGACTCGTTTGGTCACAATATATTGGGTTTGAAGGAATCATTGAACCCAATATGTGGCAATCAAAACTAGTTCTCACGCAGACACTAAAGCCCTCATTCAGATTGCGGCTTTTGCTGCAAGGCTGAAGCGCTGCCCTTTCAAAACTTCGCGGCAAGATTCGTTTGTCAGCAAGCTCAAGCCACCCCGGCGAAGACGAAATGCCCCTTCCACGGCGCATGCTCTTGTTC
>Ga0302320_10023836_pt1 | contig 11984 bp, 11 predicted proteins | sample Bog_T0_3_FD_202130 | JGI IMG/M metagenome (GOLD analysis project Ga0302320, IMG submission 202130) | Peat permafrost microbial communities from Stordalen Mire near Abisko, Sweden - Bog_T0_3 | ecosystem: Environmental > Terrestrial > Soil > Wetlands > Peat | place: Sweden: Abisko, Stordalen Mire...
CTCGGCGAAAATGCACCGATGCTCGACCAAGTCAAACTGCATGCCACTCATTGGATGGAATGGGTGTGTGATCCGTATTCGCCGAACTTCATGGCTGGGAATGGGTGCAATCGAAGGGACATTTAAATAAATGGCCGCTCAGCGGGTCGCACCGCAGGCGATTGCACACCAGACCATACAGACCATTGAAGCCAAGCCGCATGTCGGTGTCGCCCGTGGCTACATAGATGCGCGTCGCCGCGCCAATGCCGAACATCGCTACGCCTTTTCAAGCGCGGACACAAGCCGCTGCAGCGTGGGCGCATCGAATCCTTGCGCAACTTCGATCCGGCGGCCGTTGCTCAACTCTACCCGCAATGCTCTCGAACTGTCCACCGCGCAAGCCCGCGCATCCGCCGCCCTGTTGACGAACTCCACCGGGAGTATCCGGTTGTCCGAGGCCTGCGGCTGTGCCGGCATTAGTTTCTTAGAGCAGCGACGGCGGTACTTGTCCAGCGCCGCCAACGACAAACCATGTTGCGCGCAGAAGGCCTGCCGCGTCAGACCGCTGTGTTCAAACTCCAATACCAGCCGATCGGCCTCAACACGGCTCCGGCGACGACCAACCGCTACCCTAACCGCTTCGCTCATTCAACCAGTCCATCACAGTCCAACGCTCATGAACAGATGCAGTTGCTCTGACGGATACCAATGAAGATCAGTCTCAATTTACGGTAACGGTAAACGTGGTTGTAGGCGCCGGGGTAACTGCGGGGTTTCCGGCTCCCGTCACGGTAAAGGTATAGGTGCCGGCAGTTGTCGCGCCAACAGTTGTCCTGCTTATTCCACCGCAGCCGGCCAGGCTTCCCAGCATCACCATTAGCACCATGACGCCTAGCATCGACCGCCAACTGCGCCGCCGCCCGGGAATCCAGAGCAACACCAGGGATGCCAGGACCGCGCCGCCGCCGGCGCCGAAAAGCCCTCTCCCTATGCCTCCCGGCCTGGGGCTCGCCAATGCACTACTGGCGTTGTGCCCGTAGGTCGTCACAGTAAAGGTCGCTATCCCGCCCACCGGCAGCGCCGTGCCGGGGCCGGAGCAGGTTGGCAGACTCGTGGCCCCTGACGGAGACGAGGTCAGCGTACAAGCGAGCGTGACGGTTCCTGAGTAACCTGTGGTTGTATTCACCTTCATGTTCAAGGTAGCGGACAAACCTGGGCTGACAGGATCCACCGTCGACGCCTGCAGCGTGAAGGCCGACTGGGTCACCGTCACGGAAGCGTTCCCTGTGCCTGAGGCAAAGTTTGAGTCTCCGGCGTAGCTTGCGGTTAGAGTGTCGGTTCCGACGCTAAGGCTGTTGGCCGGAATGGTGAAGGTATAGCTGCCGCTCGCCAGCGTCCCCGACGACGTGTAGCCGCCGCCCGACAGGGTCACTGCACCGGTAGCAATTCCGCCACTGCCGGTTACCGTTGCCGTTACATTCAGACTCGCACCTGAAGCGATACTGCTCGAGACTGGCTTGACTGTCACCGTCGACGTCGCCGGTTGAGTGGCTGCGATGATGGTGATCTGCCGCGTCGCGGTGCTCCCTGTGTAGTTTGAATCCCCAGAGTAGGTTGCCGTGACAGTGTCGACGCCGGTGGGGAGGGTGGTGACCGCCCGCGTCGCGGCTCCGCTGCCGTCCAGCTGCGAAGTTCCAAGGCTGGTGGAACCAACCTTGAATGTCACGTTTCCGATCGGAGTTGGACCGCCGTTCTGACCGGAAACCTTGGCTGTTAGAGTGACAGACTGGCCGGCGATCGCAGTTCCCGATGGGGAAATAGCGAGTTTCGTTGTCGAGGCCAGAGCCGCCACAGCAGGCGCGATATATTGAGGGCCGTTGTTCTCAATGCACGAATACCCGTTTACTCCTGTGTTGAGGCGCTGAACCGAGCTTCCGTCGTAGTTGGTGACAGTGATGTCCGTTTGGGCTGCGATTGGAATGCCCACGGAGTTGTGAATGCCGTCTTGATTCCAACAAACATACCGGGCATCTGTACCGTTCTGAAACTCGAGGATGTAATCCGTAACTTCGTTCGTGTAAACCCCGCCGGTATAGTAATACCCATTCAACTGGCTGGCGAGGGTCTTATATGCGTAATACGCCGGCAATGGATGTATGGTTGGGTTTGGCGAATTTACATCGTAGTGCCCAACCATTCCAAAGTTAAACTCCTGGTTGGCATTATCGCTGTTTCCGTCATCCATCCAGTCGTACACCATGTTGATGGGGACGGAATCCATCAGGTTATTCAGCAGCATGCGGGCGATATATTGGCCTTTTTTGATTTCAGCATCCTTGTATGAAAGAGGCCCTGCCGGAGCGTCAAACCAGGACGAAGCATAACCCCATTCGCTATTCACAATCGGCAGGTTCATTGTCGTATCTGAAATAGCCTCCGAACTAAGCCAGACGTAGTCTTGATAGACAGATTCGGGCTCGCCATCGCGGTACGGATGAACGCTTACGCCATCCAGTTGTTTTCCTAGCGGCGAACTCAATACCATGTCCACAAAGTCCACGGTGTTATAAAAACTGGGCAGCCACGTGCCGTTGAAATAAGGCAATGCAGGTCCAACTACAATTTCATTCGGGTAAGCCGTCTTGATTGCCGTCATAGCCGCGCTAGCCATCGCAATATAGAGAGGCCCGACCTGGCTAGCATCGTTAAATGGGTCGTAAGAGACACCTGGTCCGGTCCAAGTTATCGCAGGCTCGTTGTACAACTCCCAGATAATTCCCTTGCCATGATAACGGTCTACCGCAGCTTTGGCATAATTGGCATACGCGGTGTCCCCGGCGGCATCGTACGGCGAGTAACCGCCGTCATAGTTGTTGTTCTGATAATCGAGAATGAAGAGAATGTTTATGCCGGCATCGGTTGTGTTCTTAACAAACCCGTCATAGGCGGAGAAATCGTATACGCCGGGTGTCGTCTCAACCCACCCCCAATAGATGTCCATTCGTATGACGCGAACGCCCGCGTCATACATCATCTTCAACGTGGCGGGCGTTTCGTTGAGGTTGTGGTCACACACGCCTAGTCCAGTGGGCACGGGCCCGTAAGGGATCAGCGACTGAGCGAACGAATGTACGGGAAAGAGCGTCATTGCCAATATGGCAATGCACGTTGCGGAACCTGGAGTTCTGTATTCTTTCAACCTGGTTTTCTTCATCGCGCGTAACCGCTCCTTAGTTCCCACTGGGCTACTAACGGGATGGACATGCAGCAGAGAGCGACACATACTTGCCAACATCTGCCATAGAATGCGCGCGGAGAAGCTTCTCATTCTCCATACTGATTCCGGTGATCTCATATCGCCTCCAAGCGATCCAACAATCGAGCATTGCTGCCTCGAGTTCGAGCGATAGCGCGAACGAGATTCATCTATGGACGCGTTCGCCCTCAATAAATTCATTGGTCGAGCCTTGCACCCCTATTGAGAATGCCTTTCCGAACCGGCGCTTTCAGTCAATGCTCTATGGATATACCTGGACAGACCAGTCCGAGAAATCACTTTGAATGATTCCCCAAGCACCTTGAATTGTCAAGGAATTTCCCGCTGAAACACTTCAGCTCGTCAGAGACGAAGTAGATTATCCTCCTAAACGGTTGATAAAAAATAGCTTGGAAGCTCATAGGTGGCGAGCGTCTTATTGAATGCGCGGCAGAGATGCATCCCGCCGCTGGCCGCGATCAGCTAGCTGACCAAGGCGTAGGTGGTAGTGAATGGAACACCATGGCCGCGCTGGCAGGCCGCCAGGCCGAGGACCAGCGCGAGATGGACCTTCCCGGTTCCCTTGTTGCCGAGCACTCCCGGCCGTTGCGTCTGGAGTGGACCGCAAACGAGCACCGCGGAAGTCAACTTGTGGATGTTATGGACGCTCAAGAACTACGATAAACCTTACTTAACAAAAGGCTTGACGGCAGTGATTACGAAATATTCCGGACACAATTGATCGGAGGTCAAGAGATAAAGAGGACACGCATTTCAGGCAAGTATTTCGAGTACTCAATCTGAAGCAATTCTTGGGGCGGTGTCGATAAAGGTGTTAGGATGATTTGGTATTGCATGGTCAGACCGATAAATGAGCTGATCTGAGGACGATGGGCCGCCCCTGGATGCACGTCGGCAGTGTTCAAGGGAAAACGGAATTGCCGGCTGCGGCAAGGATTGCGGATCGTTGCCCGATCGAAGATGGCCATGAGGCAACTGGAAGAAGAGGTGACAGCGATGGTAAAACTCCGAAGTCAGGAATGGTTTGGGCGCAAGGACCGAGATGGGTTCGTCTACCGCAGCTGGATGAAGAATCAGGGTTGGCCGAACGACCTGTTTGAAGGCAAGCCAGTGATAGGTATTTGTAATACGTGGTCCGAACTCACGCCCTGCAACGGTCATTTTCGCGAGCTGGCGGAGTGCGTCAAACGAGGGGTATGGGAGGCGGGAGGCTTTCCGTTGGAGTTTCCTGTCATGTCGCTCGGCGAGACGCTTTTGCGTCCAACGGCGATGTTGTTTCGAAATCTTGCCAGTATGGATGTCGAGGAATCAATTCGTGGCAATCCTTTGGATGGCGTTGTGCTGCTGACGGGCTGCGACAAGACAACCTCCTCTCTGATGATGGGGGCTGCCTCCTGTGATTTGCCCACCATCGGCCTTTCCGGCGGACCAATGCTCAACGGGAAGTTTCATGGCGGGGAACTGGGGTCCGGCACCGATTTGTGGAGACTAACGGAATTGGAGCGCGGGGGATTGATCCCGGCGGAGTATTTGATTGAGGCAGAGAGTTGCATGAGCAGGTCAAGGGGGCATTGCATGACTATGGGCACCGCGTCGACGATGGCGACCATGGTTGAAGCGCTTGGCATGGCTCTTCCCGGCAACGCAACAATTCCGGCGGCGGATTCGCGCAGAAACCGGCAGGCTCATATCACCGGACGACGGATCGTCGATATGGTGAATGAGGATCTGCGCATGTCGAAGATTCTTACGCGTACGGCATTTGAGAATGCAATCGTCACCAATGCCGCGGTAGGAGGATCAACGAATGCAGTGATACACCTGATCGCCTTAGCGGGGCGTATCGGTGTTTCTTTGGACATGAACGACTGGGATCGCCTGGGCTCTGAGTTACCGTGCCTCGTCGACATTCAGCCGTCCGGCAAGCATCTGATGGAAGATTTCTTCTATGCCGGGGGCGTTGAGGCCGTGCTTCGCGAACTTGGCGAATCCGGCGTGTTGCACCGGGATGCAATGACTGTAACGGGACGCACCATCTGGGAGAATGTGGAAGCAGCGCCATGCTGGAATCGCGATCTGATTCGCACCTTTGCAGATCCGTTCAAGGCGCACGCTGGCATTGCGGTTTTGCATGGCAACCTGGCTCCCGATGGTGCTGTGATCAAGCCGTCGGCGGCGAGTCCTCATCTCTTGCGGCATAGCGGCCGTGCGGTTGTATTCGAAGACATTGAGGATTTTGAAAACCGTATCAACGACGATAGCCTGGATATCGACGAGACATGTGTCATGGTGCTCAGGAACTGCGGTCCCAAAGGGTACCCTGGAATGGCCGAGGTTGGGAATATGCCCCTGCCGCCGAAGATTCTGAAAAGGGGAATCACCGACATGGTGAGGATCTCGGATGCCCGCATGAGCGGCACTGCCTATGGAACTGTGGTACTCCATTGCGCACCGGAAGCGGCGGCAGGCGGACCGTTGGCGTTGGTGAGGACCGGAGACCGGATCACGTTGGACGTTCCGGCGCGCAGCGTCGATGTCGATGTCGACGATGCAACCCTCGATGAAAGAAGAAAGCAATGGAAGCCTTTGCCGCCTCCCGCGCGCGGATGGGCAAAGCTGTATGTGGAGCACGTGCAACAGGCAAATCATGGCGCCGATTTCGATTTCCTGATCGGTTCGAGCGGTGCAGGCGTCCCGCGCGATTCACATTGAACCGCGGCACCGCGCACGGTCGTACGATGGGATAGACGCCCCGCCTCAACAGGCGTTGTCGGTATGTCCTTGAAGTGCATCGGACGTCGGGTGCCGAGGACGGAGAAGCCTCTTATGATGAGCAAGAATGCAAGCGGCAAGTATCTGGGGTCCGTGGAGCGTTATGAACGCTCTCGGCGCTTTCTCGCCGGAGGTGTAAGCAGTGGTCTACGCGCGGCGGCAAAGCCATTCCCTCTGTTTTTCGCATCCGGCGCCGGGGCAAAGCTATACGATGTCGACGGCAATAGCTTTATCGACTACACGCTCGCTTGGGGGCCGCTGATTCTTGGTCACTGCGATGCTCGGCTGACCGAGACACTGTTGCACCAAGTCACTACTTTGCAGCAGGTGGGGGCGCAGCACGATCTGGAGTGGCAGGTCGCCGAGCGGATTTGCAGAATGGTTCCTTGCGCGGACAAGGTGGTGTTCAGCAATACCGGCACGGAGGCTGTACAAACGGCGATCAGGCTCGCGCGGGCGTACACGGGACGGAACCGCATCATACGCTTTGAAGGACACTACCACGGGTGGGCCGACAACGCGCTGGTAGGCTACAGGCCCCAGCTTCAGGCGCAAGGCTCTTCGCGTCTGGCGCTGCCATCGGCGGGCGTGAATCCAGCAGTACTGGAAGAACTAATCGTGCTTCCCTGGAACGATCTCGAAGTGGTAGAGCGTGTTCTGGAGCTTCACGGCGAGCAGGTCGCCGCAATCATCACCGAGCCAATTCTTTGCAACTCGGGATGCTTGAAGCCGAAGCCAGGATATCTCGAAGGGCTGAGAGAGTTAGCCACTCGTTTTGGGGTCGCACTGATCTTTGACGAAGTGATCACGGGATTTCGCGTGGCGCCAGGCGGCGCTCAGGAGCTATTCGGTGTCACTCCCGATTTGGCGACCTTTGCCAAGGCCGTTGCAGGCGGCCTTCCCCTCAGCGTGGTAGCCGGGCGCCATGAGATCATGGAACTCGTTGAGCAGCGCAAAGTGGTTCACGCCGGAACATACAACGGAAATCCAGTTTCATTGGCGGCGGCGAATCTGGTTCTCGGCATTCTGGAGGAAGACGGCGGATCTGTGCTTGCGGAGATACGCCGGCGTGGCGAAACTTTAATCGCCGGGTTGCGCGATCTGGCGCGTGCTGCCGGCCTCCTCGTTCTGGTCAATGGTGTTGGCTCCGTCTTTCATCTTTGTTTTACGGACCGGAAGGAGATGAACGGATACGCCGACACGCTGCAGGTCGATCTTGGAATGAGAGACCGGTTCATCGAGGGAATGCTGGATGCGGGAATTTATCTCCTCCCGGACGGTCGGTGGTATGTATCGGCAGCCCACACGGAGGATGAGGTGAGGACAACTTTGAAAATTGTTGCGGAACTGTTCGATCGGTTGGCTATGTCCACTCGAGTCACGACGGAAGCTGGCCAATGAACTTGTCCGGCAAAGTCGCCATCGTGACCGGCGGAGCTTCAGGCATCGGGCGGGCAGCCGCGTTGCTGCTGGCAAGCCGCGGCGCGTCCGTGCTCGTTGCCGACATTCATTCCCAGGAGAGCGCGGACGTAGCGCGCGAGATTGGTAGGGATGGAGGGCTCGCGGAGGCGTGCGCCGTCGATGTGTCTGTCAATGATGAAGTCGAGCGCATGATTGGCGCGGCCACGGAGGCTTTTGGCGGTCTCGACATTCTGGTGAACTGCGCCGCGATCCAGATTGTGGCTACCCTGGATGAGACGACGGAAGAAATGTGGGACACGATCCACCGTGTCAATCTGAAGGGTGTGTTTCTATGTTCCAAACATGCCGTGCCGGCGATGCTCAAGCGCGGAGGCGGCGCCATTGTCAATGTGGGCTCAGTTCTCGGCATCGTAGCCGATCCCACTCTTGCAGCATACTGTGCCGCGAAGGGCGGAGTGCTTTCTTTGTCCCGCGTGGCTGCTCTGACGTATGGTCCCAAAAACATACGTGTCAACTGCATTTGCCCTGGAGATGTTGAAACGCCTCTTGTGCAAGCCTACTTTGACAGTGCTCCAGATCCAGATGCGCTTCGCAAGGATGTCTTTGAGAAATATGCTCTACGCCGGATTGCCTCTCCACAGGAGATTGCGAAGGTGATAGCATTTCTGGCCTCAGACGAATCGTCGTTTCTTACCGGCAGCTCGATTGTCGTGGACGGTGGATTGACCGTCAAGTGTTACTGAACGTTTATGTGCCCAGCATGCGCCGACGATTTAGAGCGAATCGATCTGAATGAAATGAGAAACCTCGTCTATGACCCTCGATCCCGCCTCAATACCCGCCGATCGCCAGCCTAGCCTGCGCCGCGTTCTGACGCTTGGGGATCTCGTCTGGTATGGCATCGTGCTGATTCAGCCAATCGCGGCTGTTCCGCTGTTTGGCATTGCCGATCAGCTTTCGCAGGGCCACATCGTCACGACCATTCTGATCGCCATGGTAGCCATGATGTTTACGGCGGTGAGTTATGGGGCGATGGCGAATGTCTATCCCACGGCGGGCTCCGCCTACACGTATGTTGGGCGCGGTCTGAACTTGCATCTTGGATTTCTGACCGGATGGGTGATGCTGCTGGATTACTTGATCATCCCGATCATAAATACGATCTTCGGCGCACTGACGCTCAATCGGATTCTGCCTTCAGTACCTTTTATGGTTTGGGTAGCGCTCTTTGTCGTCATCATCACGGCACTGAATCTGCTTGGCGTTCAAACTACCGCGCGCACCAATCAAATTCTGCTCGCCGCTATGTCTCTCGTGATTGGAATCTTCTTCGTCATGGCAATTTCATACGTGGGGCGCCGGTTCGGGGTTCACGCTCTCTTTTCAACGGTCCCCTTTTATAACCCGCGCACATTCCACCTGCACGCCGTTGCCACTGCCACTTCTTTGGCGGCATTGACCTACATCGGATTCGACGGAATTACAACGCTCACAGAGGAGGCACGCAATCCCAAGAGGGACATCATGCGGGCGACAGTACTTGTCTGCTTGCTGACCGGAATTCTCAGCGGTCTCCAGGTGTATCTCGCCCAACTTGTCTGGCCTGACTACCTCACCTTTCCCGATGCAAATACCGCTTTCATGGACGTTGCCCTGCGTACAGGAGGCAAATTCCTCTTTGATGGCTTTGCCTTCATTCTTATTCTGGCCAGCCTGGGAAGCGGACTTGCGGGGCAGGCGGGCGCTGCGCGACTCCTGTTTGGCATGGGAAGAGACGGAGCCCTTTCATCGGCCTTTTTTGGGTACGTAGGCCGGAAGCGGCGCGTGCCGAGTTACAACATCCTGCTGATCGGGCTGTGCGCATTTCTGGGCGCCCTTGTACTGTCCTTCGAACGCGCGGCGGAACTACTCAACTTCGGTGCGTTTCTCGCCTTCATCGGGGTCAATGTGGTTGCCATGAGACATTTTCACTCCCTGAGGAGATGGGGGGCCGCCCTCATGTCGGGATTCGGGGCCATTTTCTGCATATGCATATGGTGGAGTTTGCCAACTCCAGCCAAGGTTGGAGGGTCGGTCTGGCTCTGCCTGGGTGTAATCTACCTGGCGATTCTCACGCGAGGCTTTAGGCAGGATCCGGTTGCGATCAACTCTATCGATCAATCATCGCCCGGAGAGGAATCTGCCAACCCTCGTTTGTAAGGCCGGCAAAGTTCGTCCCCATCGCGAACACAGAGACGATTACTCTTCAAACAATTCAAGAATGACCTCCGCATAGACACGATGCGCAAAGTCGTTCGGATGATTCACGCCATTGCCCGTGAGATCGACGAACTTCTTGATCTTCAAGAGATCGGCCCACATCGACGTTAGATCGGCCACCGCCACCCCCGGGCCCGACAACCGCATTAGGGCATCTCTATATTGCGGATACAAGGAAGTGTCAGAGCTGGCCCATTCCGGGTTGTCCATCATTGTGGCCACAAGAATGAAGTCGACATCAGGACGCTTCCGGCGAATAGCGACCATCATCTCTCCGATATTGCGGTCGTAGACCGCGGGTGATTCTCGCCCACTTGCATCGTTCATCCCAAATGCAAGAATGACCAGATCCGGATCCTTGGCCGCGACCTGCGAGGCCATGCTCACGCCCCAATTCGAGCTGGTTCCTCCCACCGAAAGGTTCTTCAAGATAACTTTGTCTTCATATTTTGTGCGTAGCCCCTCAGCGACTAGTCCAGCATAAGGGAATTGGTAGGGAGGGCCACCGAATGTGCCGGAAGCGCAAGCTCCTTCCGAGATGCTGTCACCAAGGACAACAAGCTTGATCGCCTTTCTTGCTTTCAGCTTGGCGATGGTCTGCTTCAGATACATTGCAGAGGAATGGGGCGCATAACCGCTCCATATGGAATCGTGTCGATATGTAACTGCTACTTGCAACCCCTGCAAGACCTCCCCTCCCTCAGCGAAGAAGATACTGCTCGTGCCGTCCGTCGCTTCTCCTAAAGACTGCGGCGCACCCATGGGGGGATGTAACTCGGCCCAGGTTTTGAATGGTATTCGCGAATTGGGTGTCAATGTGAGGATGTCGCTACCGGAGGTCCACAAGTAATCCTTACCTTCATCGTAGCTGGTGCGACCATCTCCGCTGGTCACACGAATGATTCGCGTTGGAACGAATAGAAGCCTTGCGGTTGCGGATTCTGCTCCTGGAGCCACTGCGAAGAGGGCTGGTTCACGGTCCATAAGCTGACCTTGCCAAAAGGGCTGCAAGACCATTTTCGCGTGTGTTGTCTCTCCTTTCGACGGTTGGCGCGAGTCCAACGCTCTAACAGTCGCGACTTGCGTCGTAACAGACAATGCGACCAGAGCCAACATGCAACAAGGAGATGATAGGCTCCGAAGAACCCGCAACGCCGGAGCGACCGATCCGCACTCATCACCGACATCTTGCCGATTGCTATGAGCTACTCTTGCATTTGCCGATCTGAACGACCTTGCGACCTTCTGTTTCATCGTTTTCGGAATCACGATAGAGAAGATATTCCAGGCTTCAAATGAAGAAGAAGATGTGCTGCGTCTCATTGATAGCGTCCTTTTCTGCACTCATTTTCGGTGAATAACGGGGCAATGAGTTCTCGCACCGTCTTCTAATTCGTCCTGGCGACCACGCTTCAAAGCACCCGCCAGTGCGCGGCCTTCGAGGTGCTCTTTGTGCAATTGTTGAATCGCGCCGCAGATGTCATTGACCATTGCGAAGACAGGTAGCACCGTTTGCTTGGGTCGTTTCTGTTCTTTCTCAAGCGGAAGTTTTATTCTCCGTTTTAATTGCCATGAGTTCTGGCAGGCCATTGAGGTAGACCGGCTCGAGGCACACGCCTTCAGGTTCACGCTGGAATTCTAACAGACGGAATTATGGAACTCCGGGTAACATCCGATCGACTTCCTGGCTTCATGGACAGTCTCGCAGACGTCGAAATGGCCTTTTCAAACTCGATCGAATTCCAGGCCCGCTCCGCAAGTACATTGTTGCTCCATCTGCACTCGCCGTCCATGCTGATTCCGTTCTTCTCAAGCTGCCCGGTGAAGATTCCGCTGGAGAATTGACTGCCCTGAGCGCTATTGAAGATTGCAGGTGTTTCATTCATGGAAAGGGCTTCTTCGAGCGCTTCGATCCATGAGAATGTTTCCTTCGTAATTGACGATCACGAGGGAAGAGCCCTGCGGCTGAACAAAGCCGCCGCAAGCGAGGGTCACTCGCCGAGCGCTGATCTCCGCCGGGCATTCCACCGGGCAGGAGGGCGCCCTTGGCTACTCCCCAGAAAACTATCCTGTAGCAAGCTGTGTTTTATCAATCATTTAGTAGGCCAATGTGTTTCTTCTTTGAGAAGAGCGGAAGTATTTCAGCGGGAAATTCCAGTCTTTTCCAATCGAAAGATGAGCCTGAAGGAAGCGAAGGGTAGGCGAAGCGGGTTTTTCCTTTCGTTTAGCGATTGAACTCATGTTAGCGCGCGCGTCGGATGGGTTGCCGATC
>Ga0302320_10023838_pt1 | contig 11984 bp, 11 predicted proteins | sample Bog_T0_3_FD_202130 | JGI IMG/M metagenome (GOLD analysis project Ga0302320, IMG submission 202130) | Peat permafrost microbial communities from Stordalen Mire near Abisko, Sweden - Bog_T0_3 | ecosystem: Environmental > Terrestrial > Soil > Wetlands > Peat | place: Sweden: Abisko, Stordalen Mire...
CCCAGCATCTCGCTCAACCCATCGTATCGCCCGCCACCCAGCAGCGCATTCTGCGCGCCCAGGCCGTCATGCGTAAACTCGAAGGTCGTCCGCGTGTAGTAATCCAGGCCGCGCACCAGCCGGTGATTGCGCCGGTAAGGGACGCCGGCCGCATCCAGCGCCGCCGTCACCTGCGCAAAATGGAAGCGCGAGGCCTCGTCCAGCGAGTCGGCAATCACCGGCAGCGCGTCAATAATCGGCTGATCGGCGGGAATCTTGCAGTCCAGCACCCGCAGCGGATTCGTCACCGCGCGCCGCTGGCAGTCCACGCACATCTGCGAAACCACGGGAACCAGAGCCGCCCGCAGCGTGTCGTTATAGCGCGCCCGGTCCGCCGCCGACCCGACTGAATTCAAATGCAGCGTCCAGCCGTGAATCCCCAACTCGTCCAGCAGCGTCGCCAGCATTTCCAATATTTCTGCATCGCGCAGCGGGCTCTCGCTTCCAGCCGACGGCGGCCCAATCACCTCTGCGCCAATCTGCGAAAACTGCCGGTAGCGTCCCTTCTGCGGCCGCTCTCGCCGAAATTGCGGACCAATGTAATAGAGCTTCTGCAACAAGCCGCTCTCGCCCAGCCCATGCTCGATGTAAGCTCGCACCACCCCGGCAGTGTTCTCCGGTCGCAGCGTCAGCGATTGCGTCTTCTCCGACTGCGCCCGCGCCCGATCCTCCCACGTGTACATCTCCTTGGAGACAATGTCTGTCTCCTCGCCCACCCCGCGGGCAAAAAGTGCGGTGTCTTCAAAGACCGGCGTACGAATCTCCCCGAAGTTGTAGCGCGCAAAGACCGCCCGCGCCGTCGCCTCAATCCGGTTCCAAAGCGTGGTCTCCGGTGGCAGCAAATCCCGCGTCCCGCGTACTGCTTTCAATGTGCTCATAGCTTCTACATTCTAAATGGAGCGGGATCGCCGCGAGAGTGGGTAGTCCTATGTCTCTTCATCAAGGAGGGTTTCCAGATTCCGAGCGCCGTGCGCCACCTTGACAATCAGTAGAAGTTGCTCCTGCGGCGAATAGCGATAGAAGACCATGTGCTTGGGGAAACCGGGAACGAATATCCAACGCAACCCCGCAAGAGCCGGGGAGCGAAAGCGGCAAGGCGCTCCACGCTCCGGCAAGCTCAGCAAGGAATTGACCGCTTGATCGACGGCCAACTCCCATCGATGAACCAAATCCAGATCCAACGTCTGCCTATAATAGTCCGCCTGGTCGAGAATCGACCGATAAGCAGCCGGGGAGAGACGCAAATCGATCACGGGCGGCCCAGCTTCTCCCGCAGCACCGAGACAAGAGTGCGCCCTTTTAACTCATCCGGCGAAATAACCAACGCCTCCCCCTGAAGCGCCTCGATCAACTCCGTCTCCAGCAATGCGCGGCGTTGTTCCTTGTCCTGGCGGATCAGGTTGCGAACAAATTCACTGGGTGTGCCAAAGTCGCCGGATGCAACCCGGCCTTCCACATAAGCCTTCAACGGGTCCGGCAGCGAAATGTTGAGAGATTTCATCGCCATACCTTCATTTTATGACATTTTAAGACGATAGATCAGCGTTTGATGTGAAATATTCCGGCAACCCACAAGGTCCGCCTCAATCCGGCGCCAGAGCCGTCTCCGGCGGCAAAAGATCCCGCGTCCCGCGTACGGCTTTCAATGTCTGGCTCATCAGTGATACCCTCGGCAATTTGCAGCTCGATGTCCAGGGGGTCAACAAGAACAACTTCTTCGGCCTCTCGCGAAGTCACTTTGTGACGGGCCAAATACTGCTTGTTGGCCTCGTCCCAATCGAAGGTCAGTCAATGACCGCTCAAAAATGTTCCTGAATAGACGCCATGTAACCGGCTTCTGGCCCGAAACATCAATTGTAATTGCAGTGTATGGCGGTAAATGTCTTTGTCAAGTCCTCTTCCGAATCGACTTCAGCAACGTCGAATCAATCGGCGGCTGCCAGCGTTGTCTGGAGGCTCTTAAGTGGCCGACCGTCTCAAGCGAAACCTGCGGCGAAGCCGCCTTTCAGTCTTGCCGCGGCGACTAGGCAGGAGTTCGGGTGAGGCCGGAAGTGCTTAGATTCTTCCCATAAATTGCGCAAGAAGTTGCATATTTATACGTGGGCAAGATTATAAGCTCAACATTCATTGAATATTCATTCGGCCTTGCGATTGCTACAACACTCGTGGTACTCAAGGCGAAGAACCATCGTAACCGGCTTCGGTGCATCCTTGGGAACGGGAGTTTGCAACATGGCAAAGGCGTGGAACAATTCGAAACTCCACTGGCCTTGTAGGTGAGGAAGGCAACAGATGGCGGCAAAGGTAGAATCGGCAATCGACCGGCGGGAGGGCAAGCGCTTCGGGCTCAATGCGCCCTTTACGGTCATTCTCGGCAATCGCGAGATACCGGGCTTTACCCGGGATTTGAGCAACCGTGGAGTCTATTTTTATATGGACGTGGCGGACAGCTCGCTGATTGGCGGCGACTTCGAGTTTGTCGTGGAATTACCTCCGGAGATCACTCTTTCAACGGTTTGCCTGATTCGCGGCCAGGGGCGTGTGCTTCGCACTGACAACACTTCCAGCCAAATGACCGGGGTCGCGGCCGAGATTCTTCACTACTCAATGCAGCGGCAGGCAGAGGCCTGAGCTTTAGCAAGCTTGTCGCTGCATCGAGCGGTAGATTTGAGATCGCCTCAAGCTCATATTGAAGTCGAAATTCCTTGGTCAGAGGCGCCTTAGAGTTTTCTCATTCCTAGTACGCGAAGGTCGACCAGGCGATCTTTTCGGACGTAGACGACTTTGTTGTTGCTGTCGGGGTCGGTGGGAAGAAGAAAAAAGCCGGGGTCGATGAGATAGCGGATTGAGTTGTAGACGATGCCTTCCATCACTTCGCCATCGACAAATTGCAGGCGCATCCAGATGCCGTGGATGATGGGCGCGCGAGAATGGAAGTTCAGAATCTCGTGATCCGAGTCTCCGTCAAAGCTGTTGACGTAAAAGACCGCCTTGACGTCCTTGGCCAACACATCTTCGACGAGATTGGAATCAAGCAGGCGAACGCGGAAGGTTTCAGGCGAGGTGTGCGGAGCGTGGCCCAGCAGCTCCTCCACGGTCTCCCACGCGGGGGCGTCAAGGTAGCCTTTGATGGTTCTATCTCCGAATTGGACGACAACCTTCTCCGAACTGGTCGAATGGCCTTCACTCTGCGCGAGGCTCAGGCCTTTACGCGCAGGGCCGGAATGAATTGCCGTTGCGGTGGAACCAGATTGTACTGCTTGATTTTGTACAACAGCGCTTTGTAGCTGATTTGCAACTCGCTTGCGGCTGCCTTTCGGTTCCATCCCGTATTCTCCAATGTTCTTGCGATGGCGACAGATTCCGCGCCGTCTTTCAAGTTTCGGACCAGATGCTTGAGGCTGCTATTTGCGCCCGCGTCTTCGCCCTCTTGCATAGGCGATTCCGCCAGTTGGCGGGGAGCCAGTTCGTCGATGATCGCCTGCTCGTCGGCCAAAATGAGGTAGCGCTTGATGGTGTTTTCCAATTCGCGAAGATTGCCTGGCCAAGAGTAGCTTCCGAGGGCCTGGAGCAGCGCAGGCGAGATGGGCAGCGCCTCTCGATCGTACTTTGCGGCCACCTTGCGCATGAAGTGGCGGGCAAGGATCGGAATCTCCTCGGTGCGCTCACGCAGCGGCGGCATTTTGAGGGTAAAGCCATTGAGTCGGTAGTAGAGATCCTCGCGAAAGGTCTTCTGCGCGATGGCGGACTTGATGTCGATGTTGGTTGCGGCGATGACGCGCACGTCGACCTTGACGCTGGTGCGGCTGCCGAGGCGGGAGAAACTGCCATCCTGAAGAACCTGGAGGAGCTTGGCTTGCAGCACAGCCGGCATTTCACCTATTTCATCCAGGAAGATGGTGCCGTTGTTGCAAATCTCGAATTTACCTGGCTTGGCCTTGATGGCTCCGGTAAAGGCGCCAGGCTCATAGCCGAAGAGTTCGCTCTCAAGCAGGTCGGCGGGCATGGCGGCGCAATTGACCTTCATGAAAGTGCGCTGAGCGCGTGCCGACATCTTGTGGATGAATAGAGTTGCCACTTCTTTGCCGGTGCCGCTTTCGCCGAGGATCAGGACGGGAATATCGGCACGCGCGACCAAGCGGCACTGAGATTCGATCTCGCGCATCCGAGCAGAGGCTCGGACAAAGGAGGTGTTCTCATCGAGGGGAATCTCTTTGGTCTCATCTTCGTCGTGGGCGAGGGGCTCAGCGGTTTCCCTGAGGCAGGCCAATACCGCCTGATCGATTTCGCTCTTGCGAAAGGGTTTGAGAACCACATCGGTAGCGCCCATGCGGGTAGCGGCGACGACTTCCTTGAGTTCGGCCGAGCAGGCGAGAATGATAATGGGGAGGGCGGGCCGTGAGGCGCGTAGTTCAGCAAGCAATTGGAGAGCGCGCTCACCGCAGAAGTCGCCGCCAATATGCCAATCCATGAGCAGAAGCTCAGGAGTGAATGCCTCTTTCAGGCTTTTGGTGAATTCAGGCGCCTCAGTAAAGTTACGCAGTTCAAACCGGTCTGCAAGAATGCGGTGCAGGTAGTTCAGAACAGCGGGATCGGGATCAAGAGCTGCGATCTGCGGCTTGCGCTGGCTCTTCGTCTTCATTCAAGCTCCTGGAAGTTCGTTCACGAACCCGGTTCCTTCTCTTCCCAAAAGTGCGTACGCAGATGATTCTACTGCTGGCCCCGATGAACAGAAGTAAAAAACTCCGCGACCTTTTCCGCGCCAGCGGAAGGCCGTGAAGAATATCTGTTAACCCAGGGAGATTCTGCGCTGGGAGAGATGGGGGATACACTCACGCGCAGATTCAAAGCGTTCGCTGCTTTCTTCCCATAGTAGCATTCAAAAGTGGAAATTGATTCGCTATTATATGCAAATATTTACACATATTTGAAAAGGACGGGTGGCCAAAGGCTAAGATTACCGGCCAACGACTCATGAAGTTACCGGCACACAAGTATCGGCATTACGAATCAGGTTTCAACTGTGGCAGGGAAGTTGCATACAAACAAGGTGAACCTCTCCTGGAATATGGACGGTCAATGGCTGTGACGCGCACAACGGAGAACTCCGGCTTCCCGGATCTACCCCCGGAGGAGCTGATCTTTGGGCATTCCCCGGTGATGGCGGCGGCGCGCGAGAAGCTGGAAAAGGTGGCTAACACAACCGTTCCGGTGCTTTTGCAGGGCGAGAGCGGCACGGGCAAGGATATTTTTGCCAAGCTGCTTCATTCGTACTCGAATCGCTCTCAAGGCGCGTGGGTGAAGGTGACTTGCCCAGCGATTCCGCACACGCTGATCGAGAGCGAGCTCTTCGGCTATGAAAAAGGGGCTTTCACCGGTGCCTATACAACCAAGCGCGGCCGCGTGGAACTGGCGCACATGGGCACACTGTTTCTGGATGAGATTGGCGACCTGGATCTCTCCGTGCAGGCCAAGCTTTTGCAGATGCTTCAAGATGGCAGCTTCATGCGGGTTGGAGGGCAAGAGGCGCGACAGGTGAATCTGCGCCTGATCAGCGCCGCCAGCGAGAATCTGCGGCAGCAGACCGAGAATGGCAGCTTTCGCCTGGATTTCTTCTTCCGCATCAACGCGGTGACCATCGATCTTCCGCCGCTACGCCAGCGAGCCGAGGATCTGCCGATGCTGGTGGACTATTTTTTGGATATGCACTCGAAGGCCTTTCGGCGCAGCCCCAAGCCGCTCTCGCGCGAGGTCATGCGGATGATGCGGCGCTTCGACTGGCCGGGAAATATACGGCAACTGGAAAATATGGTTCGCAGCTACACGCTGATCGGCAGCGAAGAGGCTTTGGCCGCGGAACTGACGCCGAGTCTGCCAGCCATTCCAGCGAAGTTGAATGCGAAGATCGATCTGGCGGTTCCGGTCTCTCTCAAAGAGATTACCCGAGCTGCCACGCAGGAACTGGAGCGGCAGATTATTCTGCAGGTGCTGGAGGCGAATGGCTGGAGCCGCCGCAAGACGGCGAAATGGCTCAATATCAGCTATCGATCGCTCCTTTACAAGCTGCAGGAGTCCCAGGCCGGCGGGGCTGGCAGTGAGCCGAAGCCGGGTGGACGAGCAGCGAAGTGATGTGGGGCTGCTATTCAGCCGGCACCAATGTGGCGCTGGTCTCCAGACCGGCTGTCGCGCGGGCGTCCCCGCCCGCGCCTGTTGGCTGAAGCAGCCAAAGTTAATCCAGGGTATAGTTTCGCTGGTTTTGCTGCTAGATCCAGCCGCGGAGGCTGTAGTAGACGATCTTGGCGGATTCCTGAAGCATGGTTTCAAAGGATCCGAAGCGTCCGCCCCAGCCCGCGGAAGTTTGCAGAACATCCCTGACTGCCATGGGCGTGACTTCGACGCGGAGCTTGCGGAAGACACGAATCGCCCGATACATATGAAAATCGCTGGTGAGCAGCACCTTGCGGCCGGGCATCCCGCGCAGCAACTGCGCCATAGCCAGACCGCTTTCGCGGGTGCTGTGCGATCCCCACTCGGCCAGGATCGCTTGGCGGGGAATGCCTTCGGCGACTAGGTAGTCGAGGATGCATGAGCCGCCGCCGCCGGTGACCACAATCTTCTTGAAGCCTCCCGTCTGGAAGGCAAAGATCGCCTCGCGAGCACGCCAGTAAGAGGAGAAGGAGATCCCGCCCCGGTCATCGTCCGCGGCGCTGAGCAGGATGAGAATGTCGCCTTTGGGCCGTTCGATGGAGCCTGCGTAAGCCTGCACCCACCAGGAGACGAAAGGTGTCGAGATGACTATAACTGTAACCAGACCGATGGCGGCCAGCAGGCGGTAGAGCCAGCGGCCGGCTTGGCGAAGCGCCGAACTGCGTGGATGACTACGCACTGAGCTAACGGCCATGGGCCTCCACGTTTCCTGTTGTCGATACCAGACTCTGGAAGACTTGCAGAAGCTCTGCCGCGACGGCCTCCCAGCTACGGCCGCCGCGCGCGGAAATGGCCCCGGCATCCCAGCTTCTGTCGAGGACCGAGGCGAGGGCTTTCGCCAGAGCTGCGGCATCGCGAGGAGGGACAAGCTCTCCGCATTCCTTGCTGAGAATCTCTGGGATGCCTCCGACGTTGGTGGCGACGACCGGTCTGCCGCTGGCCAGCGCCTCGAGCACGACGTTGGGGCAGCCTTCCATGTAACTCGGCAAAGTGATCAGATTGGCCGCGGCCATCCAAACGGCAACCTCGTCAAAAGCGCAGGCGGGAAGCGCATGGATATATTCGGCAGCGTTGCGGGCTTGAATATTGCTGTCGATCAGCGGCCTGTCCGCTCCCGCGCCAACCATATAGACGTGGAGATTGGGACGGTTTGTGTGCAGCATTGCAGCGGCCTCGACAAGTTCGCGAAGGCCTTTCTTCACATCCATGCGTCCGATATAAACCACGGCCTCGACGCCGGGCTCAATGCACAGCTTGCGCCTGGCTTCAAGACGGCCGACCGGGTGAAAGACAGCCAGATCGCAGCCGTTGACGATGGCGCGGGTGGTTTCAGGATGGGCGCCCATTGCGATGGCTTTGAGGCGGAGATCGCCGCTCACGGTGACTAGGAAGTCGGCATTTTTTAAAACGGCGCGGGCGTACATGGCTGAGATGGGATCGCCAATGCTGTTGATGTCTGAGCCGATGCTCATCACTACAGAGGGAACTTTGAGGGCTTTGGCGATTTTGAGAGCGGCGTAGCCATCTGGATAAACAAAGCATCCGAAGACGAGATCGGGCGCAAATGCGCGCACATGCGGCAGCAGGGTGCGGGCAGCCATGGCTCCGTTGAAGGGGCGGGAGAGGACGGGCAGAGCTGGGTAGTCATAATAACTGGCGGACACGCCGGGCGGGCTGAAGGCGCGGTCGAGCCGGTCATAGGTGCGGCTGCGGGGTTTGAGTAGCGCGGGATAACTTGCGTTGGGATAGAAGACGCGCAGCTCGGTCTGGCGGGCGAGCAGACGCAAGGTCTGGTACATCGAGCGGCCTTGCCAAGGCTCGGCGGAGCTGGGAAAGTAGCGAGTTACAACCGCGATCTTAATCATGGTTCTTGCATTGTTCCGGTAGGCAGGGTTATGGTGTCTTCGTGACCGCCTTCAGCTATGGAGTGGAGCAGGCGAGCATACCGCTGAGCAAGAATCTTGCGGTCGTACTGGGCAATTTTTTCGCGATCAGGCTGGAAGTCCACGGCAAGCGAATTGCCGCGCTCGGCGGCATCGATAAACAGCCGGCGAATGCCTTCCACATCGTCGATGCCGGCCCACCATCCGGCCTTCATCTCATCGAAGAGCCGGCGTGTCTCACCCTGGGGATGGACTGCGCCCAGAATCGGTTTGCCGCCTCCGACATAGTCATAGAATTTACCTCCTACATTCAGGGGGTCGTGATTGAGCAGCAGCACATAATCGGTCTCATTCATCGCGGCCAAAGCTTCTGGCTGCGGCAGGTAACCTTTCAACTCGATCATCTCACCCAAGCCGAGAAGCGCTTCACGGAAACGTGGCTCCTCGACGTGGCCGATGAAGCGAAGCAGAAAGCGCGACTTGACGGTGAGTGGCAGTGACTCTACCGCCTGAACCAGCGAGGTGGGCTCGGTGGAAGTGTAGACCGTGCCGACATAAGTGACAATGATTTTGCCGTCGGAGCGGGGTACGGACGGAGTCTGAGAGCGCTGCAATCTGGTGGAGTCGAATCCGTTGGAAATAAGGTGGAATTTGCTTTCGGGCTGCTGTGGGTAGCGAGAGCGAATCTGGCGGCGCGCGGCCTCGGTAACCGCGACCACGGCGGTGGCATCTGTGACTGCTCGCGCCTCAGCCACGCAAGCTACGCTCTTGGCACGCTCACTGACGCTGAAGACAAAGCTGACCAGATCGAAGTTTGTCGAGAGCCATTCGTCGCGGAAATCGATCACGATCGGCAGGCCGGGAAAGCTCTTGCGCAGCCTTTCCACCAGAAGAACGGTGGAGAATGGCGGCGTGGTGATAAGCACGAGGTCGATGCCGCGCTTGCGGACCAGGCGCCGGGCGGTATAGGTGAGCAGGGGAAGCCAAGTGACCTGCGGGTCGGGCAGCAGAACGTCCTGCAACATCCGCTTGAGGAAGTTCGGCTTGCCGGCGGTGGCGCTCTTTGCCGAGGGCGATTTTGCGCCGGTGATTCGCCGCTTGATCCACTTTTTGACGGCGAAAGGCAGGTCAAAAGTAAAGGTGCGGTGAACGGTCACTTCGGCGGGAATCTCGCGGAGAAGAGTAGCGTCCGTGCCTACAGCGGAGGGGTTGCGCGTAGTCAATACATCCAGGCGGATTCCTTCAGCGGGCAAGTACCGCGCGAGGCTTGCGGCGCGCATGACCCCAGTGCCTCCGGCGGGAGGGAAGACATATGTGACCAGCAGTACATTCAAGGGTTTCATGGGTTCACGCTTTCCGCGGGGACGGCCTGTTCGCGTTCTTGAATCAGCGCATCGGCGGCCTGATACATCTGCCAGGACGTGGCCCAATGCAACTCGATGCCGCGTTGCTGGGCCTCTTCGGCGACCCAGTGAAACAAGTTGGCGAGACCGCCATCCAGCAGCGGAGCCAGATTCTTGTCTGCCGCGCCATGAGTAAAGAGCTTCAGGAAGAGATCGTCGCCGATGGTGGGAGCCAGGTCGAACCAATGGCGTACGCGCGCGGGCGTTGGCAGATCGTAGCCGGCGATTTCACCGGTCTCAACGCGCGGCCTTATACGGTTTGCAAAGCGCAGGCCGACCGGACCGGTAATCATCAAGAGATCGCCTCGGCAGCCGCCGCCGACCGTAGCTTCGACGCCATGATCGAAGGAACGGGGACGATTGTCGGCGTTATTGGTGCACCAATAAATCTGGTTGACGACGCGGCTCTGCGTGGGCGAGGGAAGCGAGGGCATGGTGAAATCGGCGTAGCAGCCCAAGTCGCGGAGCAGGGCGATTTCTCCGTTGAGGCCGCAGCACCTGCCATCGGGCCGCGAGTTGTCCAGCGCCCAGTTGCCATGAATGAATCCGAAGACGGTGCGGCCGTTCTGCTGGCGGAGCAGGCCGTGATCGCCGGAGAGCCGGCTGCAAAACTCGGTGACCTTGTGGATGAAGGAATCGCGCTGCTCGTAGTCGTGATGCAGATGCACCTCGACATCACCAAGGCCGAGGCGAACCATTTCGGCGAGGCCTTCAAGAAGCTCGCGGCGGTAATCTTCCTGGGGATAGAAGAAGCTGTACTGCGGGCATTGGCCGGCGGCGTCTTGCGGGCCGGCGGCGGCAATGCGCGGCCAGCGGTCACGCCAACGGGCCAGACGGGCGCGGGCGACCTGCTCGGTTGCGCCGGTGCCCAGCGGCTCGAAATGATCGGTGACGGCAACCCATGCGCGCCTGGGTTTGCGGCCGTTCATCTTCTTCCGAAGGCGGTCCTTCAGGTACGGCAACAACCAGATTTCCGCGTGTCGTGCAAGCTTCATGAATTCGATCTTCTCTAGATCCGCAGTTCTGGATCTGCAATTCTGGATTCGCTGTTTCCTTTGCCGAAAAACGATTCCTGTTCGGCAGAGCGATGCCAGGAACGGGTACTTGGCTTCGCTGACTATCGTCCGGGAGGGGTTTGGAAAAATGCGGCGATCTTCGATTCGATTTCCTTTTTTGAATTTTCGCACATGGCTGAAGCCTTTCAGCCCAATCCCGACCCGAATGGATGACGTCTTACGGAGATTTTTTCTGCTGATGCCTTCCAGAACCAGGATCGTGGTTTCCAAATCCATCGATCTCAAGATTCCAGAGGGGCTGAAATCTATCTATGAGCATGGATTCGGCAAGCGGAATCCAAATCTCATCCACGACAAGATAACGGCATTGAAAGTCGCCAATTTCCAAATTCGATGCCTTGACAATCGAATCGGCGTACTCTGAGAGGCGATTGAAAAGGCTGTTGCCCACTGCTGCCTCAAAATCCATCCCGCCCTTACGCCCACCCGAGGGAATGGCTTTACCAACATAAATCGGTGCGGGAGTTTCCGAAGCATTGTTCTGCTCAATCAATGGACGGTAAATCGGCAACGATCCGGTGTAATAAATTGCGTATACCCCAGCCCCTGCAAACCTCTCGACGGGTGGCAGCGGACGAATCTCCGCCGCGAGAAGCGCATCGGCCACACTGCGGGCAAGATGGCTTTTACTGAGCAGGTTAAACGGCTTTGAGGAGTTCTCTGCCGCATTCGCCCCAGCAATTGATTTTGAGCTTTGAGCGCTCTTGCAGTTTTTTCCGTTAAGATGTGGACAAGTTCAATGGCTGACGACGAAAAGATCGGAAAAACTTGGCAAGATGACGAATTGGACGCCATCATCGCGGATTACTTCGCCATGCTGGCTGCCGATCTTACTGGGAGACCTTACGTAAAATCTAGGCATAGTTCAGCCCTCATGACGCAGATTGGCCGCACACACCGCTCCGTCGAATTCAAGCACCAGAACATTTCGGCTGTGCTCGACGAACTCGGGCTTCCGTGGATTCCGGGCTACATGCCGAAAAGGAACTATCAGAACGCTATCTTCGATGGGATCGACCGATACCTCACCCTCCACCCAGAGATATTGCTACCGACCCCGGCCCCGCAAACAGAATCAACTCCGTCATCGGCGATTTTTGTCGAACCGCCCCCGCCCTCGGCTGCGAAACAACCGATTCCAGAAAGACTCGAACGGCTTGTACGGAAATTTGACCCAGTAGAGCGAGATCACCGCAATCGCTCTCTCGGAAAAGCCGGAGAGGCCTTTGTCGTCGATGTTGAACGTAAACAACTCACTCAGGCTGACCGTGAAGACTTGGCGCGAAAAGTCAAATGGGTGTCAGAAGAAGAAGGAGACGGAGCCGGATACGACATCTATTCGTTTGACCCGAACGGCCATGAGCGCCTGATCGAAG
>Ga0302320_10023840_pt1 | contig 11984 bp, 7 predicted proteins | sample Bog_T0_3_FD_202130 | JGI IMG/M metagenome (GOLD analysis project Ga0302320, IMG submission 202130) | Peat permafrost microbial communities from Stordalen Mire near Abisko, Sweden - Bog_T0_3 | ecosystem: Environmental > Terrestrial > Soil > Wetlands > Peat | place: Sweden: Abisko, Stordalen Mire...
ATGCAATTCAAAGCTTTGAGTGTCAGGAAACGCCGATTGTTCGCATAACGGACTCCGATGGCGTGACCGGGACGGGATACAGCTACACAATTGGCACTGGCGGCTCGTCCGTCACGAAGTTTCTCGACGATTATCTGGTTCCTCGCTTACTGGGCCGTGATGCTGATGAAATTGAACGAATCTGGCGCGATCTTTTCTTTTATGTACATTCGACTACTGTAGGCGCGCTCACTTCGATCGCGCTTGCTGCGATTGATTCTGCGCTTTGGGATTTGCGGGGGCTCAAGACTGGTTTGCCTCTTCATCGCCTCGCCGGCGGGGCCAAGGACAGAATTGAATGTTATGACACGGAAGGCGGATGGATTCATATTTGCGAATCACAATTGGTTGAAGAGGCAATACGCGCCAAGGAGGAGGGGTTCGGCGGAGCTAAGATCAAGGTTGGAAAGCCGCACGTCTCGGAAGATGTGCGGAGACTTTCCGCAGTGCGCGATAAAGTAGGCCACGAATGGGAGATCATGATCGATGCCAACCAGGGCTTCAGCTTGAATGAGGCGATTCGGCGGGCTCGCGCCTACGAGGATCTCGACATAGCATGGTTCGAAGAGCCCATTCATGCCGATGATGTTCTGGCTCATCGGCAACTCGCCGCTTCAACCAGTGTTCCCATCGCGGTAGGAGAGTCGCTCTACAGCGCTTCCCAATTTAAAGACTACTTGCAGAGCGGCGCTTGCTCCATTGTGCAGGTTGACGTTGGCCGAGTCGGCGGTATCACGCCGTGGCTGAAAGTTGCACATATGGCCGAGGCATTCAATGTGCCTGTTTGTCCGCATTTTCTGATGGAACTGCATCTGGGACTCTGCTGCGCGGTGCCTAACAGCCGCTATCTCGAATATATCCCTCAACTCGACTTGGTGACTTCAAAAGGAATTCGTGTGGAAAAGGGAATGGCGATTGCCGCGGAGGAACCCGGGAATGGAATCGAGTGGGACTGGGACGCACTTGACAGACACGTGGTTCACCGCAAGCTCCATTCCAGTAGTTAGCAGAGAATTGGATTCATGGGCGGCGATATCTCCATGGTGAGAAAACACCACATGGAGGCCGAGAGTCCCATTTGGACCCACGAAGCCACTAAGGAAGGCAATTTAGAAGTGACAACTTCATCATTGGAATCGTTAGAACAGCGATACCGCCCCGAAGTACTAGTGACCTTCGCGCGCGAGTTGTTGATAAGTAGCGGCATGCCCGATGACAAGGCCAGAGATGTTGCCGAGATAGTGGTGGAAGGCGAACTGCTGGGAAAGCACACTCACGGCTTTTCGCTGTTGCCGCGTTACGTGCGTGAGATTGAATCAGGTGGAATGGCAGTCGAGGGCTCTCCAATTGTAATAAACGATTACGGGGCGTGCCTCGCTTGGGACGGTCGTAAACTTCCCGGTCCCTGGCTGGTTCGGCGCGCTCTCGACGCGGCGATCGCTCGCGCCAAAGAATTCGGCATGGGCGCTGTTACGATACAAAGGAGTCATCATCTCGCTTGTCTTGGTACCTATCTTAGCCGGGCTACTGATCAGGGCTACCTGATGCTTTTGACCCTTACCGATCCAGCTCACTCTAGTGTCGCGCCATACGGAGGCGTGACTCCGGTTCTCACCTCGAATCCAATTGCTTTCGGCGCTCCAACCGGCAATATACCAATTCTCATTGATACTACGACGTCACTGCAATCCAACGGGATGGTCGCACTCTATCGAGAACGTGGCGAGAGTCTTCCAAATCCAGATTTGATGGACAATCAAGGCCAGCCGACCTACGACCCGAATGTCATCGTTACGAATCCAGGTGGGTCTATTCTGCCGATCGGTGGAATAAACAGTGGCCATAAGGGTGCCGCAATTAGCATCCTGGTCGAGTTGCTCACTGGTTGCCTTAGCGGATGGGGTCGCGCGGAACCGGATCAAGGCTGGAGTGCCGCCGCATTCCTCCTCATTCTGGATCCCGCCGTTTTCGGCGGAAGAGCTGCTTATCTAAGACAAGTAGAGACTCTCGTGCAACTTTGCAGAAACTCAGTGCCTCGCCCGGGATTCGACAAAGTTCGTCTCCCGGGGGAGGGGGGGCTCGAACGGCGCGCTCGCCAAACAAACGCCGGCATTCCCCTGCCTGCCTCATTGATAAAGGAATTGAACGCTCAGGCCAGACAGTACGAGATCTCAATGCCTAAACCACTCTGAGGTTCCCATCCATCTCTCGAGATTTATAGCGGTTCGTCTAATTTAAACAACCGAAATACACTAGCCTTCATTTGGCATAAAGCAGCCAATCAAGCCCTGGATATCGTCACCCGCTTTTGCACGCGGCTCTTAGATTCGTGAACCGCGTTGGGTAGCGCCTTATCGGTCCGATCATCATAGCGAGCCCACGATGCTCGCAGGTGTTTCTCGACGGCATCCGCAGCACCATCTTCGTCGCCCGCGGCGATGGCGGTTAGAATACAACGATGCTCCTCGATTACTGGGGCTACTTTCTGCGGGATCTCGCTGAACAGCCGCGCATGATGAAGGTGGGGGTGCAGACGGCGAACACTTTCTGCCAGGATCTCGTTGCCTGAGGCATCCAAAATCGCATCGTGAAACGCCTCGTCAGCCTTGGCATTGGCTGCAAAATAATCACTGGCCCGTTGCCCGCGCATGCGGCGCTCCATGATCCGCAAACTTTCGGTCATCCGTTCGATCAAACCTTTGGGACGACGGAGCGCACACTGCCGCACTGCCCAACTCTCTACCAGGATGCGATAGTCCCTCAATTGCTCGAACCATTGGTAGGCTGGTACCGGAGCAACCGCGAAAGGCGAGGAGGTCACCAAGCCTAAGGCCGCGAGCCTCGTCAAAGCTTCGCGAATAGGAGTGGAACTAACATTGAACTCCGCCGAAAGTGTGTGGATCTTTAAACGTTCTCCAGGGGCATAAATTCTGTCGAGAATGCGCGCCTGGATCACTTGCATAACCTGCTCGGGTAGAGCAGCTCGGACGAGAACAACATTTTGATTTTGAACCATCGATCTTCGCACCGGTAGAGTCGAAATTGAAAATTGTGAACATCAAATTCCGGCAACAAATGCCATGCTTTTAATCGCATTCCCCAATCAGCAATAGGACCCATCGAGATTTGGATCCAAGTAAGTCGCTTATTTGGTTTGATTTATATTCGGCTACGACCACATATATGTTATATCTTATACCATAATCTAGAATAATCATGGGAATCTGGATCGCTCGAGGATCCGTAGGGCTATCTTCGTCTCGCGTTTCGGCGTCATTTTCCTTTTAAGCGCCAGTTAATTCTTGTGCATCGTGGCCACCATAAGCGCCAAGACTACAACGTCGTAATTCATCTAGCTCTGCTTGAGATAGGCATTGTTGCAATCTTGATCTTGATAGCTTTTCCTGGTCGGTCCGCTCCTCCGGACGGATCATGATTCTGCTCGGCCTAGACACTAATCCTCTCCGTGTTGGATGTGTAATAACAAGCAATGACGCCGTCTAGTGATGTGCGGAAATCAAAATTATGAGGAACAACTGCAGGAAAATCTTAAAGCGCCGTCGATTGCCGCAGTGCACGAGCAAATCTCATCGGAGAACAGTGACTGCGCGAGGGCTTGTGATTTCCGTGGCCATTCGTCAGGCGGGTAAATACTTTCGGGTTGTCCATTCCAGCATTGTCGATAGCCAGGTGATTATGCATTATATTTTTTTGTTGACGGCCAGATGTTCATGCATTATATCTTTGGCATAATTGGAGATGGAATAACTTGCAGCGTATCGAAAATATACCAGAGTGAACCATTCCATAAAGAGGCTGTCTTTTCTCACTGCAAAACCGTTCTGATTTACGGCAAGAAAGAGGATATCGATGTCGAGTTTTGTCAAATTGGCGATCCATGCGGTGGGGGCACTGTTTCTCTTACCTATTTTCAACCTTGCACAGGCACCCTCTCCCGGATCTGTGCCGGCTAGCCAGGATGGCCCGCCGCGTCCTAACGTTAGGCCGGCTCCGCCAGATCCGCTGCGTAACGCTCAACCTGCGTTAAGCGACGATTGGCTAACTTTCAGCCACGATCAACAACGCACGGGCTGGAACAATGCGGAAACCGCTTTTACCACCGAAAACGTGTCTCACCTCAAGCTGTTGTGGAGTTCCCAACTGTCGGCCCCTCCCACTCCGCAGGCGACTCAGACTCTAACAGCTCCCGTGGTTGTTTCCGGGGTCAAGACACCAAATGGCACTAAGACGCTAGCCTTCACCATCTCCGGTGATAGTACGCTGTTTGCAATCGACGTTGACAATGGGAAGGTGCTATGGCAAAAGTCCTTCATAAATCCCAACACGCCGATTCGCCCAGCCACGTGGCTGTGCCCTGATTCCGAGAATGCGACGCCGGTCATCGACAAGGACAAAGGCATCATTTACTTCACGACCAGCGACGGAGATCTTCGCGGGGCTTCGCTCACCGATGGCAGCGAGAAGCTTACCCCAACGCCGTTTGTTGCGCCCTACAGCCGGAACTGGAGCCTCAACCTGATCGATGGCTGGGTGTACACGACCGCCGCGCGCGGCTGCGGTGGCGACGTGGCCAATCCGATAGAGGTAGGCAATGTAGCGGAAGCAAATGTACGCGATCCAGCACACGTTGCGGTCTCGCACATCTACACCGGGTACGGACGTTCAGACGGCCCCTGGGGCCGCAGCGGTCCTGTCTTTGGCCCCCAAGGTGTCTATGTCATGACGGCGGACGGTCGTTACGATCCGGCATCCGGATTTTTCGGCCAATCGGTTGTTGCTGTCAGGCAAGGGGGATACGGCATCGCCGACAGTTTCACGCCATCCAACTGGACATATATGAATGCGCACGACCTCGATTTAGGCGCTGGGAGCTCCGTCGTGTTTCCCTTTCATGGCATGGCCCTGATCGCCGCTGGCGCCAAAGAGGGCATTGAGTATCTTTTGGACGCGAACGAACTTGGCGGTCGCGATCACTCTACCCCACTCAATGCGACGCCCAAGCTCGGAAATGATCCTGACATGCTCGAGCAATACGGCATCTGGGGAGGCCCTGCCACCTGGCAAAGCGCCAACGGCGACCGCTTCATCTATATTCCCATGATGAATGCTCCCTCCAAAGACGCGCCAACATTCCCGCATGTAAATGGCGACGTGTCCAAAGGCAGCATCATGGCTTTCCAGGTGGTCGAGAAGGATGCCCAAAAACCAGTTCTCGAGCCGGCCTGGATTTCGGGTGTCGTTCAGACGCCCGATATGCCTGCGGTCGCCAATGGAATCGTATTCACCGTGGGTTCCGGCGAGCAGACCATTGAGAACCCTCAGCCCCGCATCCAGGACCTTCTCGCCCAGGCGCAGTTCCGAACCAGACCGGTGGGTCATCAGATTCTGTACGCGTTCGACGCGGAGACCGGCAAACAGCTTTATACGAGCGAGAATATTTTGACAAATTGGGATCATTTCGGCCAGCCGGTGATAGCGGATGGCAAGGTGTTCATCGTTTCTTATGACGCGCACGTTTATGCATTCGGACTGAACTAGACAAGTGGCTTCGTACACTAACAATCTCACTGGTACAAATTACCGGGCAGGCCACTGAGCGCTGAGCCGGCAAGCCTTCATTGAATCACTCATACCCAAGCCTCATTTAATGCAATCAGGCCCAACAGTGAATCCAGCGCCGACAGGGCCCCGTCTTTCGGTTCCGGGCGTATTGTCGGCCCCCCGGAGGTTATATAGGAGTAAACACTTCGGTGTAATTCTCGGGATCGGTGCCCGGACGGAGATATGGTCCGAAAAAGCTATCAGTAGATGCCAAATGCGCTCACCGACAGTCTTCCTCAATCCACATGGCCGTGTAGTCGGCTTTTCGGACAAGTGATTTAGAAATCTGCTGCCGTCTGTCCTGTCAGGTTGCGAGTGTAGGGGCCACTGACTGGCCAACAGTAGACCAAACTCGCGGATGGCAAGTCAGTCTTCCAGGCGGCAAAGTTCCGGTGTGCGGTGAGTGTGCTGGGCCTCGCAAAGTGCGCTGCTTGCCAAGCATGCGGCTCTTCGAGCCCATTTGATAGATTTCATGGCACTTGCCGACATGCGAGTACTTATATGCACCCGGTGCAGGGCCAGTGGGAGTAAAGACGGGAGTCAGTACCTGATACGCTCTCAGCCCCTTGGCGATCAGTCGTGTTGTAGAGCACATCTGATGGGGCGCGGAAGTGAAACAATTTCAGATAAATTGCTGCGGGGATAAACCCATGAACGCTACGATGCAGGGCAATTCCATTTTGCAGCTGGAGTCTCTCGCCGGGACGAAGTTTGCCGACTGCTACCAGTGCGGCAAGTGCACAGCGGGGTGTCCGCGGTCGGCACATATGGATAAGACGCCGCACCAGCTCATTCGCATGGTGCAATTGGGCCACGTCGAGGCGGCGCTGAAGGCCGGCGCGATCTGGCAATGCGTCTCCTGCGAGACATGCACCACGCGGTGCCCAAAGAGAGTGGATTGCGCGGCCGTGATGGACGCACTGCGGCAGGTGTCGTATGAGCGCGGCGTGACTTCGAAACAGCAGGCCGCGGTGGTGCTGTTCCAGAAGGCGTTTCTCGATAGCGTGCGGCGCAATGGGCGCATGAACGAAATCGAGATGATCGTCCAGTACAAGCTGGAGGGATTCGCGGCCATACGGCGGCTGGGATTTCTATTGAACGGCGCAATGCTGGCGCCGCGCATGCAAATGCACAAGAAGCTCCATATTGTTGGCGAGAAGGTTCGCGATCGCGGCGTGGTGCGACGCATCTTCGCACGCTGCATGGATGGCACAGAATGAGTCAAAGAGTGAATCTAGGCTATTATCCGGGCTGTTCGCTGCACGGCTCCTCCGATGACTACCAGCAATCGCTGACGGCCTGCTTCGGCGCGCTGGGCGCGTCATTCAAGGAACTGGACGACTGGATCTGTTGCGGCGCGACAGCAGCGCATATGCTCAACCGCAAGCTCTCCATCGCGCTTCCGGCGCGCAACCTGGCGCTGGCCGCGCAGCAGGGATGTGATGAACTGGTGGCGCCGTGCTCCATGTGCTCGATGCAGCTGAAGAAGGCGCAGAGAGCCATGGCCATGGACGCGGCGCTGGCCGAGGAAATCGGCATCATCGTCGAGGCAAAGCCCGGTGGCACGCGCGTGCTCAATCTCCTCCAGGCCTTCGATCGCGTGGGCATGGAGACCATCAAGGCGGCCGTGAAGGAGCCGCTGAAGGATCTCAAAGTTGCCTGCTATTACGGCTGCCTGCTGACGCGCCCGCCGGAGGTGGTGGAGTTTGACGATTGCGAGCAGCCGGAGTCGATGGAAAAGATCGTTGCGGCATTGGGCGCGACGCCGGTGAAGTGGAACTACAAAACCGAGTGCTGCGGCGCCGGAATGACATTGGCGAACGAAGAAGCGGTTCTGGAGCTATCGCGCATGATTCTGGCGGACGCGGCAGCTCACGAGGCGCAATGCATCGCGGTGGCGTGCCCCATGTGCCACGTGAACCTGGATATGAAGCAATCGGCGGTTGAAGCGCGATACAAAACCAGGTACGACATGACCATCTACTATCTTTGCGATCTGGTGGGCCTCGCGCTGGGATTGACTCCCAAGGCGCTGGGGATCGACCGGCACTTCGTGGGGAGGAAGGCATAAATGGCCAGAATAGGCGTCTTCGTGTGCTGGTGCGGAGAGAACATCGCCCGTACGGTGGACGTGGACCGCGTGGTGCAGGAGGTGGCCAAGCTGCCCGGCGTGCGCTGCGCGGTCAACTACAAATACACGTGCTCTGACCCCGGCCAGGCGATGATTCGCGAGAAGATCGTGTCGGATAAGCTGGATGGCGTAGTGGTGGCATCGTGTTCGCCGCACATGCACTTGAAGACCTTCCGCAAGACCGCGCAGGCGGCGGGCCTGAATCCATACCTGCTGGAGATGGCGAACATCCGCGAGCAATGTTCGTGGGTGCATCACGACCGCGACCAGGCGACGGCAAAGGCCATTGAGCTGATCCGGCTGGCCGTGGCGAAGGTGAAGAACGATCACGCGCTCGAACCGATCAAGGTTCCAGTGACGCGCCGGGCGATGGTAGTTGGCGGAGGCGTAGCCGGCATCCAGGCGGCGCTGGACATTGCCGACGCGGGATACGAAGTGGTGATGGTGGAGCGCGACCCCTCGATCGGCGGCAAGATGGCGGGTCTCTCAGAGACCTTCCCCACGCTGGATTGCTCGCAGTGCATTCTGACGCCGCGTATGGTGGACGTGGGGCAGCATCCGCGCATCAAGCTCTATACCTATTCTGAAGTGGAAGCGGTGGAAGGCTTCGTGGGCAACTTCGAAATCACTATCCGGCAGAAGGCGCGGTATGTGGACGTGACCAAATGCACGGGATGCGGCGAGTGCTCCAAGGTGTGCCCGCTGAAGAAAAACAAGAGCGAATTCGATTTTGGCATGGGCATGCGTCCGGCGATCTATATGCCGTTTCCGCAGGCGGTGCCGGCGCGGCCCGTCATCGATAAGAACGTGTGCGCCAAGCTGATCCGCAATGGCTGCGGGTTGTGCGAGAAGAAGTGCGCGGCGGGAGCGATCAACTTCGAGGATACGGACAGGCTGGTGAAGGAGAAGGTCGGAGCTGTGGTGCTGGCCACGGGCTTCAAGCTCTACGACATCGGCAAGAAGGACGGCAAGATTGCGGGTTACGGCGAGTACGGCTATGGAAAATACAAGGACGTGATCGACTCGCTGCAGTTCGAACGGCTGGTGTCGGCCTCGGGACCCACCAATGGCGAGATCAAGCGGCCCTCGGACGGCAAAACGCCGAAGAACGTGGTTTTCATCAGCTGCGTGGGCTCGCGCGACAACGCCAAGGGGCTGCCCTACTGCTCGAAGATCTGCTGCATGTACACGGCCAAGCACACCATGCTCTACAAGCACAAAGTGCATGAGGGACAGGCGCACGTCTTCTATATGGATATTCGCTCTGGCGGCAAGGGCTACGACGAGTTTGTGCGCCGGGCGATCGAGCAGGATGGCGCCAAGTACTACCGCGGCCGGGTTTCGAAGATCACGGAACAGGACGGCAAGCTGATTGTGCGCGGCGCAGATACGTTATCCGGCGAACCGGTGACGATCGAGGCCGAGATGGTGGTTCTGGCGTCGGCGATGCAACCGGCGGATGGCGTTACCCAGCTGGCGCAGAAGCTGAACGTCGGCTACGACGAGTTTGGATTCCTGATGGAGGGCCATCCGAAGTTGCGGCCGGTGGAGACGAACGCGGCGGGCGTCTACATTTGCGGAGCAGCGCAGGCGCCGAAAGACATTCCGGAATCGGTGGCACAGGCCTCCGCGGCAGCCAGCAAGGTGCTGATCACGCTGGCGTCTTCAGAGTTGACGCGCGAACCGGAGATTGCGCACATCGACGAGAAGATTTGCGCGGCGTGTTACCGGTGCTATGAGGCCTGTCCGTATCACGCCATTGAAAAAGCCGAAGTGCGCACGCCCAGAGGCGTATTTGTAAAACATACGGCGCGCGTCAATGCGGGCCTGTGCATGGGCTGTGGCACATGCGTTGCGGTGTGTCCGTCGAAGAGCGCAGACATTGAAGGATTTACCGAGCAGGAAACCTATGCCATGGTCGCGAGCCTGATATGAGCGAGACCAACACTTTCGAGCCGAAGATTGTCGCCTTCGTATGCAACTGGTGCACCTACCTGGGGGCTGACCTGGCGGGCACGTCGCGGATGGAGTACCCCGCGAACGTGCGCATCGTGCGCCTGCCATGCACGGGGCGCATCGACTTCAACCTGCTGGTAAAGGCTTTTGAGATGCAGGCGGATGCCGTGCTGATATCGGGCTGCCATCCCGGCGACTGCCACTACAACAGCGGCAACTTTCATGCGCGGCGCCGGTGGATGCTCTTCCGCGACCTGCTCGATCTGCTGGGATTCGATATGCGACGGATTCATTTTTCGTGGATCTCGGCGGCGGAGGGACACAAATTCCAGCAGACGGTTGTAGAGATAACAGAAGAAACGCGCAAACTCGGGCCCTACAAGGTCTACGAGGGCATGCCGGTTGCGTATCCCAAGTTCTCTGAGACAGTGATGCCGCTGGGCGACTTCAGCACGCAGGCGGAACTTCGCGAAAGCGCGCGCAAGCTGCTGAGCGAAAGCAAGGTGCAGGTGGTCATCGGATACGGCGAGCGGGGTCCGGTTTTCGTGACCAAGGCGGAAGACGCGGACAAACTGGTGTGGAACAAGGAATGCCTGGCCAACCTGACCGCCTATCTGAAGCGCAAGGAGATCAAGGCGCTGGGAAAAGCCGCCATCGTGGTGAAGGGCTGCGATGAGCGCGCACTCGTGGTGCTGGAGCAGGAATCGCAGATAGAGCGCGCCAAGCTGCACGTCATTGGCATGGCGTGCGAGGGCCTGGGCATTCCCAAGTGCGCGGGTTGCCAGGTGCGCCAGCCGCGTTTTGCCGACGAAGTGATTGGCGAAGCCAAACCTGCGGATCCAACCGACCACTACGCCGCGCTAGACGATCTGATGGCCATGTCGCCCGAGGAGCGCATGGGCTTCTGGGCGGAGCAGTTTGACCGCTGCCAGCGCTGTTACGCGTGCCGACAGGTTTGCCCCATGTGCTACTGCGAGCAGTGCCTGGTGGACAAGAACCAGCCCCAGGAGATCGAAACGTCGCCAACGCGCAAGGGAAATTTCGCCTGGCAGATTACCAGAGCTTTTCATCAGGCGGGGCGGTGCGTAGGATGCGGGGAATGCACGCGGGTGTGCCCGGCGGGCATTGACCTGTGGGCGCTGAATCTGGTTCTGGAGCGCAGCGCGGAGAAGAATTTCGCGTACCGGGCGGGCGTGGAGAAGTCGGACCCATTTTTGATTGGCTCGTATTCAGTAAAGGACAAGGAGGAGTTCATACGGTGAGCGAAACGATCTCCCAGAACGTTCTCCGAAGCTGCGTAGGCGAGTGGCTTGCGGCGGGAAAAACTGTCGCCGGTCCGAAGCAGGTGAAGTGGAACCGCGTTCTCTACACGCATCTCGAAAAGCCGGAAGATCTGCTGCTCGATGTAGAGGAGCGCCCGGTGAACTCGATCAAGGAGTTCTTCTTTCCCAAGCACGAAAAGCTGTACGGGTTCAAGATCGAGGGCAACGAAGTGCGGCTGATCGAAATGGCCAACGCCTTGGCGCCGCAGTTGATCATTGGCGGGCGTGCCTGCGATGCGGCAGCGCTGCCCATTCTCGATCGCGTTTTCAATTGGGATTACAAGGATTCGCAGTACAACGCGCGCCGGACGGCAACAACCATCGTGACCATTGCGTGCACCACGCACGATGACGCCTGCTTCTGCACCAGCGTGGGACTGGCGCCGGCGGCGGAGCGCGGGTCAGACGCATTGCTGCTGCCTTTCGGCGACGGCAACTACGAAGTACGCTGCCTGACGGAGAAGGGCAAGGCGCTGTTTACGGGCAAGACCACTCTCTCCGATAAAACAGCGACCGCCTACGCTGGGCCGGAAAGGAAGATCGATGCCGCCAAGGTGGGCGCTTTTGCGCGCGACCACTTCGAGGATCCGTTTTGGGCAGAACAAACGTTGGCCTGCCTTGGTTGCGGAATCTGCGCATACGACTGCCCGACGTGCCACTGCTTCGACATCGTGGACGAGGGCAATGCGCTGGGCGGTTATCGCGCGCGCAACTGGGATTCATGCCAGTATCCGGTCTTCACGGTGCACGCAAGCGGGCACAATCCGCGCGGCTCGCAGCCCAGCCGGCAGAGGCAGCGCATATTCCACAAGTTCTATATTTATCCCGAAAAGTTCGGCGAAACGCTATGCACAGGGTGCGGCAACTGCACGCGCAACTGTCCCGCTGGCCTGGGCGTACTAGGCGTAGCGGAA
>Ga0302320_10023841_pt1 | contig 11982 bp, 7 predicted proteins | sample Bog_T0_3_FD_202130 | JGI IMG/M metagenome (GOLD analysis project Ga0302320, IMG submission 202130) | Peat permafrost microbial communities from Stordalen Mire near Abisko, Sweden - Bog_T0_3 | ecosystem: Environmental > Terrestrial > Soil > Wetlands > Peat | place: Sweden: Abisko, Stordalen Mire...
TCAGGGATGTCACCTTCGGCTGGGGCTTTCTCGCCAGACTTGATCGTGGAGGCCACATCGAGATAACCCAAGCCAGAGTGGCGGACAGGCATTGGAGCATCACGGGGATGCAGTTGGCGTTTGCAGGCCGCATCGTCATAGTCAAGCCTCTGAACGTCGCACAGAGTGAGACATGCTCCGACTATCGTGCCGTGCCTAAGATGAGCGTTGCACAGGCCCTGGAGTTCCTGCGCAACGCTCCCGCCAAGCCGTCGCGCTGATCTGCCCTCATAGCATAAGAGCCCGGCATCGCTGCTGGGCTCTTATGCATGCATGGTGCGTAAGTAAACCGAACGTCAGTAGGCCACGAAGGGTCCGACGAAGGCCGTACCGGCAGAGTTGGTAGCCTGCTTCAACTCGATGCCGTTGTATACTGCCCGCCCGAAGAAGAACGGCAATCCCCAATCAAAGGTACCTGTGCTGCCAGGACCGCCGAGATCGTTGAACACGTAATCCGCGCCGCCGTTGTTGTTGAAGAGCGTGTCCGTATTGGCGATGCTGAACGAAGCCGTGTTGCTACCGGAACTGCCCGTTGAGCCGGAGTTCGTTGCGCTGAGCGTAAGCGTGCTGCTGGGACAGAACCAGTCGCTGCCCGCCACTGAATTACTGCTACACGCCGGAATCGTGGAATCGTCAAAAAAGTAGCCGTTCGAGCCGCTGTCGATATAGCTTTGCGTGTTCGTCGTCGACTTATAACTGGTTGTGATGAACTGTTCGTAGGTTGGATCGAGCGCCAGGACCGTCGCCGCGCTTGGCATCGCATTGTTGGATTGGGTGCCGATGCCGAAGTACAATGCACCGGCCAGTGAAACCGCGCCGGACGAGGAGATCGACGGCAGACTTATCACCGTGCCATTGTTGTCAGCGGTAAATCGCGAAACCGGGTTCGGCACTTGTGCAGCGGTGGATACCGCCGTTCCCGTGCAACTCGAGCTGCTGGAGCAGGCATAGTAGAGGCCATAAAAGCCAGAGCTGTCGGTTTGTTGACTTACGGAAAGCGCGCAACTTCCCCCGCAATCCTGCTGCGTATTTCCGATTCCGAGAATCCCGTTGGCCCCAAGACTGGCTTGCGTATTCGTGGCTGTCAGTGAAGTGCCTCCATAATTGGAGCAGGCACTGGGAACTGCGAACGCAGGAGTAGTGGAATCGTCGACCAACATAATCGGCGTGCTGCTTGCAGTCTCTCCTGCGATCTCAACCTTTGCCGTTGCAACCGGTCCCCACATATAGCTGGCGACGAATGGATAGCACTCAACCAGCGCACCTCCGCCCGTTGCCGTGGATTGCGTGAGCCCGATACCGGAAACCGCCGACTTGAGCACCCGCAACCCGACTGAGCCGGTGTCGACGAGAACGCTGGAAACCGTCGTGCAGGAAGTCCCGCAAACCGTCACGTCAACGAAGGCCCCGTTTACATAGCCACCAGTGGGACCAGCGTTCACCGTCAAGACGGCGCAGTTGCTGGTGGAACTGCCACACGCAGCGCTCGGGGCTGACGAAGAGCTGCTGCTGTTGCCGCTGTTGCTGCTACTATTGCTGCTCGAACTGGAACCTCCGCCGCAGGCAGCAGCAAATACAAGTAGCAAAATAGCCGCGGCCAGCATCGTGCCAGAGGCAAGACTATGCTTATCGAATGTCATTTGCGGTCACTCCTTCGGGCAGCAACGACGGAATGTAGGCGTGTCCAACAAAGCCGCGCATATGGCCCGCAGATTCCACAACCAGTCCCGCGGAATGCACTACGACAGGGCCACGGCGCTGGCGGGTTGTCTGAATTGCCTGCGCATACTGATCGAAGTGGGAACCCAGAAGTTGTTTCAGATTGGGCCTCAGGGACGACTCCCAGGCAACGCCGAAGACCGTGCCAGAAGGTGAGACGTACTCGCGCAGACGAGCGCCCGAAGGCGTTTGCATCTCGTGAACCGCGTGCGTCGCTGCCTGCGTCACCTGTTCCGTGGCCTTGAAATAAGCGCGGTCACGACTGACTGTCTCCGTTCCTCCGCCTAGCTCCGCGAAAGCCGAGGCGCTCAGTACAAGTGCAGCCAGCAGCGTTGTGACAAGCACGGTGGAGACTCGCATTGCACACTTCATTGTCTTAGCCTTCCGATGGCTGCGATGCTTGGGGCCATTATTCATCCTGTCCCGTGCTGTTTTACTTGACGCGCAATTGACCGAAGCGTTGCAAGTAGCCGGCTCCGTTCAGCGCCTGCTACAAAGCAAACCAAGTTCGGTAGTACCTTCGATGCGTTGCGCGGTACTCACGGTTTGCCCTGGAGCGGTAATTCGGAACTTGGAAGCACCGCACTTATCGGATTACGATGTTTCTTGCGCGGCGTTTTGCAGCGCACATAAGCCCGGCAAACTGCGCCGGGCTTATGTGTTGGGTGCCTACCGAATTTGCGGTTACTTGCGTTTCGGCCGATACAGATCGGTCGAGGTTCCGTAAAAAACCTCGGAAGCCTCCATAATTGTTTCGGAAAGCGTGGGGTGCGGATGAATTGTGTGGCCAATATCGTAGGCCGTGGCCGCCATCTCGATTGCGAGCACAATCTCGGCAATCATGTCGCCCGCGCCAGGACCGACAATCGCACCGCCCAGCACGCGTTCGGTTTTCTTGTCGATCAGAAGCTTAGTGAGTCCCTCGGTACGATCCAGCGTTACCGCACGCCCGCTTGCGGCCCAAGGGAATTTCACGATCTCAACATCCATCCCCTTGGCTTCGGCCTCTGACTGAGTAAGCCCAGCCCATGCAATCTCAGGGTCGGTAAACACCACGGCCGGAATCGCATAGGGCGCGAACTCCACCTTGTGCCCGGCGATATGTTCCATCGCGGTGCGCCCTTCATGCGCGGCTTTATGGGCCAGCATCGGATCGCCGGCCACGTCGCCAATCGCATACACCGAAGGATCGTCGGTTTGAAGCTGTTTATTGATGGAGATGAAGCCGCGTTCGTTCACCTTTACCTTGGTATTCTCGAGCCCAGGGACATTCGAGTTCGGACGACGCCCCACGGAAACAAGAACTTTGTCGTAGGTCTTTTCTTCCACCGTGCCGTCGGGAAGTTTGAAGGTGACCTTCACGCTGCCGATCTCGTCTTTCAAGGCGGTCACTGCCGTGTTCAGCATGATCTTGTTGAAGAGCTTCTCTAAACGCTTCTGTAGCGGAGGAATCAGATCGCGATCAGCTCCCGGCAGCAGGCCGGGCGTCATTTCAACCACGTCGACCTTCGAGCCGAGCGTGGCGTACACGCTTCCCAACTCGAGTCCGATGTAGCCTCCGCCAATCACCAGAAAGTTCTTGGGAATGTCCTTCAGATCCAGCGCGCCGGTCGAGTCCAGAATATTTGCGCCCGTTGCCTTCAGCGGCCCCGGACGCGCCGGAGACGATCCGGTCGCGATGATGATCTTGTCGAATTGCAGAGTCTCTTCGCCGCCTGCGCTCTTCTTTATTTTCAGCGTAGTCGAATTCACGAAGCTCGCCTCGCCCTGGATGTAGGTGACCTTACGCTGCTTGGTCATCATGCCAAGGCCACCGGTCAATTTGCTTACTACACCTTCCTTAAACGCGCGCAGCTTGGCCAGGTCAATCTTCGGTTCGCCAAACTCGATGCCCATGTTTGCCACGTGTTTGGATTCGGTGATCAGCGCCGCTATGTGCAATAACGCCTTGGACGGAATGCAGCCGCGATACAGGCAAACTCCGCCAGGATTTTTTTCAGGATCGATGAGAGTGACGTTGAGGCCGAGGTCGGCACCCAGGAAAGCAGCGGCGTATCCACCAGGGCCGCCGCCAATCACTGCAACTTTTACGTTCGTATTCGCCATGTCTCGCTTCCATGTCCTGCTTTGAAATGGTTGAGCCTGACGGCTCAGTTTCCCTGCGTCCTAACCCTGCACGGACAGCAGGAATGGCTGCTCCAGCGCATCCACTACCCACCGTACAAACCTTGCCGCATCTGCCCCGTCAATGATTCGGTGATCGTATGACAATGAGAGCGGCAGCATCGTGCGCGGTTCAAATTTACCGTTCACCCAAACCGGCTCCACTCGCGACCGCGACATTCCTAGAATTGCGACCTCTGGATGATTGACGATTGGAGTAAATCCCGTTCCGCCTATGCCACCCAGATTGGTGATGGTAAACGAACCGCCTTCCATGTCCGCTACCGTAAGCTTCTTGTCGCGGGCCTTAACGGAGATACCCGAGAGCTCGACCGCCAGTTCGATGATGTTCTTCTTGTCGACGTCGCGAATCACCGGAACCAGAAGCCCGCGGTCCGTATCCACGGCAATGCCGACGTTGATGTAGCGCTTGTAGATGATCTCCTCGCTTCCCATGTCAATGGAAGCATTGAATTGGGGAAAGGCCTTCAGCGCGGATGCCACAACCTTCAGCGCAATGGCGGTCATCGTCATCTTGCCGCCCGCCTTCTCAGCCTTGGGCGAAAAGCGTTTACGCAATTCTTCCAACTCAGATACGTCGGCCTTATCAAATTGCGTGACGTGGGGAATTACGTTCCACGCCATCGCCAGATGTTCGGCGGTTTTGCGGCGCACTCCGCGCAGCGAAACCTTTTCGACCTTGCCAAAGCGGCTGAAATCCGGCAGCGTGACCACCATTCTTCCCGCTCCGGCAGAGACCTGAACCGAAGCCGCAGGGTCGGCCATCCTGGCGAACGTGCCCTTGGCAAAGGCCTTCACGTCGTCTTCGCTGATGCGTCCACCCGGACCGCTTCCCTTGACGAGATAAATGTCGACTCCGATTTCGCGCGCTAGCTTTCGCACAATTGGCGCCGCCGGAACCGTCTTATGCTCGGATCCCGCGTGCTTAGCGAGCCCCGAAGGATGATCCTCCGCCCGAATTTCCGGCGGAGCGTCTCGCGGAAATGCCTCTTCCTCGGTCTTGCCTTCCATGGTGCGCGCCGAGCGGAAGCTGTGCCGGGCCATCGCCATGGAATTCTGATCCGATGGATTATCCTCCGGCTTAGGCGCAGCCTCGGCTGCGGGAGCATGCGCTTCTTCCTGTGCGGGAATTGGGACGCCAGGCTTGGAGGCCACCGTAAATACTACATCGCCCACCTTCAGCTTCTGCCCCATCCGCGCTTTCACTTCGCCGACTGTGCCGCTCACCGTGGAAGGTACTTCCACCACTGCCTTGTCGGTCTCAAGTTCGAGCACCGTCTGGCCTATTGTGACTTCCTGACCCGGCTCCACGGCGACTCGAACTACATCGCCGGAATCGATGTTCTCGCCCAATTCCGGAAGCTTGAACTCGACCATCACTGCATTTACGGAAGTAGCGTGAAGCTCGGGTGCCGCCCTTTGCGCTCCAGCTTCCACGGTTGCGGGCTGAGTCTCTGCGTGCTGCGGAGGTTGAGTAGTCCCCGACGTTGTTTCCGTGGGCGCGACAGGCTTTGCGGCGGCGTCCGCGGGAGTGAAGGTAAACAGTACGTCGCCCACCTTAGCTCGCTGCGAAGGGGTAACGACAACTTCATCAATGACGCCGCTGACCGTGGAAGGCACTTCAACAACTGCTTTGTCAGTCTCGAGTTCAACGACGGTCTGGCCTGGCTTAATCGTTTCACCGGCGGTAATCGCGATTCGTACCACGTCACCGGCCTCGATGTTTTCACCGAGTTCCGGGAGTCTGAATTCTGTCGCCACAGCGTATCCTTTCAATCGATGCGGCCCCAATCGCCGCGCGCTTGGAATCTCCGCGCCTGGAGGCAGCCGCTTTAAGCGTCGGCTCCAATGCGCCTGAACCACTTACGCCGAGCTGCTATAGCGAGAACGAATCCGCTCTCTCGGTATTGATTCCGAGATCGGCAATTGCCTTCTTCACTTCCGCTGCCTTGATCTTGCCATCGCGCAGAAGTCCGGTCAGCGCCGCCAGCACAATGTGCTTGGCATCCACCTCGAAGAAGTCACGCAGTTGTGCGCGGCTCTCCGAACGACCGTAGCCATCGGTCCCAAGCGCAATCAGCGGACGCGGCATCCACTGCGAGATCGACTCCGGAAGCACCTTCATGTAGTCGGACGCGGCCACCAGCACGCCTTCCGTGTCCTTCAGTTGCGATGCCACCCAGGACTCATGCTCCTTCGCCCCCGGATGCAGAACATTCCAATGTTCGCAGGCGTTTCCGTCCTTGTATAGCTGCTTGTAACTGGTAACGCTCCACACGTCGGCGGCAACCTTGTACTTCTCTTCCAGAATGTCCGCAGCCTTTATTACTTCCAGCATGATTGCGCCCGAACCGAACAACTGCGCCCTCAACTTGGCGCCCTTCTTCTCAGAACTGCGGAAGCGGTACATGCCCTTCAATATCCCCTCGCGAACACCCTCCGGCATGCTTGGCTGCACCCACGTCTCATTCATCACCGTTATGTAGTAGAAAATATCTTCCTGCTCCACGTACATCCGGCGAATGCCTTCCTGCACGATGATTGCAATTTCATAAGCAAACGCCGGGTCGTAGGCCAGCAGGTTCGGAACCGGATAGGCCAGCACATGGCTGTGACCATCCTGGTGCTGCAATCCTTCTCCCGCCAGCGTTGTGCGGCCTGCGGTGCCTCCGCACAGAAAGCCCTTCGTACGCTGATCGCCTGCTGCCCACACGAGGTCACCCACGCGCTGCAGGCCAAACATGGAGTAGTACACAAAGAACGGAATCGTGTTGATCCCATGATTCGCCGGCGAGGTCCCTGCGGCGATGAACTCGGAGAGTCCGCCAGCCTCAGTGATGCCCTCTTCCAGAATCTGCCCGTCCTTGGCTTCCTTGTAATACAGCAAGGTATCCATATCGACCGGCTCGTAATTCTGTCCAACGCTCGAGTAAATTCCCACCTGGCGGAATAATGCTTCCATGCCAAACGTGCGGGCTTCGTCCGGAATGATCGGAACAACCAGTTTGCCGATCTTCGGGTCGCGCAACATCTTGGCAATCATCCGCACCAGTACCATGGTCGTTGCAACCTTGTGATCTGGCTTGCCGGTGTAGAACTCTTTGAAAATTTCTTCATTCACCGGCTCCAGCTTTGGCGCGCGCATCTTGCGGTCCGGCAGATAGCCGCCAAGTTGTTTACGGCGCTCCCTCATGTACTGGATTTCAGGACTGTCATCCGATGGACGATAGAATGGCGCGTCGTGCAGCATCTCATCCGAGATCGGAATGCCGAAGCGCGAACGGAAGATCGACAACTCCTCGTCATTGATCTTCTTCTGCTGGTGGGTAATATTTCTGCCCTCGCCGCTCTCGCCCAGTCCGTAGCCCTTGATGGTCTTCGCCAGAATTACCGTTGGCGAGCCGGTGTGGTCGACAGCGGCCTTGTAGGCGGCATACACCTTGATCGGGTCGTGCCCGCCCAGCCGCATCTTCTCAATCTGCTCGTCGCTCAGGTGCTCCACCATCTTCAACAAGCGTGGATCGGTGCCGAAGAAATTCTGGCGGAAGTACGTTCCGCTCTCGACGAATAGTTTCTGATACTGGCCGTCGCACAACTCGCCCATGCGCTTTACCAGCAGACCATCGCGGTCGTTCTGAATCAATTGATCCCAGTCGGTGCCCCAGATGACTTTGATGACGTTCCAGCCTGCGCCCCGGAAGATCGCTTCCAGTTCCTGGATGATCTTTCCATTACCGCGTACCGGGCCGTCCAGCCTCTGCAGGTTGCAATTGATGACGAAGATCAGGTTGTCGAGCTTTTCGCGCGAGGCAAGGGTAATTGCGCCCAGCGATTCCGGCTCGTCCGTCTCGCCGTCCCCTAGAAAAGCCCAGACCTTGCCCTGATTGCAATGTTTCAAGCCGCGATTCTCAAGATAGCGGTTGAAGCGCGCCTGATAAATTGCCTGGATCGGGCCAAGGCCCATGGAGACCGTCGGAAATTCCCAGAAATTCGGCATCAGCCACGGATGCGGATAGGAGCTCAATCCACCGCCGTCGGCCAGTTCGCGACGGAAATTCTCAAGCTGTTTTTCGGTCAGGCGGCCTTCCAGAAATGCGCGCGCATAAATTCCCGGCGCCGCGTGTCCCTGGAAATACACGAGATCGCGATCTCCGTCGGGAGTCTGCGCGCGGAAGAAATGATTGAACGCAACCTCGTAGAGCGTCGCAGCCGAGGCATAGGACGAGATGTGTCCGCCGATGCCTTCCTGCCGCTTGTTGGCCCTCATCACCATTGCCAGCGCATTCCAGCGCACAAGGCTCTTAATGCGGCGCTCAAGCTCCTGGCTACCTGGAAAGGGCGGTTGCTTGGCGGATGGAATCGTATTCTGGTAAGGAGTGGTGGCGGAAAAGGGGAGGCGATAGCCGGACCTTGCTGTATGAAGTGCCAACTGCTGCAGTAAGCGTCCTGCCCGTTCCGGACCACCTTGCTCCAGAACGTAATCCAAAGAATCTAACCATTCCCTGGTTTCCAGGACTTCCTGGCCTACTTGCTCACGCTGATCGGAAGGATTCACTCTGTAGTTCCTCTATTGTGGAAACTCGAACCCCTTATATTACAGCGGAGCCTTTCGCTAAGGAAATGCCACCTGCGTTGAATTCATCGGATTGCTGCATCTGCCCCTCTTCCTGAAGCGATACCAAAGGTGTTCGGCCCAGGTGATTTTTCTTCAACGGACGGCCCAAACGGGCTTATGATGTCGCCGGCAGAGCTACAGGTTCTGCTGAAGCCATCGATAAGCGGTCCCACTGCGGAGGGTACCTGTATGTTCGAAGAAGAACTTGAAATGGAAAAGAAGGAAGGCTCATCATTCGGTCCGGTCCTGATAATCTTCGTGCTGATCGGGCTCTTTATTGGCGGTATTGGCGTAGTCATCTTCCAGAGCAGGCAAAAGGTCAAACCCGAAGAGGCGACGACGGTCATCCAAAACAAGCTGAAAGCGGCTCCTACCGTGAGCGTGACTTTCCGTACCGGAAACGTAAGCAACACGAGCGCGAACGATCCCCAGTACAAGCTGTTGGAAAAGGCTGGAATCCTCAAGATCGGAAAGGGCAAGGGATACGCCTCCCAGGTCGATCTCACCCCCGCAGGCAAAGATTTGCTGGCTTCGCTGCCAAGCGTAAAAGGAGTACCGGACAAAGCAAAAACAACCACCGTCTATGAGATGCCCCTGGCTTCCCGCAAACTTGTTTCCGTCGGCAAAGTTACCAAACTGAGCCACGATAAGTGCCAGGTTCAATATACTTGGGCATGGCAAACCACCAAGGCAGGTGAACTGTTTGATATCGCCGGAAAGTTCGTCCAGAGCCTTCCGCCCTACGAACGTGGCATGTTGATCGACCAGCACGGAGCCAACTACTACCACGGCGCCCCGTCGGCAGCGGCTATCGTGCTGAAGAAGGAAGACACTGGTTGGGAACCGGCGTCAAAGTAGTCAGCAGAGGTGTACGCATCCGCTTTGAAAGTATGAGGAGGGCTCCTGGAGCTCTCCTCATTTTCATGCAAGCCGCGAAACCAACTGTCGAGCCATGGGTTTAGAACATCTGAGAAGATAGAACGTGCTTTCATCAAGGTTGTAAGGAGAGATAGAGAATGAAGTCATCCCTGCGTTTCAAACTTCTGGTTGCGCTTACCGTGCTGGCGATGGGCGGATTAGCGGTTGCCCAGGATCCATCGGGCGACCCACCAACTAGGGTTATGCGCCTGCAGCAAATGGACGGAGCGGTTTCGTTGCAGCCCGGTGGAGTCGATGACTGGGTAGCGGCTAACTTGAATCGTCCTCTGACGACCGCAGACCGGATTTGGACCGATGCCGATTCACGCGCCGAGCTGACGATGGCTTCAGCGGCGCTGCGGATGGGCAGCGAGACCAGCGTCACCCTCACAAACCTGGATGACAACACAACGCAGATCGAACTGGACCAGGGCACGCTGAACCTGTCCGTGCGCTACCTCAATCCGGACGAGGTTGTGGAAGTCGATACGCCGAATTTTGCGTACACCGTCTCCAAGCCGGGCGAGTATCGCTTCGAGGTGCTGCCGGATCAGGATATTAGCCGGATCACGGTGCGCCACGGCGATGGCGAAGCAAGCGGGCAGGGCGACGCATTGCGCATTCGCGGTGGCCAACAGTACAGCTTCAGCCAGGGACAGTCGCTGAATTACATGCGCACGGCGCCGCGGCCCATCGATGCCTTTGATGAGTGGTGCGAGATGCGCGAACGGCGGGAAACCTCGTCAGCATCCGCCCAGTATGTAGCGGCTGGAACCGTGGGCTACGAGGATCTGGATGACAATGGAACCTGGGTGCCTTCGGCGGCGTATGGGACGATCTGGTACCCGCGCGTACAGGAAGGATGGGCTCCTTATCGCGAAGGCCATTGGGCTTGGGTTGAGCCGTGGGGATGGACCTGGGTGGACGACGCGCCCTGGGGATTTGCTCCCTTCCACTATGGCCGCTGGGTCAACGATGGCGGCCGCTGGGGATGGATTCCGGGGCCGGTAGGAGTTCGTCCGGTGTACGCTCCCGCCCTGGTTGCATGGGTTGGCGGCCCAAGCTTTGGCGTGTCGATTGGAATCGGCGGGGGCGGCGGAGTGGGATGGTTCCCTCTGGGCTGGCATGACCCGTATATCCCGTCGTATCACGTCAGTCCGGCGTATGCCCGCAATGTGAACATCTCGAACTCCCGGGTCGTCAACGTTACGGTCATCAACAACTACTATTCGACCACCAACGTCAATATCCGAAACAACGCGATCAGCAACGTTCACTATGAAAACGCTGGAGTGCATGGGGCCGTCACGGGAGTCTCGAACAGCACCTTCGCATCCGGGAAACCTGTGCGAGGAAATTTCGTGGTGGTTCCCGCCTCTGCCGTGGGACGCACCAGCGTAATGACCAACGCTTCGGTGGTACCGACGAAAGCGGCAGTACTTGGCGGGCGCGCTCCGTCCAATGTGCCGCAGCATATTGTCGCGCCGCGGCAGGTAGCTTCCAAAGTAGCTCCGCCACCGCGTCCGGTGACCTTTGAACAGCAACGCCCGTTGCTGGAGAAATCCAACGGCATGCCACTGGCCCCAACGGTTCGGGCTAATATTCGGGCAACCAATCCGCCTTCGCCTTCTCGCGGTGGACAGCCTGCCGTAAACCAGCAAGGCGGAAGACCGACCGTGACTAACCAGCCTGCCGTAAACCAGCAAAAACCGCCGGTTGCAAATCAGCCTGGAGCATTCACGCAGGGCGGAAGACCGCCAACGAAAAATGTGCCCGCTACGCCTCAACAGACCGTGCCTCCGGCAAACGCTAATCAGGCTCCAGCAAGCCAGAACGGTGCGCCGGTTCGTAACGCTCCGCGTCCGGCACAGCCGGCAGGAAACGCCTCTGGACAGGTACCCGCTACGCGTCCCGCGGAGACTCCGAACCGGCCAGTAACCTCGCCAACTCCCGCACGGGAGGCTGCTCCGGTACAGCAACCACGTAACACAGCACAGGCACCGGCGCAGCCACAGCACAATGCCGCACCGGCACAGCCGCAGCGCACGTCGCCTGCGCCTGCGGCGGCACCAGCTCAGGAGCATAAGGTTCCGCCTCCCGCCAAGGAGAACAAGAACAAGGAGAAAGAGAAGGAATCGAAGTAACCTAGCGTCATTCAGTGCGAACGGCGAGCCTGACTGAGGGCTCGCCGTTTTCTTTGCGACATGAAAGCAGCGACTGACTGACCGCAGAAGGTGGGAGGCAATGGCACGAACAAACGCAAGAGCAACTCCAACTGCGGGAGCAAAGCCTTTGCAGATGTGGAGGGGATTGCTTCCCACCTTGCCCGCGCAAAATCGGCGCGGCAAAGGTGGGGCACCCGACAGTTCTAATTCTCCTATCTTTCAGAACGAATTCTTATGAACCGCGTTCCCTAGTCCCATTTCTTAGTATTCGGCCATACTTGCTGCAGGTCGATGCGGAGGCCCTGGCAGTAGTAGATATCGAATTCTTCGTCAGAACGCGCC
>Ga0302320_10023842_pt1 | contig 11982 bp, 9 predicted proteins | sample Bog_T0_3_FD_202130 | JGI IMG/M metagenome (GOLD analysis project Ga0302320, IMG submission 202130) | Peat permafrost microbial communities from Stordalen Mire near Abisko, Sweden - Bog_T0_3 | ecosystem: Environmental > Terrestrial > Soil > Wetlands > Peat | place: Sweden: Abisko, Stordalen Mire...
CCCTATTTGGTCTTGCTCCGTGTGGGGTTTGCCATGCAACGTTCATTACTGAACGCCCGGTGCGCTCTTACCGCACCTTTTCACCCTTACCTCTTGCGAGGCGGTATTTTCTCTGTGGCACTTTCCGTCGGACGGCCTTGAAGCCGCCACTCCCGGACGTTATCCGGCACACCGCTCTGTGGAGTTCGGACTTTCCTCCCCCCGCAGCGCACTCTCCGGCAAAGCCGGCGTAAGCCCCGCGGGCGGCGATCACCCGATCCCAACGCTATCGAGATTGATTATACAGCGGGTGGGATGGCTGGCCGCCTCGTCGAACGCGGCACAACCCAGGCAACTGCGGCAGACAGCGACACGGATTGCCTTGCGCTATGCGTGTCCAGGCAGCGACCGCTAGAAGAGTTCGACTCCATCGCCCAGATCGCCGTCACTGCCCCAGGCAGTGGAGCCTGACTCCTCGGATGTGCCTTCGGCGTTGCCTGGGAGGCTGATCAAGCGGCCGCTCATCTGTTCGTGCACCTCTCGCTCGGACTGCATGGAATAGAGTTCCTTCAACTTAGCTGTGAAGTCGTCTCCCGTGGCAGCTAACTCCGTTTCTCCTCCAAATTGCTGCAGTAGCGTCTTGAAGCTGTTCAGAACACGAGTGATGGCCTCGTCGATGGTGCTGGCTTCCGCAACTTCCTGGGCCGACAAAAGTTCGCCATGCAGAGTGCCGGACATGCTGAGCAGGAGGTTGAGTTTTCGAGTGAGTTCCGCGCGGGAGTTACTCACGCATTCGGAGAGTTGCGCAACCGTAGCAGCCACCTCATCTGCGTCAGAACGCATTAAGCTTGACGTCGCGGAAGAAGATCCATGAGCTGCAATATCGCCTAACGCCTCCGACATCGCAGTCAGACACTCGATCACAAGTTGCGTGTTCGTCTCGCTGTTGGTTGCGCTGCTCCGCAGTGCCGATGCAATCGCCGACATAACCGCGCCATCGGCTCCCAGTTGCGCCGTCTTGATCGCAGCATTCACTCCGATCAGTCGCATGGAGAGTTGAATATCCCCCAGGCGTTCCGCGGCTTCGGTCATTTCACTCACAGCCGACACTATGGTTTTTTCGGTGTGGAGGACGGCGCGAGACGAAGTCGAAAATTGCGCGAACACCGATGCCACGGCCTCGAAGCCATCCCCGGTGGCAGTCTGGAATGAGCGCTGGTCGATTTCCATCTGTGCGGAAAGTTCCGCTGTCCCTGCCGCCAGTTGCTCGCTCCTGGCTTCGAGCGCCTGCAGTCCGGCAACCACCGAGCCCACCGCCTTCGTCAGCACATTGCCCGTGCTTGTAAGCTGCGAGCACTGGAGCACAAAAGTTCCAAGACAGTCCGTATTGCCTACCGCGGCCTGTTCTCCGGCCAGTTGCAGAGCTTCCTGTATATGCTCCACCCGTTGCCGAACCAGGTCTTCGGTCTGCAGCGAAGTAACAATTTTGTCGGTCGCCCGCCGCATCGCGACATACTGCTCATCGATATTGCGGGCAGTATGGTTGGATAACTCAGCCCGCTTACGCAGCGGGTCCAGAATAGCCTGGGTCTTGGAAATCAACTTGGCTGCCCGTTCTCCTCCGGCAGTTCGAGTGCTCTCAAGGTGTTCGATTCCCCGCCGTACAAGCGCAACCAGCCTGTCAGCCTGCTCTGAAATGCAAAGCAGGTTCGTTCCCACCTGTTTTGCCAGGCGTTCAATATCTTCGGCCAGGCCGGAAAAGTCACCTTTGCTGTCTAGAAATCGGCCAGACTCAAGGCGCGAGAGCGTGCTCAACGAATGCAGCACGGAACGCAGTTCAAAAAGACGCGCCAGGGGTTCACGGCTCCGCTCCAGCCGCGCCAATATCTCACGAAAATTCGCCCTGCTCGTGGCGGCCAGCGCCTCAGCCCTGCCGGCATCGCAGAGTATCTGCTGCAGCGAAGTGAAAGCCTGGTCGGACTCGCCTTCGCCAGCCAGCGCCGTGGCTTCGCGCGATAGAGATGCGAGCTCGCGTGCCTTTGCCGCGATCGACTGCAACTTCGCCGCCAGCCTCAGAAACTTATCGGCTACCGATGCGTTCAGGCCTTTTAGCTCTTTCTGCAGCAACTCCAGCACGGATGCGACCGGGGGAAGCGGTGGTGGCGCGGACTCGGACGGCGCAATATTGGTCAATGGTTCCATAAGGTATTGATATCGAAAACGCCGTTGACTCCCGTGAAGCGCTCTGCCGATACGCCGCAAGAGCGCGAGCCTTGTAACTTCTAATTCGTCATACCGCAATCGCGGCGGGATTCAGCACCAGCACAACACGGCCATCTCCCATAATGGTTGCGCCCAGGAAATCTAGGTTCTTCTCCAGTCCGCCGCTGAGTGGCTTCACTACGACCTGTTCTTCATTGATCAGACGGTCCACAAGCAATCCATATCTGCGCCCGGACGCGTGGATCAAAGCCACGCATTTCTCGTCATCCTCCGACTCTTGCCCCATGCCCAGTTGCTCGCGCAGCGATACAACCGGGCATGGTCCTTCACTTGTCTGGATCACGGAGTGGTGACGGTAATGATGAATTTCGCCGGCTGGGATCTTGCGCGCAATGCTGACGCTATCCAGCGGCAGGATGAACTCGGCGTCTCCGCACTGCGTCAAAATGCCCTTTGAGATCATTAAGCTGGTGGGCAGTTTGATCACGAACTTCGTGCCCCGCCCACGGCGGCTCTCGATGGCGATCGTCCCCTTGAGCTTTTGCACGTTGCTGGAGACCACGTCCATTCCAACCCCTCGTCCGGAGACGTCGGTCACCGCCTCGACCGTGGAGAAGCCGGGGCTGAAGATGAGTTGGTAGGCAGCTTCATCGCTCATCCCCTGGGCCTCGGTCTCGGTCAGGATTCCGCGCTGCATGGCTTTTGCTTTCAGCACGTCGGTATGAAGGCCCTTGCCGTCGTCCTCCACCTCGATCGCTACCTGGCTGCCCTCGTTGTAGGCGCGCAAGGTGATCTGGCCACACCTCGATTTTCCGTTGGACTCGCGTGTCTCGGGTGACTCAATACCGTGGTCGGCGGCGTTGCGAACCAGGTGCACCAGCGGGTCGCCGATCTCCTGGATCACGGCCTTATCCAGTTCGGTGTCTTCGCCCTGCATGGTGATTTCAATTTCCTTTCCCAGGCTGCGCCCCAGGTCGCGAACCAGCCGGGGAAATCTCTGGAAGACCGTCTTCACCGGAAGCATGCGCAGAGACATCACTGCGTCCTGTAGTTCCTCGGAGATGCGCGAGATGCGCGTGCTCGCCTCTTTGGCCTCGGCCGATAATTCGCGCATTCCATCTGCCAGATCGAGTTTGCGGGCCAGCAGGTGAAGGCTCCCGCGGGCTACCAGCAGTTCGCTGACGTTACGAATCAGGCAGTCGAGTTTCTCCTGGTCCACGCGAATCGTCTGCGGTTCGTTGTCGCTCGCGCGCCTTCGCAGTTCAGCAACCGGGGGCGGCCCGGCAACTTCATTCGGAGAATCTTCTCCACTGGCGCGCTTCCGCATCGACTCGAACAACTGCCCGATCCGATCCAACTCTTCGCCCAGGATGTGCAGTTGTCCGCCGCTGCCCTCGGCATGGACCAGGGACTCGAGAGTCGCGCAATGCCGCTGCAGTTGCGCCCGCAGTTTGCCCATGCCTGCGTACTGGCTGGCGCCCTCCAGCGTGCGTAGCGCACGTTGATAAATAGTCACAGCTGCCGGCTCCCGATTGCCGGCCTGCAAGCTCAGGAAGCAACCGCGCATGTTCTCCATGCATTGCTGTGCGGTCTCCACAAAGGCAACCAACTTCGCGTCCCGGGGCGCTTCGGCATGGGGAACGATGGTGATGCCCAACTGTTGCAGAATTTTGGCGTCGATGTCGGCTTCGCGGTTTTCATCGACGCTTTGCAGCAGGCGCCGCAGCGCCGCGCAGACGTCGAGCAACGTGGCGCCTATCTGCCGTGCGTCGGAGGACACCCCCTCACGCTGCTGCTCCACCAGGGTTTCAGCAGAATGCGCCATCTGGTGCAGAAGCCGTAACGGGTGCTGTGGCGCCAGATCTCCGGACTCGCCCAGCAGCAGTGCGCAAGCTCCTTTCAGGCTGTGCAAACGCCGGAAGAGCTCCGCCAGACACACTGGCAGCTCTGCAGTTTCCTCCAGCTTTTCCAGGCGCAGCAAATTCTCCTCAATCACCTGCAGGTGCTCTTCCGCTTCTTCGTAAAAAGATTCGAAGTCGCGAGAGGAGACGCGAACCGGGGCGCGGTCGCCGTCAGGGCTTTCACTGGTGCGGATGTCGAGCTCGCAATCGTCGGCGACAAAGACGAACACATCGCGGATTGCCTGATCCGCGGCCTCTGAGACCAGGTCGATTTCCCACCAGACGTAACACTGCTCGGGATCGAGTTCTTCGAAGGCCGGCAGGTCGTCCGCATGCGCCGTCACGTGAGCCGAGCCCAGCGAACACAACTCAGCCAGCAGCGCCACTGGGTCGCTGCCGGAAAACAGCATGCGCAGCCCGGGAGTGAAGCGGATGTGGCGCAACCTCCTGGGGGCGGCTCCGGTAGCGACTGCTCCTGAGTTGACTGCAGACGCCGCTTGGACGGCAGGCGCTGCCGGAATCTCCGACTTGATAAACGCCTTCAGTCCGGCTACCAACTCCTGCTCGGTTTTGGATTGAAGATCGGGCGTGCTGTCTCCGTCCGCAAGGAATGCGCGCAGCAGGTCGCAGGCCCGGAGCGCCAGGTCGATCAGCTCGGAGGTGATCTGTACCTTGCCATCGCGTGCGGCGTTGAACACCTCCTCCGCCAGATGTGCAAAGTGCGAAAGGCGCTCAAAGCCGGCGGTTGCCCCCGAGCCCTTCAGCGTGTGCATGGCCCGGAATACGCGGTTGATGAAATCCGCGTTCGCCGGATCGGCTTCCAGTTGGAGCAGGGAGGAATCGAGTTCGTTCAGCAGATCGGATGCCTCGGCCTGAAACGCGAAGCGCATGCGGGCGAGAATTTCCTTGTGATCCATCAGCGCATCACCTTCTGGACTACAGCCAGCAACTGGGGCGGGTTAAACGGTTTTACGATCCAGCCCGTGGCTCCGGCAGCCTTGCCTTCCTGTTTCTTCTCGGGCAACGACTCGGTGGTCAACATCAGGATGGGCACGAACTTGTAGTCGGCCAGGCTTCTGACCTTGCGAATCAATTCGATCCCGTTCACGTTGGGCATGTTCAGATCGGTGATGATCATGTCTACGTGCCGGCCGGCGATTTTCCGCAGCGCATCTGCGCCGTCGATTGCAGCCAGCGCTTCGTAGCCCGCGTCCTGCAGAGTGAACGTAACCATCTCCCGGATGGTTTGAGAGTCATCGACCGCGAGAATCGTCTTCATGACCGGGTTTCGCCTTCCAACTTCTCGGCTCTCAGCGCGGCGCGAACCTGCCGCCGCATGCCGCAAGCGTCAAGGGAGGCGAGAAACTCCTCCGAGGGCCGCTCAATGCGAAGCTCCGGAGAGCAGCTCTGCAGTGCCGCAAGTATCTGCATGATCGTAATGTCGATGGCGCCGCTGTTTTGCGCCATTACGCTGACTGCTTTTGACTGCGCACCGGCCGCCAGCAATTGCCGGTGCAGTTCAGCTGCTCGTTCCACGGAATTGTCTCCATCCAGTTGCAGGGTCAGACACTCGTTGGTGTACTCAACTTGAAAAGCCATCTCGCCTCCAGGGAGAATCGCGGACGCTGCTGCCGGCTGTCCCGCTCAAAGTGCTTTTAATATCTCCGCGGCGATTCCCCATGACGGAGCGACGACGCAGGCGCCACCGTTCTCAATCGCCTGCCGTGGCATGCCGAATACCACGGCGCTCTCTTCGCTCTCGGCAATCGTGTGCCCGCCTGCCTGGGTGATCGCCACCATCTGCTCCGCGCCATCGTTGCCGATACCGGTCATCAACACGCCAACCGTATCGGAGCCGTAGGTCTGGAGCACGGATTTCATCATCACGTCCACGGATGGCATGAACAGGGTCTGGGGCTGAGTCGGAGTCCGCATCACGACATCGCCGGAACTCTTGCGAAACAGTGTGAGCTGGTGCTCGCCGGGCGCCACATAACAGACTCCCGGCCGAACCGGCACTCCCGCTTCGGCCTCCACGACTTCAAGATGGCAAGCGCCATTCAATCTTTGAACGAAGGTGTGAATGAACGATCCGGGCATGTGCTGGACAAGGAAGAAGACAGCGTTGACGTCGGCGGGAATCAGCGGCAGCACATCCATCAAGGTGACCGGGCCGCCGGTCGAAATGCCAAGCGCCACAGCTTTGTAACCGGCCGCGGCCGTGCAGGCCCTGCTCTTCGGTGCGGCTCGTGCCGTTCGCAACTGGGGCCGTTGTTCGCGACGCGAAACCAGCCGTTTGAGAGTGCCGCTCACCGCCGCCGCCTTTAGCTTCGACCGAATTTCATTGCCCAGCAGAATCAAATTGCTGGAGACGGTTCCGTCCGGCTTTGCCACAAAGTCGAAAGCGCCAAGCTCAAGACACTCAAAGGTGGTTGCGGCGCCCTTCTGGGTCAGCGAACTCACCATCACTACCGGGCAAATCCGCTCGCTGATCAGCACCTGCAGAACGCTGATGCCGTCCAGCTTGGGCATATTGATATCCAGGCTCACGACGTCGGGGCGCAGTTCCTGCGCCTTGACGATGGCATCTTCGCCATCGCGGGCGATGCCAACCACTTCCAGGTCGGGATCGGCTTCGACAATCTGACGCAACTTCTGCCGCATCAACGCCGAATCATCGGCGATCAGTACCCGTATCCTCGCTCGTTCCATCCCCGTGCCCCCGCTCTCGCGCGTTGAACTCAACGCTCAGCATCCGTGCTTCCGATTCACGACGGCGCGTTCATCACCATCTTCAGCGTCTCCAGCATCACCTCGGGGGAACAGGGCTTGACGATGTAAAGATTCGCACCCGCATCAAACCCCTTCTTGCGGTCCCTGGCGTGGCCATCGGTTGAGATGATGATGATGGGAAGCTGCTGGTATTGCGTTTCCGCGCGCACTCGCCGGATGAATTCATAGCCGTCCATTCGCTGCATGTTAATGTCGGTCAACACCAGGTCGCAGGGATTGGTAAACAGCTTTTCCAGGGCCTCTATGCCGTCGCCCGCGGTGATCACCCGGAAGCTGGCGTCCCGCAGAATGGCGGAGTGATAGTTCCTTACGAATTCCGAATCGTCCACGATCAATACGTTTGTGCTCATAAGTCCTCAGTTGGGCTTGGGCTTCATGTACACCAGGTGCTCACCCATGCGACGCAGGCGAAATGCGCTGGAAATCCTTCCGACCGACTCGGAGTGTCCCAGGAACAGGAAGCCTCCGGGGCTGAGCGCATTGTAAAAATGGTCCACCGCCGCTTTACGGGATGCATCGTCGAAGTAGATCAGCACATTGCGGCAAAAGATGAAGTCGAAGGCGCGCATCTGGCGCATGCGCGGGCGGTCGTGCAAGTTAAGGTGCTGAATGGTCAGCAGCGACTGGGTGCGCGGCTTCACCCGCCAATCGTCGCCGTGCCGGACGAAGTGCCGGCTGAGATATTCCGACGGCACGTTTTTCATGGAACGCTCGCCGTAAACGCCGGCGTCGGCCATTGCCAGCCGCTCTTCATCAATGTCGGTAGCCAGTATCTGCAGATCCCAATCGATGATTTCCGGAAAAACCTCGCGCACGATAATCGCGATGGTGTAGGTTTCCTCTCCCGAGGAACAACCGGCGGTCCAGATGCGCAGGCTGCGATCCCCCTGCGCTTTCTTGGAGACGACAATTTCAGGCAAACAGGAGTTGGCGAATGCCTCCAATTGTTCGTACTCGCGGAACATGTAGGTCTCATTGGTGGTAATCAGGTTCGCCAGGGCCTGCATCTCCGCCTCGGCGTTTTCGCCGTAGGCGAGGCGCATGAGGTAGTCGGCGGGATTATCCAGTTTCAGGCAATCCATGCGCGTAAACACACGTTTGCTTAAGAAGTGGATCTTTTTGTCGTCAAAGGAAAGTCCCAGCCGGTCGTAGATAATCCGGCACAGCCTTCCGTATTGTTCCAATGAGAGTTGTGCCGTGCTCATTGGCCGTTTCCGCAAAACGCGTCTTCCAGCGCCTGCCTGACTTCAGGATCGGCTTCCATCTTCAGACGGGAGCGCATGGCGCAACAGGCACTCTCACACCGGCTCTGGCCCAAGGCTTCAATGGCTCCCAGGCGATCGACTTTGACGGGCGATTGCAGGAAAGCAATCAGCACTTCCACCACCTGTTTGCGTTGACCGAAGTGGCCCAGAAGCGCCAGCGTCTGATAGCGCTCCGCCGCCGACGTGGTCTCGGGCAATGTGGCCAGCAAGCCTTGCCACCAGGCATCCGGGAGCTCTGCTGCGCCGGCGCGGGCGAGGATGTTGCGTAATGCGTCCAGCACGGCGGCCCGCAGCTTTGGCTCGCAGCTGGCAAGAAAACTCTGAAGTTCCACCAGGTCGCCGTTTTCCCCGTTCATGCCCACCAGCCGCAACGCCGGTTCAAGATAAATCGATGGCATGGCCTTCAGTCTGGGGAACCGCTCGCGAACTTGCCGGTAACACTCGGCATCGCCGACTCTGCCCAGCGCGTCCAAGGCAGCCAGCACCAGCATCGGGTGCCCGCCCGAGAGCGCGTGCCGCAGTACCTCTTGCCGCAGCGCCCGGCTATGACAATGGCGAATGTTTTCCAGCGCAGTGATCACAACATTCACATCGCGATCCGCAATCGCGATTGCAAGTAGTTCTTCTGATTCCGGCGTCTCGATCCGGCTCAGCACATCGACCGCGAACTTGCGCAGATCGGAGCCGGGTGCGGCGAGCAGGTGGCGCAATTCCGGCACAACCGAGTTGCCGCGAGACTGCAGCAACTCCAGTGCCTGGTTGCGGATTCCGGGGTCGTCATGGGAGAGCAGTTGCACCGCGCCCTGGAGGACGGAATCGTTTGGAAGCCGAGCCAGCGCCGCGAAAATCGCCTCGCGGACAGCCTGCGAAGGTTCGTTCAGCAGCTGACCGAAGAGCGGGGCTGCCCCTTCCGGTGCTCCGGCCAGCCCGATGTCTTCCGCGGCGTAGATGCGGTCGCATTCGTCAACATTGGACAACTGCAGAATTGTGTCTTCCATGCCCATAGTCAGATCTCGGTTTCCAGTTACTGAGTTTTGCTTCGCGGCCCGGGAACCTGTTCCCGAGCCGCTCGCAATGCAGAGTGATCATCGGCAGCCAGGCGCTCATCCGAAGCGCCTGGGGCTGGCTGTTGTTCTCCGGCTAGGCGACCTTCACGCGCTGATTTTTCGGAAGCACCTCATCAACGTTGAGCAGGAAGATGATTCGCTTGCCGTTGTCAACCTTGCCAATTCCAGAGACGAACTGCTGCCCAATCGCCGACTGGACGGTCTCGGGAGGATCGGCGATGTCGCTCCGGGACAAGCTGAGCACCTCGCGAACCGAGTCCACGATCAATCCGGTTTTGACCCCGTTCAGGTCGACAATGATGATGCGGGTGTGGTCGTCAGCGGTGCGAGCTCCAAGCTCGAAACGCTTGCGCGTGTCTACCACCGGAACCACCTCGCCACGCAGATTGGTGACGCCTTCGACGTAGTCGGCCGCCTTTGGGACCTTGGTGACTTTTGACAGGCGGTCGATCTCCTGTATCTGGGCGATGGGGATGCCGTACTCTTCATTGCCCAGGACAAACGTAACCAACTGGACGTCATCGCTGGCGGCTGCGTTGACCTCGTTGCCGGCGCCATGGCCGGTATCGTGGTGCGCTTGCGCAGCCTCTTCTCCGGTGGAGTTGCACAGGCGCTGCAGGTTCTCCTGTTTCAGAATTTGCGAGGGATCGAGCAGCAGCAACAGCCTCTTGCCCTCGTCCAGCTTGGCAATTCCGGAGAGATCGCGTCCATCACCGCTGGTGATCGCCGGTGGCGGGTCCACGGATTTCCGGGAGACCTGGAGAACCTCATTGACGTGATCGACGACCAGGCCAAGCAGCATTCCGCCCGCATCCACAACCACGGTGCGCTGGTCGTCCTGGATGTTGGCGGCAATCTGCTGTTCGAAATCGGTCATCGTGGATGCCCATTCGGTGGTAGCGGCAATCATCTCCTGCACGCACAGGCTGGCGCCGGCGGCGTCACCGGCGTATTCGAGTTGCTCGCCTTGCTTTGCCGACCGCACCAGTCTCTCGTCGAGCGCGCGCAATTTGGCAACCTCGTCCATCAACACCTGGCTCGAACTGCTGAACTCGGCAACCCAGGCGCGGAAGGCCTCCGAGGCCGGTATCGTCCAGTCGTGCTTTGCATCCGCCGTCCTGGCCTGCAGGGTCGTAAGCCAGCTCTGGAAGCCGTGGCGAACCAGATCGCACTTGCCGACGTACTCCTCGGCCATCGATTGCAAATGCAGTTGCCGCCGCAGATCGATGATGGGAAGCAGTTGGCCCCTGACCGTCAGCACTCCCAGCACGTAATCGGGAACGTCTGGTACCTTGGTCGGTGTCTGCACGCGCAGGATCTCGCGCACGCGCTCCATGGGAAATGCAAACTCCTCCTTGGCTACGCGGAAAGACACCAACTGCTGCAGATCGTCAGCCGCCGTCTTTTCGCTGTCGGCAGAGTCTCTCTGCTGGGTGTCGGACGTTGAGGACGACCTGGATTTGGCCCCGTCCAGCTGCAGGTCGCAGACTTTGGATGCGTTCAGCGCCATGATGATGCGAGCGCCGGAGTCGAGTTTGACGACAGAGTTGAGGTACTCGGTGGCAGCGCCGCGTATGGCGGCAGGCGGCGCTTCCATGTCGGATTGCGAGACGTTGGTGACCTGCTTTACGCGGTCGACGCGGAGGCCGATCTTGACTCCCTCCACGTCAATGACCAGAACCCGCGTGCCGTCGGTGTCTTCCGCATGGTCCATGCCGAAGCGGGGACGCATGTCGATGATGGGCAACACGACTCCACGCAGATTGGCAATGCCTTCCACGTAAGCCGGGGTGCGCGGTACTTTTGAAAGTTTGGGCGGACGGATAATCTCCTGCACCGACATGATGTCAAAGCCGAATTCCTCGTCTTTGAGCATGAAGGTGACCAACTGGGTCTCATCCTTGGCGCCGGCAGTTGCAGCGATATGTTGTTCGCTTGACATCGATCCATCTCCTGGTTGCGCGGGTGAAGATGCGCGGGTGAAGATGCGCGGGTAAAGATGCGCGGGTGAGCCGGAACCAGTTATCCGTTCTGCAACTGATCGGCCTGGGATGCAATTTCTTCGACCGCCTGGGCAATCTCCTGCGCCGCGGTCAGGCCCTGTTCGGCGGCGCTGGCGGCTTCGGCGGCAGCCTTGGTGATTTCCTCCGACGTTGTGTTGATCAACTGGCTGGCCTTAACCGCCTGCATCAGTGCGGTCATCGACTCCTCGGCACCTTTGGCGATTTCCTTTAGCCCATTGAGCACGACGTCCCCTTCGGCAGCCATCTTTTCGAGGTTCGCCGAACTGCCCTTGGCGCGCTCCACCTCGGCTTTGGCAATGGTTCCTGCCTGCTGAATATCGTTGGCCACCTTGACGATCTGGCCCTGGATGCCTTTGACCAGCTCCTTGATCCGGTCGGCGTTGTCGCTGCTCTCGTTGGCCAGGGAGCGGATGTCTCCGGCGACCACGGAAAAGCCGCGGCCATATTCGCCGGCGCGGGCTGCTTCCACGTTGCCGTTCACGGCCAACATGCGCGTCTGCACCGTCACCATGACGATGGAATCGACAATCTTATCGATGCGGCGGGTGCGGCCTTCCAACTCCTGAATGTTTTTCACCGATGCCAGTGACGCATCGGCCGCGTTGCCGATGTTCACAATCATGTTGTCCACGGCGAGCTTGTTCTCCGTCAGCATCTTGCGGATCGTCGTGCCCCGCTCGGCGCCCTGGGTGGCGCGCTCGCTCATTTCCCTGGTGTTTCGCTCCAGTTG
>Ga0302320_10023843_pt1 | contig 11982 bp, 8 predicted proteins | sample Bog_T0_3_FD_202130 | JGI IMG/M metagenome (GOLD analysis project Ga0302320, IMG submission 202130) | Peat permafrost microbial communities from Stordalen Mire near Abisko, Sweden - Bog_T0_3 | ecosystem: Environmental > Terrestrial > Soil > Wetlands > Peat | place: Sweden: Abisko, Stordalen Mire...
CTCAAAATCGGAGTAATTGACGATGGGCGCGTATTCACGCTGCAAAAGGTCGGCGAGGCGGGGATAGATTTTCAGGTACTGTTCCGAGTCCAACTTCGTAAAGGTAAGCGATGCGGCCATATCGTGACGCTCCACCACGATATAGCGGGGCGGCTTGGCCTCCAGGGTGTTCACCAATTCCTGGCGCCAACTCTCCGGCGCCCACGTGGAGATCAATCCCAGGTTGGAAACGAACCGGCTGGGGTTCCCACGTTGAGGCAGAAAATTGATCAGCGGCGCCGTGCCCCAGACGTAGACCTGATCCTGCGGCCGTGAATTTGCCTTCAGGTAATCAATCACCCGCAGTTGGTCGCCGATCTTTTCCAGTGGCAGTTGCCAGTAATAAGCCTGGTAGGAAGCCCTCGGATTCCGCCACCAGTCCGCCGCAAAACTGTACTGTTGGGCAATGCGCACACTCTCCTCCGGCAGCACGGAGAAGATGAGGCAGGCGAATGCCACCCACAACAAGCCGCGCACCATGGACCATCCGCGCGCCGCAACCATGCGCTGAAGAACCATGAAGCCTTCATAAATCTTCAAGCCAACATAGGCCCAGAACATGGCGAAGAAGGGGTAGCAGGTTTCAAAATAGTAGGCGTGGAAGCGCCACTGCATCGCGGTGGAGATGTATCCCGCCAGCGCCATCAAGGCGATGGGCGCAAGCCTGCCCAGTTCGCGGCGCCACAAGGCAATCATCAGGGCAAGAGCGGCCATGCCCTCCCACCAGATGCCCAGTTGATCCTGCGTGCGCCGGATTGCGAAGAAGAGGAAGTCGAGGCTCCAATGAAAAGCCATGGCCCCATAGCGCGGCAGCACCACAAACTGGATCTCCTTCATCGCCGGCCACGCGCCGGAGATGCGGAAGCTGATCAGCACCGCCACAAGGGCGAAAATGGCGCCAGCCGAGACCAGCAGCATCCGCCCGAACCAGTCTTTCCAGGAAATCACCAGCCGCAAGCGCGAAAAACCGGGGAAATTCGAGTTTTGAGTGCGGTCGAGTCCGCTGAAATCCACGAAGGGCACCAGCGCCAGGAAGGGAAAAAAGGCCACCGCGTTGTACTTCATCCAGAAGGCCGCACCCAAGAGAAGTCCTACGCCAACGTAGCGAGCCATCTTCAAAAATGAAGCGCGCCCGTTTCCAGCAGGCGGAAGATTGGTGACGGAATTTTCCGTCAAGGCCCCCGGGGGAGGTGGTGATCCGCGATCCAGCAGCAGGAACCAGGCGGAGAAAATCCCCAGCATCAGGAAGGCTTCCGGCTGGGCGGCGTGGATGTATCCCTGACGGCAATGGCGGCAGACATAGAAAAGAACTGCCAGCGATGCGCCCGGATTCCCCAGATAGCGCCGGGTGAAATAGAAGATGCAGCAAGAGATGACGAGGAGCCAGAGGATATCCACCAAGCCCACGGACCACATCACCGGGCCGAAGGTTTTAACGATGAGGGCGTAAATATAGAAGATCCCGGGCGGCTTGTTATCCCAGAGGTCGCGGTAGAGCAGTTGCCCGTGCAGAAGCCCCTGCCCGATGACGGAATAGGTGGCCTGGTCCCTGCCCGTCAGGTACCGAAGGTTGGGAAGCGCGCGCAGGAAGACCAGGACGAGCGTGCCGAAGAGCCAGGCGCGCGAGCGATTGGAGGCCTGCGAATTTGTAGCACCCACGCGGGTATTTTCTCCGGCGTCAAAATTTCCCGGTTGAGCTGTTAAGCGGGACGAGTAATGGTTAAGACGACTTTCCAATCTACAGTATTCCAGTCTCGGCGTACAAGGATGACGTGTAGCTGGGAATGAAACTGAATTTCCCGCGGCAACATGCTTTGATGCGCGACGAGTTTGCGCACTGGCGAAACAGGAGAATCAAACCTTCGCATTACCGTTCCGGTACGCTGGTTGGCCGTGGTTGGAACTCATGCTAAACTGCTTCCCATTCGCCACAAGTTGAACTCCACGGTGGAACCGTACTGGGGCGGCACGGCCCGACGGTCTGGAATGATTGCGAAAGCAGAAAGGGCATTTTCAGGTCGAGGGCAACGTCCCGGCAGCGTCATATGTTCTTTTTCTTCGAATACATTCTGGTGGCCATCCTGATTGCGGCCACCTTCCTCCTCCGCAGCTTCCCTTCCCGGTGGATTCAAGCCACGGAACAATGGCTGACCCGATTGGCAAAGAGGCGCGCCCTTGCCGTCCTTACCGTGGGCGTGCTGGCCGTGGCGCTGCGCGTGGCTTTGCTTCCCAACCTGCCGGTTCCGAAGCCGGGATTTCATGATGACTTTGGCTACCTGCTGGCGGCGGACACCTTTGCGCACGGCCGCCTGGCGAATCCAACGCATCCGATGTGGGTTCATTTTGAAAGCATTCACATCAATCAAAAGCCGTCTTACATGCCGATGTACTATGCCGCGCAGGGCCTGGTGATGGCCTTGGGCCAGGTGACGACGGGAAGCCCGTGGATCGGCGTATTGCTGAGCGCGGCATTGATGTGCGCGGCCATCTGCTGGATGTTGCAGGGATGGTTGCCGCCGGGCTGGGCGCTGCTGGGCGGACTGCTTGCGGTGTTGAGGCTTGGGACCTTTTCCTATTGGACCAACTGCTACTGCGGGGGAACCGTCGCGGCAATTGGCGGGGCGCTGGTGCTGGGAGCGCTGCCTCGAATCAAACGGCGCTGCCGCCTGGGGTACGCCGTGCTGATGGGCATTGGCCTGGCCCTTTTGGCGAATACGCGACCCTACGAAAGTCTCTTCTTCGGCATTCCGATCGCGATTGCGGGGTTGGCGTGGATCGTGGAAAAAAAACACCCAAGCTGGCGAATCCTGATACCTCGAGTTGCCTTGCCCCTGGTGTTGATTCTTGCCACCACCATCGCGGGAATGGCTTACTTCTTTTGGCGAGTCACAGGCAGCCCTTTCCACATTCCTTACCAGGTCAATCTCGATACCTATATTGCCGTGCCCTATTTTCCCTGGCAGCCGCTAAACCTCAAGCATGTGTACCGCCATCCAGTGCTGGAGCACTTCTATCTGCATGGTTGGCAGATGTACTTTTATTACGAAGCGCGAAGGCATCCCATTAGCGTGCTGGCCATGAAGATTTCGGATACCTGCCGCTTCTTCCTGGGACCATTGCTGGCACTGCCCCTGATTATGGTGCTGCTCATCAACCCCTGGGGGTTCCTGCGGAAGTCGGTTACAGGCAAGACGGGTTTCTTGGTGGCGGTGGTGGGAGCTACGTTCATAGGGGCGGCGCTGCCCATCTATTTTATTCCCCATTACGTGGCGCCCATCACTGCGGCAATTTACGCGCTGATTTTGCAAGCCATGCGGTATTTGCGGCTGTGGCGCTGGCGCGGGAAGCGTGCCGGCCTGGGGGTGGTGCGGGCGATCCCGGCCTTCTGCGTGCTGCTCTTCGTGCTCCGCGCGTTTGCGCCCCAGTTGCACATCCCAACTCCCATGGAGTGGCGGCACACCTGGGAGTCGGAGCATTTCCAGAACTTCGACCGCGCCGCAGCCCTGGAAAAATTGACTTCATTGCCGGGAGAACAGCTGGTCATCGTTCGCTACAACCAATTTCATGATGTGAACAATGAATGGGTCTATAACCTTTCAAACATTGACGCTCAAAAAGTCGTGTGGGCACGTGACATGGGCGACCCCGCAAACGCTGAACTCTTCCAATACTTCAAGCAAAGACAAATCTGGCTGGCGGAACCAGACCTTGCGCCTCCCCGGATGTCACCCTATCCGGTTGCCACCGGCCAGCCATCATCTGCGCCTGCCCAGGCAACGTATTGAGATTTTGAAGTGGGCAAACCCGTTATATTCACTGCCGAATCCAAATTCCGTTTGGCAAATCCTTCCCCCCAAATAACCGACGGTGACACAGGGGAAAATCACCAGATGATTCAACCAGACACAATGATTTTCCCCATCACCACCGTGCCAACAAATTTATTCCCAACCTGATTTCGGTCAACTATAATGCCGTGGTGTTGGTCTCCCTCGTTATTTTCTTCCTCATATTGAACATCGGCGGCGCGGTTTACCTGTTGGCCAAGGCAAACTTCGATCGGTGGAAACTGGGCGTGTTCGCGGCGGCATCACTCGTCTCCCTGGCGCTGAAGTTGATTCTGGCAACGCACGGCCATAACTTTGATGTGGATTCCTATGGAATCGTCGCGTCGCTTATTCTTCACGGAAAAAGCTTTTACGCCAATACGGCGCGTTACAACTACGGCCCCATCTGGGCATATCTTGTTACCGGCCTCAGACAGATCTCCACTCATTTGCCCGCGTTGCGGGGAGAAGCCTTTCACGTCACCGTGGCAGCGTTCCTGGGAGTTACCGATATCACCCTGGCAGCGGTTTTATCTTCAAGATACCGGTTCGGAGCGGGGATCTTCCTGCTTTGCTGCCCGGCAAGCATCATATTAACCGGTTATCACACCCAATTTGAGAATCTTGCCCTGCTCGCGGGACTCGCATCGTGGCTGCTCATCCGCAACGGTTCTGCCTCAACACGCCGGGTTCTCATCGCCTCGGGATTTCAGGGCGTTTCGCTGGTCATCAAACATGTCTTGTTTCTATTTCCCCTTTGGGTTTTCTTCTGGCCAAAGTTGGGGAGTTGGTGGAAACGCGCGGCGTACGTGGTGATCGCCTACGGAATTTTCGGCCTTTCCTTCCTGCCCTGGATGCTTGATCCGCCCTCGCGCACTGGCATCATTCACAATGTCTTTCTTTACCGTTCGGAGTTCACCTATTCATTAAGCCGGCTGCTGGCCTCGATCTCATTTCTTGCCTTGATGACCAAGACGGAATCGGCCATCCTCACTCTGGTTTGGATCGTGATTGTTATTGTGGCCGGAATTTTTCTGGCGCGAAAGAATGTGGACATCTTCCCGCTGTATCTCCTGACGATGTTCACCTTCTCGCCGGCATTGCGAGACCAATACCTGGCAATCGCGCTGCTGGCGTGCGCGATTCTGTATTCGAGTTGGCCAGCCTGGGCGTTGACGGCCGCCGCCACTCTTGCCTTGCTCTGTTCCCCGTTCGATGTTTTTGTTCTTCCGGTCCGGTACTATTACATTTCGATGGTCTGCACACAAATCTGTGCCGCCGGCTTCCTGGTGGCCAAGCGCCCGCGCTCAGGTGCACCGGAGGCAACCATACCAACGCGGGACGCGGTGCGCTATGCGCTGGCACTGGCCCTTGGGAGTTTCGCAGTTGTTTGGGTCATCTTGCAGGCCAAGTCCTTCGTGACGCTCCAGTAGCGCCGGGCTTTAAACCGGTGTGCCGCACTATCCCAGGCAGGCGGCGGCGCTGGCGCACAGATTATGAATCCCGTATACTGGCCAAACCGATGAATGCCCAACAGCCCAGCGCAGCGCCGCCCGCACCGCCCCCGGTTTTGACCATCCTCATGCCTGCGCACGATGAAGAGGAGATCATCGCCGCGTCCGTTACCGAGTGGCACACGGAGGTGATCACCAAAATTCCCGGCGCCTGCCTTCTGGTGGTTGATGACGCCAGCACCGATGGCACGGCGGAAGTTCTGGCCGGGCTCGCCCGCACGCTGCCAGGTTTCAATTTCATCCGGTGCGAAGTGAATGGCGGCCACGGGAAGGCACTCCGGTCCGGCTTCAGCCAGATCGACAGTGAATTCGTCTTTCAGACGGACAGCGACCGTCAGCACGTTCCCGCTGATTTCTGGCGGCTGTGGGAGTTGCGGGATCAATTTGATTTTGTCTTCGGAGTGCGGGAGAAGCGGCAGGACGGCGGGTTCCGCAAACTGATTACCACCCTGATGCGCGTTCTGAATTGGCTGCTCTGGCAAGTGTGGATTTCCGACGCCAATTGCCCCTTCAAGCTGATGCGCAACGAGGCTCTTCAGACCGTGCTCAAACGCGTCCCCGGGGATTCATTCATCCCCATGGTCATGATCTCGATCCTGGCGCGCCGCCTTCACTTCAGGGTGACCGAAGTTACCGTTCAGCACCTGCCGCGGCGGGGAGGCACACAATCTCTGCGCGGGCTTGCACGCTGGGCCCGGGTCACGTGGCGCTGCTCGCTCCAGCTGGCGCGGCTGCGACTTGGACAATAGACATTCAAATTGGATCGTTGTTGCTGCATGAGGTCCAATATTTACGGGGAGTTGGTATGATTCTTGGCGCAGGAATGACAGGGTTGGCGGCGGGCTGGGCATCCGGATTGCCCGTCTACGAGGCGGAGCAATCGCCCGGCGGGATCTGCTCTTCCTACTACATTCGGCCGAACACGGAGGAGCGCCTCCACGATGCTCCTCAGGACGGTGAAGCCTACCGGTTTGAAATCGGCGGCGGCCATTGGATTTTTGGCGGCGACCCGCTGGTCCTCCGTTTTATCCGCTCACTCACTCCCGTGAAACAGTACAGCCGCAAGTCTTCCGTCTATTTCCCTGACACGAAGGTGTCGGTTCCATACCCCATTCAAAACAGTCTGAAGCACCTGGACCCACAGACCGCGCAGGCTGCCTTGTGCGAGATGGCGGAGGCGGCTCTGCGGCCCCAGCCGGTGGTGACCATGGCGGACTGGTTGCGCAGCAGCTTCGGCAAGACTCTCTACGAATTGTTCTTCCACCCGTTCCATGACCTCTACACCTCGGGCCTCTGCGAACGGATCGCGCCCCAGGACACCTACAAATCGCCCGTCAGCCTCCCCACAGCCATACAAGGCGCGTTCAACTCCACGGCGGCAGCGGGCTACAACACGACATTCATATATCCCATCGATGGGCTGAATGCGCTCGCATCGCGCATGGCATCGCGTTGCGCCGTGCAATATGGCAAGCGCGTGACCAATATCGATTTGAAGAGGCGCGAAGTAACGTTTGCCGACGGAAACAGCGTCCCGTACGAGGATCTGATATCCACTCTTCCGCTGAATCGAATGATGACCCTTACGGGGCTGAAGACCGCGGCGCCACCCGATCCCTCGCCCGCAGTTCTTGTGGTAAACATCGGGGCGCGCAAAGGCCCGCATTGCCCTGCCGACCATTGGGTCTACATTCCCTTCAGCAAGGCCGCCTTCCATCGTGTGGGCTTTTACAGCAACGTCGATGTGTCATTCCTGCCCGCTTCGACGCGAAGCGCCAATGACCGGGTCAGCATCTACGTGGAAAAATCGTATCCTGAAGGTAGCAAGCCCGGTCCTGCTGAGATGGAAACTCTTGGCAAAAGCATCGCGCAGGAACTTCAGGAATGGGGTTGGATTGATGGCGCCGAAGTCATCGACCCGACGTGGATTGAAACCGCTTATACCTGGTCCTGGGCGGGGTCCAAATGGAAGCAGGAAGCACTCCGGTTGCTGGAAGAACAGCGCATCTTCCAGGTGGGCCGCTACGCGCGTTGGACATTCCAGGGAATAGCCGATTCCATTCGTGACGGTTTTGTGGCAGGCAGCGCAGCCGGAACGTCTTCAACAAAAACAACGGGCGCTTGACGTGGATAATTCCCCCAATTCCGAAATGGTCAATGGCTTGCCGCAGAAGAGCGGCCGGTTGTCCAGCCTGAAGTTCGCATCAACCAGAATCGAACCCTGTGCTGTGTTGGTGTTTCGCCCGACCTCTCCGCGAGGCACTCCATGAATTTGAAAACGCGGATCATGGAGAACACCCACGCCTACCGGCTGTGGCAGGCTCCTTTTGTGGAGAAGAAATTCGCCCCTATTCTGGCCCATAATGATTTGAGCCAGGTGCGGCGGGTGCTTGACGTGGGCTGCGGACCGGGCACCAACACTTCGCACTTCGCCCACACGCAGTATCTGGGGGTCGACCACAATCCGCGCTACCTTGAGCAGGCACGTCGGCAGCATGGCAGGGACTTTCTTGCGGCGGATGTCTCAAAACTGGCGCTTACGCCGGCGGCGCGATTCGACTTCATCCTGGTGAACAGTTTTTTTCACCACATTGACACGCCCAATGTCCGCAGGATTCTTTCGCAACTTGGCGCCATGCTCACTGAAGACGGGCACATTCACATCCTCGACCTTGTCTTGCCGGCGCGAACTTCAATCCCGCGTCTCCTCGCCCGCATGGACCGCGGAGAGTATCCACGCCCGCTGGTAGAGTGGAAACAGATCTTCAGCGAATCGCTGGAGACCGAAATTTTTGAGCCTTACCCCCTCACCGCGCTGGGGGCGACGCTTTGGGAAATGGTTTACTTCAAGGGGAGAAGGATGCAATGAGCCAACCTTTCCGCTTGTCCGTGGCCGCACCGCTCTACAATGAGGAGAGTGTTCTGCCGGAATTCCTGCGCCGCACCCGCGCCGTGCTGGAAGGCGTGGCAGGAGGGCCGCACGAACTCGTTCTGGTGGATGACGGCAGTTCGGATCGCACGCTGGCTCTCCTGGAAGCCGAGGCGGCGAGTGATCCGAAAATTGTCGTGGTGGCGTTGTCGCGAAACTTTGGGCATCAGGCTGCCCTGACGGCGGCGCTCGACCACTGCTCGGGCGACGCTGTGGTGGTGATGGATGCCGACCTGCAAGACGCCCCGGAAGTGATTCCGCGTTTTGTGGAAAAGTACAAGGACGGCTACGATGTGGTCTATGCCACACGCTCCCGGCGCAGGGAGGCATGGTGGCTGAATCTCTCCTACCTGCTTTTCTACCGCCTGCTGGCGGCGCTTTCTGAGTTAAGCCTGCCGCTTGATTCCGGCGATTTCGCCCTGCTCTCGCGCCGCGTGGTGGAGGAACTTCGCCGCCTGCCCGAACACCACCGCTATCTGCGGGGCCTGCGCACCTGGGTGGGCTTCCGGCAGATTGGCATACCCGTGGATCGCGACGAGCGGCACTCCGGGACAAGCAAGTACAGCCTTACAAAACTTTTCAAGTTGGCTTCGGATGGGATATTCGCCTTTTCCATCGTCCCCTTGCGTGCCGCCATCCTGCTGGGAATACTAGCCACTGCGATCTCAAGTGCATTTGCGATCTACGCGGTCTACGCCCGGCTCTTCCTCAAGCAATCTCCCAAAGGCTTCACCGCGCTGGTGTTGCTGATCACCTTCCTTTCCGGCATTCTGCTTTTCTTTCTGGGAATAATCGGTGAATACGTGGGGCGCCTCTACGAAGAGGTCAAGGCTCGCCCCCTTTATATCGTGGACAAAACCGTGGGTTGGTCGCCTCGCCGCGCGTTGCAGCCGACGGACCCCAAACCTGCCGCCAATCCGCCGGGAACGCCCCCCAGCGTGCCCCCGACGGAAGATGGAAACGGGTAGGGAGCGAACAATCCCCATGCGCGACGATTATGTTGAACGTTATCGCGACCTTTACCAGCGGCATTGGTGGTGGCGCTCGCGCGAGAAGTTGATCCTGAAAACCCTTCGCGCCCATCAGCCCCCGGGAGGGTGGCAGAGAATCCTGGACGTCGGTTGCGGTGATGGCCTGTTTTTTGATCGATTAATTTCGTTCGGCGAAGTGGAAGGCGTGGAGCCCTCCGCGGCGGTCACCGAAACGGGCCCGCACCGGTCGCGCATTCACACTTGCCCCTTTGATGAGAACTTTCAGCCGGGCAAGGATTTCACACTGATTCTCATGCTCGACGTCCTGGAGCACCTTGCTGACCCGGCTGCGGCTCTGCGTCATGCCCTGACCTTACTCGCCCCATCGGGGATGTTGCTGGTGACCGTGCCTGCTTTCAAATCCTTATGGACGAATCACGACCTAGTCAATCAGCACGTCACCCGATACACCCGCCGAACTTTCCGGGAACTGGCTCGACAAGCCGGGATGGAAATCCAGGGGGAACGGTACTTCTTCCAGTGGCTCGCTCCCCTCAAGCTCGCCACTCGTGCTCTGGAAAACGTCATGCGCCTTCAGCCCCGGCCGGCCAATGTTCCTCCGCCATGGATTAACACGCCCCTCTATCTACTCTCTTTGCTCGAACAGAATACATGGGGAGCGCTTCCCTGGCCCTTCGGCACTTCGCTGATGGTATGGGGGAGAAAGGCCAACTCTTAGTCCCCCTTTGACCAGCGCAAGACCGATTGCAACAATTCCCATGACTCCCTCGGCTTGCTGTCCCATCAAAGTCAGAATAAACTGGTCGAAGTTGCTGCCATCAGCAAAGCGGTCAATGCGAGGCGGTTCGCCGGGAAGGGCTCGTAAAACGTATGCTTCATGAAATCGGGGGAACTGCCCCAAAGCGGTTTTCACCGGGACGCGGAATTACAAAGGCCGTTGGGTGCCTGATAATTCTCGCGGCCGTTATGCTTTCCGCACGCCCTGCCAAAGGCCAGGATGAGCAGTTGCCGGTCGATGATATCACCGCCAAGTACCATTTTCTATCCAGTGACGACACCCTGGCCATTCTCGATGAAGAGGGCCGCCTGAAGGGCTATATTGAAGTCACCCAGCCCCCGGATGAATCCGACGATATCCTGACCTTCAATATCGTGGAAGGATCGCGCAAGAAGAATCATGTGGAACTCCGCACCAACAAGATCCATGGAAAGTACTACCGCTTTTCTGGAATAGCGGAGCGCGGCAAGGGCCACGACGACAAGGACTCCGATTACCTTCAACTCTCCGGAAGCGTGGATATCGTTACCGTCAACTCCGAGACCGGCAAGGAATCTGTGCAGGTGATGCGTCTTACACTCAAGTCTATTGGCAAAGGCGAACGGCCAGACGAGTAGTGCGCGATGCCGATGACAAATTCCCCAGAGTGATGATGCAATCTGAAGCGTGTTCAGGCCACGTCTGCTGGGTGAAGCACAGTTGCCGTTCCTCCGCGCGCCAAGTGCTCCTTACTGTGCCAAACTGGATAAAACGCGCACCGGCCCCAGCAATCCCGAAGGCAGCAAAGGCGAGTCGGCCTTGTAGGGCTTCACATCCGCAAAGGTGTACTTCGTGGTCGCGTCCGGCTGCTGATCTCCAATCAATCGGTTCACCCAGGCGTTGATCACCCTGATCTTCACTTCATTCGAGCCCGGCTTCAGCGCGCTGGTGGCGTCCACGCGGTAGGGCGTGTGCCAAACAATGCCCAGGGACTTGCCATTCACCGTCACTTCCGCCAGATTCTTCACGTCGCCAAGATCAATCCACAACTTCGCGCCCTTCTTGAACCAATTGGGCGAGGCCTGAATCGTCTGCGTGTAGGTGCCCGCACCGGAAAAATACTTTACGCCGTCGTCTGCACATTCCGGCCACGAAATCAGCTTCTCCAGCACGATCGATGCCGGCGCGCCACGCCCGGGTTGGAAGGTCACACTCCATGGGCCCTCCACGGTTGCGAGCTGAGTTTCCACCACCTTGGGAAGTGTTCGCGATGTGGCTTTTGTGGGCGTTCGGAAAACTACGAAGACCGTTCCCCAAGGTTCAAGGTGCAGCGGCACCGTCGTGCGACCGTCGGCAATTTGATAGGAACCTGGCTCGGATTTTCCCGTCTCCGGATGCCATAGCTCCGGCAACTTACCCGTGACACGGAAGGTGGCGTCCACGGTCTCGCCGCGGTCATTGCGGTTGTCCACAAAATAGAGATCGCCGTCGGCAAGGCGGCGATGCGCAAACAGAATTCGCGTATCACTTTCCGGCTTGGTGTAGTCAAAGTCCGGCGGCACCTTCAACGCATTGAAGACGTCCGTCAAGCTCTGGCCCGCGTAAACCTTGCCTTTGCCCACGGTGTGTACGCCCGTGCCATCACCAAACAGCTCATCGTTCAACTTGCCGAATTCCGCCTGATCGTCAGCCAGGCTGGGGTCGTCAGTGGGTTTCGGTCCCGCCACCACCGCGCCATCCTCCACCAGTTGGTGAATGGCCCGCAGCACCTGCAGTGACATGTGCCTGCTATAGGGATCAAGTCCCAGCACGCGATAGCTCATGCCGCTTTGGGTGGTGATGCGGCCGTCAACCACTTTCAGCATGTGAATGAGCGCGTCGGCATTGATGTAATCAAATCCATACCCCGCTGGCACGTCGGGAG
>Ga0302320_10023845_pt1 | contig 11981 bp, 11 predicted proteins | sample Bog_T0_3_FD_202130 | JGI IMG/M metagenome (GOLD analysis project Ga0302320, IMG submission 202130) | Peat permafrost microbial communities from Stordalen Mire near Abisko, Sweden - Bog_T0_3 | ecosystem: Environmental > Terrestrial > Soil > Wetlands > Peat | place: Sweden: Abisko, Stordalen Mire...
AGGGCGCGGAGTTGAGCGCCACCACGCGGTTGCCGGCGGCAAACTCGGTGACGCCTTCGCCGGCCTCGACGACGGTTCCGGCCAGTTCATGGCCAAAGAGCGCCGGAGGCACGATCATGCGCGCATGGTAGCCTCGGCGGAAGACCTTCAGATCGGTGCCGCAGGTCAGCGCCGCGTCCACGCGGAGAATCAGTTCGCCGGCTTCGGCCTTGGGAATGGGCACCTGCTCGATGCGAATATCCTCGCGTCCATGGAGGACTGCGGCTTGCATCGTGGGGCGATCGTGCAGCAGCACGTGCTCGACCGTCTTGCGACCCAGGCTGACGGCCGATTCGACCCTCTTGCGGCCTTCCACCACCACCGTCTCGACGGTGTTGAAGCCGACCTCGACCACGGTATCGACAGTATTAAGGCCACCCTCGACGACTTTCTCGGCTTTCTTGCGGCCCTCTTCGACAACTGTCTCGACAGTCTTGCGGCCACGGAGGATCGCGGCTTTTACCGTGCCTGCCATCTCTCTCCTCCTCGCGCTGCCCCAACTCCCGGCTCTGCTTCAATCATAATCTTCATGGAGTCGGCCTGGGGGTTCGATGCAACCTCAATCGCCTGAACCGCCTCTTCCAGCGGAAAACGGTGCGAGATCAGTTGCGTCAGATCGAAGCCCTGGCGATAGCCGCCCAGAACCAGATCGGTGACTTCGTTCAGAATTGCCGCCGAGGCCGAGTATGAACCGAGCAGGCTCTTCTCGTCCATGCATACCGCGCCGGGATCGAAGGTGGCCTCAGTGTGCTGCGTCTGGGCAAAGAGCATAACCTTGCCGCCGCAGCGCACCGCGTTCATTGCCGTCTGAATCAGCGCATTGGCGCCCACGGCCAGAATCACCGCATCAGCGCCCCGGCCCTCGGTAGCGGCCCTGACGCGCTCGACGACGTCTTCGCTGCCCGCGTCAATCGGTTCATGCAACCCGAACTTCGCGGCAATCGCGTGGCGTTCCGGGTACAAATCACTGGTGAGCACGCGCGCGCCGGTGCGCAGCGAGAGCGCGGCCAGCAGAATGCCGATCGGTCCCTGGCCGATCACCAGCACCGTCTCGTCGGCTGCCAGATTGAGCAGCTTGACGGCTTTGAGCACGGTGTTCACCGGTTCCATAAAGGCGGCCTGTTCGAAGGGAACGTCGTCGGGAATCCGCACTACGCCGCCCAGCCGGACGATCCACTCCATCACGCGGATATATTCGGCAAAGCCGCCGCCCGATGGCTCAAAGCCCGCCGTCGCGCCCACTTTTTTGTAGACCGCGCACTGCGCCGGCGTCTGCTTGCGGCAGTAGTAGCAGTGGCCGCAGGGCACATGATGGTGGACCATCACCCGCTCCCCAAGGCGGAAGCCGCTCACGCCCGCGCCCACCGCGACGATGGTTCCGGCCATCTCATGGCCAAAGATGCGCGGCGCCGAGTGCGAGCCGAGATGAATCTTTTTGAGGTCCGTGCCGCAGACGCCGCAGGTGGCGATCTTCACCAGCAACTCGCCGGGACCGATGACGGGAACAGGCACAGTCTCCAAACGCAGGTCGTTGACGCCGTGATAGACAACGGCCCGCATGGTGACAGGGATTTCTACTGCCGGCTGAATCACGTTAGCACCTCACTGGCTTTGCCGACTCGCGGTGCATGAAACTGTAGCGCCGGCCTCCTGGCCGGCTGTAGCGTGGACCTCCCGGTCCACGATGATTCCTTGTTAGCGCACGACTTCACTGAAGCCGAATCTGCAATCGGCTTTGTATCAGGGCACGACTGGTAGGTCGGGGTTTTATCCCTGACTGCCGTTATCGTGTCAATAGAAACGGGGGCTTTAGCCTCTGAGAGAAGTTCTTCGAAAAAAGCATGCAAATTCCGGCTCTCTTCTGAAGCCTGTTCACTTTTTGTGAGTAGGATTGCCATTCGGCTTATCTTCGTGACCTCGTTCCTCCAGCAGATCGAGCAGAGAGGCGGCGATGCTGCGCGCGGCCCTCCTGCTATTCTCGCCCATTCGCATGAGGGAGGGCCACTGCCAGGGGCGGCAGAGCGCGAAAAAGACGAAGCGAATGGATCGAAAACGCCCGTCTTCCGAGATAAAGCGATTGAAATCAGGCAGATTGTCGCTGTAGCCGTCACTGATTCCCTTGATGCAATAAAACGGGATTCCCCGCATCCGGGCGAGGCGCGCGACGGCTGCGGCCTCCATGTCAACCAGAGCGGCTTGGTAGGTGGAGGCTAGGCGCTGCTTCTCGGCGGCGTCGGCGACCTTTGCATTTGTGACCAGCCAAAATTCTGGATTATCCCCATACTCTGTCATCCTGAGCGGAGCGCAGCGGAGTCGAAGGACCTGCGTTTCGTTGGAAGGCCCACCAACGAAAACCCCAGCGATTTGCGTCAAGAACCTCTCCCCGGTCCGCGCATCAATCACGCAGGAAACGTCGTAGGCAGAGCCAGAGACAAGCTCCTCGCGCAAGGCTCCCGCCCAGCCGGTGGAGATCACCGCATCGAACGCACCGCTCTTTTCCACTTCGGCAAAAGCGCGTGTAGCCGCAGCGACGCCGGCTCCGGCGCAGGCGGCAATCCACTCGCCATTCTTTGCGTTCCAGAGATCGACGCCATTCTGGCGCGAGTGCCGCCAGCCGCGAACGAGAGGCTTCAGCTCGGCAGGCATTGCAGCAATGATTGCAATACGGGTCATACTTGGCCCTTGGGCGCATACCCGTTTGCGCGGAACCACTCAATCGCGGCCTTCATCGCCGGGTTGACGGGCAGAATGCGAAAGCCCAGCTCCTGCTGGGCGCGGGCGCTGCTGGCGTACATCTTCTTGCGGCCCATGCGCACCTCTTCCAGCGTGGCGCGCGGCTCGCGCTTGCGGATGCGCCCCGTGATCCACTCCTCAATGAAGGCATAAGTCGCGGCGACGAAAAAAGGAATCTCGACCGTCGGCGAAGGAATCCCGGTCAGCGCCGACATCTTGTCGAGAATCTGCTTGAGCGTCAGGTTTTCGCCGCCCAGAATATAGCGCCGCCCCGATTGGCCTTTGGTGAGCGCGACTGCGTGGGTGCGCGCAACCTCGGCGACATCGACCAGGTTCAGCCCCGTGTCCATGTAGGCGGGAAACTTGCCGTTCAAAAAATCCAGAAAGATGCGCCCGGTGGGCGTGGGCTTCGCGTCGTTGGCGCCGATGGGGCTGGTGGGATTCAAAATCACTACACGCTGACCATTGGCTGCCGCGCGCAGCGCCTCCTGCTCGGCCAAAAACTTGGAACGCTTGTAGTGGCCGACCATATCCTCCAAAGTCACCGGCGTATCTTCGTTGATAACAACCCCGTCGCGGCGGAAGTGCATGGTAGCCACACTGGAGGTGTAAACGAAGCGCTTTACTTTGGCCTCGCGCGCCAGCTTTAGCAATTCACGAGTCCCGTCCACATTGGCCTTGTACATCGCCGCCGGGTCGGGAATCCAGAGGCGGTAGTCGGCGGCGACGTGAACGACGGCGTCGCAACCGTCGAGCGCGGCTTTGAGCGATTCAGGCTCACTCAAATCGCCCACGTGCGTCTCGCCCGCAATGCCTTCGAGATTGCCGAGGTTGCTCGTCTTGCGGACCAGCAGGCGCAGCTTCGCGCCATCCGCAGCCAATGCCCGCGCCACGTGGTGGCCTATAAATCCCGTAGCGCCTGTGAGAAAGATTTTCATAAGTCAGAGATCAGTGTACGATGGATTGCTGCTGTTTGCGCAACCGGCTCCAGTACCACCAATTCCTCTGTTCGATGGGAAGCTCGGGATCGCGTGCCTGAGCGATAGCGCAGCAAAAAACATCCAGACAGCAGATGTCGTGTTGTTTCCCAGTGCGTTGACAGAGTCGATCATAGAGTTCCCTGCCCTCTTGCTGCGATAACTCGACAACCGAATGAACTCCCAGAATCCGCAGGTCAGAGATGGCCGCCGGCCCAACACCGGCTAAGTCCCTCAATTGGCGATCATCACGCATTCGTGCAACCTCTGTGCGGGGTTTGTAATATTACTGTAAAAAGCACCTTCGACAAAAAGCGCAACGCACGGCTAACAACGCTAACTCCGCTCCTCCAAATCGTCCGGATGCAGCGCAATCCCGGTCTCGCCCGCGGCCTTGCGCTCATTGTACTTCTTCACCCAGTCTTCCCAGTGCTTTCCGGCGGCACGATCCTTGCCGGTGAACTCGACGCCTGCAATCTCGGCATAACTCACCTTGCGCTTCTCCGGCGCGGTGGGCGAGTAGTACTGCACATAGGAATCAGCCAGAGTGGAAGCAGTTTTGCAGTTGAAAATAAAAGCCTCAATGCGCTCTCCGCTTTGCAGCCTAAGAGTAACATCGCCGCGATAGTCGAGCGCCTTTAACATCGCCTCGCGGAGATCATCGTCCGTGACCAGCGTAGGAACCCAGCCTTCGAGATTATCGCGCTCGGCGCCGGGAGCCAGCTCCAGCGCCTCGACCTCGGCCAGCGTGTACTTCAACACTTCAGCGGTCATGCGTTGGTCTCCTCCAGAACGGGCTTTTCCGCAACAGCGGAAATCTTCACCAGCGTTGCCGTTCCGCTTGGCGCGGATTCATTCAATAGCTTTAGCGCGCCGTCATCGCGATAGCTGCTAAAGGTGCCGCGCACCATGGCTAAAAAGCCCTTCATCGAGCCGAAGCCGTCAATCACCGCTGTGGTCTCATAGCCGCAACTGACCATGCAGTTGGCGCACTTGGGATTTCCGCTGGCGACTCCGTAGTTATCCCAGTTAGTAGTCTCCAGTAACTCCTTGTAACTCTCCGCATAACCTTCCTGCAGCAGATAACAAGGTTTCTGCCAGCCGAAAATGTTAAAGGCGGGCATTCCCCAGGGAGTACATTCATAGTTGCGCTTTCCCATCAGGAATTCGAGAAACAGCGGCGACATATTGAACTTCCAGTTGGGCTTGCGATTGGAAAGGATCGCGCGGAAGAGGCGGCGCACCCGGGCGCGGCCCATGAAGTGGCTCTGGTCGGGAGCCTTGTCATAGCTGTAGCCGGGGGAAAGCACGACGCCTTCGACGCCCATGCCCATTACTTCATCAAAGAAGGCGCGGACGCTGTTGGGATCGGTTCCATCAAAAAACGTGGCGTTGGTGGTGACGCGGAAGCCGCGCCCGACGGCCTCCTGAATGCCCGCGACGGCGATGTCATAGCCGCCTTCTCGACAGACGGAAAAGTCATGGTGCTCGCGCTGGCCGTCAAGATGAACCGAGAAGGTCAAGTATTTTGAGGGCGTAAACTCCGGCAGCTTCTTCTTGAGTTCGAGCGCATTGGTGCAAAGGTAGATATATTTCTTGCGCGCGATAAGTCCGTTGACGATCTCAACGATTTGCGGATGCAGCAGCGGCTCGCCGCCGGGAATGGAAACCATCGGCGCGCCGCACTCATCAACAGCGGCAAAACATTCTTTGGGAGTAAGCTGCTTTTTGAGGATATGCGGCGGATACTGCACTTTGCCGCAGCCGGCACAGGCCAGGCTACAGCGGAAAAGTGGTTCCAACATCAGCACCAGGGGATAGCGCTGAACGCCGGTAAGCCTCTTCTTCAGCACATAACTGGCAACCGTTGCCATCTGCGAAATAGGAATAGCCATCTTGGGAATAACCTCCAACGCGTCTAAGTGGCGCGTTCCATCGTTCGCTGATAGCTGGTAAGTGCCATCAGCGGAAAGTATTGCCGGTACAACGTGTACGCCAGGTAAAAGACTCTGGGGAAGCCTGTGCCCGTGATGATGCTCTGCCTCTGCGCGCCTTCGCTCATTGACTCGTCCCAGCTTCCATCGGCCCGCTGGCGAGTGAGCAGCCAGCGTACGCCCTTGGCGATGGAATCGGAGCGGTCATCGCCGGCGGCCAGCAGCCCCATCAGCGCCCAGGCCGTCTGCGAAGGAGTGCTTACGCCAACACCGCGCGAGTTAGGATCGTCATAACTGCCGCAGCTCTCGCCCCAGCCGCCGTCGGGGTTCTGCACCATGCGAATCCACTCGGCGGCCTGCTGCACCTGCGGCTCGTAGCGGTCAAAGCCGATAGCTTCCAATCCGCGCAGCACCAGGAAAGTACCGTAGATGTAATTAACGCCCCAGCGCCCGAACCAGCTTCCATCCGGCTGCTGCTCGCTGAGGATAAACTGAATGGCCTTCTCGACGCGCTTGTCGCCGCGCCCATAGCCATAACTCGCCAGCATCTCCAGCATGCGTCCAGTTATATCGACCGTGGGCGGATCGAGCATGGCGTTGTGATCGGCGAAGGGAATGTACTGGAAGATCATCTTGGTGTTGTCTTTGTCGAAGCTGCCCCAGCCGCCGTTCCTGCACTGCATGGCAAACTCCCATGCAATGGCGCGCTGCGCGACCTTATGCTGATAACCTTCGCGTGGATTATCCACCTTGTTCAGCGCCATTAACACTTGCGCGGTGTCGTCGGTGTCGGGATAAAACTCGTTGTTATATTCAAAGTACCAGCCGCCGGGCTCGACATTGGGAACCTTCACGGCCCAATCGCCCTTGTGGCGAACCTCTTTCGCGAGCATCCAATCAACGGCCTTCAGCAAGCGCGGATCGCCGCGCTCAACGCCCGCCTCGCCCAGCGCGCAAACAGCCTGGGCGGTGTCCCAGACCGGTGACATACAAGGGGTCATGCGGAAGGTCGGCTCCGAGAACTCCGCGCTCGGCGGTTCTTCAATTCCAAGTTTTTCAAATTCATCCCGCGCACGGATCACCTGCGGATCATCCTCGGAATAACCCAGGCAGCGCAGCGCAATGATGGCGTTGAGCATGGCCGGATAGATGGCGCCCAGGCCGTCAGTCATCTCCAGCCGTTTGAGCAGCCACTTTTCCGCGCGCTTGAGTGCCAGTGAGCGCACGGGACGAAGATGCACCGCCTCGGCCCAATGCATGATCCGGTCAAGAACGATAAAAAAGTTGCGCCAGGAAAGAATGGAACTACGGTCCCTGCGCAGGCGGAGAATCGAGTTAGCCCGTCCGCCTACGAATAACTCATCAATTCCCTGTTCAGAGGAAATTCTTTTGAACGGCTTTTTAGCGTACATGATGGCCAGCGGAACAAGAATCGAGCGCGACCAGGAAGAAATCTCGTAGATATTGAAGTAAAACCAGTTAGGAAAAAGAACGATCTCCGGCGGAATGGCGGGCACGGCGTCGTAGTCGTATTCGCCCAGCGCGCAAAGATACATTTTTGTGAAGGTGTTGCACGCGATGACGCCGCCATGCGCCAGAACCCACTCGCGGCATTTTGCCAGCCGCGGGTCGTCGGCGCCGATGCCCATCAGCTTGGCCGAGGAATAGCACTTTACCGAGAGCGAGATATTGCCCGGCCCGCCGGGATAGATGCTCCAACTGCCGTCGCCATTCTGGTAGCGCATCATCTCGGTAAGGGCGCGCTTGAGCCGACCCGCATCGCCCGTCTCCAACAGCGTGTGCAGAAAGATATAGTCAGCTTCGAGCATTGCGTCGGCTTCAAGCTCGCCGCACCAATAACCTTCAGGATGCTGGCGCGAGAGCAAGTATTCCCGCGCACGGACGACAGCCGACTCGACTTCGGCCAGGCCGGCGTCCAGCCTTCCAAAGCGGAGCGCCACGGATTGCGTTTTTTCTTGCTGCATTCTCATGCGATTCGAAATGCCTCGGTTAGCTTACAACTGACAGCTTTTAGCTCTTAGCTTTCTGCTAGAAGCTCCTAACTGAAAGTCCGTCTCACCGCACCAGCACGGCCTCGGCTCCGTTGGCGCTGCCGATGGCCTGCACAATCTCCGGCGGCAGGCCGAAGCGCACGTTTTCCGGCATCACTTCAATTTCTTCGACGCTGTTGTAACCGTTTTGTTGCAGGTAGTTGACCACGTCCTCGACCAGCACTTCGGGGGCCGAGGCGCCGGCCGTGACCGCAACCGTGTTTACGCCCTGAAGCCAGGCCGGATCGATGGCCTGAGAGTTGTCGATCAGGTAGCCGATGGTTCCCAGGTTACGCGAGACCTCGACCAGCCGGTTGGAGTTGGAGCTGTTGGTTGAGCCCACCACCAGCACCAGTTCGGCATTGTGCGCCACGTTGCGCACCGCGACCTGGCGGTTTTCGGTGGCGTAACAGATGTCCTGAGAGTGAGGACCAACGATGTTGGGGTATTTTTCCTTGAGAGCGTGGATGATGTCGCGCGCCTCGTCGAGCGAGAGCGTGGTCTGGGTCAGGTAGGCCACGCGGTCGGGATCAGGCACCTGCAGCGCGGCGGCCTCGGCGACGTTCGAGACGACCTGGGTCGCCTCCGGCGCTTCGCCCAGTGTGCCTTCGATTTCGTCGTGGTCGCGGTGGCCGATGAGCACCAGCGAGTAGCCTTGCCGGGCAAACTTGACGGCCTCGATATGGACCTTGGTCACCAGTGGGCAGGTCGCGTCGATGACCTTGAGGTTGCGTCCCCGGCTCAGCTCGCGCACTGCGGGAGAAACGCCGTGGGCCGAGTAGATGACGCGCTGGCCATCGGGCACGTCGTCGATCTCATGGACGAAGATTGCGCCTTTTTCCGCCAGCTCATTCACTACATAGCGGTTATGCACAATTTCGCGGCGGACGTAAATGGGCGCGCCAAAGGTCTCCAGAGCGATTTTGACAATGTCAATGGCGCGCACCACGCCAGCACAAAAACCGCGCGGTTTGAGCAACAACACCCTCTTCTGGCTGGGGGGAGTCTCGGAGCGGTTACCGTTCGAGATGGGGTCGAGGACAGTTGTAGTCACACAGCCAGTATACCAATCGTCCTATCGAAGGGGCGGAAAATCGGCGGACGGGCGCAGGGCGGGGTCGCGGCGTCAGGCTCCGCCGCGAAACTGGATGATGCGCCGGCGGTCGCGTTTGGAGGGGCGGTGCTCGGGCAAGGGCGCGAACTCGCGCAAGGCCTTGCGCTCGGCTGCTGCCTGGGCGCGCGCCACAATGCTGGCTTCGCTCTCGCGGAAGAGGGTTTGCGCCACCGCCGCGGGGCCGCGCATCTGGCTGAGGGCGAGAACCTCAACCTCAAAGTCCCCGCCCTCATTCTTCACTTCGAGATGGTCGCCGGCGCGCAGTTCGCGGGCGGGCTTGGCGGCGATTCCGTTCGCGCGAACGCGGCCCAGATCGCAGGCCTTTGAAGCCAGAGAGCGCGTCTTGAAGAAGCGCGCCGCCCAGAGCCATTTGTCGATGCGCATCGAATCCATGCGTCTATTGTGAACGATAGCCGCGTTTGCTGCCAGGATGAATGCCGCAGCAGCCTCAAGCGACAGCCTGCTGCTCGACCGGGGCGTTACGCCACAGCTCGGACTCGGCCTCGCGGCGCGCCTTGAGGGCGGCGATCTCCTGTCCGCCGGCGTGATCCCAGCGCAGCAACTCTTCCTCGGCCTCATCGTACTTTCCCGCGTTGAGGCTTTTCAGAAGAGAGGAAGCTGCTAGCCTGCCAGCGCCCAGGTTGAAGCAGAAGTCCACCAGCGCGTCAAACTGGCCCTGAGTGAGCGGAACCTTGACGAAGTGCAGAACCGCCTGCTCGGCATCGCGCACGTCCACGGCCAGCAGATGAGCGGCTTGGGCTTCATCGATGCCGTTGGGAAAGGAATCGGGGTGCAGCAGCCGGTGGCCGTAACCGATCGTCGGAAGCCCCGCCGAATCCCGATAGACGCGAGAGCGAAAGCCCTCTGAACGTTTAAGTAGTTGCATCCCCGCGACGCTGAATTTCATCTCATCCTCCTGATAGCCTGAGTTGCCAGTCTCACGCTAGCAGAAGCTGAGAAATAATCTGCAAAGAATCTTCCCTTCCCTCGATTGGCTTTTCTCAGTGGAAGGAAGTGATCGGTTTGCCGCAGAGTTGCTGGAATTTCTCCATGAGCACAAGGATCGCTCCGTCAAAGTTGCGGTCGTGGCTCTTTTGCAGAAAGGCAATATTGATCGATTGCGTCAAAGTCCACAGAATGTAGTGGGTTTTGCGGTCGTAGATCACCAGCCGGAACATGGGCAACGGATCGGATGCGCCATTCACTTTGTTCACTTCACCCCGGGCAGCACCGCTGGGGGCGATGAGCTGCAACTCCAGCACCAGGTCGGCGTCGCTGGGATCGGCGACCAGCTCAAACTGGGCGGCGGACTTGAGCGCCGCATAGAACTGGGTGTATCCGCGACTCGGGTCACCCGAAAAAGGCTCTGGATACAGTCCGCTGTCGCTTCCGGCATTGGAGACGAAGATCTTTTTGGCGGCGAGGATAGCCGGCGGCACCGGGCCTGAAGGGGTGTCGGCGGACTGCTGGGCAAGAACGGCGATCGCCGAAAGCAAGGCGGCGCAGACTACGAAGCGGGAGATAAAACCTATGCGTCTCAATGGGATAGCCTCCTGAAAGAGAAATATACTCCTTCCTGCTGACCCCGCAGGGCGGAAAAAGTTGCGATGGAGGCAGTTGCTCTTTTTGCGGAAAGAAGAGACGCCAGCCAGCAGGGGCGGCGCAGGCCGTAAAGCAGAGAGTGATTTTCACTCAAATCGGTGCAGAGATTTCCACCGCCATTTTCTCGAATTTGCGGGAAAATGCCCGAAATGTGTTCCATATTGGCCAGAAAAACCCCGTGCATTTTTAGATAACAATTAGGAGAATTAGTGTCGAATTGGTAAAATGGGAGAATGATGAAACGACGAGAATCAAACAACACGAGATCGAAATCGCCGCTGCGGGTTTTGCTGCTGGCGGGAGCGTCCTCCGTTGTGCTGGCCGCGGGAGTGGTGGCAGTCACCACGCGAACCGTGCATGCTGATGCGCCGCTTCAACAGCCGGCCACAATCGCGCCCCCAGCCGTTCCGCCAGCCAGTGCGACGCCTGCCTCGCTGGCGCCGCAAAAGCCCGCTGAATCCGCCGCGACTCATGCGCTACGCGGCCTTGCCTCCTGGTATGGCGGAAGGTTCAACGGCCGTCATACGGCCAGCGGCGAAGTCTTTGATATGAACGCGATGACCGCCTGCCACCCGACTCTGCCCTTCGGCTCGATGGTTCGTGTGGTGAATCTGAGCAACCATCGGTCGGTTGTGGTGCGCATCACCGACCGCGGCTACCTGTATGAAGGGCGCATCATTGATCTGTCGTATGGCGCGGCGACGAAGTTGGCGATGACCGAGTCTGGAATTGCCTCGGTCGAGTTGCAGGTGCTCTCACTGGGCCGGTCTCACCACAAATAGGAAGCCGGAGTGAGTAACACTTCCGCGCAAATCTTCAGGTTGCGCCGTAATCCTGCCATTCGCTCACCGCGCTGTCGGCAGCCGTGCCGTCGCCCTGCAAGCCGAAGCCCGAGCCGGCGACGGTATGCGGGCTGGAGCTATCCGTGGCCGTTCCCTGCAAGACTCCGTCCACATAGACCGACAGCGTGACGGTGGTGGTTCCTGAGGCCACCAGTCGCAGGGTGTGGCTTACGCTGGCTGAAATCGCTGCGCAGCCTCCCCCGGCCTTATAGCCGAAGTCCTTCATGATGTAGCACGTAGAGTAATTTCCACCAGAGACGGGGCTGAAACCCACGCAGTAGCCTGGTACGCCCGGCGAAACGCGCACGCAAGCCAACTTTTCGTAGTAAATCGTGGTACTTGATGGCGCTACGGTAATCTGCGAAGTGTCGGAGCTGGACGCGGAGTAGTAGTATTCGGCGATGCCGCTTCCGGCGATCTCGGCGCTGTTGGAGCCGGTAGTGTAGATCGGGCTGTTGCCCATCACCAGCACCCACTTGGAGTTGTAGGCGGGCAGCGAGGTGCCCGATGCGCCCGTGAAGCTGTCCGAACAGCTGCCGCTGCATGAGTTCGCTGCCGCAGTGCCGTAATCCTGCCATTCGCTCACCGCGCTGTCGGCAGCCGTGCCGTCGCCCTGCAAGCCGAAGCCCGAGCCGGCGACGGTATGCGGGCTGGAGCTATCCGTGGCCGTTCCCTGCAAGACTCCGTCC
>Ga0302320_10023850_pt1 | contig 11980 bp, 9 predicted proteins | sample Bog_T0_3_FD_202130 | JGI IMG/M metagenome (GOLD analysis project Ga0302320, IMG submission 202130) | Peat permafrost microbial communities from Stordalen Mire near Abisko, Sweden - Bog_T0_3 | ecosystem: Environmental > Terrestrial > Soil > Wetlands > Peat | place: Sweden: Abisko, Stordalen Mire...
ATTCTATTTTAATTTTGAGAGCAATAAATTTTTATTTTTTTATCAAAGAAAAAATAATTTTTGTAATAATAAATTTTGTTTTTTTTTGGATTTTGTCTGGATTTTTTTTCACAAAAATGAAAAATATAGAAGTTTTGTTTATATTAATTTTATATAAAATTCTCGAAGCAAATTTAGTTGTATTTTCAAAAAATTTTTATTTAATTTTCCTATAAAAAGAAAATAATCAATTTCATAATTACATTTTTTTCTCCTTATCAAAATTCTTTTTTATTTAATCATTAATTTTTATCACATTGAAGGAAATTTTCTTCAAAAAACTCACCAATGTTCTTTCCATAGAAATACTATATCCAAAATAAAAATTAATATTCTTTAGAATATTAAATTACTTTGGGAACATCATTGATGCTCTCATAGCTGAATTTCTTCAAATATTCCTTCGTGAATCGGTTTTGATTTATTTCGATTTCTTTCAATGTTTTATCTAAAACCCACAACAAATTACAAATAATTTAATTTCTATTAACAATTTGATGAATTAGCCATTGTCATTTGTTTTTCCAAGTTGATTTGGTCTTTATTTCAAATATTTTCATTTTAAATTTAGAAATCTATTTATGAACTTTCGATTTCTTCCATTTTCTGACTGATTCCCTTCACGAGCAATTCTTGTTCATTGAGAATCTTTGAGGTTTCAGCTCTAGTCTCAGCTTCGATTTTCTCAAGAATTTTTAAAGTTTCGCTTTCTGCACAAATTAGAAAAACTATGATATAATGGAAACTCTTTTATATTGATTGACCTTTTTCTTGAACGGCCTGGGATTCCAAAGCGATCAAAAGCTTGGTTTTTTCATCTTCCATTTTTTCATAATTTGATCGTATATTTTCTCTTTAAATGACTTTTTATTAGTAATTTCTTAGACTTTTTACGGAATATTTGGCTTAGTCACTCTGACAGCGATGACTTTTATTTTAAAAAAATATCATTTTAAAAGTAATGAAAAAATATACTCTCAATTCCCGGTGCCCATACATTACAACCTTCTTGTAGTGCCTTTTAAGAAAATGATTTTTAACTCTGTTAAAAAAGAGATGAACTGATTCTAAGGCTTCATCCAATTGATCGAATTTGGTGATATAAACTTCCTGCAAAGTGTGCGAAGAACAAAACTGATTGATTTCATGACTATAAAACTTTTCCTAATTTAGATAGATCAATAAGTTTACTGAATTTTATCGAAAATCCATGTTTTGTCATAATCGATGGTATAATTCTTGATAGTTTCCCAGGCTTTTTCCTGTTTGAGTCTATTCACCACCTCAATTTTATCTAAATTCTCATAAAAAACATTTCAAAAAATCATAAATTTACCAAAATATAGCATGACACCCCCGCTAGTTCCGCACTATCGTTAAAAAGCTTCAAATTTTAAAGAATCCAAGGGAAATTTACCGGAATATTGGTCACTTTATCAGTTTGGATGGTAATTTGTACTTCTGAATATTTTGTTATAATAGGCAACATGGTCTGTAGGCCTGGGTATGATATTGCATCTAACAAGGCACCACCTCTTGTATAAACTCCCACATGACCTTCATGAATAATATGAATTCCTCCCATTATACAGATAAAGGAGATAGTTCCTAAGGGAATCAGGATCAAAAGAAGTAAATTCATTTTATTTGAAGATTTTGTTATTTTAAATCAAATTAAATTTTTCTTAAAATTGTGCAAAAGCAGTTTTAATAATACCCAAATTTTTTATTTTTGAAGATGGAAAATAAACATTATGTCTGTAGTGACCATCAAAATTATTGCACATTGGTATGTATCAACCCAGATTGTGTCTTTAAGCCGCTATGTGAGGCCTGTATATCTAAACATACCAATCATCATATGTCAGAAATCGTGCCTTTGGATCAGGTTCTACAGAAGAAACTCATCATGCCCAGCATTTTCTCACAAGCTTTCCATAAACTCAAACAAACAGTTTTTTCCTTGCAAATGGAACTCAATAACAAAAGACTCGAAAATTTGAAAAAATTCCTTTTTTTTTGCGAAAGTCTCAAACAAAACTTCGAAGAATTTCTCAAGGCATTCCATGAAAGAGGCAATCGTTTAATCAATCAAACCTATGAATCATTTCCTGCGGAAATTTCTGACCTTCTGCAGAAAATCAATGATCATGAAATCGCATTTGACCCTAATATGAGTTCTCCGTTCTTTACTTCTCAACGAGTTGAAAATTCATTGAAATTTCAAAGCCAATATAGACAGACTTTCTTTCCAAATTTAGAAGAAGAAGTCAATGCTTTGGAAAAAAACATCCAAGGATCGTTTTGTGAGGCCAATGAAGACAAGCTTCGTTCAGAATTGAACCAATTTTTAGAGGTTTTCTTTAAAAAGCATGACACCTTCAAAATCTCCAAAATCAAAAAAGTCGGGCTCCCGAAAAATCAAAGGCCACAACAAAAAACCTTCAAAGAGAACAATTCTTTAATAAAATCTGCCATTTTCTCAATAAATGATAATAACAACTCATTGGATTTTCTTGAGAAAAAAGGGAAGCTAACCAAAAATTCTGATTATTTTGACAAAAAGGCAAAAAACACCAGATCTCTTTCCCCTTATAAATATCTCTCCAACCCGCAAACTGATTTTGGATCTGTGACGTTATTGGGTTCCCATGTTGATATGATCAACACGATTTGTGTGATTCCTGATACAAATTGGTTGTTTTCTGGTGGAGGTGACAAGATCATTAAGCAATGGGACTATAAAAATGGTTATTTATTAAAGGAATTGAAGGGACATAATGGTGATATCTGGAGTTTGATATATATAGGTGAGGGAAATTTTATAGCTAGTTCGAGTTCAGATAAAACAATAAAAATATGGAACGTTTTACAGGCGAATTGTGTGAAAACCTTAGTCGGACATTTTAGTGTGGTGAGATGTTTGGTTTTTGACGAGATGGAAAGAAAGTTGATTTCGGGGAGCACTGATCAAAGTATCAAAGTTTGGGATATATATTCTGGAATGTGTACAGAAACCATCAAGGCTCATCATAATATAGTGAGATGTTTATGTTGGATGGAGAAACAGAGGAAATTAGTGAGTGGAGGGGGGGATGGAACGATAAAGATCTGGGATTTCAACAAAATTGAAAGAAATGTGGAGACCTTGCTCGGGCATAACGGGGAGATATGGAGTATTATATATATAGATGAATTGAAAATCATGGTGACCTGCGGGACTGATAAAATGATAAGGATTTGGGATTTGGAACAATTAAAAATAATCAAAATTTTATTAGGTCATGATAATATTGTGAACAAATTGTTATATTTAAAGGATGAGAAGAGGATCCTAAGCAGTGGTTCTGACTTTACCATTAAATTATGGAATATCAATTCGGGTCAAAATATCAGAACCTTCACTGAACACGAAGATGTAGTATCTGATATGGTTTATGTCAATGGAGTTATTATCACAGCCAGTTGGGACCGAAATATAAAAAAATGGTCTTTATTTGAATAAAAAAAGTCTTTGTTTTTTATTTATAATGTTAAAAAATTTCACAAAATAAATAAATTTCCATTTTTTATTAATTATTTTCTATTTTTTCTCGTCTTCTTCGTCTTTTTCTGGAGGCCTCTCGATAAAAATGCTATGATTAATTTTCTCGAAGGAATTTTCGCTTTCTTTTGAAAAGAAATGGTTATCTTCCAATTCCTTTTTCTGGCTCGCTAAATCCTTTTTCGCCTTATCCAATAGTTCATTTGACAATCCGAAATATTTCATCATCCCAAAAAGGAGATGTTCTTGTGTAGAAGAATCAAATCTTACATAATTATCCACTATTCTCCCTTTGATCCTGGCTAAATTTTGTGTATATTGTATAGGATGCCACATACCACTCGTTACAGACACCCCCAAAACATAAATTGGAGTGAAGATTATCGCCTGGACAGTGCCTTTATATTGTAATATATATGAAAATAATTACAATTATATCAAATAAATGAAAGAACCGTATTTCACAATTTCCCAAAGACTATAACTCTTTGGTTTGAAGAGTTTTTTGGAGATATATTTGAAATTTTTCATATATTTGTAAATACAGAAAAGCACAAAGCCATGGTAAGGAACTAGAAGAAACTTCCTGAAGTTGGGTAGATTTGCTTGCTTGTATTCGTTTTCTAATTGCATGAGCTCATCTTCAGTCAAAATATCAATATTTTCCATACAGATGCGAGGTTTGGTGGGGGGAATTGGAGAATCCATAATTTGAGGATAAAATTCGAGTTAATAAATTTTAATAAAAAATTTTTTTTTTAAGAATATTAAAAAGCAAATTTTTTATTCGAATTTGTAATAAACAAATGAAAAAATGCTTATTAAAACTGTAGATATTATCCCTTTTTTTATTAGATTCCTTTTTCTAGTTTGGACACTTTCATTTTTGCTCAAATCTTTCTTCAGTGGTTTTTTCTCTCTTTTTTATTTTTTTTAATAAAAAAAAATTATCATTGTATTTTTTTTTTTTTTAATTTTTACAAAAGTGTGATTTTGGTTTGAAAATTCATCGGGATCAAAATTTTGTTTTCTTCGATTTTTTCTTCAAAAATATCCACGAAATCTATTAAACTATGATAATTCTCTTGTAGATCCTCAATCTTTTGTCAAATTATTTTTATTATTTGTATAAAGAAAAAAAAAACCATTTTTTGGCAATTTCTCTGATTTTGCAAAATTTCCTTCAAATAACAATAAATGACAAAATCAACTAAGTTGCTTTTTCTTTCCTTTTCATCCCTGAGCGTGATGATTTCTTTTTCGTGTTTGAAGCGTGCCATTATTTGAAAAGTTTGGCTCGCTTTTGAAACAGCCTAATTAAAAATAAATAATTTTGATATTTTTTTAATATCAACTGATATAGGATCACGAATTCCATAAACTTCCAAAGCTTCCTTTAAGTTTTTCAAATCGAAAAAATGTGTAACTTTTTTCATTGGACTCAAAAGCAGCCAATAGGGATCCCTGTAATTATAATTAACAGGTGGGTTCACCCAAATGAAATATTGGTTGCAATAATGCAAGGTTTTTCTTATAACGTCGATCAAGAAAATCTCAGCAAAGTTGTTTTCTTTCTTGTTGTCGCATAAAAGTTTAAGCAAAAAATCAACAAATTCATCCTTTTGAAAATAAGTGTCATTTATTCTTAAAATTGGCAAATTCCCTGAATTTTTTTTTGGGTTCAAATTTAATTTTAAGAAGAAAAAAATCATCACCTTTAAAAAAGGAATCATAAGAAATCTTCTGCACTGTCAAATCGATACAAAGCAAATATTTGAATGAAAGCTTTTGATTTATATATATTTTTATATACGAGAAAAAAAAATAGAACAAACCTTCAAAATTTCAGTTTCCGGAACATAAAAATTACTTTCATATTCATATAAAATGAATTTCTCGGCTTCAGTTTTTATATAAAAGTCAAATAGTTCTTCAGGACCTTTTTAATATTATAGTTTTTCATTAAGATTTATTTTACATTCTTCTAAAATTTCATTAAAAATCAAATTCACAGGGTTTTCGTTTTCTTCAATGGTTGCCACTGGCTCTGTTAAATTATATTAGGAATCAATTTAGTGAACAAATTACTTTTTTTCTTTGATTTCATCAAATCGAAGACTTGTTTATTTTCTCCTTCATGCATTTTGCAAAAATTAATATATCAAAAAAAAAAATCCAAAATTATTCTGATTATTAAAAAAAAAGGACCCAAAATAACATAGAGAAATTTTATATCAGAAAATTTAGAAAAAAGTTTAATTTTATTTCAAATTTCCAAAGAAAAACTTTAAAAAATATCATAAAAAATTAAAAAAAGTTAATTCCAGAACATTTCTTCATTTGTTTTTTCGATGCTATTTGGTGTGGGATTTTTCATTTCGCTCAAACTCTTCATTTTGGTCCTGACCAGGCTTTCCCTTTTGCCTTTTATTCCATTAATGCCACCTTTTTCCACTCCTACCCCCTTTAATTTCTCATTTTCCTTCACCAGTTTCTTCATCATTTTATAAACTCTTTCATAGATTTTATCAGGGTCGAACTTCTCATTAGCAGCTCCAGGGAAAAAATCTCTTTGTAGTTGATTCGCAGAAACAATGATTCTTCTGAGATATTTTTGCAAACTTTCTGGAGTGGAGATCCTGACCATTTTTTTCAACAGGTTCAAAATCTCTATCGGATCATCCAATGTGGCCTGTGGTTCTGAGATTTTTTGTTTCAAATCTGGATTGAAATAAATTCTGATTTCATCATTCCATTCTGTGAACAAAGCGATAATATGTTTAAATAATAGAAAATAGTTGTCTCTATAACGATTGGCCTCCTGAATCAATTCCGATTTAACACCCAATTGATCTTTCGCTAAGAGCATCTTTCTTTCAGCTTCTCCCTCTCTTTTATTCATTTCCATGTATTTTTGCTCATATTTCTGAATCAAAGATTGTTTTTCTCTCTCTATCAATAATTTTTCATCTTCCAACTCCCCAATCTTCTTTGTGAAGTCCATGCCTGCTTTTTCCAAATATTCCAATTTATCCAAAAGTTTCTCAAGAGATTGATTCGGGAATTTCTCCATCACTAATAGATAAGAGGACTCGAATTTCGAGAGCTTAGAGTAATTTTCAGTCAAAGCCTCCATTTTCGCCCTGAGCTCATTTAATTCCCCGTTTAATAACTGGTTCTTTCGTAATAAATGGTCGTTTTCTAGCTGGATTTCAATGAATGCACGTTCTTGCTTCAGGAAAATATCTGTCATCCTCTTGCTTTTTAGGTAAAAAGGAAAAATTGTCGAAAATTTTAAAAAGTACTCACTGATCTATCGAAGTTTCTTCCAATACTTTCTTCATTTCAAGGTAGTTTCTTTCAATTTCTACTTGAGCTGATGCAAAATTTTGGACATTTTTGCCACTTTTTATGATTTCTTGTAAACTAGAAATAGATCGGTTTTTTATGGCTTCCAGAAATTTTCCTCTTGATTCATCGACACAAAGACTGGATTTTTCCTTGTGTTCGAATTTTTGGAACTCGACTTTCCCGAAATCTCTCATAATGCTGACTAAGAAGGTTTCATTATTGGTTTTCTTGATTTTAGATTCAATGTTTTTGAGGAACTTCTTTTCCTCTTGTTTGGCGTTTATGATTTTGCTTTTGGTGAGACTATCGTCGGATTTAAGGCGTTCTCTGGCATTATTATTATTAGGATTTAAAAGATTGGCATTATTATTGTTCTGGTATAATAAATGTCCCTCTTTATCGAAGCAATTCTTTTGATATTTTTGTTGAAATGCTTTATAATTGGCATTGTTTCCTATTTGATATTTGTGCTTCCCACCGAGATAATAATCATCATGATATTCCGCCATTTCTGTCGAAAGTCTAAGCTGGGAACTTGAGGTTTGTGCTCGTTTTCTCAAAGCATTTACAGAAATTTCATTGGATTTCAAGGAAAGTGGGGACGCATAACCTTCTTTATGTTGAAGTTCTTTCAAAGAATGGTCGGTTAAATTAGAAACGAATCGTTTGGGCTTGAAAAGAGAAGGAGATGTAAGGAATTCTTCATTTTCTTCAGAAATTGAAACATGGGGCTTTTGATATGAAGAAAGTTGAGTATTTGAAGCTGACTGCTTGTGGGAAGGGGTCTTAGGTTTAGAAGACTTAAGGGAGTTGACTCGATGGAAAATAGACATAAAAGTTATATTTATATTAACTTTTGGGCTTTTTTTTATTCTTGATACATGAAGTCGATTTCTTTAAATATAAAAAACTGTTTTTTGGTTTATGAAACAAATATTTTTGTTTCAATTTATTTCTTGCTTTCCTCAAACTTTGTTAATCGTTCATTGTTCTTTTCTCTCTTTTTTTTTTGAGTCATTTTCATGAGTTTTCTATCAGTTTCAAATAATCCGCAGCGTTTTTTTTTATTTTGAAGTGATCAGCAATTAAATTGCCAAAACAACAATATCTTGGTAGAAATTGGTCTTACGCAAAGCGTTGAGCTTCAGAATGATGGCTGATATCATACCTCCATTATTTTTTCGATTTCGTTCTTCACAGATTATTTCCGAAATCCTGCTCATATTCATTCGAAGCGATGAAGGGCAATTCATAAAAAAGGTGGACGCATGAGTTCACACCCACAAATCTTTATCCTCCTTGGAGATTATGAAAAGCAGATGTCTTATGCCGGCTCACGTTGTCAATGATGTTCAATGTTTTGAAATCTATCAGCTGTCACTCCCTTCAAGAGCTTAATAAAAGCGATATCTTTCTCGATTTGCCATATTTTGTCCAAAATGTTCATCAGGCTTGGTGATTTCACCACCTATAACGATAAGGACATAAAACTGTTGGATAATTTTTTGATCAGGCCTTTTACAAATCGATGAACAAAATGAAAACAAAGATGAAAGGAAAATTGAACTCTTTGGGGTAATATGTAGGGTAGAGAAGTTAACATCCTTCTCAGAGCAGTTACTGCTTTTCATATGAGGATCCTATTTTGTCGTTTTCCTGCAACGTTTCTGACTTTTTGATTTTTGCAAGTTCTTGAGATTTTATTCATTGATTTATTAAAATTAATATAAAATGTTTTGTGAAAAATTTGGAAATTTGAGGATTTTTTAATTAAAAATATGGATCTCATTAAAAAAAAAAGTTTAAAATAAACCTTCAAACAATTATTTTTTATAAAATTTAATATTTTGGTTGTCATTTTGCATTCTTGCTAACATTTCGCTGAATTCATGTTAAAATCAATAATTTCTCTTGCAACAATTGGAGTCTTTTCTATTTTTTATCACCACTTTTTTTCAAGCAAATCTTTTGAAATTAAAATATATGATCATCTCTTCCATATGAACATAATAAAAATTTGGGAGGAACTATGAACAAACGAAAATAAGAATTGAAACTGATTGACACATCATAGAAAATCGATAGATCCCATTAATAGATTATAATTTTTTAACAAATTTGAAAAATTTCAAACAAGAACTAAATGGAGCAATTTAACCATTAAAAACGAAATTTTAAAGTTCTATTATTACAAAACAAGAAAAAGGTTTTTCCAGAATAGTTGTTTTTATTCACTTTTAAAGTACTTTAATTCCGATTTTCGACACCACTGATCTCATGAGTTCTAAATATAAAGCCTAAAAAACAAAAAACAAAATTTTTAATCGTTCCAAAAAACGTAAAATTAAGCGTTTTTTATTCCCGAAAAACGATCTTATTAAAACTTTCTCAAATAAAAACTCCCTTTATTTTTCTCACTCAAACAATCCCAAAAACCAAAATCTCCAAATGAAAGTCAACTACACACTCACTGTCCTTTTCTTGTTGTCCCTCTTTTGCATCCAAGCAGTAGAGGTCTATAATGACGCGACACCAGTCGGCTACCAGCAATCCGGAACAGCCCCCAGCACATCAACTTCATCCTCGACCTCAATAAATGCCACAACTTATAACACCCTTTACCAACAAGTGGTGGCTCTTAACAACTCAATCAATGCTCTTTCATTCATTGGTAATCTCGCACAATTCTCCTATTCCGGCAGTGTCAATCTTTATAACTACATGTACAAGGATTGCGTCGCTTATCCAACCATCTTCAAGGCTTATCAAAACGGCATCTTCGAGAAAAAGGGAGCCGCTGTTGGTTGGGATGAAACCTCTTATGCCACAGCTCTTTGGTACACTTTGAATATCCTTAAAATCGGAGGAGGTGTCCAAAGCAATGGCAATGGGATGTTGGTTCATGTTCCAACTGGATACAACGTCCTTTGGTTGAGAGTTTTGAACGACAGATGGGCCACCTTCAGAGTCGCTAGTAATGTGTACCCAGAAACCCAACAAGCTATCTACGCTTGCGGATTCAGAGCCATTGGAGAAACCAGCTGTGATGGTGCTGGCATTGATGTTTATCAATATGTGCACGTCTGGTGCCCAATCCCATTGTACTTCCCTGGAGATTACATGGTCTATTCTGATGCCAACTCTGATGATTGGATCTCCGGTATTGCTTTCGGTGTGAACCTTTGGAACCATGCTAAGAACTCCGCTGTTGCATATTATTGGAATTTGAATGGTGGCACTGCCATTACCTGGAACACACAAAACTGGAACACTGATGTCTTGGCTCAAATTCCAAATGGCAAAATAACTGATCTTTATGTGCCTTATGTTTATTCTGGAAAACAAAAGATCGTTTATATTGTTGAACACAATAACAATTGGGTGGGAACCATGCACGGATATGTGAGAGTCAATGACCAAACTGTCGAAAGATTCAGAACCTCTTACACCAACCCCTTCGCCATTAATTGGAACAGCAAATTCTATGCCAGATATGTCGCCACCACCTTCCCTGCAAGCATCACCAAAAACACCGACAAGTTTATTAAATTAACCATCGATCTTTCAGGCAGCAATGCCGATATGTACTTCAGAGAAATTGGAACCCATGATTACATTTAAATAAATATTAAGTTCGATAAGTATTTTTTGAAAAACACGCAAATAAATTAAAATTTTAAAATTTTTTTGTTAAATCAATTTTTTTTATTATGCAAATATGTTTATTTTGTTTTGGGAAAAAAAAAAACAATAGAAGTGAAAATTTTATATTTTCAAAATTTTTTATTCTTTTTTTCGAATCAATTTTTTTTTTTCCTTTGTTTTCTATACAATTTTATTCATATTTTTTATATAATGTTTGGTTCCAATCGTTTTTCATTTTCGTACAACTCTCTTAATCAAATTGCCACGATCTCAGATTTATCTGCGAAGAATCTCAGCTCATCTAACCAATTATCCAAACCATTAAATACAAATAATAAACAACCCCAACTTCTCACCAATTTTCAAACAGTTCTTTGGTTAAAAAAACGTTATCAAAATAAAGCCAAAGCAAAATATTTTCTACCTCCTGATGAACGTGACCTCAATAAAATCCTCAATCAAGTTTTCGGGCTTTATTGCAATGACTCCAAAGTTATAACTCTGATGAATTTTTGGAAAATTTTCGAATTCTGTAGAGTTCCTTTAGAAATTATAGATGTTTTCCAGATATTTTTCATGAATCATTCAAATAATAGTGAAAAAGAGTTTTTAAGCTTGAAAGAATTCAAAAGGAAATTCCTATCAGAGAAAAAGGAAGCCCAATTTTCTTTAATCATAAAAAATCTTCGGACTAAGGGAAAGTTTAACAAAAATCAGGTTTTTTTACCAAGTTCTTTGAAAGAAGTTGTCGATTTTCTGGGCTACAAACTCAAAAGAAGCAATATTTTAAAGCATTTGAATGAGGAAGAAGACATAAAAGGAAAAATAAAAGGAATGAAGGATCTTTTTAGCATCAAAGTGGAAACAAAGAAGAAAAAAGTTGAAAGCAAAGAGAATATAAATAAATTGAAAAATAGAAAAAGAAGCTTGGAAAGCCCTTTTTTTTCCCCCTATAAATCAGGATTTTTCACACCGACCGATGAGGAAGAGGAATTTGAATTAAAGAATTTAAAGGAAAGTATGGAAAAGGAAAAACATCAAATAAAAGAAAAAATAAGTGAGGACATCCAAAAAAATCAAGGAATGAAAGGAAAAAAAATGAGTTTGCCAATACTTAAAGAACTTAAAATGCCGATGGTTAATATCTCTGGGATCAGGAAAAAAGTGGATGATAAAAAATTAGAAAAGATTCCAATTGTGGCAAGAGAAATTATGGATTTTAACATGAATTCAGCGAGATCTTCACATGAATGCAAAATGACATCCAGAATATTAAATTTTTATAAAAAATAATTGTTCAAAAGTTTTTTTGAATTTGAAAAGTCCTCAGATTTCCAAATTTTTTCCTAAAAGATTTTATATATTAAATATCTTTAAATAAAAAAAAAAAAAAAAAATAAA
>Ga0302320_10023851_pt1 | contig 11978 bp, 10 predicted proteins | sample Bog_T0_3_FD_202130 | JGI IMG/M metagenome (GOLD analysis project Ga0302320, IMG submission 202130) | Peat permafrost microbial communities from Stordalen Mire near Abisko, Sweden - Bog_T0_3 | ecosystem: Environmental > Terrestrial > Soil > Wetlands > Peat | place: Sweden: Abisko, Stordalen Mire...
TACGACACCCAGGGCAACCAGGTTGCCGACTGCTGCGGCGGCACTCTCGGCTCGCTGATACAAGACAGCAGCGGCCATCGGTACCTGCTCAGCAACAACCATGTGCTGGCGCGCAGCGATCAGGCGACGGTGGGCGACTCCATCGTGCAGCCGGGCCTGATTGACAACAACTGCGTCCCCTACGGCGACGGCCCGGGCACGGCGCCCATCGGCTCGCTCACCGGGTTTCTCCCGCTCAGTTCCAGCACCACCAACGCCGACGCGGCCATTGCCCAGGCAGTCACCGGCGCCGTGGACCCGAGAGGCAGCATTCTTGAACTGGGCGCGCGGCAGGCAGACGGCACGCTTGGCGCGGCTCCTCCCGGCGTGTCTTCGACTGGCGGCAAGGGCGAGACAGCGGGACTGGGCCTGACCGTGGCCAAGAGCGGACGGACCACGGGATTAACGTGTGCCAGCATCTCCGCCCTCGCCCTCGACGTCAACGTGGATTACTTCACCGACTGCGCTGAGACCAGGCCTTATCTGACCAAGACGTACACCAACCAACTGGCCATCAGCGGCAACCAGTTCAGCGATGCAGGCGACTCCGGCTCACTGGTTGTAGATACCGCAAACGCCGAGCCCGTGGGCCTGTTCTTTGCCGGCGGCCTGGATGCCGCAGGCGTCAGCCAGGGAATAGCCAATCCTGCAACAGACGTGCTCTCAGAACTAAGCACACAGGTAGGCGCGGGAGCCAGTTACTCCTTTGTAGGAACGGCCGACCACGGAGTGAGCTGCCTGAACTACGGAGACAACACCATCGGCGCTGCCCAGGCGAAGCCGCTAAGCGACGCCGAGATCGCGCGCAGCCAGCAGGCCCTGGCGCAGGCGCGCGCGCTGGTGAACCCATCTGCCGGAATTCTAGGCGTGGCCACAGGCAAGAGCAGCGACCACCCCGGCGAGGGCGCAGTGCTTATCTATGTTGACGAAAACATGGCAGCAGCGCCGCCGGCAACTGTTGAAGGCGTCCGCACCCTGGTGATTCCCACCAATCCACACGCGGTCGCCGTTGGCTCTGCGCCGCTCACGCCGTTCGACACCGGTTCCGTCTCTGCGTCGAATCTCCTCGCTTCTGTCCTGAGTCAGGCCATCGCCGTGAAGCAGAGAATCGCGCGCACCCTGATGCGGCAGAACCCAGCCTTCTTCGGCGTGGGCGTGGGTCAGAGCCTGGATAACCCCAGGGAAGCGGCTCTGGTGATCTACGTGGACCGGAAAAAAGCGCCCGCGCAACTGCCCGCAACCATCGACGGCCTCCGCACCCGCTATGTGCTCATGGAACGGCTGCACGTTACGCGTTCGTATGCGCAGCCGGTCCAGCCTCGCTCCCATTGCACGAGCATCCCCGCATCTGGCGGCACATCGACCTTCGACGCTCAGAGCCTGACCCGTCCGCAATCCCTCGGCCTGAATTGAATCAGGGTCGCCCTCGGAGTTCCGTTTACCCTGCCGTCTGTCCGTGGCCCAGGCACTTCCGCACATAGGCCGCCTGCCCCACATGGTAGGACTCATGATTCGCGAAGAAGCTGATCGTCCCGCCCAGCTTGCCGTCGAAGCTTGGAATCCTCTCCGGAGCCGGCGCGGAAAGTGCCTCCGCGGATACGTTTTCGAGGGCAGTTTCGAAAGCCGCTTTCACTTCGTGCCATGCGGCTATCACCTCTTCCGAGGTCGGACACTCCGCTGCGCTGGCGGCCTTCGCGCCGCGTGCAAACAAATCCAGCCAGGGCTTTGACCACTCCGTGCCCAGCAGCGAGAGCGCTCGCGACCGGGCCCACACAATGTGTCCCGCGATCCAGATCAATGGGTTTGAAGACTCACTTGGACTGGCCTGCCACTCTGCGGCGTTGATCCCCTCCAGGCTTTTCTCAAGTAGATTAGCGTTCATGCGAAAACTTCCGGCCGTATTGGCAATTTCGACTGTTGCGGGCATGGTGTTGATCCTTTCCTCAAAATCGTAGCTCCGGGCTGATTGAGCCTTGCGCCTTTTTTGAAGCTTATACGTGGATGACATTTGGCATGGGAAAAACCTCCAAACGAAATCCCTTGTCCGCCAACATCGCAGGGTCACCGTCCGTGAGAACCTGCGCCTCCTGAGCGCCGGAGACGCGCAGAATCCCCACGCCCCAGCCGCCTGCGGGATCGGCCACCGGCCCAATCGCAATGGCCTTGCCTTCGGCGAGTTTGCCGCGCCAGTATACGCTGTGCACCCGCATCAGTGTCCGCTCCTCGGCCGTCGCGTCGTACATGAAACTCGTCCGCGGTGGAAGCAGGCGAAAGAGAAAATATTGAAGCTGCGCATACGCGGCCTGCAAGTCGGCAGCGAGCCAGCCAAGCACCCGCGTCCAGCCTTCTGTGTGAGAGCGGCACACCACAATGCGGCTGCGAAACCCCTCATGGCGCAGCGTCAGACGCGTGCCTCTCTCGATCGGCTCCAGGATGTAGGTCACCAGCGTCTCGTGAGGCGCATCCCAATCGGGACGCCAGGTAAAGGCCAGCCGGTGCGCCTTCTCCACCTCACCATATTCACCCTCCACAGCGAACGCTCGCCCATCGCTCATCTGCCCTTCGGCGCGCCATTTGCCGCCTGGACGCACATCGGCCTCCCAAAGCGTGGTTCGGTAGGCGTGCTCGCCTCCCCACCAGCGCAGCACATCGTTTGCGCAGGTCAACGCCTCAAACACGCGCTCCGGCGGAGCGGCAATCTCCACCGTCGCCAGGATCAATCCGTTTTCCACGTCCGCCACTGCCGTAGCCTGTTTGGCGAAGCTCATTCCGTTCCTCCGGTTCCCTTTTCAAGATGGCGCTTGAGGCTGTTCAAACTGGACTGCCAGAACACTCGATACTCTTCAATCCACTGGGCAACGTCGCGCAGGGGATCGGGATCGAGCGAATAACGGCGCTCCCGCCCGCAGCGCCGCTCCCTGACCAGATGAGCCTTGCGCAGAACCCGTAGATGCCTGCTGATGGCCGGACGCGTCTGGCTGAAATCGGACGCCAGCGCGTTTACCGCAACGGCACCCTCGCGCAGCCGGTCCAGAATCGCGCGCCGCGTTGGGTCGGCGATGGCCCGGTAGACATCGGGTGGAATTGAGGCGGCAGCCGGAGATTTAAAACGCGTAACCATCTGGTTACGTAATATCGCAGAAGAATTCGCGGATGTCAACAACACCCCGGAAGGAAGTGAGAACCAGCAAGGATGTGAATCGCGGACGAACGAAGGGGCGAAGCGGTTCATTCCGCCTCGCCCCTGTTTACTCAGAAATGCCCGGCTTCGTGAATCTATTCCACCGGCTTCGCCTTCCCGTTGTGCAGGCCCTCTTCAAACATCAGCTTCAACTTGCGGTCGGCCTCATCGGCAAGCTTGCCCTGCTGCTCGCCGAGCCGCCCTTGTTCCTCGCCAAGCTTGCCCTGCTCGTCGCCGAGCTTGCCCTGCATGTCGCCCAGCTGCCCCATCCGCTCTCCCATTTTGCCTTGCAACTCGCCCAGCCGGCCTTGGATGTCGCCGATCTTGCCTTCGATATCGGCCAATTCATCCTGGCTTACGGTGCCTCCTTTTTTCGCGTCGAGTTTGGCCACTGCCGCGTTCAGCTCAGCCATTTCCTTGGAGATATCGGGAGTAGGCACGCTGGCCTGCTCCTGCTTCCTGCCCATCTCTTCCTGCTGGCGTCCCAGTTCCTCCTGTTTCTTGCCCAGCGCTTCCTGCTGCCGCCCCAGTTCGTCGATCGGAGCGTAAAGCGCCTTGGCCTTTGCCACCAGCGCAGGATCGTCAATCACATAGGCATGTCTCTCGTGCTCGTAGTAAAGGAAGTCTCCATGAACCTGTTTGCGAACCTCGCTGAAATGCTTTCCAAATTCTCCCGAGCCGCTCACATTGCCGTTGCCGGTGACGATAGCCACCGTGTCGCCGTCCCGGTTGGAATAGCTGTAGGAGTAGCGCCCTTTGGGGATGCTATAGGCATGTGACTTGTACGCGCCCGCTGCAGCCGCGTCCTGTGCGTACATTGCCGCGGCGTGCGCATAAGCGAGCTCCCGCGCTGCGGCGTCGGCCGAGTCGTGGATTTCTCCGTAGTAATGTGAAGGCGGCATGGGAGGCATAGCGGGCACAACCTGCGGGGCAGGCATGGCGTCTGGCGAGGGCATCGGCGGCATCGCCGGTGCCTGTGCCATGGGCGCAGTCGCGGGCGGCGGTGGCGCGTCAGCCGGAGCCGGAGCCGAGTCCTGATCGGCGCTCTGCTCGGGCGGGGCCGGCGCAGTTGCCGGAGAAGGCGCAGCATCGGGAGCATTCACCGCACTCGGAGCAGCCGCCGGACTCGGTGCCGACACCGGACTTGGAGCCTGTGGCGGCGGTTGTACTTCCTGCGCCGAAGCTGCCGCTTCCACGCGGATCAGCGACGTAGCCGCAAACAGCGCGACGGGAACCAGCAGCACCGCCAGAAGCACACGGCGGCGTCCGCCCGCAAAGGCCTGGCGGAAGCTGGTTTCATTGAGAAGCCGTTCAATCCGACGAGTGAGATTCGTGCTGCGTGCCATGGCAACTCCTATTGCGGTTGGGCGCGGCAGTGCCGCGAATTCAAGCAGTACCTGCGCGTACGATGCCGAGCTAGCAGCCTCATCCAGACCGGCGCGATCGCTGATGACCTCGCCCAGATCGGAGAGCTTGCGCTTCAGCCACCAGCCCAGCGGGCTGAACCAGAAAACCGCCGTGTACATGCCGGCAAGCAGTTGCAGGTAAAAATCTCCCTGGCGAATATGGGCACGCTCGTGGGCCAGGACCACGCGCAGCTTCCGCGCGTCCCACTCCAGGCAGTCATAGGGCAGAAGAACTCCCGAGCCGATGGTTACCGGCGAGGCAACCGCGCGGCTGAAACGCATGCGCAGGCCATATCCGGGATCGTCCTGGGGATAGGGCACAAACACTTCAGCCGCCTGCCAAAGCGTCATTGCCAGGTTGAGCCCATAGGCCATGCGGATCAGCAACACCAGGCAAACCGCGAAGTACATGGCCACGACCAGCTCGCCCGCGAACGAGAGACCCGACGCAGCCCACCTGCGCATTCTGCTGGACAGGGATTCAGTCGCCGGTTGAAGCCGGATGGTCGGAGCGCTGACAGAAGATGCCAGCAAAGGGACAGATTCCACGGACTGTTCCTTTGCAGGCGCTGTCACCGCTGAACGAGTCCGCAAAGGCCGAGCTGAATCCGGCGCATTCGCTTTGTGTCTCGCAAAAGCTGCCGAGGGCTTCCGCTCCCCGGCGTTCGGTTTGGCCTCTCGCTTGGATTCAAGGCCAATCTGCGACGAGGCAGGCAAGCCATCCGCGGGAGACAATATCGCGTATTGAATAGGCGGGCTTTTCTGCTCATCGCTCCGCAGCATTGCCGGGACCTTGATTGCCATGGATGCCGGCAGAACCTGCCAGCGCATCACCAGGGGAACCGCAACGGCGCACACCAGCACCAATCCCCAGGCAGCTTTTTGCGCCACCACATTGCTCACCCGGAAGACGCGCAGCCCGGCCCACACCGCAAGGGCCATGAGGAGCGCGCGCAGCGCCGCTTCAACCAATGTCTGAGTCATCGTCTCCCTCCCTTTTCCCGCTCTTTCGCATCGCCGGCATTCTTCTGCGCCTGGGCGATCCGCTCCGCCAGCCGCTGTAGTTCAGCCTGATCGAGAACCTTGGAGTCCACCATGCCCACCAGCAGCGCCTCCACCGATCCTTCGCAGAACCAGTCCACGATGCGCTTCACGGCACGCCCCGCCACGCGTTGCCGCGTCTGCGCCGGCCGGTACACAAAGGTGCGATCCTCCACCGTGTGCGCCAGGTAGCCCTTTTCCTCTAATCGACGCAGCACGGTGCGAATCGTTGAGTCCTTCAGCGGCCGGCCCAGTTCCTCACGCACCTGTTCCGCGTTGATTTCCGACTTCCGCCAGACCACGGAAAGGATGCTGCGCTCCAGTTCTCCCAGTTCCGCCGGATCGTGCCCGATTCGAGTGTTACTCTTCATAGTGTTACTGACTGTAACACACAAGAAGGGTAAGCATGCAAGTCGATTTTTGTGAATTTTTTCTCAGTTCGCTGCCGGTAACGCCTGCTTGGCAGGAATCCCCAAGTCGGCGTTATCGGGTATGAAAATCTCGAACACCGTCCCCGGTGCCCGTCCATTCTGAGCCGTTCGGCTGCGCACATGCACCAGGCCGCGGTGTTTGAGAATGATCTCGTGGCTCACCCAAAGACCAAGTCCCGTCCCGGTCACTTCCTTGGTGGTGAAAAAGGCTTCGAAGACGCGTTCGCGCACCCCCGGCTCCATGCCGGTTCCGGTATCTGCCACCGCAAAGCGAACGCCTTCGTGATCCGGCTGCTTCCAGTTGCGCGAGCGCCGCGCGCGCACCAGCAGACGGCCACCGCCGATGAGAGCATCAATGGCGTTGCCCACCAGGTTGGCAAATACCTGGCGCAATTCTCCCGAGAAACAGAACAGGTCCATCTCTTCGTCAAAGTCTCGCTCCACCTGGATATTGAGAGTCGTCAACCGGCCGCGATAAAGCGCCAGCACCGAGCCCAGCAGTTCTCCCATGCTGGCGCGCGTGGGCAGCGTGGACTGGCGATAAAAGCGCAGTGTCTGCTGCGTGATCTCAGAGATGCGCTTGACCTCATGCTCGGCCATCACAATGTAATTCAGCGCCGGCTCTTCGAGATGGCAGAAATTGCGCAGCAGAAACAGCAGATTGGTAATGGCCTCGAGCGGATTGTTGATTTCGTGCGCGATGGAGGCGGCGAGCCGCCCCGTCGCGGCCAGCTTTTCCGTTTTGCGCAACGCTTCCTCGCTGCGCTTGCGGTCGCTCGCGTCCAGCACAATCACGCCCACCCAGCGCACCTGCTGCGGCGTGGTGCGCACCGGATAGGCACTTGCCAGCCAGGTCCATGGACGGCCGGTTCTTGTGCTCTGGCCAGTCAGCTCAAGATTGCCCACCGGCTCTTCCGCCGCAAAAACCCGCAACACGGTGTCTTCCAGTTCCTGCGCGACCGGTTGCACCAGAAGCTCCGGCAACGTGCGCCCCAGGTGCCGGCTCAGGCTCACACCGTTCATGTCGGCAAAGGCCTGGTTGACGCGCACAAACCGGCAGCGGCGGTCGAAGAATGCCAGCCCGATGGGCGCATTGGCCAGCATGGAGTCAAGCAGCGAAAGCGTGTCGTTGAGCCCCGACCGCTGCTCCGCCAGCGAAGCCACCATGCGGTTGAATGCTTCAATCAGGTCCCCGATTTCGTTGTGCACTGAAACCGGCAGCGGAAAGTTGCCGTCGTCCTCGGTCGAGTTCATCAGCGCCCGCGTGCCCTGCCGCAAAATGGCCAGCGGCCGCGAGATCGATTGCGCCATCAGCAGCACCAGCAGCGCCGAGGAAGCGATCCAGATGACTCCGAAAATCACCGTGCTGCGCAGAACAGAGTTCAACTCCGCATCGTCCCAGTTACGATCCGACTCGACCCAGGCAAAGCCGCGCAGGTCTGTGCCCGTGAAAATGGGCTTCACGCCCTCCCAGTGATTCTTGCCATAAGCAAAGACCCTCGGTTCGCCGCTGGTGACAAGAGGTATCTGCGCATGCTCGGCAGGATCGAGTTCCACTTGTTCCGGCTCTCCAGCGCTCACGAAAAGAACGTTGCCGGCAGGATCGGTAACCTTGGCGAAGGCCACGCTGGGCGCCTCTCCCATCATCTTGACTGAGAGCCCCACCCAGGTGCGCCGGTCCTGCTGCAAGGCTTCCGTGGCCTGCAACGCCATCGACGTGGACTGGTGGGCTAGCCTGTGCAGCATGCGGTCGTGCACTTCAACCGCCTGCTGCCGGATCAGCAGCGCCGCAAACAGCCCGATCGAGAGCACCTCCAGCAGGACAAGGCCCGCCAGCAACTGCCATCGAATCGACCGCGGCCACCAGCGCATAGAAAGCCCCTCTAAGAATCTGTTCGAGAACTTCGATTTGCCCAATTCCAACCAGATACAAAGGCTCCGTGCCCCTTCCATTCGCGTTTTTTGCGTATGGGTGGGAGACCACAAAACCTCAACCGGCCCTTCTTGAACTCGGTATTTGGACAGGTCCTCAGGCCGGTCACTTCCATAGCCGGCTTCAAGTGCCGAGGTCGTCTTCGCGCTATGCCATTAGCTTCGATGCCAGCGCGCGGGCAATCTGCCGTCCGTGAAATCGCCCATTTTCGATAAAGATCTCGTTGGTGCGCGAGCCGGCCACAATCACGCCCGCCAGATAAACTCCCGGCACATTGCTCTCCAGCGTCTCCGCATCGCAGACCGGCAGCCGGTCGGGGCCCTCGAAACGCACGCCCAGCCGCTCCAGGAAATCGAAATCGGGATGATATCCCGTCATCGCGAACACAAAGTCGTTCTTCAGCGTTTGCCGGCCTCCAGGAGTTTCCACAACTACCGTGTCCTGCGTGATCTCTACCACCTGCGAGTTGAACAGGGCCTTCACTTCGCCATTCTTAATGCGGTTTTCAATGTCCGGTTTGATCCAGTACTTCACGTGCGGCTGAACGCCTGGTCCGCGATAGACGAGCGTTACCCGAGCGCCGCTGCGCCACAACTCAAGCGCTGCAATTGCCGCCGAATTCTTTCCGCCAATCACCACTACGTCCATCTCGAAAAACGGGTGAGGATCGTTGTAGTAGTGATGCACCTTGCTCAGGTTCTCGCCGGGAATATGCATGTAGTTGGGCAAGTCGTAGTAGCCCGTGGAAAGCGCCAGCTTGCGCGCCTTGAGCGTGCCGGGGCGGCCAAAGCGGTCCTCGGTATGCACGGTAAAAGCCCCGTCGCTGCCCGCCACTCGCTCCACGCGATGATATTGCCGCACATCCAGCTTGTGGTAAGCCGCCACCAGCCGGTAATACTGCAGAGCCTCATTGCGCGATGGCTTGGGATTGGGGCTGGGAAACGGAATATCGCCGATTTCCAGCAGCTCCGGCGTAGTGAAAAACGTCATGTGCGCCGGATAGTGAAACAGAGAGTTGCAGATGCATCCCTTGTCCACCACCACCGCCCGCAACCCGACCTTCTGCGCCTCGATCGCGCAAGCCAGCCCCGTAGGCCCAGCCCCCACCACCAGCAGATCGAAGATCCCGTCCCGCGCACCCGCCTCCGAACTCGAATCGCCCATAGTTCTAGCTTAGGACATAGAAACGATTGCCGGGTATCGTGGGCAAACGAAGGGTAATTGATCGAGAAATGGTAGAATGGTAGAATCGAGTGCTAGAAAGGTAGAAAATGGCTTTAAGCATCAAGAACGAAGAGGCAGAACAACTCGCGCGCACCCTCGCCCAGCGCAATGGGGAGACTCTTACAACGGCAGTGACGACCGCTCTGAAGGAACGACTGCAGCGGCAGGAGCGCGCCCGGAGGACCGACGGACGGTTGGAGCGAATCATGAAGATTGTCGAGCGAACCGCGCCGCTGATGAACGATGGCCGCTCTTCCAAAGAGTGGATGGATGAGCTTTATGACAATGAGACGGGCTTACCCAAATGATCGTCGACACTTCAGCCATTGTTGCTATCCTCAAGTACGAACCAGGCAGCATTGCTCTGCAGAAGCGGCTGGACGCCGCCGAATCGGTCCATCTGTCTGCTGCTTCTTATCTCGAAACGTCAATCGTTCTCGACAGTCGTCATGACCCGGTCCTCAGCGCTGGATTGGATGATTTGATCGATGAGGCGAACATCGTCATCGAGCCGGTAACGGAAGCACAGGCTCGCATCGCCCGCCAGGCCTACCGCGACTACGGCAAAGGCAGCGGCCACCCCGCCAACCTCAACTTCGGCGACTGCTTCAGCTACGCCCTCGCCCGTGACAAGCGCGAACCGCTGCTCTACAAGGGCGACGATTTCGCGCATACGGACTTGCGATCGGCAACATAAGTTGCGCCGTGAGTGCCGAAGCCGGCTCCCCGCCTGCATTCCCGAGAAAACCCGATGCTCCACCGAACGCCGCCATCACCGCACCCGAACGCCGCCCCTCCAGGCAATCGCCTGACGAGCGACCCCAGCACCACCTGAGGAACCCCTGATCAAGTCGATGTTTTGAAAGGGCATGGCTTCAGCCGTGCCGCAAATGCCGCAAATTCAGCGTGGGCTTTAGTCCCTGAGGGAATGTTCAATTGAAGCGGGAACTTGATCAGAGGTCCCCTAAGTCAAATGCATGACCGGATGTTTACTCGCCCGATGCCAAGTCCGAAACAAGGAAAGCTTCCCACAAGCCGACTTTTCAAGAGTAATCTGTATTCCTTATGCTTTTAGGCTTTTCCAGGTCTCAAAATCGAAACCAGAGACATCCTCATCGTGATCCAGAAAGGGGATCTGAAACCTGGGCCACCCGCCGACATAAGTGCTGTAAGAATGGGGAGAAGACTCCGACTTATGATTCCTCGACCGTTAAACGACATCACCGAAGCTGACGTTGCCGCTCTCATAGCCAATGGGGTAGCTGAGGGTCGCACGATTGACTATAAACGCAGTTTGCCCGGCAACACCGATGCAGACAAGAAGGAATTTCTCGCCGACACCTCCTCCCTCGCCAACTCTGGCGGCGGGGATTTGGTCTTTGGAATGGACGAAGCTGCTGGCCTGCCTACCCAAATCGCCGGCATTCAAGCGACCGATTTAGATTTGGAGATTCGGCGCTTGGACAGCATTCTCGCAGCAGGGCTAAGCCCTCGAATACGCTATGCAATCAAGACACTGACAACAACGGCTGGCCAACGAGTCATGATCGTGCGAGTCGAACGCAGTTGGTCTGGTCCTCATAGAGTGATTTTTCAACAAAACGACAAATTCTACGGTAGAAATACCGCAGGCAAATATGCACTCGACGTGAACGAACTTCGTACGGCGTTTACATTGTCGAACACGGTGACAGAGCGAATTCGGTCATTTAGGACGGATCGAATCATCGCACTCTCAAATAATCAAACGCCAGTTCCATTCATGGACTCACCGAAGGTTGTCCTGCATTGCATACCTCTTGAGTCATTTGCAAACGCAACACAATATGACGTTCTTCCAATCTACGAAGACCCCGTAGCTCTTACGCCGATGGGCACGACACATTGGGACCGAAGGTTGAATCTGGATGGAGTCCTAGCCTTTGGAACACAACAACCTTGCCCGAGCTATACACAGCTCTATCGGAACGGCACTTTGGAGGTCGTACAGGGTCGAATACTTGCACAGCAGTACGAGGAGCGGCTGGTCATTCCGAGTGAATCTTATGAACGCAACATCTTGGGATATGTGCCACGATGCTTCCGCCTGCTCGAACGGATTGGCGCGAACGCCCCAATCGTGGTGGCGTTGACCCTGCTAAAAACAGCCGGGCTATACATGGGCGTTAATAACCTCTGGGGACAGCCCGGATACCCCATCGATTCGGACAGTCTTGTTTTGCCCGAGGTCATCGTTGAGAGCCTTACGACACCGGCCGGTCAAATACTGAAACCTCTGTTTGACCTCATCTGGAATGCTTGCGGGCTGCCGTCTTCATCCAACTTCGACGCGAATGGGAATTGGGTTACTAGAACTTGACATCCCCTTTTAAAGAACCTGCCAGAGGTTCCTTAGGCATGGCGTCGGATGATCGGACCTAAGAATTCCCGGATTTCGCCAGCAACCGATCTCTTAAGCGGATACCAGCTTGGATGGCGAACGCCGATAAGTGGCATATCACCCTTGAGTATCGAATGTTTCCAACTCCAGAAGCCGGGCCGAACCTCAATATCATGAAAAGTTCCGTCGCCGAGCTGTTGAGCAACAAAGTCGAATGCCTGCTTGCCAAATGCAATGATAGCCTCAGGCTGGACGATCTCTAACATAGCTTTGTGAACTGGCCAGCATCGCTTCGCGAGTTTCGGGTATCCGGCGCTTCGAGCACCTGCGCTTCTCTTGAAGA
>Ga0302320_10023852_pt1 | contig 11978 bp, 9 predicted proteins | sample Bog_T0_3_FD_202130 | JGI IMG/M metagenome (GOLD analysis project Ga0302320, IMG submission 202130) | Peat permafrost microbial communities from Stordalen Mire near Abisko, Sweden - Bog_T0_3 | ecosystem: Environmental > Terrestrial > Soil > Wetlands > Peat | place: Sweden: Abisko, Stordalen Mire...
CAGGGTGCGGCGAATTCCATCACCGGTGATGCTGCGACAAATGGGATACAGCTCCGCGGCAAACTGGTAGAGAGAGTCGCCGACGAGCGGCGAGATTTGCTTGTCGAAATCGGAAAGAATGCTCATTGGTTCGCGCGAAAGTCAGGGTAGGCGCGGTCGCGGTCGGCGATGACTTGGACTTTCGCGGGCCAATCGATCGCGAAAGCTGGATCGTTCCAGCGTACGCCGCGCGCCGATTCGGCAGTATAGACCTGGGACATCTGGTAGAGGATTTCAGTTTTGTCGGCGAGCGTAAGAAAACCGTGCGCGCAGCCTTCGGGAACATAGAGCATGTCGCGATTTTCGGCGCTCAATTCGGCAGCGATCCACTGTTTGAAAGTCAGCGAGTCCGGCCTCAGATCGATGACGACATCATAGAGAGCGCCCTGCGTGCAGCGGATGACTTTGGTTTCGGCGAAAGGAGCGGCTTGATAGTGCATGCCGCGCAGTGTTCCCTTTTTCGCGTTAAACGAGATGCTGGACTGGACCAGACTCGCATTCAAACCGTGGCTTGCAAATTCGTCTTTGCACCAGGTGCGGGCGAAAAATCCACGTTCGTCGGATCTACGCTCGAGCTGGATTTTGAAAACCCCCGCAAGTTTCGTCTTCTGAAAGTTCATTGGGCCGCAGTCAGCGAATTTTTCGCGAGCGCGCGCTGCCGCCGTTCGCTTCTTTCCAAGTAGATGAGCAGCAAAGCCATGGGAAGCAGAGCGATCATGAAGAAAACGATGCCACCGCGATGGTGAAGCGGCCCGGTAAGGAAACCGGGATTGACGTAAACGGCGAGAGTGGAGAGTCCGGCGATGCGCAGACCGTTTTTTACGATTGCGACGGGAACCACGACGAGAACCAGGAGCCAACGCCTCCAGGACGTTTGCAAAAACAAGTAGCCTGCTAAAGTGGTGGTGATGAGAAGCGCGAGAGTGGAGCGAATGCCGCTGCATTCCTCGGCGACTTGAATGGTGACGCCGGGCAAATCGAAGATCAATTCTTTACGCAAGTACGGAACGCCGGCGAGGTGGAAAAATCCTTCCGCTGCGTTGGCGCTTTGGTGTTGCAAGAACGAAACGATGTTCGAAAGGAACGGCTCGGGAATGGGAACGGCAAATAATAAAAACAGCATCGAGAACAGGGCCGTTCGAAAAGCGGCGGTACCGAACAGCAGCGCGAACGAACCCATCCAGACGACTACGATGCCGAAAACGAAAAGACTGCCCTGGTTCGCGGCTGACAGCTGCCACACATCGAGCCGGGCCAGGATAACCGCGAACAGGCCCGAAGCGATCAACGCCGCGCCGGCAACCCAGCCGAAAGTGACGGCAGAAAAGATAGTTTTGCGATTGGAGTGTATTAGAAACAGGCTGACGACCGGGATGAGTGGAATCTGCGAGAACGTGTCATTGCCGAGGACCATGGCAACCAGCGCGCGGGTGAGATCCGCCGCGAGCAGAAATGGCAAGACGCACAGGATGACGAACAATAGCCAGCGCAGGCTGGTGCGATCGGCACGAACGGCGGTCACTGCAGGGATCTCGATTGTTTTGTTGGAAGAGTCCATTGGATCGAACAACAGACTAACAAATCGTAGGAAATCCGGCTGACGTTCCTATCCGATGTGACGGTAGGCCAAGTTGCCGGCTACTTTGAGCATCCAATTCGGCATATGGGAGAAAATGCGATTCGCGGTTTGCAGTTTCCAATCCTCGACCAGTTCGAACGCGGAAGTATAAGGATACTGCCAGTAAACCAATTGAGTTGGATTCGGGACCCAGTGGTTCTTGAATGCAAGTAACCCGTCGTTGCTGTTGAGCGTCCGACCCATATCAAATGAAGTTGCGCCGGTCGATTTGGCATCGGCAATTGCCCGCCACAAAAGCCATGGCGTGGCGCCCAGACTGTTGTAACGCGAATCGGAACAGCCGTATTTGAAGTAAAGAATATCCTTGAAGCGCAAGGTAACGATGCCCGCGACCGGAACACCGTCCTTGTAAGCCATTCTGATTTCGATGGCGGCCCCCAAGCATCGAATCAGATTCCGAAACCACTCATGCGGAATGGGCGGAATTTGGTGTCTTTTTCGGGTGACTACAAACAGACGATAAAATTGATTCGCAAGGTCCTCGGAACGGCCGCATTTTTCGACCAGAGATGCGCGATCGGCGTGGCGAATTCGTCTTTGGACCGAATCTTTATGGAGACCGCTCAGAATACTCGCAAGGTTCGGGCTTAGATCGAGAACGTGAAGCGAGTATTTCGCACCGGGAAGAAATTCAACACCGTCGCCCAAAGCGCCAAAATCCAACGTGGAGGGACGCGCCTCAATATACTTCCATTCTTGAGCGGGCAAATCCGACTGAAGATAGCGAAGCAGGAATATCAATTCCTGGCGATTACTGCAGAGGGGCTCGCAATGGTCCGAGAATGGAAGCGAGACGAGCCTCCGACCGGTGATCCAACTGTTAATGCGGGCGAAGACCAATCCGTTTTCGAGAGGCTCGGCGGGAGGCGAAGTGGTAAAGACACTCGGCTGATAGTCGTATGTACGGCGGAGGGCTTCAAGCCAGCCAACGGTGTGAAAAACGGACGCGCGGGGATGCCGGTTGACCAGCTCACTCCACCGGGTGTCGGCCGTCGGATCGACTTGATAAACGTGCATCGTCGTTTGCTAAAGTTGCTGTCAGCACAGCCTCGCGCGCAAAGAAACGATCCCCGGATCAAGTTCGAATGAGGGATGGGAGCCAAGACCATCCAAGCTTTAGATGAAAGAATCGACCCAAGGAGCTACGGACTCGTTGAGCACGATGGCCCGCGGCAAACTTGGTTTATCGAAAGGTTGGCTCTAACTATGAGATTAATAATTTAGCAGAGAATGAGCCAGCGGGCGACTGCCCGGCGCGCTTTGCTTTCGACCGAGGGTCAACGCGTATGCGTGGGAGAGGCAGCGGATTTTCGCGTGTCACGCGGTGCAGTCAATCCAGCTCCAAATGATGCTAAGCGGAACAGGAAGTTCCGTTCGGGCCAGGGACTGAGAAGTTCCTGCACCAATTCCGGCTCGTGTTGCGGGACGTCTTGAAAGCTGGCCTGCAGTAATTCGTTTTTCGAAGTCCATGCCTGCGGAAAATAGGCAATCAAATCGTTTTCGGTGACAGGGGGTGTTTCCTGAAATGGTTGGCCGGAAAGCTGGGCGGCGAAAGCACCGATCAAATCGCGTCCTTTGCCAAGTTGTAGATGGCAAAGAGGAGTGCAGCGCGGATTCATTTCGATCAGGTACAAAAGATTTGTTTGGTCTTCGATCATGAAATCCAGGCCGAAGAAACCAGACAGGCGAAGGCGAGCCGCAATTCGTTCGGCGGCGCGCATCATCTCCGGATTGTCCACCACGCGGACGACGCTGGCAGGACCGGTCAAGCCGTCACAATTGACAACTACCACTCCGATTCCGGCCAGAACTTTCCCTTCCCAGCAAACAACCGCGCAATTTGCGGGACGGCCCTTCACGTGAGCCTGGGCAATGACGGCAGGCCTGGTGCGATGCCACCACGTTCGAACCCAAAACGGGTCGCGGTTGACGAGCAGGCGCTTGATGACGCGCGCGGTGGGATGGGGACGGTCCATCTCGCGGAAAAACTGAATTGCTTCTTCGTATGTTTCAGCAATCCGGACGCCGCGACCGCCGAAGGTCCCATCCGCTTTCAAGACCCACGGAAATTCGTGACCGGCCCGGAGGAACTTTAGATCGTCCACGGTTTTGATGAGCCGCGTCTCGGGCACCCGGATACCTTCTTCGACCGCGAGTTGAAGAAGATCGAAACGAGACGCGACGGTGGCAAAGCTGTCCGGAGCACCAAGGGAACGCTCAATCAGTGCTGCGATCCGTAAACCGTTTTCGCCCATGCTCTGGACGTGATGGTGAAGTTCGTGGAGATGTAAGACCCCACGATCATCGCAAGGAATAATGACCTGGGGATCGACGCCGTCGATGGCGGCGACTAAAGCTTCCAAAGGATGGATGGCGTTGTACGGATAGGTTTTGCGCACAGCACGGGTGAATAGGAGGGGGTGATGCGCCGAGCACACGGCGGAAGGTTCGCAACCGGCCGCGGAGAGCCCGATGGCAAGGCGCGACGGACTGGGCCACCGGTTCGTGTCCGTGAGCAAAATTCTCGGACGAGTCAAAGAGACGGTGGGCGCACTGGAGTATTTTTGAATCACGCTGTTGCACACATGGGGGTCGGTTCCAAGATCCACTTAAACGGGCCGGGACTGGACACGAGCCATACGGTTTTTCAATTTCAAGAACGGCGATTCCAATACGGCGTAGGAGACCGCCGCCAGAACGATCGTGATTACCAAAGCAGCGATGGGCCGTAGCGCCAATTGAAGGAATGCGTTATGAATCGGAATTAGCATGTTTGATAGCACATTCCCCAGCGCGTGATACACGTACAAGCCGTAGGAAATTTTCCCGAGATACACGAGGGCCCGCGGCGGCTTGGAAGATATTCCGAGAACGGAAAACAAAATGAGAGTGCAGCTGATCGCCACAACGGGAAAGCCAAGGAGTGTGGGAATCCACTTGAGTGTTTCCGGCTCGTGGATTTGCCAATAATTCGCGACCAAGGCCAACGCGCAGACCCCGGTGATGAGCACGGCGATTCGAACAGGCCGGCGAATCACGGGCATTTCCCCGTGTAGCGCGGCGGCGACCAGGATTCCCGCGACGATCGGGTCAAGCCTCGCAAAGGTATTGCACCAAACCGAATTTTGTCCACCGTGAATCAGAATCATCGCCACACGCGTGACGTTGGAAACGACCAGCATCAGGACGGCGGTAAGAACGAGGCCGTTGCGCGAAATCTTACGCACCACCGGCGGCCAGAACAAATAAAACTGTTCTTCGATCGAAACGGTCCAGAGGGGGCCGATGATCGAGTGAAGCGGCCATCCCCAGGCGACTACGCTCCAGTTTCCTGCCAGGAAGATGTACGCCAAAGCGAACTTCCAAGTGAATACGTGATTCGGATTGAACGCGGGGATCAGGGCGAGGCCGATGTAGAAAAAATACAGCGGCCAGATGCGAAGAATGCGGCGAAGGTAAAAGGACTTTACGTCGAGCGAGCCGTATTCGTCCTTTTCGCGAAAGAGCAATTCCGTAATCAGGTAGGCGCTCAGGACGAAGAATAAATCGACGCCGAAAACGCCACCTTGCGTGAAACCATTCACGGTTGACGCGACCCAACGCGGTATCCCGTGTTGGACGTAAAAATCCACGGGATGCGAAAAATGGAACAAAAACACGCCGAGGAAAGCAAAAAAGCGCAACGCGTCCAGCTCGGGGCGATAGAATCCCCCACGCCGGCGCGGCGTTGCTTGTTGTGCCGCCGCGATGGTAGGGGGTGTAGCGGTCACGGCCATTTTCGAGTTAACGAACCCCTGCTTCTTCGCCACCGCGAACGCCTGCGTACCCCGCACCGGATTGCCTTGCGACGGATTTGCGCGCCACAACCGAAGCGAGATGACGCGAGAGGCGACGCGAAGCGAATCCAGCACCAAAAGCGAACCGGAGGAGAGGACCAAACGTGTTCGCGGCGGAGGCTCCGACGAAGTACATGCCCGGAATGGAAGACTCAAAGTTCGACGACAAGACAGGAGTATTTTCGACGGTCTTGAGTTTCTGGCCGAGCTGGGAGTCCAAGAAACGCAAGCGCTGCATGTTGACCTTGTATCCCGTGGCCAGCAAAACGTGATCGGCGGTTAGCGATTTGGTCGCGCCGCTGGCATCAACGAGATCGACATTTACTTTTCCGTTTTGAACCTCCATGCGCGAGACCTTTGAACCTTCGATCAACGAAACATTCCCGATGATTTCTTGCTTGGTGAACCAACACGGCGCAGGCCCGAGCACGGTTTTCACCTTTTCGAGACGAAAATTCACGGGCATCTTCCGAAAGACCAAGGGCGCATTCGTGCACCAGAACAATTTCCAGCCGGGTCCGATGCCGGTGATGGGCGAACGAAGGCGACTGAGCAAAGAGGGTTCAAGATCTTTCGGGGGATCATGAAATTTGATTTTCGCCCTGCGCGCTACGACGTGAACCTTCGCACCGGCCTGATGGAGTAGAGCTGCCCAGTCCAGAGCGGACGCGCCAGCGCCCAAAACGACGACTTCACGGCCTTTGAATTCCGCTGGATCGCTGTGCTGTGAGCTGTGCGAGACGAATTGTTGCGGTAGAGAAGCGAATTCGGACGGGACATATGTATAGTGAGTGAGGCCGACGGCCATTACGACTTTTCGCGCGGCGACGGTCTCGCCATCTTCCAGACGAATTTCGAATCCTTCAGCCGTCTGTTTGAGCGATTCGACGAGCTTGTTCTCCAGGTTCGGTACAAACAGCCTTTGAAATTCCAGACCGTAGGCGGCGAAGACACTGAGTGGTACGGGACGACCGAGATGCGAGTACGGGAGACCCTTCTCTTTGCAATAGGCTTCGAGAGTGAATGTGGAATCGGGATCGTACAGGGAGGATGCAAACCCCTCCGACTTTAAGCGCATGCCCTTCGGCATATGCTGGAGCCAGGTATGCATCGGATTGCCAAAAATGCGGAAATCGACGTTCCGCGCCTTCAGATGAGCGGCAATCGACAATCCATAAGGTCCCGCGCCGACAATCGCAACGTCACATGTTTTCATTGGAATTCCCACCTTTTCGTCAGAGACGACCGGATTTACGGATGCTTTCGTGTTCGGTGCTTAACCGCGACTACCTCTATAAAAACGAAAAGCTCAACTGGGAACTACGCAGTTTGCCCATGGGGTGCGAACGACAAATTGCGTTTTAAGAAAGGCATTCGAGACAGAATCGTTCGAATCGCGGCGCTGCGAAAGACTGCCACGCCACAGGCCGTGCCCAGCGTGTTGGTAATCAGGTCGTTCACTCCCGAGTCTCTCGTCGGCAAATAAGCCTGGAGAATTTCGATGAACAGGCTTGTCGCGAAGCCCAGCACGATTACAAGCGCCGCAGGATGCCGACTTGCACGTGCTGCTGAAAAGTACGCCGACAGCAAGAAGCCGAAGGGAACAAATCCGGCGATATTAACGGCGACATCCTCCCAGTACAACCAGGTGCGGTGATAGTGAAGCCATGGGAGCGACAGGAACTCGGGATGCAACACAAAATACCTTGCTGGCATGACCAGATCAGTTGCCGCACTTCGTTCATTGTGGATCACATTGCCAGCGCGCTCATTGAAACGATAAAGAGCGAGTTGGGGTGCGTCATTTTCATAAGACGGCAGCCGGCCTGGCGTCCATTCCCTGAGGTGCTGGGAGACTTGCGCAGGAGTCAACGGATTCTGGTAAAGCACCAGCCCGGTGATCTTTCCGGACCAACTGTCGCTTGCCGTGAGCGCATTCGCGAGGATGAGACGACCCGCGAAACCTCCCGTCACCATGCCGTCAATGCGAGATTTTCCGATGGGTACACCGTCGAGATACACCGACGTCTCAGTAGGTGCGAGAACGATGGTTACCACGACGGCTTTGTTAGCAGCAAGCACGCCGTCGATGGCGGTTTCAGCGAGTCGCGATACGCCTGTGCCATCGATGTTCAAACGATGCACGATTAGCGCATGGCCGTCTTGTTGCAACGAAAATGAACCGCGGCGATCGTTCGCGCCATCAAACGCCAGGATCGTCTTCCTGCCCTGCGACCGGGCCGGTTCCAACGCTATTTCGAGAGTTCCGGACGCTTGACCGTCTGCGCTGCCAGCCGGGAAAGCACCGATGCTCACGATGCTGCCATGCCGGCCAAAAAATAGGCCGTCGGTATTGGGGAGCCACGCAACCTCGTTTCGCGGAGCGCGGAACGGCCAAAGACCGGCGACGAGAATAATGAAAATAACGAGCAAACAGAGAACGCCGACGAGCGTGGACTGATTTCGAGATCGAGCAAGTTGGGTCACGAGAACGTCGCGGTGAGATGCGCGCGATCATACGTAAAAAACGCAGCAGAGTTAGAGCCAAGTTTGAGAGTCACGGCTGTACTTTGATCTTGCGAAAACCCTATTAAAAACTCCGACCAACGCTTTCGATCCGATTTACTTGGGAGCAACTTCACGAGTCGGCGTGAAATCAACGTCCGGAATCGTCAGTTGGCCGTTCCAGTTTTTGACCTTGAAGATCGCTTTATCGAGAGACTTTTGCGACGACCAGCGTAGCTTTCGGAGGCGGAGAGCCGTATTTTTGGCAGCTTTCCAGCCGAAGGCGGATTTGATCCATGAATATTTCCAAGACAGATGGGGCGGTCCGACCTCGCCACCGAGATCCCGGGCGACGATTTCCGCTTCCTTAACGATTTCGGGCATGTCGGGATAGAAGTGAATCAGATTTCGCTGCAGATAATTGAGGCACGCTTCCCTGGTTCTCGGCGAGTCCTCGAGCGACCGAAGGTATCCGATATGGAGTTTCATCGAAAGCCAAAGCGCTTCACGTTTGCGATTCGATTTACCGACGTAGGCCAGACTGTCGAAAGCGTACCCGCGGTAATACACTTTCGAATCTGGAACAAATCGAACGCCTTCGCTGTTCAGCAAGACTCGGCAGAAGTACTCGCCATCGTCGTCGGAGAGCATCCGCGTGTCCCACAGCCCGGAAGCCTCGCTGAGCTCGCGGCTCACGAGCCAGGTGGCGGTCTGCATATAGAGGTTCTGACCCATTTTCCGCAAGAGCCATTCGGTGGGGCTGACGTCTTCCCACAATTCACTCTGAACGAAACGAGCGTGTTTCCATTGATATAGAAATCTCCCGAATTCAGAAGAAAGCAAAACTTTCGATCCCACACTGGGATTCAGGACGGCGAGCTGACGGGCGATTTTGTCCGGCGCGAGAAGGTCATCGGCGTCGAGCCATTGAATGTAGTCACCTTTCGCTAATTTCAGGGCGTGGTTTCGAGCGGCAGCGGCGCCTTGATTTTTCTGGGTGACCACGCGCACTCCATCCGCTTCGAATTGCTGGGCGACACGCATCGTCTGATCGGACGAACCGTCGTCCACGACGATGATTTCCTTCCGAGTCCATGTTTGCGCGATCGCGGAACGCAAAGTATCGGAAATCCATTCCTGCGCGTTGTATGCAGGAATCAGAATCGAGACGAGTGGCGCGGTGCCGGACGTTGTAGCAAGGGCCGCGGCAGTTCGAGGGACTGGTTTGGCGGTTGACAGGTCGCGGCTAGGTGCAGGCGCACCCAGCACTTCCAACGCCTTTGCGACAGTAAGAATTTGGGCTCCGGACTGGACGGAGTACTGAACGACTTCCTCGAAGAATTCCGGCGTGCATCCGAACGCGGTAGGATTTTCCGTGACGTCGTGCGTTGCCAGTACCAACCATCCGCCTTCCCGCTTGTTCCGTTCGATCAATTCTTTGACGGCTTGAATGTCGTCGCGAGATTTCTCCAGAAAGAAAGCCGACAACTGATTCAGGTCGGTTCTGCCCACATTCAGCGACTGGCCTCCGCCGCGGCACGATTGAAAGTAGCGTGCGATTCTGGCCTTTGAAAAGGGCCGCGGCATGCTGATTGGATAAGCAAAGCTTTGAAATTCGGCGCCGGGATAATATTCGTGCAACGCAGCCCGGTTTTTCACCACCGATTCCTCGAAGACCAAGGAATCGGTTTCCCAGGAATCGCAGTGGGAAAAGGTGTGGCAGCCGAGCTCGTGGCCCTGGTCGAACAGAATCGGCAAATCCTCCGGCGAGAAGATTCGCCCAGTGGGCGTGTCCTGATTTACGAGGCCGAAAGCCGCGTAATACGTACCGGCGAACCCAAACTTATGTAAAATCGCTCCGCCATTGAACAGAGCAGAACGCGGGAAATCGTCAAAGGTGAACGAAACGATCGATTGGCGCGACTCTACCGCAAAGGGTCTCCGGAAAACGAGACTCCCAGCCTTTCGCTGATAGTATCCGTCCAGCTTTGAAAACAGGTCCCGAACAGCTTTCAAGTCGTCTGACTCCCTTTAAGAGGCTCGATCGAAAAGCATTTCTAGCTTGCCTTGATTTTCTCCGCCAAGGCCGCATCTGGGCGGCTAGCTCGTGCAGCGGAAGACGCCGCATACTCCACGGCATCGGGTTCCAGGTCGTTCGAACCGAACTGCGCGCGTTCCTCAATCAGTGCGCGCTTCGCCGCCCTTCGCCACGGCAACATATCGGGCACGAGCCTTGCAAAGCCGTAGAGCGGCTCCGGTCCGCCGTGAAGAATCATAATCACAGCGGCATACAGCGCCGAAAAAACGAACGATGCGACCACTATCCTCAACAAAGCGGCGGCGGCTCCGGAGCCCGCCGCGAGCGTCGTCGCTGCCCGCAGAATTGCGAACGTCGAGAATCCGGCAACCAACGATGATGCAATGTACTTCCAGATCGCTCTCAGAACCGGCCCGACACCCATGTGAATCGGTTGACCGGCATACCAGAATGCCGGAAGAGTCAAAAGCCAGAATGAAACAGTCCACGCTGCGGCAACTCCAACCGGGCCCCAATGAAGACCCACGCCGAACAAAGCGACCGTTACAGCGAATTCTATAACGACCCAGCGAAACCATCGATCAGGTCTTCCTATCGAAAGGTGCACCAATCCGCTGGTTGTGTAGATCATCATGATTCCGATTCCCGGACCAAAAAACGTGAAGATTTGGCCGGCCGGTTCCCATTTCGCGCCTAAGATGATTCGAATCAGATCTTTACCTTCCAGGGTGAGAAGCGCGCCAGCCGCCATTCCGACAAACGCCAAGATCGATAGACCCTTCATGAAATAGCGTCTGTACTCGGCAGCGCCTTTCTCGAGCCGGCTTAGCGTGGACAGTACAACGTCGGAAACCGGTGCGAGCAACTGGTTCGCAGGAAGAAGGAAGAGGTCATAGGCCTTTTTGTAGAAGCCCAGAGAGGTCGAACCGAAGCGCCAGCCGACCAAGAGATTGTCAGTATTGCGCGTGAAGTAGTTGAAGCTGTAGCGGCCGTAAACGTTGAGAGCGAAACGCACAACGGAAGAAGTTCCCTGCGCCTTTCCCGGCAGGCCGGGCATCCAGCGGCACAAAATCCAGGCACCAGTCGATTGAGACACAAGCCGAGCAACTGCTCCCGCGACCAAAGCCCAATAACCCCAGCCTCGCGCGGCGAGAAAAATCGAGAGCACGACGGAAATTACGCCGGCAATGACGTCGTTCGCGGAGGTAACGGAAAAACGCAGAGCCCTTTTGAGTAACGCGAGGTGTACGACCGAAAGGCTATTGAAGAAAATTGTCAACGACATGCCAGCAGCGACGGCAGCGACGCGCGGGTCGCCGTAAAATTTCGCCATCAAGGAACCGGCGCCGGCGAAGATGGCGGTGAGAAGAGTCCCGGCTGCCACGTTGATCCAAAACAAATTGGTGGCGAGCGCGCGATCGACTTCGTCACGCTGCATGATGGCTTCCGCATAACCATTTTGGCCGAAGCTCATGACCAGCAGGCTGAACGTAGTGACCATGGTGACGACGCCGAAATCAGCCGGCGTGAGCAAACGAGCGAGCACGATCGTCGCGGCCATTTGCGCGGCGAAGACGACTCCCTGGGAAAACACCGTGACGCCGGCGCTGCGGACGGCATGGCGGCGGAGCTCTCCACCGTGTCCCACGGGACCGAAGTTTCCGTTTTCGTTAAAGGGCTTCAATTAGATTTATGGGAGCGGCCGGCTACGACGCGCACAAAGTGGAAGGTTCGATTTGGGTTGAGCGGACGATTGGTGCGCTGCATTGGGATGAACAAAGACGCGAGCGTAGATTGCTAGTCGCGTTGAAGTTTTTCGGACCCGAATGGAGAAGAATTCGTTAGGAGAAGTAAGACGACTTCGCCGAGCGGCGGACTGTTTTGCCACTCCGACTCGAAGCGGTAAAGCCGCGGCGGCAAC
>Ga0302320_10023853_pt1 | contig 11978 bp, 13 predicted proteins | sample Bog_T0_3_FD_202130 | JGI IMG/M metagenome (GOLD analysis project Ga0302320, IMG submission 202130) | Peat permafrost microbial communities from Stordalen Mire near Abisko, Sweden - Bog_T0_3 | ecosystem: Environmental > Terrestrial > Soil > Wetlands > Peat | place: Sweden: Abisko, Stordalen Mire...
CGATGTCTCCTCCGGAGGAGGTGGAAAAATAGGACTGGATCTGCGCAAGCGTGGAGGACTGGGTGTCGGCGCTGCTTTGCAGCGAGGTTTGCTGCTGGATCTGCAGATTGAGCAATTCGTCGCGGACGCTTTGCAGGCCGTCGAGCGTGACACCGCCGCCAATGACACCGGCGCCGGATACGGTCTCGGCGTTCTCGCTGAACTGGGCCACTTCGCGGGTGTATCCCGGCGTGTTGGCGTTGGCGATGTTGTTGCTGGTGGCGTCGAGCGCGCCCTGGGTCGCCTCCAGCGCCTGCATCCCGATCGACAGCGATGTGTTGATTCCGCCCATTGCGTTTACATCTGGCAGGACCAGGTCTGCTGCTTCGACCTGGGGCCAGAAGCCTCCTGAAATTGACCGTGAAATGAGCGGAAGAATGAAGTCATAAGAGCGACGGAACGGCTGGAGTGCTGGATCAGCGCGGCGTAGCGGCGGTTCAATTGCTGCAGGGTGTCACCGGCGGTCTTGATCTGACGCATTATGTCTTCGTCCATGCCGGGCCGGCCGATGGCGGGCTGCGCCTGGAGCGGCGCCGAAAGGTCGTCGGCCAAGCGGGCGAGGCGCGCGCTCAAAACCTGCTGCGAGTCGATGCTCTCCTCGAAGTCCGCGAGGGCGTTGCGGGCAATGGCCTGCATGGCCCGCTCCAATTCGCCGGTCATGGACCGCAGCGCCTGGAGATACTCCGCGGCTTTCGATTCACGATCCTGATCGCCTGCGGTGGTCATGCTTCGCTCTCTTCTGAAGTTTCTTTCACCTCGGGATCAACCGAGGCGCGGGATCATGCGTTCTCGTCCACCATGGACGCGGCGATCTTGCCGGGGTTGAGTTCGTACTGCCCGCTGTTGACGGACTGCTTGAGGCTGTCTACCAGGTTCTGGCGCACCTCGGGCGAGCTGAGCGCAACGCTGGCCAGCGAACCGACCGACGCGGAGTCGGCGGTCAGGGTCGTCCGGTCCTCTGTGCTGGAAGGGTCCGACTTCGCTGTTTTTTCCGCGTTGACCTTCTGGGACGCCACATCGCTCGAAAGTTCAGTTGCACTTGAGTTGTATAGGTCGATTCTCATCGTGTCTCCCTCGTATTAAGCCGCACTTCCCTATCGGCACCCTGTCTTAAAGATTTCAATTCTATTTTCCCCCTACCACTTCTGGGTGCCCTGATATTGCAGCATCACTTTGGCCGGCGGGACTTGCAGCCGGAGCGGGCGTCTCAGCCGCCACTTTGTCCGCGGCGGCGTGCATGGCCTTGGCAACCATCTTACCGATGCCGATGCCGCCCGAAGCTGCCATGGAGGTGGCTAGCGTCTGTACCCCGAGGCTCATCATCGAGTCTTTGCCTACGTCCTGACCATCGTCGGCGCCGGGGACGGTGGCGAAGGATTGCTCGGCTTGCTGCAGCCAACTGCCAACCAGGACGGCCTCGAACTCCTTGGCGCCCTTGTCGATTTTGGCGGCGTCGGTTTCGGTTTTCGAGAGCTTGACGCCCTGGATGAGGCGGTCAGCGCTGGACTGAAATGCGCTGGACTGGGCGCTGAGTGAACCTAATCCGATACTAGTAGCCATTTTACTGAACCTCCAGATCGGCCTGCATACCGCCTTCGGCGCGGATGGCCTGAAGAATCGCGACGACGTCGTGTGCCGTGGTGCCGATGGCGTGCAGGCCTTTGACGAGCTCGTCCACATTGGCACCTTCGTCCAGACGCATGGTTTGCGCGGCGTCGTCGTTGGTGCTGAGATTGGTTTGGGGCACAACGACCGGCTGCAGGGTGATCGGTCCGTCGTTCTTCCCCTTCTTGTCGCCTTCGGGTGAGCCCGCCCCGGACGGCACTGGCAAAACGGCGGCTACGTCGTAGGACGTGACGACCTGGATGGACAGGTTGCCGTGGATGACGGAAACCGGGGAGAGCTTGACGTCTCCGCCCATGACGATGGTGCCGGTGCGCTCGTTGATGACGATCTTGGCGGGCGTGTGGACCCTGAGCACGAGGTTCTGCACGCGGGAGATGAGGACGGTGACCGACTGCGAGGACGCTGCCGCGACGTTGACATCGACGCGGCTGTTGTCGAGGGCATTCGCAATCGGCTTCTGGAATTCCTTGTTGATGGCGTCGGCGATGTCCGAGGCGGTAGTGAAGTCGGGATTGCGCAGCAGCAGCGAGACGGTCTTGAAGCCGCTGAGATCGACGGAGGTGTCACGCTCGACCATGGCGCCCTGGGGGATGAGGCCGACGTTGGCGGCGTTGACATCCTTGCGGTTGGCGCCGGAGCCGGCAGAGTATCCGCCCATCACGAGCGGGCCCTGGGCCTCGGCGTAGACCTGGCCGTCGGGGCCGTGCAGGCCACTCATCAGCAGCACGCCGCCTTCGAGGCTGCGCGCATCGCCAACGGAGGAGACGGTTACATCCAGCCGCGTACCTGGCCGGGCAAACGGCGGGAGCGAGGCGGTAATGAAGACTGCTGCAACATTCTTGACCACGGCGGTGGAGGGAGGGATGAGCACGCCCATCTTCTGCATCGCGTTGGCGAGCGTCTGGACGGTGAAGACTGTCTGCTGCGTGTCGCCGGTGCCGCGCAGGCCTACGACCAGGCCATAGCCAACCAACATGTTCTCGCGCACGCCTTCAACGCTGGTGATGTCGCGCACCAGAACCTGGCGGTTGGTGTCGGCCGCGACGGCAGCGAGGGTCAGCATGGCTGGAACGAGGCCGATCGCCGCGGCAAGGCAGCCGAGCGATCGAAGTCCAGCAGGCGAGATAATGCGCTTCATCAAGGTCAGAATCCTATGAGCCACATGATGGCTTTGGTGATGGGGTTGAGCGGACGCGTGCTGTCGGAGATGATGCCTTTGCCCTTCATCTCGATCTCGAGATTGCTGAGCGCGGCGGACGAGACGGTGTTGCTGGGGCCGATGTCGTTGGGGCGGACGACTCCGCGGACGGTGACGTCTTCGTGCTGGTTGTTCATGAAGATCTTGCGCTGGGCTTCGACCACAAGGTTGCCGCTGGGCAGCACCGCAATGACCTGCCCGGTGAGGCTGGTCTGGAAGGTGGTGTTTGAGTTCGTTGCGCCGGCGCCCTTGAGCGTGGTGGCTGAGTTCGCAGCGAGCAACGGGTTCAGGCTGGCGGGAGTCTGGCCGCCGATGCCGGTGATGGCGGAGTTGGTCGCGACGGTGCGGGCATAGCTGGAGTCGCCGCTCTGCGCGGCGGTGGTCTGGACGCCCACGAGGATGACGATGGTGTCGTTCAGCTTGCGGGCCTTGTAGTCGGTGGAGAGATCGCCGAGCGTGTTGCCGGGCGTCCACAGGCTGCCGACGGTCTGTCCGGAGACCGCGGGAACATCGCGCTGCTGCAGGCGCGTAATGTAGTCGGACCGCAACTGCTCAGGTGTGTTCTTCGGCTTCTTGGGCACCCCGGCGTGGGCCAGCGAGGCGATAGCAAGTACGAAAAGGCATGTGAGTGAGCGCAGGGGAAGTGGATTCATTGGAGCTTTCCTCGCAGGGTCTGGTCGCCATCCACTTGGGCCGTGTAGGTCAGTTTACGGTCCAGGCTGGCGACGCGAATGGTCTGGCCGATGGCGCCGTTTTCGAGGCAGACCACGGGCAGCTTAATGTGGACATGGCCGCCTTCGAGCAGGAGAGTCGCATGGCCGCCGGCGCGAATGGCGGGAGAATTGGAGTTGGGCTTTGCCTGGAGGGTCGTGGCCGAAGAGGCGTCTGAAGTCACTGGCTGGACCTGGCTTCCCTGGACCGCAACGAAGAAGGGCAGGCATTCCTCGGACTTCACGCAGCTCAAACGAACTTTGATCCGGCGATCGCTCCAGAGCTCGGCCGACTCAAACTTAAGTGCGGGTGCGCTGGTCGTGGATACGACGTTGGTGAGGAGGACGACTTGTTCGGGTGTGGTGCTCATTCCCGCGCTGTCGAGCGCCGCTGCGATCTGCTGCGGAGTGATCGAGTGCTGCGCCGATGCCACCGCCGCCGGGAGGCCCAGCGCGACGGCAACGATCAGAGCGGAGATGAGGTTATGTGTCGTCATGCGAGTAACCCTACTGGGCCAACTGATTCAGTCCTTGAAGCATTTCGTCGGCGGCCTTGACTACTCGGGAGTTCGATTCGTAGGAGCGCTGGGCGAGGATCATGTTGACGAACTCGTCGACAATGTTGACGTTCGCCTGCTCGAGCATTCCCTGCTGGATGCTGCCCGAGCCGTCACTTCCGCCCGGCGTGCCAACGACGGCATCGCCCGAGGCAAGCGTGGGCAGATAGATGTTGTTGCCGACGCTGTTCAGGCCGCCAGGATTCGCGAACATCGCCAGCTGGATCGTTCCCACGGTCGAGGCGTTGGTTTGCCCGGGGAGCGTAGCGCTGACAGTGCCATCGCTGCCGACGGTGATGTTGGTGGCGTTGGCGGGGATGGTGATGGCCGGCTGCAGCTGGTCGCCGTTCGCGGTGACGAGGATCCCCTGCTGGTTGGGTTGGAACGAGCCGGCGCGCGTGTAGCCGATCTGACTGTTGGGCAGCATGACCTGAAAGAAGCCGGAGCCCTGAATAGCGAAGTCAAGCGGATTGCCGGTGCTCGAGAGGTCGCCCTGGGTCTGGATGATTTCGGTGTTGCCGGGCCGCGTGCCCAGTCCGATCTGGAGACCTGCGGCAACGGTGGTCTGCTGGGTTGCCGCGGCGCCCGGCATGATTTCGCTCTGATAAAGGAGGTCGGAGAACTGGACGCGGCGGGATTGAAAGCCGGACGTGCTGGCGTTGGCCAGGTTGTTCGCGATATTGTCCAGGTTGATCTGCTGTGCGGTCATTCCGCTGGCTGCTGTGTAGAGGGCGTGAAACATGGTGGAGCTCCTTAGCTAACCTTGGGCAGGTCCTGAGTGGCGGTTTTGTCCATCTCGGAGTTGAACATCGTAAGCGCGCGCTGCATCATCTCGGCCGACCGCTGAGCGGTAATGAGTTCGACCATGCTGGCCACGGGGTTGACGTTGGAGCTCTCGAGCATTCCCTGCTTGATGGTGGAATCGGTTGCGGGGATTTCGGTCTTCGGCGGCGCGGCGTAGTAGGTTTCGCCGGAGCTGGTGAGGTTTGTGCCGGGCGGGAACTGCACGAGCTTCAATTTTCCGGCCACGGCGCCTTGCGAGGAAATGGTCCCATCGGCGCTGATAGACACCTCGCCGGGAGGCAGCGTGATGGGTCCGCTCGCGCCCAGGACGGGATCGCCGGCGCCGGTGATCAGTTGCCCTTTGCTGGAAAGCTGAAAGCCGCCATTGCGGGTGTACATCTCGCCGTTGGGGGTTTGCACGACGAAGTAGGCCGATCCCTGGATGGCCAGATCGAGATTGTTGCCGGTCTTTTGCAGGGCGCCCTGGCTCTGGTCGAGGGTGGTCCCGCTGAGGATTCCAAAGCTGTTCATCGCCTGGTTGATGGGAGACTGCGACGCGTTGCTGGCGTCCTGAAGGACAGAACTGAAGACGTTATGCTGTGCCCGGTATCCGACGGTGCTGGCATTGGCCAGGTTGTTGGCAATCGTGTCCAACGCCTCGGTGCGGGAGACCAGAGCGGTGCACGCGGCATAGTATCCACTGTCCATAGGTTCCTCGGCATAGGACAATGCACGAGGCGTGCCAATCGAAAGGGGCAGAATTTGCCCAGGAGAGGCGCGAAATGGCCCTTAAAACGAAGGTTTTGATGAGGGGAAGATGAGAACCACCCTCCCGTTCGGGCCGCCGGCGCATGGCCGGGGCTGTTCTCTCATCCGGGCTCTCATCCGGTTCGCAGGTTCCGTGCCTACCCCTCGGCGACCCGATGCAGCCGCGGACGGAGATCCTGCTCAAACAGGCAGTGACCGGCGGCCCGCTCTGCGCGCAGGTGGGCCTTGCGGACGATTCCCGACCATCCGTTCGCGTATCCAGGCAACTGCATTTCATTGCACAGTTCGGCGATGCACGAGGGCAGCGCCCATCGTCTTGCCAGCCGTACCCCGGCAAGGGCGGGGTCGGACACACCTGAATCCTTCCATTGAAGCAGCCCGGGCAAGAAACCGATTCCATGCAACAGGCCGGCCAGATAGGCCTCCTCGGGGTCGATTTCCATCATGTCCTGGGCGACATGTTTGGCGTGTTCGGCGACCTCCCGGGAGTGGTCCCAGAATGCCGCGAGCTCGTTCTGGCGCCCGTGGCGGCTGATGGTCTGCGCCGACACGACCTTGAGGCAGCCCCTGAGGCCGAGGTCGGAGATGCAATCCGAAATGCGCACCGGGCGCTCTTCCGCCATGCCATAGTGACGCCCGGCCAGGCGCAGGATTTGCAGCGTTGCGCCGATATCCGCAAGCACCAACTGGGACATGCGGTGAAGATCGACGCAGGTTTCCTGGACCATGAGGTCCAGCAGCAGGAGGGTGTCCGGCATCACCGGAATATCCGGCAGGTCCGGGCTCGCCGCAACTTGCAAAGGCTGGCGATCCACTAGAGGATCGCGTCGAGCATGGAAGCTAAGAGGAGTCTCGTTTGACACTGTGCCGTCACCTGGCACAGTTATCGGCAAGTTCGGCCCGACTTTCTAGCTCGGTTACCCAGTTACCCGCGCTGGCGTAACCCCTTACGGTGCGGTTTGTTAAAGGGTATGGCGCGGGAAAGAGAAGCGGGAAGAGCGGCATCGCAGGGACGGGGCGAAAGCCCCTTGATTCGATTGGTCTTGTTCCCGCGGGCCGAAGCCCGCTGCTACTCCGAAGAGCAACTACGGAGATTCTGGCTTTTCGAGTCAGTCAGAATGAAGCTGCCTTATTTTCAGCAAGCCTCTGAAACCCACCGCTGCTCCGAAAGACTCCGATAGGAGTTCCTGGGCCCTAGGTTCGGGCGGCGCGCAGTGGAGAATCGGGCTAACCGGCCGACCGGACGCTTCCGGAGATGGGAACTTCCTCTGAATTCCGGCTGCGGACGCCCTTGACCCGGAACAACAAGTCGATGGTCCGGATCTTGCCGGAGAGGCGTGTCCAGGCGTAGTCCCGGCATTGGGCGAATCGAGCTTCTCTTGCTCCAATTTCCACTGCGAAACCACCCACGGTCCGGCCCATCTGCACGGTGGTCTTCGGATCGTCGAAAACCACCTCTTCGAACGCCGGCGCGGAGGTCAGCTTCTGCATTTGCTCTGCGAACTCGGTTGGAGTGATGAAACAGGGCTCTGCCCGGAAGCCGGTGATTTGTTCCATGGAGTTGAGAAGCCCGTGGTCCACGCGGTAGACGAAGCCGAGGAGCAAGCGCTTTGCGGCTGGGGACCTGTGCAGAGGCACAGCCGAGCAGCTACGCAGGAGTTCGAAAGGGATGTCCGACTGAAGGAGGGAGCCCGCCCGCTCATACCCCAGCACCGGATATCCCCACTGGGCGGCGCGGGCCGCGGTCAACTGTTTCTCGCTGGCCAGTCCGAGCCGAAGCAGGACAGACTCCAGATCTTCGCCGCGCGACTGGCTCTCGGCGCTTGCCAAGCGCAGGTGCTGGTCCGTGATGTAGCCCTTGGACAACATCACCAGGCCGATGGACATTCTGGGGGTGTGCGGCATCTCCAGGACTTTCGTGCTGGCCACTGCGGCAAAACGCATGGTTGCGGCGGCCGCGAGGCAATCCGGGCCGCAATACCAGGTGTCGCCAATCGTGATTCCGACTCGGCTCTGGACACTGCGCATGAAGAGCGTGTTCGGGCATGTGAGCAGGCCGCAGGGGGTGTACATATTCCTCCACCGGCGACTTGCGGCCGGCGCTAACGACTCAAGTGACAATCTCATCAAGACCCCATCCTTCAAGAAAATCAGTAGCCTAACTGCGATGCGATCGGCTGCGGGACTTCAGTCACGCGCAGGCCATAGTTGCCGTCGACGATCACGGCCTCGCCACGGGCGATCACTTTTCCATCGAGGAGCAGCTCGACCGGATCGTCAACCTGCCGGTCGAGCTCGATGACCGAACCGGCGGTGAGCTCCAGCACGTCCCGCAGCGGCAACTGACGCTGACCGAAACGGAGCGACATGTTGAGCTCGACATCCATGACGAGCTTAAGATTTGTGGAATCGATGGAAAAGCGTGCGCCGGCAGTGGCGTCCCTGTCCGCCTCGGGCGTCAAGGCCGTCAGAAGCTGGCCGTCGAAGTAGAGCAGGAGTGGGATCTCCGGGTCTTCTCCGGCGGACGCGGCTAGGGGCACGACGAACATTCCGCCAAAGGCCAGGTCTTCCACCCGGTCGACCTTGAAGTCGACTTCGCCATATTCGGCAGACAGGGACGCGGCCATGCCAGCCATTGCTGCAGTGAGCACCTTAGCCAGCGCACCGGCATGCTCGTTGCTGAACGCTTCCGCCGGAACGCCCTGGATCTTTGCGGCGAGGGCGGCGACCTGGGGCTGGTAAAGCTCGATGAAACACTGGCCGCGGAGGCCTCCGTCCGCAGTCAGCCGGAAATGCACCGGCTGGCCCTGGCGCGTGGCGAGATCGGGACTCTCCAACACGCGGAGCAGGAACGAGGCGCCTGCGGCCTGAGTGAGCGATTCGGCAAATGATGCTGCGAATGCATTCGCGAATACTGCTGCCGCCTTTTTAGTGATCTGATTGTCCACGGTCTATTCCTTTCCCCAGCTTGGGGGTTGCACACGGCGGCCGACCTGCGCTGCCTTTTGAGTACCGTTCCTGACCGGCACCGCTTCAAAGATCTCAAGTCCCCCTACCGTGAGCATCCCCGGAGTTCGCACGGGAGCGCGCAGCTTGAGCACGTATCCCGGCTGCAGCGCGATCAGATCGCGGACCGGAACTTTCATGCTGGGAAGATCGGCGGCGACCACTACGTCGCAATCGAGAATGCGCTCGCGGATGCCGGCCTTGGGGAAGAACCGCAGGGCGCTTTTCTTTTGCGGCTGGCCGGCCGTGGTGCGCTTGATGAGAACGCCAGCAAACGATGCCGGAAAGGCCATCTGGAAGGTCCCGGTGGCGCCGGCGATTTCGACCTCACACTTCACGAGAGTCAACCGCTCATTCGGGCAAATCTCCAGCAGGGCCTCGGGCTCAATGCGGGCGGCGGGCGCGACGGTCGCTTCGGGCATTCCCCATGCGGCGATCGCCTGGCGCGCCATCAGCAGCATCACGTCCTGCATGATCTCTTCTTCGATCTCGGAGAATGCGCGGGACTCGGCCACCAGCTCGCCGGTCCCGCCGAGCAGCAGATCGATGATGGGGAAAGCCAGCTCCGCATCGCATTCCAGGACCAGGATGCTCGAAGCTGCGCTGAGCGGGAAAGGGGCGATATAACAGAACGAGGGAATGGCTGCAATGTGGTCCTTGAGGGAGAGCTGATCGATGGTCAGAAGGTTGACCTTCAGTTCCATGGCTAAGTAGCTGGACAACGCTTCCGTCAGATTGTCGGCGAAGGTCTCGTGAATCGCATTGAGGGCACGCGCGTTTTCGTTGGACAATCGTCCCATCGACCGAAAATTGCATGGATGGATGGAGCGCGGGCGGGCGGCCGCTTTTTGCTTCCCGGACGCCGGCTCACTGCCGGCCTCGGACTCGATCTGCTCTTCACTAAGCGCACTCATAGAGTCCTCCTCTGGCGACACGGGAAGCGGTCGAATCGACGCGGGAGGCCGCCGGCTCGACACGGGGTGCGTCCAACTGGTCATGAACGTGGGCCAGCGACTTTCTCAGCTTGACCATCGTCGCCTGGCGGATCTGCGAGACGCGCGAGAGCGCGATGCCGACTACTTCGGCGATCTCCTTCATGGTGAGCTCCTCGCGATAGTAGAGAGAGAGGATGAGCTGTTCCCGTTCGCTCAACTTGGAGACCGCCTCGGCCAGATGGGCCTTCATCTCGCCCTTGAGGCATAGATCGAAGGGGTCGGGATCGACCAGATTGGGTGCAGACTCAATTATGTCGAGCGACTCCGAGCGGTCGTTGGAGGAGGTCATTTGCGGCCCAGCCAAGTGGAGTCCGTCGATCTGCGCCATGATCTTGCGCAGGTGATCCACTTCCAGATGCATCTCCGTCGCAATCTCCGCATGGGAGGGGTGGCGTCCGAGCCGGCCCTCAAGCCGCGCAGTTGCCTCAACGATTTCGCGGCCTCGGCGGCGGATGTAGCGAGAGCCCCAGTCGGAGTCGCGCAGACTGTCCAGAATGGCGCCGCGAATGCGAAACTTCGCGAACGTCTTGAACTGGGCGTTCTTGGAGCTGTCGAACGTGCGGCTGGCTTCGAGCAAGCCGACCACACCGGCGTTCACGAGGTCCTCCAACTCGACATGCTGCGGGAGCCGCTCGCGTATGCGCGAGGCAATGTAGTAGACCTGCGACAACTCCTGCATCACAAGAGCATTGCGATCGTCCGCTTCTTCCGCGCTGGTCTTATACGCCACTTCTGCCTGGGTCATATGTTCACCTCGTTCAACTTGCAATTAGCCGACATCTTTATCCAACCGAACCGATCGACTGCACTTGTGTCATCGCGGGAATCTCCGATGGGGAGATGACCACGATTTTTGGAATGAAAGGCTCCAGAAGCCGTTTCAGATAGAAGCGCCCTGGAGAGGAACAGAGAAGCACGGGAGGCGCCTGTGCAATCTGGTCGCCGAACATGGACCGCAGCCCGTCCAATACCCTGCGGGCCACGGAAATCTGCATCGCCCCGCCGGCGGTGAGCTGCGGGTGCTGGGAGGAAGTGCGGCTGCATTCCTCTTCGATGGAACGGTCCAGCGTGACCACCTTGAGCTGGCCGCTGGCGTTCAGAAGCGGCCGAATCAACGCACGCCCGAGAGAATGCCGCGCGGCCTCAACCAGGCTGACCGGGTTCTTATTGACCGCAGCCGCTTCCACCAGCGCTTCGAGAATGGTGCCAAGATCGCGGATGGAGACTTGTTCGCGGAGCAACTGCTGCAGAACCTTTTGCACTTCACCCAGGCTGAGAAGCTTCGGCGTCAGTTCCTCGACCAGCTTAGGATGGGAGTCGGCGAGCCGGTCGACGAGCCGCTTGGTTTCGTGGCGGGTCAGCAGGTCGTGCGCGTTGCGTTTGATCAGTTCGGCGAGGTGCGCGGCCAAAACTGAAGTGTGATCGACGACAGCGTAACCGGCGGCAATGGCCTGCGCCTGCACGCTGGGGGCAATCCACTTTGCGGGCGAATCGAATGCCGGCTCGCGCGTGTCCTGGCCGGGAATGTCGCCCGGTTTGGGATTCGAATTCACCGCGAGCAATTGATCGCGCTTCATCTCCCAGCGCGCGATCTCCACGCCGCGCAGATAGATGACGTACTCCCGATCCTTCAGGGCCAGATTGTCGGTGATGTGAATGGACGGCACCAGAAACCCGAGCTGCTGGGCGAGATTCTTGCGCAGCGCCTTCACGCGGGACAGGAGTTGACCGCCCTGCTTCGCATCTACCAGCGGCACCAGACCCACGCCGACTTCGAGCATGAGATCGTCCAGCTTCAGCACCGCGTCCATGGGATCGATGGCCGGGGTTCCGGCGGCCTTCGCGGCGGCAGCCTTGCTATCCGCGGTCGGTTCGACGACGGCAGGCTTCATCTTCCAGGCCGCGAACATCGTGAGTCCACCCAGCGCGATGAAGGAAACCTTGGGCATGCCCGGAATCAGGGCGAGCGCCAGCAGAACTCCTCCGACGATCCACAGGGGCCGCGCGGTCTTGAACATCTGCTTGCTGATGTCCGAGCCGAGGGAGTGGTCCGAGGCGGCGCGGGTGACCACAATGCCGCCGGCCACCGATACCAGCAGGGCGGGGATGATTGCGACCAGGCCGTCGCCCACGGTCAGGATGGTGTAGGTCTTGAGCGCATCCTGGAAGGCCATGCCCTGCTGGAAGACTCCAATCAGGAAGCCGGCGATGATGTTGACGACCATGATCAGGATGGTGGCGAGAGAGTCGCGCTGGCTGAAGCGCGCGGCGCCGTCCATCGATCCGCAGAACTCGG
>Ga0302320_10023854_pt1 | contig 11977 bp, 9 predicted proteins | sample Bog_T0_3_FD_202130 | JGI IMG/M metagenome (GOLD analysis project Ga0302320, IMG submission 202130) | Peat permafrost microbial communities from Stordalen Mire near Abisko, Sweden - Bog_T0_3 | ecosystem: Environmental > Terrestrial > Soil > Wetlands > Peat | place: Sweden: Abisko, Stordalen Mire...
CTCGCCCAGCCGCGCCAGGGGTGGGGAAAAGTCATTACGACTGGCCGCAAGACGCGGCGTTAATCTTCAAACCGACCGGAATCGGCTGTTTTAGCCTCAATTCACTTCCGTCAACGGCATAGTCCCATATTTTTTTCAAAAGCGCTTGACAAGGTGTTGGTAAATTTAAAATGATAGACAAAATGTTTCATCGTGCCAGATTTACAGCTTAAAATTAGTTTATGGCGATGATAAAGTTCGGAAGTGGGCTCATTAGATCGGAAATGTAAGATGTAACACGCAGGACAAAGTGACTTATAAAACTGCTCCAAACTAACCTATATGACACAACTCAACAAAAAAATACGGTATGTCGTCCCATTGGCTTGCGCCCTTGGTTTGGCACTAACATCGGGCTGCATGACAAGAATGGCCGACTGCACCGTGGCCAGCACGAAAAACGTAAAACTGAGCAAAATCGACCTGGACTCGCTTCCTAGAACAAAGGGCGTTGAAGGGAAGAGCACCCAACCGATGTTCCTCTTCATACCTCTTTCGGGAGCGCCCAACATCAAAGACGCTCTCGATGATGCCCTTACCAAGGGGGACGGAGATTTGATGGTGGATGCGGTGTTCTATCAGGGGGGTTGGTGGTTCATTTTTGGCGAAAACGTGCTCAGCGTAAAAGGTGAAGTGGTGAAGACCCGTACTGCAAACTGATTCCAATGAAAGGACAATACAGATGAAAAAGAACATAATTATTAAATTGAGTTTATTGGCCATGTGCGTCGGGATGCTGGCAGGTTGCTCTACCGCCAGTGATTGCACCGTCCTTTCCAGCAAGATAGTTCGATTGAACGATTTTGAGTTGGACAAAGCAGATCGCAAGGAAGCCTACGGAGCAGATGTTCGCCATTGGTTTCTTTTTATCCCCTTTGGACCCCAGCCCACGCTTAAAGAGGCTCTCGACCGCGGACTTGAGCAAGGTGGGGGTGATGTGATGACAGATGTCAGGGTTAAGAATTGGGGTTGGTCAATACTTCTCTACAGTCAGGGCGGGTGGAGTGTGAAAGGTACAGTTGTCAAAACCCGCAAGTAAATGTCTCTTTTCGAACCGAAGGCGCGTTCTTGTCGAGCGCGCCTTCGGTCATCGAAATTTCATCCGCAGTTCAATTTCTTCACCATCGTCATCAACGTGTTCCGCATACAGCCTAGCATACTTTGTCTTCTCTTCGCTGTAATCGCAACTGGCTGTGCTCCCCTGCCTACTATCAAAGCAAGTGAGATTCAGCCCGGCAGGGCATTGAACCCACATGCATCAAGGGCTAAGATGGTGGAGACCAAAGAAGTTGCCAACCGCCCATGTGAATTCATTGGCATCGTGTCTGCAATAGGCGATCCCAAAATGGCAAATCCGCTGGTACCCCGCGCCACTTCCTGGAGAGCGCGCCGATACATGCGCAAGGTCGCTGGCGAGATCGGCGCCGACGCGCTGGTTGACTATTGCACCGGCGAGCATCCTCCGTTGTTGTGCTTCTCGCGCCGCAGTTGGGCGAGCACAATCGCTGTACGGTTTCTCGACTCGCCTTCTTACCAGAAACAAACCAACCAAATTGGCATTGTTCTGATTCCACGTCCGGAATCCGACGTTGCAGATATCGCCGTCGCATTTGATCTGGCCAAAGCCGCCAGGTATTACCTGGCCCAGAAAGGATATTTCCCAATCATCTCCGAACAAAGCCAGACACCGGAAACAACAAAACCTGCTGTAGAGTCAAACCCATCGGGCTCCTCTTTAGCATTTTCACCTGAAGCCGAATTCGTGTTATACCTGCATTTGAAACATCGCGAAGAAAAAAACCTTCGAGCCGAGAACGGCTATCTGGAGGGAGCTTTGGTCGAGAAAAGTTCCGGCGCAACTGTATGGAGTTTCCCTCCCGATGTGCAAAAGGGAATACGATTAGTGGATTTTCAAAACCTTGACAAGATTAACGGCTATCATGCTGTCCTCTGTGATCTCTTCAATACACTCCCTGATCGCACGACTAGATCGTTTTTCTCTCTCAGAAACGGGACTTGTGGCTTTTTGGATGTGCTGTTCGAATAGATTCCAGACCAGAGAATGGGTTTCCAACCGCGTTTGTTGTGCTGGCTTCGGTTTGTCTTGCGACTAGGCACGTTCTATTCACTGATATTGCAATGCAGCGAGGCGGCGTGGCGCGACGTTCCCATAAGGGATAAAATGCCAGCGTAAAAAATCATTTCGCCAGAAGCTTCCTCCTCCAGCTACGATTGAGATGCATGGCTGAACGTTTGCCCATTTATGAAATCGAGCGCGAGATCATCGCCCGCCTGAAAACCGGTCGGCGGCTGATTTTGTCCGCCCCGACCGGTTCCGGCAAATCCACGCAGGTACCGCAGATGCTGCTCCAGCATGGGCTGCTCGGTGATGGGCAGGTGGTGATTCTCCAGCCGCGCAGGCTGGCCACGCGGCTGCTCGCGGCGCGCGTGGCGCAGGAACTCGGCGTCCAACTCGGCAACGAGGTCGGTTACCAAATTCGCTTCGAAAATGTCACGTCGCCGCGGACGAAAATTCGCTTTGTGACGGAAGGGGTTTTGCTCCGGCAAATGATTGATGATCCGAAGCTGCGAGGCGTTTCAGTCCTCATCTTCGACGAGTTCCACGAACGCCATCTTTACGGTGACATCACGCTGGCCCGCGCGCTCGATTTGCAGGAGCAGCACCGGCCCGACCTGAGTCTCATCGTCATGTCCGCCACGCTGGATGTGGAGTTGTTGGCGAATTATCTTTCCCAATGTAGCAGCGGACGTGAGTCCGCTCATACTCTTTCACCGGAAAGTCAGAGCCGACTCTCGTCGGCTGCTACAAATAATATCAACTGTTCCGTCCTGTCCTCCGAGGGCCGCGTGTTTCCGGTGAAGATCGAATACGCCGCGGAACCGGGTTACGTGGACAAGCGTCCCATTTGGGAGCAGGCGGCCGAGGCCTTCAGTAACTATGTCGGCTCCGGCGGGGAAGGGGATGTGCTGGTGTTCATGCCGGGCGGTTATGAAATTTCGCAGACCATTGAGGCCATCCGCCATACTTCGGAAGCAAAGGGCTTTATTTTGCTTCCATTGCACGGGGAACTTTCACCAAAGGACCAGGACGCCGCAGTGGCGCGTTATGGCCGGCGCAAAGTGGTCGTTTCCACCAACGTCGCCGAAACCTCGCTGACGATTGACGGTGTCCGGCTGGTGATTGACAGCGGCCTGGCGCGCATTCCCCGACATGACTCATGCCGGGGCTTCAATACGCTGTTGATCGAAAAGATCAGCCAATCGTCCGCCGACCAGCGCACGGGCCGGGCTGGCCGTACCGCGCCGGGCGTTTGCATGAGACTTTGGTCGCGGGAAGAACACGGCCACCGCGCGGTACAGGAACTGCCGGAAATCAAGCGGCTCGATCTGGCTGAAGTAGTGCTCACGCTCAAAGCCGCAGGAGTCGAAGATTTACGGAAATTTCGCTGGCTCGAACCGCCGGACGAACAAGGCTTGGCCCATGCGGAGGAATTGTTGCTGGATTTGGGCGCGTTGAAGGTAGGGCGGGCTGTCCCCAGCCCGCCGCGGCGCGATACGCAGATCGCGCCCTACCAAAATAATGAACCGCTTCAAATCACCCTCATCGGCCGCAAGATGCTCGCGTTTCCGCTGCATCCGCGTTATTCGCGGATGCTGCTCGCTGCCCACGAGCATGGCTGCGTTCACCAGGCATGTCTCGTTGCCGCGCTCACGCAGGGACGCGACCTGCTGTTCCGCAACGTGGATCGCGACACAAATTCGTTCCGCGAAGATTTGCTCGGCGAGAAGGCGTCGTCGGATTTCTGGATTCTCATGCGGGCGTGGACTTATGCGGCCAAAAATCAATTCCGGCTTGATGCCTGCCGCCGGCTTGGCATCCATGCCGTAACCGCGCGGCAGGTTGGGCCGTTGTTCGACCAATTCCTTCGCATCGCCGAACGCGAGGGACTGGATGTGAAACCGCGCGAGGTCAAGGACGAGGCGTTGCAAAAGTGCATTCTCATCGGGTTTTCTGATCGTGTGGCGCGGCGGCTGGACCAGGGCACGCTGCGTTGCGAATTGGTTCACAATCGTCGCGGCGTGCTGGCGCGCGAAAGCGCCGTGCAACACAGTTCCTTGTTCGTCGCCGCCGAAGTCCGGGAAGTCGAGGGCCGGGAAGTGAACACCATTCTTTCCCTCGCCACGGCCATTGAAGTGGACTGGCTGCGTGAACTTTATCCTGAAGACATGGAATCCGACCTGCACGTCCAATTCGATTCAACGGCCAGGCGGGTGCAAGCTGCGGAACTGGTGAAGTTTCGCGGTTTGGCGTTGTCGGCCAAACGCGTTGAACCGCCGCCGGCCGACCTGGCGGTACAACTGCTGGCCGATGAGATTATTGCCGGACGATTGCCGTTGCCGAACTGGGATCACAGTGTCGAGCAATGGCTGTTGCGGCTGCGCCTGCTTTGCCAGCATTGCCCCGAACTCCAGCTTCCGCCCATCACCGAGTATGACCGCAAGCACATCATCGGGCAGCTTTGCCACGGCGCGGTGAGTTACAAGGACATCAAGGAACGCGAAGTAAAACCGGTTGTGACGTCGTGGCTGTCCGAGGCGCAACGCGCTTTGCTGGACAAGCACGCGCCGGAGCGGTTGACGCTGGCGAACGGCCGCACGCCCAAGGTTGCTTACGAGGCGACCGGCGCGCCGTATATTTCATTGCGGATCCAGGAGCTTTACGACGTGACCCAGACACCGAAGATTGCAATGGGCCGAGTGCCGGTGCTGGTTCACATTTTGACTCCGGGCATGAAGCCAATCCAGATTACACAGGACCTGGCCAGTTTCTGGCGCGAGCATTATCCGCGCATCAAGTCCGAGTTGCAGCGGAAATATCCGAAACATTTGTGGCGATGAAATTATTCAACACCGGGTCGAGTCGTGCCTAAGCCCCGGCGCAGTTTGATGGTGTATCGATCTTGTAGCAGCGGACGTGAGTCCGCTCAAAATTCCGGCAGGAGAAGTTTGAGCCGGTTTACATCGGCTGCTACGATTCACGACATGAACGGCGTTGAACAACTGTGCACGAACTGCGGATTGTGCTGCAACGGCGTTTTGTTTGCCGACGTGGAATTGCGAAAGGGCGATGACGCGCAACGGTTGGCGGAGCTGGGTTTGTCTTTGGAGAAAAAAGGCCGACAACAGGCTTTCACGCAGCCATGCGCCTGTTTTGATGGCAAACTTTGCCGGATTTATGCCGGGCGTCCGAAACTTTGCCGGATGTTTGAGTGCGGTTTGTTGAAGCGCATTCAGACGGGTGAGCTTGACGCGGATTCGGCGTTAAAAATTATTGCTCATACCAAACGCCAGGTGAAAAAAGTTTGCAACCTTCTGCGCGGCATGGGTTCGGATGACGAACGGCTCGCGTTGAGTCAACGTTATGCGCAAGCCATGAGCGAGCCGGTGGATTTGTTGGGTGATAAAGCGGCAACCGGGCTGCCCGGAAAACTGATGGCAAACTATCGTGATTTAATGCAGACGCTCCAGCAGGATTTTTTAGCGTGAGTTTGGCCTATGCCGATATCCGGCGGGACATTTTCTTTGTAAGGGTCAACCTCCAGGGATGCTCCTCGCCCTGACTCATCAGGGCAAACCAGAGGTAATAAAACTCCCCTTTGTCCTCAAACATCCACTGCTGCACCGGGTCCCCGGCTTTCATTCGGAACGTCATGCCGGGCTGGCTTCCCCAATCCGAACCCAAGGGTAATTCCGAATCCTCGACTTCCAACGGGCTGCCCAACAGTTCCAGCACCTGGGATGTAGTCCACCCTCCCTTGATCTGGCCAAACTTCTTCTTAAATGACGGTTTGAACCACAACATACACCGAATGGTCTGATTGACCAAAATTGAACCCCAACGAGCCGGCGGTGCAAGGGAAAAATGGCAGGAGCAAATGGTTCGGGCACAGCCAGTCACCGCCGCTTTTTATCGCGCGGCATAGTGAATCAAACCTTTCTGCGCCAGCGATCCGCTGACGAGTCACAGCAAAGCCTTTTTAAGGACAGGCTGGAAGCTCTGTCCTACTTCACCAGCGTCTTGCAAAATCGCTCAATCCGTTCCAGTCCCTTCTCCAGGTTTGCCATGCTGGTGGCGTAGCTGAGGCGGAAGTAATCGTCCGCGCCAAACGCGATGCCGGGCACGGCGGCGACCTTCTCCGCCTCGAGCAGCTTCGCGCAGAATTCGGTGGACTTGAGGCCGGTCTTGGAAATGTTCGGGAATAGATAGAACGCGCCTTTGGCGTTAACGCACGAAATGCCGGGAATGGTGTTCAACTTCTGGTGCGCGAAACGACGGCGCTTGTCGAATTCCGACAGCCAGGCCTTCAAATGATCCTGCGGACCGGTGAGCGCGGCGACGCCGCCTTTTTGGGCGAACGACGTCGGGTTGCTGGTGCTGTGGCTTTGAATCGCGTCAATGGCCTTCGCAATCGGTTCCGGCGCGGCGAGAAAACCCAGCCGCCAGCCGGTCATGCTCCAGGCTTTGGCAAAACCGTGGACGATGATGGTGTGCTCCTGATGCGCGGGCGAGAAGCTGGCAACGCTTTTGACTTTCGCGCCGTCGTAAAGCAGGTGCTCGTAAATCTCGTCGCTCATGATGAGCACGCCCTTCTCGATGCAGACATCGCCGAGCGCCTTGGTTTCTTCAGGCGTATAAACGCTGCCGGTCGGATTGCTGGGCGAATTCAGGATGAATAGCCGGGTGTTTGGCGTGATGGCGGCGCGCAGTTGCGCGGGCGTGACCTTGAATTCGGTCTTGTCAGTGGTTTGCACAATCACCGGCTTCGCGCTCGCGAGCTTTACCATTTCCGGATAGCTCAACCAATACGGCGCGGGAATGATGACCTCGTCGCCTTCCTGGCACGTTGCCAGAATGACGTTGTAACAAGAATGCTTGCCGCCGCAGCTCACGATGATTTGCGACGGTTTGTAGGTAAGGCCGTTTTCGCGCTGGAACTTGTCGGCGATGGCCTGGCGCAATTCCGGGATGCCGCTGGACGGCGTGTATTTGGTGAACCCGGCGGCCAGCGCCTTGGCGGCGGCGTCCTTGATGTGTTGCGGCGTGTCGAAATCCGGTTCGCCCACGCCGAAGCCCACGACGTCCTCGCCCGCGGCTTTCATGGCCTTGGCTTTGGCGTCAATGGCAAGTGTGAGCGACGGTGACAGCGACGCGGCGCGTTGAGAAATTTTGTAGTTCATAATTTTAAACGCGGAAAGGTTACGAACGGGGCAGGGGAGCGCAAGAAAGGAATTTGTGCAATCTGTAGGAGACGAGGTAACGAGTCTCAATCTTTTCGGAAACGAACGATTTGCGGCGGAAACCAAGCCTCCTCACGTCGGCTCCTACATATCAAAAGTGGATAATTGACTCGACTGATAATCTCGGCAAAATACCACAACAATCCTTTATGAAGAACGGTCTTTTCCTGAATGTATTTGCGTTCCTGCTCTTGTTCACCCTGCAAGCACAAGGCCGAGTTTACATCGTCACCAACACAAACGATACGACCCGGATCACCAGCCTGCGCAGCGCCATCATGGACGCGAACCGTCATGGCGGAAACAACACCATCATTCTTGGCCAGCAATTCGGGCGGCGGAACCAGCAGCCGGTTTTTCATCTGTCTATTTCCGGCGCGGACGAGGATGCGGCACGCACCGGCGATTTGGACATCACCAATGGCAGCCTGACCATCATTGGCATGCTCAATGGCGCCGTCATTGATGCGACCGGCCTCGGTGACCGCGTTTTCCAGATTTCGCCGCGCGCCCGGCTGACGCTGGAAAATCTCACCATCACCGGCGGCCGGGCACCGGGAAACGATTATTTCCATCTCGGCGGGAAATCAGGAGGCGCGATTTACAACGCCGGGACTTTATCCTTGGAAAATTGCATCATCACCAACAATGTCGGCGGCGACGGGGATTCCCTTGAAGGCAATGGTTCCATTCCTTTTAGCGGCGCTGGCGGCGGCATTTTCAATTCCGGATTGTTGACGATTAATGACTGCATTATTGCCGGGAATTCAGCGGGCATGGGCGTGAATGGCGCTTCCGGAGGCTCTGGTGGCGGCATCGTAAATAGCGGTAGGTGTTTCGTGACGAATTCCATCATTAGCCGGAATCAAAGTGGTGCCGGTGATGGCCCTGATGGAAACCAAGGGGAGGTCGGTGGCAGTGGTGGAAATGGGGGCGGCATTTTCAATTCTGGAAATGGAACAATGATTTTGTGCGGGTGCGTTATCAGCGAAAATGTTGCCGGGTATGGAACCAGCGGCATTGGTTCGCTCGGAGGTCCGGGTGGCAATGGCGGCAGCGGCGCGGGCATCTATAACGACGGACAAATGCAGATCAATTTTTGCGCCATTTACGGCAATATCTGTGGCGATGGTGGCGGCGGCGGTGGCTCTGGTGGACCGGGTGTTTATGGCGTGGGCATGGGTGGCAACGGGGCGGGCATTTTTAATGGGGGGAAGTTAAGCATTAATACGTCCACCATCAGTGACAATTTATGCGGCAATGGCGGTGCGGGTGGCAACGGATTATTCGGTGGTGGTGATGGTGGCGCGGGCGGCAGCGGCGGCGGCATTTATAACGCTGGCTCGATATTCCCCGTCGTTCTTTCAGCGTCGTTGGAAGTGACCTCATGCACCATTGCATTAAATCAAACCGGGGCTGGCGGCAATGGCGGCAATGGCAGCAATGCTGGAAGATTAATTTCTCACATAGCTTCGGGCGGAGAAGGCGGCGATGGCGGCGGTATTGGCAATGTAGCAAGCAGCACAAATGTCACGGTGCGCAACACCTTGATTGCGCTGAATTTGATCAATGTTGGCGGAGCGGGCGGGACAAATACACCCGTCCAGATCGGCGGCGAACAGACCGTCGGAGATGCTGGAGCTGATGGACTTGGTTTCGATGTCGCCGGCGATTTCACCTCGCAAGGATACAATCTGATTAGCGCGGCCGATGGCAGCACCGGTTTTATAAACGGCCTCAATGCTGACCAGGCGGGTAGCATCGGTTCACCGATTGACCCGCTTATCGGTCCGCTACAAATAAATGGCGGACCCACACCCACCCATGCGTTGTTGCCCGGCAGTCCGGCGATTGATCAGGGGAACAGCTTTGGGGTTCACACCGACCAGCGCGGTTATCACCGGCCTTACAATTATACCGCCATCGCCAATGCGCCGGGCGGCGATGGCAGTGACATTGGAGCGTTTGAGATGGGCGCACACTGAGCGGTGTTGGTTTATTGCTTTAGGTAGGGCGGGCGCTGCCGCGCCGCCCCGATATTTGGGCTGCGCGGCAACGCAGCCCTACCACAAATCCTACTTCGTCAGATAATATTTCCGGGTGTATTCCTTGACCATGCGATCGGTGGTGAATTGCGGCACGAGCGTGACCATCGCACGGCGGATGCGCTGAATCCACTGGCGCGGAATGCCCTGTTCGTCGCGGTCGAAAAACATCGGAATGACCTGTTCGGTGAGTGTTTGGTAAAGATTGGCGCTGTCCATGCGATCCTGCTCCTCGACATTATTCGGGTTGGAATCGCCACTGATGGCAAAACCGTTGGTGCCGTCGTAACCCTCGCGCCACCAGCCGTCGAGGATGCTGAAATTCAGGCAGCCATTACAGCCGGCCTTCATGCCGCTGGTGCCGGAGGCCTCCAGCGGGCGGCGCGGATTGTTCAGCCATGCGTCGCAGCCGGAAACCATCTGACGCGCGATGTGAACATCGTAGTTTTCGACAAACACCAGGCTGCCCACCAGTTCGCCCTGTTTGCTCAGGTGAATGATTTGCTGGATGAAGCGTTTGCCCTCGTCGTCGCGCGGATGCGCCTTGCCGGCAAAAATAAACTGTACCGGACGCTGTTTGTCCTTTACGAGCTTCACGATGTTGTCGAACTGCTGGAAAATCAGCGGCGCGCGTTTGTAGGTGGCAAAACGGCGCGCGAAGCCGATGGTCAGCGCGTCGGGGTTTAACAGGCGCTCGAAGCGGATGTAATCGCCGGGCGTAATACGCTGGTTCTGATGCAGCAGGCGGCGGCGGACGAATTCAATCATCTCGCGCCGCAGTTTATAGCGCAGCGCCCAGAGCTCCTCGTCCGAAACAAACGACGCGTCGGCCATTCTCTCCCAGAATTCAGGGTGGTGAATCGCCGCCGCCCAATCGTGTCCATATTTTTCGTTCCACATCTTGACCACGCCGTCTTTCTTGTCCTTCATTTTTTCCCGCCAGAACTGGCGCACGGAACCTTTCATCCAGCCGAGCAGGTGAATGCCGTTGGTAATGTGGCCGATGGGAACTTTTTCGACGGGTGTGCCGGGATAAAGGGATTGCCACATGTGGCGGCTGACGTCGCCGTGCAGTTCGCTCACGCCGTTGGCGGCGCGGGACGCCTTGAGCGCAAGCACGGTCATGCAGAACGGCTCCTGCGGGTTTTCCGGATGAACGCGGCCCAGCGACAGGATGTCCTGAAACGGCACGGGTAGCTGGTGCTGGTACAGCATGAAGGCAAAATCCATCAATTCCGTAGCGAAGCGGTCATGTCCGGCTTCCACCGGCGTGTGGGTGGTGAAAATACATTGCGCCTTGGTTTCGGCGAGCGCGTCGGAAAACTTTTGTCCAGCCACCAGTTTTTCGCGGATCAATTCCACCGTCAGGAAGGCTGCGTGGCCCTCGTTCATGTGAAAGACCGACGGTTGCACGCCGAGCTTGCGCAGCAGGCGCACGCCGCCGATGCCCAGCAACATTTCCTGCATGACGCGCATGGTATTGTCGCCGCCATAAACGCGCGCGGTCAAATCGCGGAAATGCTGGGCGTTTTCCGGCCGGTTGGCGTCGAGCAAATATACCGGCACGCGCCCGACATTCACCCGCCAGACCTGAAAGAAGACGCGGTTCATGTCAATTTCCACGTCGCATACGATGGGCTGGCCGTTGGCATCCAGCACCGGTTCGAGCGGCACGTTTTCCGGATGAATCAGATTGTAAAATTCGGTCTGCCAGTTGTTCGAGTCAATGGCCTGCTGGAAATATCCTTCGCGGTAAAACAAACCGACGCCGACGAAGCCGAGACCGAGATCGCTGGCGGATTTCGCGTGATCGCCGGCCAGGATGCCGAGTCCGCCTGCCGAAATCGGCAGCGACTCATGAAAGCCGAATTCGGCGGAAAAATAGGCGACGGGATTTTGGAGCAATTGCGGCGCGTTTACCTGTCCCCAAGTGTTTTTACAGGCGAGATAAGCTTCGAAGGCATCCAACACCGTGCGTGCGCGCTGTTCAAAGTTGGCGTCCTGCAGGCGCACGCGCAGTTCGTATTCCGAGACTTCGCGCAAAATGGCGGCGGCGTTGTGATAAAGATTTTGCCAGGCGCGCGGCGAGAGTTCCTGAAACAAATCCTGTGCCTCCTGATCCCAGCTCCACCACAAATTGCGGGACAGCTTGTTCAAACCGGCCACCAGCCCGTTCAATTCTGTGCCTGCGAGAGGTTTCCTTGTCATACGTCTTTGGTCCTTAAGATTGCATTGGCCAATACAAATGGCCGATCAACGGCGCAGACATTAATTGCGGATGCTCCGTTCGGCAAATAAAAACCACAACCGTCCGCAGGTTTGAGCTTGGGACTCGCAGAACTCCGCCTTCCAAAATAAGCATTTAACGACCCAAGCTCAGGCACGCGGGGCTGATGACGTCCTCCGCGATAGCGGAACTTGACCGGCCATCCCGCGTTGCCTGCAGCGAGAGGCTGTGTGAAAACTCCCGGCGGGATGGACGGTTGAAAGTAGGGACGGGAAGTATTTTTTGCGGTTCGAGGGTATTCTTCCCCGATGGAAAGTTCCGGTCGGTCGGTGAGGGGAGTGTTTAC
>Ga0302320_10023857_pt1 | contig 11977 bp, 6 predicted proteins | sample Bog_T0_3_FD_202130 | JGI IMG/M metagenome (GOLD analysis project Ga0302320, IMG submission 202130) | Peat permafrost microbial communities from Stordalen Mire near Abisko, Sweden - Bog_T0_3 | ecosystem: Environmental > Terrestrial > Soil > Wetlands > Peat | place: Sweden: Abisko, Stordalen Mire...
TCTGGCGTAATAATAGGTGGGTTGATAGATGTCGTCCCAGCGTAATGCACCCTGTCCTAGATCAAGCTCATCTTGTGGGGTTGTCGTCCCGATTCCCACGTTACTGCTTAGAACTGAAATGGGGGAGTTGCCAACTGCCGATGTGCCCGTGAACACCGGCACGGTACCGGAGGATCCAGAACCCGTCACCGTCTGTGCCACTGCGCTCACGGCAAATGCTGCGATGCAGATTGCCAGTCCTCTGTTTTTCATGCTCATAACTCTTCTAGCCTTTCGTAACCATAACCCGCAACTACGGTTCACACGCACATTATTGAAGCGTAATCACCGCTTCGATGACACCCTTCCCGGAATCAAGATTGCCAAGCGCCTTGCCGATCACTGCTCCGGTCAACCGGCTGCGGTCCGTTCCTTTCATCGCATATCCAGGGATCGACGATGTGACCAGCAGATCGCCGCGCCTGATGGGTCCATTCTCTGCGCTCACCTTCGTCGGAACAATGCCGATCATGGCCATCGGCAGCTCCGTCTTGCTTATTTTGAGCTCTGTCGTTTGCCGTCTGCCCACTACGCCTGGCTTCGTCGAATAGACACCAGTGACAGCTGTGGAATATGGCTCGCTTGACTTGATCACATCCGATCCGCTGTCCGGCCCAATGACAAGCACATCGCCTGGCTCATAACTTGCCCGCAATCTACAGACTCTGCATAGTCCCCGCCGCAGGTAACGCCTGTGTACGCCGTGCTTTGGACGGTGCCGTCGGCAAATGTAATCGACGCTCCGCTGCCGGAAGTCAGCTTGACGCTTCCGTCGACTTCTAGCTTTGCACCGGGTGTCGTGGTGCCGATGCCGACGTCGCCGTTGGCGTGCAACCAGATACTTGCACCCGCCCGGGTCGTGTTATCGACATCCATGCCAAGTCCAATGGCTGTGGTTGTCCAACCTGAGCCATTGCTAGCCCTAAACCCGTGAATACCCAGAGCAACATTATTTGGATTCACCCCAAGCCCTATGCTCGCAAGTGATAGATCAGTGCCAGCCGTCGAATTTAAGACTGTTGGGCTAAAGGTCTGCAAGACAGGTGAAAAAGCACCGAACACTCCACCAGTCATAGGCGGACTGCCGATTTGAAGACTTGCTCCAGGTGCCATTGTTCCTATCCCAACATTCCCACTCGCCGCAAGGGTCATCAAACTGACTGCTCCAGATAGGGGGTAAGAGGTTCCCGACATTGAGTAGTTCCAAAATTGAAAGCCGCCTGCGCCATCCTGCCCGTAGTTGTAGAAATCTGTTTCTCCGACATCGGTATTGCGATTCCAGCCAACGCCAAACCCGGATCCTGCACCGCCGGGCGCGACGGTCAAAAGGAAAGGCGGCGCCGTCGTACCAATCCCAACATTACCGCCTGAAACTGAAATGGCGGAGTTGCCAACGGTCGATGTACCCGTGAACACTGGTACGGTACCCGAGGATCCAGAACCTGTCACCGTCTGCGCTGAAGCGCTCACGGCAAACGCTGCGATGCAAATTGCCAGTCTTTTGATTTTCATACTCATAACTCTTGTAGCCTTTCACAATCCCATGTTTCATTCGCACGTCATTGAAGCGTAATTAGAGCTTCTACAATGCCGATTCCAGCATCGAGATTGCCAAGCGCCTTACCGATCACAGCTCCGATCAACCGGCTACGGTCCGTTCCTTTCATCGCATATCCAGGGATCGACGATGTGACCAGCAAATCACCCCGCTTGATGGTCCATTCTCAGCGCTCACCTTGGTGGGGCAATGCCAATCATGGCCATTGGCACTTCCGTCTTACTCGCCTTGGAGTCTGTCGTTTGCCTTCTACCAACGACACCGGGTTTCGTGGAATAGACTCCGGCAACTACAGTGGAATATGGCTCGCTAGACTTCACGACATCCGATCCGCTGTCTGGCCCAATGACAAGCACATCGCCTGGCTCATAGCTTGTTCGCAAACCCGCAACATCTACAGACTCTGCATAGTCGCCACCGCAGGTAACACCCGTGTACGCCGTGCTCTGGACCGTTCCATCAGCAAACGTAATCGATGCGCCGCTGCCAGAGGTCAGCTTAACGCTTCCGTCGACTTCTAGCTTTGCTCCTGGAGCTGTCGTCCCGATGCCAACGTTGCCGCCATTCAATGTCAGCTCATCGTTATAGCTTGCACCAGTATGACTACCGAAAATCAACTTGCCGGATGTATTAGTGGCTGACCCGATGAAAGTTAAGTACGTATAAATGTGCCCCATTGGTATGTTATCCGCCCAGTCGTCGAACTCTAGGGCCGGTCCTTCACCTGGAGCGTTTCCCCCCGTTCGTACGATCTTCAGAACAGATGGATTGCCTGCGATAGGAGTCGCGACTTCTAGGGGAACCGTGGGGCTCGTGGTTCCGATGCCAACGTTGCCAGCAGCACTAAGAGTCACAGGATTGAGAAGGTTGGTACCATTCCAGTATTCGAAATCCAACGAATCAGGAATATCTTGAAACGGGCTTTCATCTGCTTCAGCACGTATGAGCCATCCGTTATTTCCCGGATATGCCAGTGTCGCCTAGAGTCATTGCGGCAAATCCTTGATTCGCCATTGAAGTTTGAATGGCGCCGTTTACATCCAGGGTGTTGCCTGGGTTCGTCGTCCCAAGCCCGACATTGCCGCCTGACACTGAAATGGGAGAGTTGCCAACTGTCGATGTACCCGTGAAGACTGGCACGGTACCGGAGGATCCAGAACCCGTCACCGTCTGCGCTGCTGCACCGACCGCGAATGCCGCGATGCAAAGGGTCACTTCGATCATCCTAATGCGCATAAATTCCAGCCTCTTCTCGTTGATTGTGGTTCTCTTCATCATTTTCAGCTGGATATTGCGCTGTATCGGCGTGGCCCATCGCCAGCCGAATGCTGCGCATATCATTCGCTACATCCGTTACGTCGAATGCTTTGGACGATAGAATCGCATCAATTATGAGATCCCCGGTGGGCCTGTCTGAGGATTTCCAGGATCATCATTTCCGTCATGGCTCCCCTGAGTGACCGTGCCAAGCGATTAGAACTAGCCGCTTGGTCTCATTGCTTGGAAGAGATAGGGTCCGCTGGTCAGTAGGTGACTGTCGCAGTGGTAAGTTCCGAAAAGGCGCACTGATCTGGCGACGTTAAGCATACCTCGCGTATGTATCCTTTCCTTGCAAGGATGCCGGGGAGAGAAATGCAGCATCGTTTGGTACTTAGTTGTTCCGGCTAATTTATCGGGGACAGCGAACGGTGTCAACCACGATCTTGGTAGAAGAAGATTTGAATCCCGATGATCGCCCACAGGTTAAAGCTTTCGAATAAATGTGCGATCTCTAATTTTTCCTGCTTCACAACTAGCGTCCCCAAGCAGTTCGGGATCTTGCAATATCTCGATATTCGGTCGAACGAGGAAGACCGCACTTGACGTGGCACTCGTTACAAATTACGGTCGCGCGTAGCCATCCTGAGATTTATTAATACAGTCATGTACTTCTTGGGTAAAAAGCCAAGAGTAACTCAATTACTCATGGGATGTGGATCTGCCAAGGGCGTCTACATTTCCCTGGGTCTGGCAGTCTGCTCACTGATAGAGGAAAATTGTTTGCCTATTAATCGAGTTATCCGAGGAATGTACATCGTTGCGGTCATTGTTCTTACGACTAGGGCAGCAGACGCGTGGCCACACAAGAACAGACAAAAGGCCCGGATTCATTTTCTGGCGACGAGCACCCTCGTCCGAGGCGTGTGGGGCGGGACGAACGAGGATACCTACCTCGCGCAATTGACATTTACACCAACAGACAGCCCCCTCGTGGTGTGCCTCGTTGATTCCTACCCGGGCCCCGGGTCGCCGCTACCGGATGGACTATTACTCTCGACCGAAGGGTCCATCATCAAAGTCCGTCGCGACAGGAATTGCGATCACCCCTACAGCAAGATGATCCTGCGCACTGCGCCTGGCGATCCAATGGCGATCTTGCCGGAACGTCTTGGCTATCAACCACCCCTGGACATACCACCGGCGCCGGAAGCGATCCTGCCGTGCTACCGGGTGATACGTCGATGAAGACAGCAGCAACGAGCAACTCGAACGAGCAATAGTCATGGAGGCAGATCGTTTAGCATCCTAATGCGCTGGAGCGCATAGCCCGCGCGAGATGCACGGCTAACGGAAGGCAGCCTAAAATCCCAAGTTATCATTCATAGCGACGACGATCTCCTGCTCGGACCCGAGATAGCGCTCGGTCGTCTGAATGGAAGAGCGCCCAGCAGGAACTTGATCTGTTCGAGGTCGACGCCATTCCTTCGACAGAGCTTCACGCAGGTGTGGCGCAGGTCGTGGGCACCGAAGTGCTCGATGCCAATCTCCTTCGCTGAACGCTTAACGGCATGCCACACCGCCCAGGCTTTCTGCGAATTTACTTACCTTCGCGATTGTGCTCGACAGTTCGAGGGTTAGGCTGAGTTCTCAGGAGGGCCCGGCGCCCATGTGGAACACTGCCGGTACCACTCGATTCATGGTGCGCAGCGGCTGCGAAAGTGTCACCAAAGTGCCACCAAACCAAAGAAGGCGAAAGCGCGGCATCCCTCATTTCTCTTCAAACTATTGATTTTATTTTGGTTTTTGGTAGCGTTACCGGGGCTCGAACCCGGACTCTTCGCCTTGAGAGGGAGCCGACGATGTGTACTAAATTCCGACGGAAATGCTGAGCCAGCGACAATAGCGGGTAATGCGGCGCGGCAATGGTGGTAAATTTGGCAACAGTGTCATATTGCTTTCTGCAACTTGCAGAGCCGAGAGGGCCGCTTCGAGAACGAATCCGACCCTCTCCACAGTTGATCTTCGCAAGTAGTCACCTCGGCCCTGGCCACCGCTCTTCCATGGGTCATCGGACGCACGAGAAGAAGACATTCTTCTCATAAGAGCGCCTCATCCGAATTGAGGCGTCGGTCAAGGCCGCGCGATTTTGCGCGCCGCGAACAGCGGGCGGAGTGCCTTGACGGACGGTGGAGCGGAGGGTACTTCGCCACGGGTGCTAAGGTCGTCAGCCCCCTTCTGACGTTCCTACGAAATCATTGGTCGTCGCTGCCGTTCGTTAATCCTCGGTAAGCTGGAGGCGGCGGGGTTTCCGCCCGCCGAGGTCCATGCGAAAACCCGCGCGTGGACAAGAGATTCGCGTATCAATGCTGGAGGTACTTTGACTCAGCGTCGGGTCTGTACCAAAAAGTTCCGAAAAGGGCTTTTTGTACCAAAAATGTACCAAATGTCCGGCGTTCTGGGCTTTTTGGCATTTTGCAACCTATTCATTTGCTGCAAGTTACACATTTAAGGCTGTAGAAGACCTGTTCGACTCCCGCCGCCTCCACCGTTTATTTCAATTGCAGACCAAGCATGGAATCGCAACATGCCGGCTAGGGCTGGTCTGAACTCTAACGCGAGATCGGCAATACCCCAGAGCCCCTGCACTCACCTCACTAGAAGATTTGCGGGTTATCTAAGCCCTTCTATCAGACTCCTTCTCCTAGAGAATGGTTAATCGATAGGTCGTACGTTCGGCAGGTAGAGAATCGCCCCGTTATGGCTCCCGGGCTGGATCGATCTGGCCGTCAGTTCCCTTCCTTCGGTGGCGAAGGAAGAAGCTTGGTCGCCCTCTCCAGGAGTTCGGCTTCACGTTCAAGAGCTTCCGAAACTCGGACAATCTGAATATCTGCTTGCTTCCACTGCTTTTGCTCGATCGCTTCTCTGACGCCAGGAATGGTCTTTACACCATATCCGGTGTAATAACCGGGAGCATCAATGAGGTGGCGAAACCAGGGCCGGTCCGGAAGGCCACGATCATCGAGGAGCATTCGCTCGGTGCGGATAATGTCGGGGTTGAGGCCGGCCGGAGCCTTGCCTCCCGCAGTTGCAAATGCTTTATCAAAGTCGTGCGCAGCTGCGGTCAGATCGTCAGACGCCTGATCGAGTGGCGCGAAGTCGAGGTAAGGGGGAATCTTTTCGGCCGGTGGAGGGACGCGGTGTTTCTTGGGGTCATACAGCGCCGTGTAAACGCCTTCACCAATTTCCTCGTCGCGCTCTTTGGCATCAGCGCGCATCTTGTTGTCGAGGTCCTTGAGTTCGGTGACGTACAGATGAATCGTGTCCGCGAAGTCAGAGAATTGAAACGGTAGTACATCAGCGTCGGCCATGCGGAGGACCATTGTTCCGGTCGTTTGTGCGAGGGCGCGACCATAGGTGAAGTCCGTATCGGAGAAGTGGGTGTACCAGTAGAAGTCATCATAGATGGAGTGGTATTGTCCGCCAACATCTTCACCACCGTATCCAAGGTTGACGCTTGATATGCCGAGGTGGTCGATGAACACAGAGAAATCAGAGCCCGAACCAAGAGCGGGAATCCGACTATCTTCGCGCGATCGAATCTCCTTGCGAATTTCCGGCGAGGCGTCTGCGATGTCTCTGAGACGGGCGCGTTTCCATACCGATATGCCGGTTTCGGGATCGCGGATGTCCTTCGCGACGTCATTGACGAAGTGTTCGAGCGATTGGGATCCTTCCGCGCCAAAGTAGCCTCGGCCATTGCCGTCGGTATTGAAGTAGGCGACGGCGTGTTCGCTCAACTCCGCTGCATGGGTTTCTGCCCACTCCGTGGAACCGAGAAGCGCAGGTTCCTCTCCGTCCCAGAAGCAGTAAATAATTGTGCGCTGAGGCTTCCATCCCTGCTTGAGTAGAGTGCCAAGAGAGCGCGCCTCCTCGAGCTCAGGGCTCGTGCCGGATAGCGGATCCTCAGCTCCGTTCACCCACGCGTCGTGATGGTTACCGCGAATCACCCACTCGTCAGGATGAACAGAGCCGGGAATGCGTGCGACGACATCGTACAGTGGCTTGCGATCCCAGTTGAACGCGACGGCCAAATGGGCCTTCGCCACACTGGGGCCAACGTGGTAGGTGAAGGGTAAGCCGCCGCGCCAATCCTCGGGAACAGTCTCGCCGCCGAGCGACTTCAGGAAGGGTGTTGCATCCGCATAGGAGATCGGCAGCACCGGAATCTTCGTAATGGTTTTCACTTGGTCGAGCGGTATCAACTTGACGCCGGGCACGGCTCCGATTCCGGGGGTTTGCGGATCTCCCGGATAAACGGGCATATCCATCACGCTCCCTCGCTGCACTCCTTCGGCAGGACGGGTCGGACCCTCTGGATAGCTGTCGCCGTTGAAGAAGCCATCATCGCGCGGATCGGAGTAAAGGATGCAGCCAACAGCACCGTGTTCTGCTGCGACCTTCGGCTTGATGCCGCGCCAGCTCATGCCGTAGCGCGCGATCACGATCGCTCCCTTGACCGAGATGCCCATGCGATCCAGAACATCATAATCAGCGGGGCGGCCGTAGTTGACATAGATCAGCGGAGCGGTGACGTCACCATCGCGCGAATAGGCATTATAGGTAGGAAGTTGCTGGCTAGTCTGGTTGGAAGTTGGATCGGCACTGAGCGCGGGCTCTTGGAGCGAGGCTTTGAAGGGAGTGGGACCGATCAACTCCAGGAGACGAGATTTGGGAGTAGGAAAGAGAGCTGTAAAGGTTTCGATCTGCGCGTCGAGGCCGTAGGATTTTAATTGTGCCAGGAGCCACTCGGCGTTGTTCTTGTCGTAGGGGGAACCGACGTGGTGAGGATAAGCCGAGAGGCGTCGAAGGTTTTCACGAATGTGATCTTGATCGGGCAGGCTGCGGAATGTCTGCTCCCATTTCACCTCGGTGGCGGAATCGGCCGGTGTGTAGCCGCGGAGGTCGGACGCTGTGTCAGCGGCATTCGCGGTTAGGGCAACGAGGCAGAGAGCGGTAATCGAAAAACGCATAAGAGGGATCCTTGGAAAGGGTGAGATGACGGAATCGCAGAGCGCCGAGGCAGCTCTGATGACGGAAGAGAGTAAGCCTGACGAAAAGAAGATCCGGAGGCTTGCGCCTCCGGACTGTGGAGTTATGGTTTCGGTTAGAATCGGATGCGTCCGCCGAACTGCATCTGTCGTGGGGTGTTGCCTTGGCTGTTGATCACGCCCCAGGTCGAGTATGAGGATGAGTTGATCCCCAGGGACGGATTGGCGAAGTCCAGGTGGTTGAAGACGTTCGTGCTGACGAAGGTTAGCTGAATCATGAGGCGCTCGGCCAGGCGTACGTCTTTCGAGAGGCTGACATCCATGTTCCAGTAGGGCAGACCAGAGATAGGGCCTTCTCCTGGGTTCTTGGTATCAATGCCAAGGATCGGTGCACGAACCTGATCGAAGACGGCAGCCGGGTTGGCGAACATATTAATCGCCGCTGCTCCGGTTCCAGCGGTTTGTGTACCGATTGCGTTCCCAAAGGCATCTGCGCCGCCGCTAACATTGCGATGGGTAGAGACGCCTCCCTTGTACTTGCTGGTGAAGACGCACTGTTCATTGGAGAAGTAGGCATTACCATCGCCTTCTCCGAAGGAGCTGGAGTTCGTGTTGGTACTGCAGTAAACCGGAGCACCGCTGCCCGTGACGAAGACTGGACTGAGGGTGTAGCCGCCAAGGAGACGGCCCATGAGGCCAATCTGATTCTTATACCAGGGCGTCTGATACAACACGAAAGTATTGAAGATGAACTTATGGTTGTAGTACTGGACGCCATACATGGCGTTCAGGTTGAACGGATCATTCGGCGTATATTCGCTGCTGGCCTGGACGACAGCACCGGTTCCAAGTGCCTTACTATACGTGAAGTTCGCCTGAGCAGTGAGGCCATGGAAGTTGCTGGTCTTGAAGGTGACAAAACCACCGTGATAGTTGCCGTAACCGGTGCTGGCATTGAGAGCAATCCCGGAGCTCGCCTGTCCGTTAGCGCCGTTAGCCTCACCCGGAATGGGTGTGTTCATCATGCTGCGCGCGAAGGTGAAGGGGCCGTTGTCAAGATCCGACCACAGGTGCCATACGTCCTGGTTGAGGAGATTGCCTGTAGCATTGGATCCCGCTCCTTCATTCGCCATGACCGCAGCAGTGCAGTTCGCGTAGTGGACGCAGTAGGCAGAGTTAGGTCCTCCGAGCGCTGCCTCAAAGAAGGGTTGCGCACCGACTGTGGGGTTGCCGTTGATGCCGCATTGCGCCGCGGAAGTTGCGCACCCGAGAGCGGTCTCGAGCGCAGCGTACGCCTGGGCGAACGTCTGTCCACCCAGCGTCATCATGTATGGAACCGCGTTCATGTTGTAGGGCTGGTATTCGTGGTGGATGAGACGGCCGATGTAGCCGACTTCGAGGATGTTTTTGCCTTTGAGCTGGCGCTGGATGGTGAGATCGAAAGAGTCGACATCATTGGGCCGAAAGTGCGGGTCGAGACCCTCGGCAGCCGAGGTTGCGCCGCTATTGTAGCCCGGGTAAAGCGGCTGGGGAAGGGTCGTCTGTGCTGATTGTAAGGGAGCGCTGGATCCGTCGACGCCGATACGGAAGCCGGTGGTGTCGGTGCCGGAATTTGCAGCGCCGCAGGTGCCGTTGGCGAGGGGTGCATTGCACTGTACCGGCTGGATGAGACCCACACCGAGCAGTGGCACAAGGACGAGATCAACGCCGTTGAGGCGTCCGTAAATGCGGCCATAGCCTCCACGAATGACCGTCGCGTTACTACCAAAGAGTGTGCCCAACAAGCCGCCGGATTCAAAGTGCGGATTCCAAGCCACTGCGATGCGGGGGCTGAACGATCCGTAGAACGGATTGTAGGGATATTTGTAGCCATTGCCTACGTTGTGCACCAGGGAAAATCCGATTTCGGGATTGTAGACCTCGCCCTTAAGTGCCGCAGCCTTGCGCTGATTCAGGTAATCCTCAATTCCAACCGGTTCGTCCGCAGCATCGACGACGACCACCTGCTTGCCGGAAGCATCCGTGGGCGGCATCTCAAGCGTGTAACCAAGTCCGTAAGTGAGAGTCAGGCTGGGCTTTACCTTCCATGTATCGGAGACGTAGACGTTATAGAAGGGGATAGTGACCTTGTCTGATGCCGGAGTTAGTGGCGAGTTCAGGGTGAGGTCGGCGCCTGATCGCGTATACGCCACCTGGGAGGCAGTGACCATGCCGAGAACCTCGGCCGCAGAACGATTGGCATTGTTGGACGAAGGGTAGCCCTGTGCCTGGAGGCCGGCCATTGAGAAGCCGTTAGCACCATTGCCGCCAGAGCTACCAATCTGGTAGGTGGTGGTGTAGTTGATGCCGCCGCCGTTATCGGTGCGTTGATGGTAGTCGAAGTTGTGCTGGTACTGGCCGCCGAACTGGAAGAGATGATTGCCCTTGAGGTAGGTAAGGTTCTCGCTCAGGAAGTTGTCATGCCCATCCCAGATGCGCGTCCGGATGTCCTGGGTATCGACGTTGTAGGGAGCGAGAACGTCGTTCTTGGACTCGCCACCGGGCTCGAGCACGCCGCCAAGGCCTGCAATTTGGATCGGTCCTCCAGCATCGTTCCATGACCAGAGGTTGCGCAGATAGTTGTAGTGGAAGTCACTGGACAGACGGGATGTTATGGTGGTCGTCAACTCCCCGACAAGGAACCAAGGCTGCTGGGGACGGCTGGAAAGCGCGACGGGAACACCGAGCTTATCGCCAGTGATCCCACCGCCGATATCGACTTGGCTGTCCGTTGCTTTGGTCAGGCGGAAGTAGCGATAGCTGGCCATCAAGTGCCATTTGCTACCGAAATCGTGATCAAGGCGAGCGACTGCGAAGTCGCTTTTCTCAGGCAGTGAGAGGCTCCCTTTAAAGCCAACTTGGTTATAACCGTCGCAGGCGCTGCCGGCTATGGTACCGCAGCCGGTGGGATCGTTCCCTGCCGGCTCAAAGGTATTCCAGAGTTGAGCCATGATCGGGTTGAGGCCGATACCGCGCGGATCCATGGTGTTGAGATTGTAGGCGATTAGATTTTTATTCGCGTCGGTAAACTGAAGGATGCCTTGGCGCATCTTGGCCGAGGGTACGGTGCGCTCGTAGATCTCGGAGTTGGGATAGCGAAAGGCCTCGTAGTTGGCGAAGAAATAGGTCTTACCGCCAAGGACCGGCTTGGGAAGTATCGGACCGCCGCCAGCGAAGCCGTAACGACTGTAATGAAAGCTCGGATTGGGCGTAGCCGATAAGTTGTTCTCCCAGTTGTTCGCATTGAGGTTGTTGTCCAAGTAGAAGTAGTAGGCCGTCGCATGCCACTTGTCGGTTCCACGCTTGGTGACGATTTGAATCTGTGCTCCGGAAGAGTTATCGAAGTCAGCGGTCTGGTTGGCCGTGTTCGATTTGAACTCTTCCACGCTGTCGATGGGCGTCGGCATGACGCCGGACGCGCTGGAATTACCGGCATTAGAGGTGATACCTCCAGTAGGGTCACCGGCGAACGACCCGGTGTACACCGTCATGCTGCCGTCCATGTCGCTGGAGTTGTTGCCACCATCGAGTTGGAAGCTGGCCTGGTCAACAACGGTGCCTGCCACGCTTCCCTCCGGGCTGACACCAGGCTGCAGAGTCAAAAAGGTAGAGACGTCGCGTTGGAGCGAGGGCATGTTCTCGATCTGTTCGGAGCTGACCGTGGTACCGACGGTGGCGTTGAGGGTCTGAAGATCGGCATTAGACTCGGTGACCTCGACGGTCTCGTTCACGGCTCCGATCGCGAGCCTGAAGTTGGCATTGGACTGAGAGCCCACCGAGACGGCCTCGCTGGCCACTTCAGCTACGGAGAAACCCTCCTTGGTGGCCGATATCTTGTATTGGCCGGGCGGCAGGTTGACTACGATGTACTGACCAGTCTTGGTCGTCTTTTCGATGTGCACCTGGTTGGTCGCAAGGTCGGTTAGAGTGATGATGGCTCCGGAGATGGCGGCACCACTCTGATCGGTGATAACTCCTACGACTGTTCCAGTGTTTGTGGCTTGACCAAAGGAAAATGTTGCGCCAACGACGA
>Ga0302320_10023858_pt1 | contig 11977 bp, 10 predicted proteins | sample Bog_T0_3_FD_202130 | JGI IMG/M metagenome (GOLD analysis project Ga0302320, IMG submission 202130) | Peat permafrost microbial communities from Stordalen Mire near Abisko, Sweden - Bog_T0_3 | ecosystem: Environmental > Terrestrial > Soil > Wetlands > Peat | place: Sweden: Abisko, Stordalen Mire...
CCAGATGTCCGGGTGGACCATCATGCCCCGCTGGGTGCCGATGTCGCCGCCGGTTCCGATCACTGTGATCCGGTCCCCCACCGTGTCGATGACCCGCAGCGCCCGCTGCCGGAAATACTCCTCCACGTGCGAGCAAATGGCATGGGCAATTTCCGGGTTCTCGCGAAGATCCACCAGGAATTGCTCCATCCCGCGGATATACCACGGCGTCTCGAATGCTCCGCCCGCGAAGAACAGGATGGCCCGCGGCTCCTTCCGGTTGATCTCGTCGATCATCGCCGGCAGCGACGCATAGTCCCACCAGTCCAGGCTCGGCCAGTCGTGATTGTCGACGTCGGCCACCGTCTTAGCGTGGGCAAGCGGATGGTGGTCGAATTCAAAGTAAGTGTTATACCCGTTCGACACCTTGCAGAAATGGCACCCCCAATAATCGGTGCCTTCGCTGCCGAGCGGCACGGCCGAGCGCCCCTTCGGGCCGACGAAGGGCAGCGGGAGCCACCGCAGATCGATCTCCAGCGCGTCCATCACCGCGTTGAGCGATTTCACGCCGAGATATTTTCCCAACAATACCAGCGCCTCCGGAGTGAGGCGCAGGCTGGTCGGCGGGCGATCGGTGGGCTGTCGCCGCGACGCCGCGATCACTCTTTCCCGGCTGTTCATGGTGGTCTGCTCCTAACGTTCGCCCAGCAGAAAATGGTTGCAAGATTTGTTCACGATTCCCCGTCGTTTCCAAGCGAGAGAGGCTGCAAAGGAGCGCGGAGTCAGAGCGCAAAGGAGTGTTGATTATCCTCAAACAGGCGGTCCTTCCTTGGAGGCCACGAGCAGTGGGTTTCTAATATTCCCCCTTGCCGAGCCTCTTTGCGGTCCCTACGCGCAGGACCGCACAGCAAGCGGACGGGTGGTGGCCGGAAAATAGCAGGCCATGAACAGGGCCGTGAACCCGACATCGCTCAGCAGAGCGTTGCGCAGGAAAAGCCAGGAGGGCGGATAGCCAGGCTGGCCGAGGGTCTGCGCCTGCATCCAGCCGGCGAGGTTGTGCGCGTACTCCGGCGCGGCGATCCACGCGCCCGTGTTGGCAATCACATAAAACACAAGGGAAGCCGCCGCGCCGGCCGCCACCACCGTAAGAAACCGCGGGCTGGCCCTGAGCGCGAGGCCCATCCGGCCGATCAAGGCAAGAGCGCCGTAACGTAGCAGAAGTTCGCCGCTGAGGATCGGCGCCCTGTAATGGGCGTTGAGCACCAGGTCCGAAGCCAGGAGCACCGCCAGCGGCAGCCAGAGGGCCATCCGCCGGGGGAGCAGGAGCGCCCCGCACAGGGCGACCGAGGTCAGGGGGAGAAGTTGTGCAGCCACCCGGGGTGGCCGTCCGCCAGCCAGGCCGCGCCCAAACGATAAATGACGGCGCCGGCGAATACGACAAACGCGGCAAGCGGGCTCTTGAACGGGGTCGTTTTCATGGAAAAGAAGGTAAAGCCCACCGGCTGTACTCGGCCGGAAGATATTTAGCGGCGGTGACCCCGGATTCCTCTTTGGCGATGAACGCGCCCTCGGCGCCCGGTCGCTCATCGAGCCGCGCGGCGCCGAAAAGAAGGTTCTCGGGCTTCAGAATCGCGCGTTGGCGGAATTTCATTTCAGGCGGCGCCGACCAGAGCTAAGGCGCGGTCCACGGCCGTACCCGCGTCGGGTGCGTATCCGTCGGCTCCGATTTCGTCGGCGAACTGCTGGCTCAGCGGTGCCCCGCCCACCATGATCTTCACCGGCGAGCAGTCGCGGCCGCGGATCGCCCGGATGGTCTCCACCATAGCCGGCATCGTCGTCGTCAGAAGAGCCGACAGGCCCACCAGGTTCGGCCGGTGCTCCTTGATCGCCGCGACGAACTTGCCGGGGGCCACGTTGGTCCCGAGGTCGATAACCTTGAAATTCGCGCCCTTCCACATGATCGCCACCAGGTTCTTCCCGATGTCGTGCAGATCCCCCTGGACCGTCCCGATAATGGCCGTGTACTTCGGCTGGATGCCCGCCGCCATGAGGCGGGGCTCGAGCAGCGCCATGGCCTCTTTCATCGCGCGGGCCGCCACCAGCATCTCCGGCACAAAGATCAGGTTGTTCTTGAATTTTTCACCCACGGTAGCCATCGCAGGCACCAAAGCCTGCTCGACGATGTCGCCGGCGCCGACGCCTTCGTCTATGGCGCGTTGCGTCAATGCCTTGGCGTCCTTGCTTTTCCCGGCGCCAATGGCCTGGGAGAGTAGTTCGAGCGTGGTCATAAGGGGTTGGGAGGGGACGGCCGAAGCTTGGGACACCGGGCCCTCGGGGCTTGGATTCCGGTGCGAATGCGCAGGAGGATATACCAGTCCCAGCTTTTTCCTAGAAAATTCCTCAAGACCTCTCCTGGACTGCCGCGCCTGTAGGGGCAATAGGCTTGTATGACAGGATGTCTTCAGCGACACACTGACGTGAACAAAGCATTTCTGGAGTACACGGGAACGGCATCCTTAATAGACCGAGTTTCTGTTTTGGCGTGGCATATCTCTTCGAAAATCGATTTCTGAGAAAAAAAAGGACGAAAGTTGACGTCTAAAGAAAGGGTCTTGAGCGCATTGGCCGGTTTGCAGCCCGATCGTGTGCCATTTGCCGAACACCACATTGATCCCTTCGTGCTGAGGGCGCTATTTGGCGAAGCCCGGGCCGAGGACCCTGTCTATGTCGCCGACCAATTGGGTCTGGATGTACTGACCTTCACGCTGCTTCCTCCTCTGTTTGTTGAGCGGGAAGTGCTCCCCGACGGGAGGGTGTATCAGACCGCTGGCAGGCTGCACTCGCGCTCGGATCTGGCGTTAATGGAAACGATGGAAAATCCGACCGATCCAAAACTGTACGAGGAGCTTGAGGCTTTGGTGGCGCGAGCCGGGGATCGTGCCGTGGTCGGAAGGTGTCGATTGGGACTTTCACCGACACTCATGAGCATGGACCTGACTGGATTTTCGTTTGCCCTAGCCGATGATCCAACGCTCATCGTGACGATTTTACGGCGCTTTTTGGAGTGGTCATCCATAGCCGCCATGGAAATGGCGAAGCGCGGCGCAGACATTTTGTGGTTTTTCGACGATATGGCTTTCAACAAGGGTCCGATGATGGCGCCAGAAGTATTTCGTGAATTGCTGCTGCCTTCCGTGCGCAAGGTGGCCTCGGAATTACCGCATCCCTGGATATTTCATAGCGACGGTGACCTGCGCCTGGTCCTTCATGATTTGCTGGGGCTCGGCATGGACGGGCTCCACCCGATTGAGCCGAAATGCATGTCGCTAAGAGAATTGAAGGAGCAAATCGGTGAACGAATCTGCTTGGTGGGAAACGTCGAAGTCGACGTTTTGGCCCGTGGCACGGTCGAGCAAACGCGGGAGGAAGTACACCGCTGTCTCAGCGAGGGAGCTCCCGGTGGCGGATACATGATCAGCAGTTCCAACAGCATACCGTCCTACGCGATTCCAGAGAATGTAGCCGCGATGGCCCGCGCGATTCGCGAGGACCCATCAGCCGTTTATGGCGTGCAAAAGATTTAAAGGCGCGAAGGCGCTTTGTTCAGCATCAATGTGCCAGATTCTCCGATTTCTGCACGGCAAGGGCTGTATAGGAAACATGCCGGACCATTCCCGGATACGGTGAGCGCAAATTGCGGGTTCATCTGCGACAAAGACTAGGGGCGTGATTTCCATGGCATCCATGGCATAAACTGCCACTTCAAGCGCCTTTGCGCACGCCCCCATGGCGAGCCTATGCACGACCTTCAGCAAGGGCTGCGCAGTCCGCCAGGGCGGATTCAGGTATTCTCCGGACCCATGCAACCTATCCGGCATGCCGGGGAGGGAATTCCATACCCATCTCCAGGCGGAGTTCCCATTTACGCACGGAGCGGGGAACGGTATTCTCAGGCCATATCTATGGAAGCCTCTTCGGTCGTTCCCTCACTGCGGAGGAAATTCGAGACGACAGCCGAGTTTCTGATCGGAGCGGAACTGGTTTCGACCCGCGGCACCACGACGGGGATGCGCGCGTCGGCAACCGTGGCGTATGGCCGCGACCTGGCTCGCTGCCGAAACGTGGATTGGGTATCCATTACCGACAACGCTGGCGGCAATCCGATGCTGTCGCCCACAGCGCTCGGGATGCCGATTCGCGATGCAGGCACCGAAGTCGTCATTCATCTTTCGTGCAAGGACTTCAACCGCAATGGGCTCGAATCCGAGGCATGGCGCCTGGCCAGCGACGGCTTCCACAACCTGCTGGTGCTGACTGGCGACTCCCCCGGGGCTGGGATCGCCGGCGGGGCCAAGCCGGTCTTCGACATCGATTCGGTGGGGCTCTTGTGGCTTTTGGGGCAAATGAATGCAGGCCTCGACGTGACCCGGCCAAACGCCTTGAAGCCGGTGCGTTTGCCCGCAACGCTTTTTTATTCGGGCTGTGTGGTGACGAATTTTAAACTCCACGAGAACGAAGTCGTCCCGCAGCTCCTGAAGCTGGAGAAAAAGCTGGCGGCAGGGGCCCGCTGGATCGTCAATCAAATCGGGTACGACGCGCGCAAGAGTTCCGAGCTGATCGCCTGGCTCCGCTGCCGCGGCTACGGCTCGGTGCCGCTGATTGGAAACGTTTATCTCCTTAATCCGGCCGTCGCCAAACTGTTCCACCGCCAAGGAATCCCGGGCGTCGTCGTATCCGACGCACTGGCCGCCTTGTGCGAGCGGCAAGCACGCAGCCCCGACAAGGGGAAAGCTTTCTTCCTAGAGTTTGCCGCCAAACAGCTCGCCGTGTACCGGGGCCTCGGCTATCGCGGCGCTTACCTGGGCGGCATGCGCTCGGCCGAGGAATTCACTGCAATTCTGGACATCGAACGCCGTTTTTCTCCGAACGATTGGCCTAGGTTCGCCCTCGAAATTCGCTATTCCCGGCCGGGAGAGTTTTTCATGTTTTCAGAGGACGAGGCCACAGGTCTGGCTGATCCGAGGAAGCCCGATCAAAACCCCGCAAGGCCGGCTCGAGTGAGAGGTGCCAGGCCATTTAATGTGCCATACCACCTTTCCCGGGCGGCGCACGCCGCGATGTTCACGCCCGGACGCGGTCTGTGGCATCTGGGCGTGCGTCTGTGTGCGCGGGCAAAAGATCCGATGCAGGGCCCCGCGCTGCTCCGGGCGATCGAACGCGCCAGCAAAACGGCGATGTTCGGCTGCAAAGACTGCGGAGACTGCTCGCTGCCGGATATCGCCTTCCTGTGTCCTGAATCGTCCTGCGCGAAGAACCAGCGCAACGGCCCATGCGGCGGAACACGGGACGGGTTGTGCGAGGTCGGCGACTTCGAGTGCATCTGGGCCCGCGCTTATGACCGCCTGAAACGCGAAGGACGCGAGTCCGACCTACTCGCCCATGCTCCCGTCCTGCAGGACCAAAGTCTTCGCGGGACCTCAAGCTGGGCCAACACCTGGCTCGACCGCGACCACTTGGGAAAAAAGAAGCTCCGCATGAACGGAGAGAGGGCTATCGCCGAATCGCACCATCCCTTATGACCGCCCCCCGGAAATTTCGCATCATCGGCGAACTGATCAACAATGCCTATGCTCGTGCCCGGCGCGCATGGGAAGCGCGCGACGTCGCTGGCTTTCAAGCCCTTGCACAGTTGCAGGACAACGGCGGCGCCGAGGCGATCAACCTCAATATCGACGGCACCCAGCGCCTCGTAGTGCGCAGTTCCCAGATGCTTGAGTTCCTGCCCACCCTTATTCCGGCGATCCAGGCCGTGAGCGACATTTCGCTGAGCTTCGATAACCCCAGCATCGACTATCATCGCGCCGCCCTGGCCGTCTTTGACCGCAGCAAGTCGCGCGGCAAACCGATCCTCAATTCCCTCGCCGCCTCACGCCAAAATCTGGACGGCATGATTGATCTCATCCGGATCCACGACATGCGCTGCATCGTCATGGCTTCGGAAAAATTCGCTTCGGGAGGAGGATATGAACAAAGCCTTAGCGCGGAAGACGCGCATGCAACCATCCGGCACTTTGTCGATCTGCTGGTCGACAAAGCCGCCCGGAGCCTGGACGACATCATTGTCGATCCGGGCCTAGCGCCCGTCGGCATGGATACTTACGGACTGGTCAACATCGGGCTGGACACGATGCGGCTTTGTTCGGCGGACCCGCATTTGCAGGGGCTCCATTTCTCCGTCGGCCTCTCCAATTTCGCATGGGGGATCCCGAAAACCGTCAAGGATCGCCTCGAACGGGCCTACTTGACGATCGCCGGGCGCGTTGGACTGGACATGGCGCTTGCGAACGTTGAACGCAATTCGGAGCCGTTGCCCGAGAACGATCCGCTCGTAGCCCAACTGGAAGAAGCCCTCGCTGCCGGCCGTCGGCTGGACGGTGAAACGGCGGAAGAAGCGGGTTACCGGCAAGCCGAAAAAATAATGGATCTTTGCAAACTCGATTCCGAGGCATGAAACCCGGCGTCCCGACCGACGGCATGATCGCAACTCTGTCGACCCGGCCGGGCAAGCCCGTCTGGATAGAGGTCGGCAAGCTCTTCGACGGCACCACCGTGTTTGGTCCCACGCAAATCGTCTATGACGGGCATCAGCTTCTGCATGTGGGACCCGATCTGCCGCCAGCTGGCATGGTGCGGGAGGATCAAGGAAGCCCGGATATCGTCTTGCCCCACCACACCGCACTCCCGGGCCTGATCGACGCGCATGCGCATTTGTTTCTTGAAGGCGGCGAAGAAAACCCCGGCAACCGGGCCGAATACCTGAAGCTTTCCAATGAAGCACTGCTCGAGCGGGCAGAAATGCGTCTCGACCGCCTGGTAAAGCTCGGCGTTGTTGCGGTACGGGATGCCGGCGACCGCAACGGCGTCGGTTTAGCCCTACAGCGCCGCTTCCGCTCGGCTGGTCGCGGAACAATGCCTTATGTCGACAGTCCGGGCCCGGCCCTCTATCACCAGGGCCGCTATGGCTCCTTCATGGGGGAGCCGATCGAAGTTCACGGCTCGATCGAAGCGGCGGTCGCGGCACGGGTCTCAGCAGGCGCGCACCGGATCAAGCTGATTGCGACCGGCATCATCAATTTTGAAAAGGGGACGGTGGTCGCAAAGCCCCAACTGCCCGCGGAGGAACTTCGCCAGGCTGTTGCCGCCGCCCGTCGGAACCGACGCCAGACTTTCGCTCATTGTTCAGGCCACGAAGGCGTTTCAAATTGTCTCGAGGCCGGAGTCGATTCGATCGAGCACGGATTTTTCGCGGACAGCGAACAGCTTGCCCGTATGCGGGACCTGGACATCGCTTGGGTGCCGACATTCGCTCCCGTGCAGTTTCAGCTCGACCGGGCTGCGGGCCTGGGCTGGAGCGACGCCGTTCGCACCAACCTGGAGCGCATCCTGACCGGCCACGCCGAAAATCTTCAAACCGCGGCGCGTTTGGGCGTAAGAATCGTTGCCGGCAGCGATGCAGGCTCGCATGGCGTGGCGCACGGCCACGGCTTCCTATGGGAACTCGAACTGATGGAGCGGGCCGGCCTGTCGGTCACCGAGGTGCTGCGCAGCGCCACAGCAGCCGGCGCGGAACGCCTCGATTACTCAGAGCCGTTCGGCCGCATCCGTGCTGGCGAAAAGGCGAGGTTCATTCTCACCGAGGCGCCGATTTTTGAGAGTGTGCGTCACCTCCAACGCGCCCGCATTGTGGTGTTCGACGGGATCGTCCACACGGGCGGCGACGATCGGCGGCGCTCAGGTATGTAGCGGGGCGATTCTGGCACGGGGCTAATTTGGAGGCACCCGACCTCCCCCAGCATCGTCGTGCTCTACGGCGGATCGAAGACTGGGCAAACGTCGACCTTCTCCCCTGTGGGAGACTTCTGCGGTTGGCAGCCAGCGGTGATCACCCAAGACAGCGATGTCGGCCAGCTCTTCCGCTGCAAAGAAGATCGGGGAAAATATCGAGGCGGTCGGGCGGTTTTCACTTCAGGGCAGCGAGAGGTGATCGATGAAAGCGTTCTCGAATCCCGGTTGCAGATTAAGCTCGATCACCTCCACCCTCTTGCTGGCTGACACCATTTCCCCCAGCAGGGCGCGATCCTGCATGGCCAAGAATGCGCCGCCCAGCGAAGTGTTGCCCACGACCTGAATCTGATCGATTGTGAAGCCAGGCAGCAGGCCGCACCCGATGGCATGTTCGGACGAGAGGTGCAGCCCGAATCCGCCCGCAAGATAGAGCGTCTTAACTTCGCGCGGCGTCACGCCCAACACATTGAGCAACGTGACAATCCCGGCCGCGATGGCACCCTTCGCTTGCAGGAGCTGGGAGACATCCCGTTCGGATATCCAGATCGGGCCGGAAACTCCCCGCGGATGCAGGCGCAGTTTTCGGCCCTCGGCGTCCACGTGAACGTGGTCACCGGCGCGCCTGCCAAAGGCGTCGGTGAACCGTCCGTTAGTTTGCAAGATGCCAGCGCGACGCGCCTCACACAAAAAGTCGACATAGGCCGAGCCACAGATCCCGATCGGTTGGGTGGCGTCCCCGATGATCCCGACGGTCGCCATCAACGGATCGGATTGCAACCGCACCCGCTCAATCGCGCCGCGGACAGCGCGAGTGCCGCTCGTCAGTCCGGCGCCCTCGAATGCCGGCCCGGCGGCGGTGGCACAGCCGATCAGCCGGTCGCCCATTTTGGCGACGATCTCACCATTGGTTCCCGCGTCCACTAGCAATGAGGGGCCGACGTCGTAGATGAGCCCGGTGGCGACCATGCCCGCAGCGAGGTCGGCCCCAATATAGGCGGCCGGACCGGGCAACAGATGCACCTCCGCCGCTTCAGTCCCAAAAGACAGTCCAATCTCGGACGGCGCATATTTTCGGTGCTCGAGAAAAGCCGCCCGGAACGGATAGATGCCCATGGGCGTCGGGTCGACGCCGGCGAGCAGGTGCAGCATGGTCGTGTTACCCGCTATGGTCATCACACCGACATTTTCAGGGCTTACCCCGGCTTTCATACACGCCTCGGCGAGCAAAGGATTGATCGTCTCATGCACCACCGCATGCTGCAACTGCGCCACCGCCGTTGCCGCCGTTTCGCAATACTGAATACGGGTTAGCACATCCTCCCCAAACCGAATCTGCGCGTTGAAAGCGGAGGCCTCCGCCAACACCTCGCCATTCGCCAAACGACAGAGGATCAGCGCGACCGTCGTTGTGCCAATGTCCACCGCAGCGCCTAAGCGGACTGCTGGCACCAGCGGATCGCAGGCCCATGGGATATTGATGCGAAACTCCGAAACGACCACTGGCTTGTGGCGCAACAACGAGCGGGCTGGCACGAGAAGCTCGGTCCACGCTCCGTCTGCGCGCATTTGGCATGACTTGACGGTTGTGGCTGCGCCCGCGTGAATGGCGGCACCGTCGATTATTCGGCGAAGCTCTCCGGCGCGTAATTCAACCTCGCAGCCTCCGCATAGCCCGCGCCCGCCGCAGCGTGTATTCAGCGGGAAGCCACGGCCGCCAAGCAACTCTACGAGCGGCCGGATCGCCTCGGCACCCGTGGCGTAGATTTCATGGCGCCCGTCAGGTGTCTGCAGCAGGATGCGGCAGTCAGTCACGGCGGGGACGCGGGAGGGACTGCGCGGACAATGCTGCCGTCGGCGGTAAGGCGAATCGTGTGGAGGGGTGGCACGATCAAAAAACGGCGCTCGTCCCAGGGCCCGGCGAGGAGGTCCCGCAGCAGCGAAGGATCCCCGGCTACACGGTCGAAATCCCAGCCTAGGCAGGCGGCGCAGTGCCGGGTGTAATCCACGGCCCCGGCGGTTTCATCAATTCCTAGATCCACGAAAGTGGCGCGATTGTATTTAGCCATCGATTCGCGGTCGACGCCCATAAGATATTCAACGTCCTCCGCATCGAATTTCTTGGCGTATTCCCTGCGCAGGTGGGCCTCGCGCTCGGGACCAGGCGGAGCGCCAGATTTGATCCAGCCCGTCGTATACCAGTAGGTGCCCGGATGCCGGCGCAGGTATTCGGCATATCGGTCTTTGTCTCCGAGATAGAGCGTTAGGCAATCGTGCGCCCGAGCGATGACGATGGAGCAGCGCTCGTGGCGAAGGTTTTCCACGCCACGGCTGCACAGTCCAAACACCAATACAATGGACTGGATCTCCGGCCTGGATTCGGCCCGATCCACCGCTATCTGCAGTTCCTGCCGGAGGCGGGCGGGTTCGTTGTGCAACTCCTGCGGCAGAATGATCACTTCGTCAATGTGAGGCAGCCCGGCGGCAAAGTGGCGGACCTCATTTTCGAGCACACCGCAACAAATGACAGCCAGACGAGGCGCCGGGACATCGTTTCGTCGAGGAGTATCGTCGTTCATCGTCTTTGTGTATCCGGCGCCATGGACAGGTGGAGCCGAACCGTTGCCGAGCGAACGATTCGCCGGATGCTCCGATGTCCGTTTGCGCGCCTCGTTTCAGGATGGTTCACGATTGGGGCTATCTTCGCTTAGAGCCCGCGTAGTTCAATGCCGCATATTGTGCAACCGGGTGTGCCAGCCGAAGGCTTGGCTTGTCACCTGCGCGCCCGACCGCCTCTGAAAACAAAAGATCGGCGTTTGAACCTAGACGTAGCGTATCCCTCTAGGAACGGGCTAGCAGGCGTCACCTCGAGTCGTCACCCGCCATACCGGAACCACGCCGTGCCCAGGCCGGCGATGAAGCCAAACAGGTGGCCCTCCCATGAGGTCCCGTTACGCGCGGGGGCAACGCCCGCTATCGCGGCCCGCTCCGAAGCGAAGATCTCGTTACCCCGCGCGGTCCCTGCAATCTCCTCCCCGGGACCGCACCAACCAAGAAATGGAACCCAGGCAAGGCCGTTCACCCGATTGACTATTCCCGAGCGAGCCGGAACCCGAGGCAGCGGTGACGCAAGTCGGGCGGGTCTTCGTGACGATAGGCCACCCAGAGAAACTTTTCGTTTCCGGTCATGAAAGAGCCCCCCACGAGGACCCGGTTGAGGGCGGCGGGTTTACCTGTGGGGGTGTTTTTCGGCTCGTCCGCCGCCACCTCCCGATATAGGTCGGCCAGCCACTGCCAGACGTTTCCGACCATATCGTTGAGCCCGTAGCCATTGGCCGGGTAGGAGCCGACCGACCGCGGCGCCTCCTTTTCCGTCCCGCCAAAACAGGCGAGGGCTTTGGGATCGTCATCGCCCCAGGGAAATTTCTTCCCCTCCAATCCCCCCCGTGCCGCCTTTTCCCATTCGTCGGCATGGGGCAGCCGGTAGCGCCGGCCGGATTTCTCGCTTAACCAGCGGCAGTAGGTATCGGCATCACAGGCGGAAACGCCGCAGACCGGCTGGCGTGGGTCCTGGAGGGCCGGATCGCCCCAATCGACAGGCAACTCAGGTTTGGAATCCTTGAGGAACAGTTCATACTCTCGGCGGGTGACCGGGTTTCGTGCGATTTCAAAAGCGCCCACCGCCACGGAGCGAGGCCCCTTCCACCGATGAGGAAAAGAGCCGTCGGACGGCGCGACGGGCGCTCCAAGCGTGACTGGGCCTGCGGCAATCGAAATGAGGTCGGGTTCGATGAAGGTCATACCACCTCCTGGACCAGGGGTACCGAGCGCTTCCGCCGGTCGCTCCGATCGAGCCCGTGCAGGAGCCGGACGATCTCCTCGGCCGTTTCGAGCCGGACCGGCCAGGCCTCCCGCTTTTCGATGCAGGTGAGGAAGCGGCCGATTTCTTCCTGATAGCAGGTTTCGTAATTGTAGTTATCCGGCTGCGGGTGCCGCTTCCAGGCCCCGGCGGAGGGTTCATAGACTTCCAGCGCCTTCTCGCTTTTGTTCCATTTCAGGGTCGAAGCGGCTGTGACCAAACGGAGCATCCCTTCGTGCGACCGATCAAGGAGATCGAAATGGGCCGATAACATCAGGCCTCCTTCGAACTCGATGA
>Ga0302320_10023859_pt1 | contig 11976 bp, 10 predicted proteins | sample Bog_T0_3_FD_202130 | JGI IMG/M metagenome (GOLD analysis project Ga0302320, IMG submission 202130) | Peat permafrost microbial communities from Stordalen Mire near Abisko, Sweden - Bog_T0_3 | ecosystem: Environmental > Terrestrial > Soil > Wetlands > Peat | place: Sweden: Abisko, Stordalen Mire...
TGCGAGGCTGGTCGCCTCGAACGGGGCAACCGCCTGCTGATCAAAGTTCCGGAGATGTTTCCAGGCACTGTAGACCCGCCGGCCGCGCTCGGCACGCGCCGGGGAGATGCCCATCGTCATGGTGGTCTCGTCCATGCCAGCTTCTTCCCGCTGCCTACTGTCCGCTAAGAAGGGTAAGTCCATCCCTGCGTACAGTGCGCGAGCAGACGTTGGGCCGCAGTGATCAACGGGACGCCACCGGTCGCCGCCGGGGTGGGGTGAGTAAACGTTGTAGCCGACGAACTTGGCCGGGTGGTCCAGGTTGCCCACGACCCGCTAGACCTGCCCGTCTGTCATGACGACGTGGTCCAGGTCGCGGACTTCGGTGACGTGCGTGCTCATAGGAGGCCTCCGTTGACGACGGGCTGCGCGGCCCGCAGCCGGGGGATGTGGTGGCGGGCGGCGTCGGTGATCAGGAAGTCCTGGATGGTCATCAGGGCGCGGGCGTTCGCCTGCCAGTTCCGGGGTTCGGACCCGGGCGCCCGCTGTCGTTCTTTCTCGGTGATGTGGTCAAAGAGTTGCGGCAGCGACTCGACTGTGAGGAGCACGGGCCGGACTGTCACTTCCCGGTCCGCCTGGAGCAGCCGCGTGATGAGGGCGCCGTAGAAGTGAGATCCCTCGATGACCGCATCCATGCCATCGCGGGCAGCTTCACGGCGACGGCCGCGACGGCGGGGAAGACCGCCTCGGCATGGCTGGTGAACCCCGCGATGATGCCGCCCGGCGCGGGGTCACCGGCCAGCTCCCAGGCGGTGTGCGAGACCTTTGCCAACACCGGGGACTGGTCTGCGGGGACAGACAGTCTCTGGACTTCCCGAAGGTAGTCGGTGCTGATCACGGTGCGGATGCCGTTGTCGCTGGCGTATCGCAGCGCCGTGGTCTACTTCCCGGCGCAGGCGATCCCGTAGATCACGTGCAGCGTCATCCCGGCTGTCATCGGTGGTACCCGTACCGGTTGCCGGCCAGCCGTGCGGTTTCCAGCTGGCTGGAGGACAGTCCTGCCAGGGCCAGGTTGGCGGCCAGCCCCGCGCCGAACAGGACCGGGTCGTCGGAGTTGATGCTGACGGGCAGCCCCAGGCTCATCGCCCTCGCTGCGGGGCTGGAGCGGGTCCAGTCCAGTCCCAAACGCCCAGCCGGGTGTTGCTCACCGGGCACATGTCCAGAAAGATGCCGTTCTCCCGGATCAGCTCGACGGTCGCCGCGTCGTCCAGCAGCAGGACGCCGTGGCCGATCCGGCTGGGGATGATGCGGGACAGAACCCGACGGGAGAACCCGGTACCGAACAGCTCGCCCAGGTGGATGCTGATGCGCAGGCCGCCGCGCTGGAGGTCGTGCAGCGTGCCCAGGTACCGGTCAAGGGCGGGGAGGTCCGCCGGGCCCATGTTGATGTCCAGGCCCGCCAGCCCGCCGGACGGGGCGGCTTCCAGGACCCTGCCGAAGACCGCGTCGAGCACGTCATGGGGCTTGGAGAGGTTGACGGCCCCGAGGAACGAGACGGTCAGCGTGTCCGGGCCGGGCAGCGCGGAGCGGAAAACTCCGATGGCGTCGGTCAGGGAGGCGATCCAAGGCCAGCGGTGCATGAGGACGCCGACGCGCAGGTCGACGTGTCCGATACCGGAGCTGGTCATCTCCGCACTCAGCTGCCGGACGACCTCGGCGAATACCTCGCGGGTGAAGATGTCCTGGCCCTGTGTCAGCCGCGTAACCTGCTGGTCGAGCAGGCTTGGCCTCCCGGCTGCGGTGGCCCGCGCGTAGGAGGGGGACTCGAATGCCGGCCGCAGGCGTTGCAGTTCCCCTGGCCGGGTGACCGCCAGGGCGCGCAGGGCCGACTCGAAGTGGCAGTGCAGCAGGGGCCGTGCACGGGCGTCTCCGTCCGGGGCACGCGACGCCCGCGTGCATGTCCCTGACGGCGAGTACCTCACGCGGGTACCCGGCTCGCAGCTCCGCCAGACCGCTCGCCCGTGCGCCCATTACCGCCAGCGCCGCCTTGCACACGACGGGGGCGAACCTCTCGATGCCGCGCCGTGCCTCCGGCCCGGTAGCGGCGGGGATCAGGTGGCTGTTGTACAGCACCGCGTGATACCGCTCCCGGTCACGGAAAAGGTCAAAGCCGTGGCGGCGGAGGAACATCGCCCGGTTGTAGTCGTCCTTGGCACGCAGCACCGCCTCGCACTCGCCCAGCGGACGCGGCTCGCCGCCCAAAGACACCAGGCACTTGCGGGCGCGCGACGGCAGGTCGGACTCGATCCAGATGCGGACCACCGGGACCGGGCAGATCCACGCCAGCGCCCAGGAGTCGAATACGGTCCGGTCCCGGGTCCGGGCAAAGTCCACCAGCCGCGATTCCAGCTCTGCGTCCACAGTGCCGTCCTGGCGGGCGGCGTTGATCGCGTCGCCCTGGCTGAACCACGGGTGCGCGTCCCGGGGCACCCGCAGGATCTCGAACAAGATGTCCGTGGCCGACACGTAGTCGAAGCCGAGGTCCGTCGCCAGCCGCCGCGCGTGCGTCGTCTTGCCGGCCGCGGTCAGGCCGGCGAATGCGATGTTCGTCATAACGGGCTACCAGCCGTTCAGCGTGAAAGTGAGGCCGCGCTCCGCCGCGGTGATCACGGCGGCGGTGTACTCGGCCGTGTCGGCGGGCAAGGCGGCCGGGTCAGCCCAGATGAATTCGGAATGCTTGTGCGGCTCGGCGTTGGCAGGCTCGCCGTTCCACGCGCTTGGGGTGAACGCGAACCCGATCCCGATCCGGGTGTCAGCGCTTCCGGGGTTGCGCTGGTGAATCGACAAGACATGCTGCAGGGCAGCATGGTCGAGGGCGATGCCGGTCTCTTCGAAGGTCTCACGGACGGCGGCCTGGCAAATGCTCTCGCCTCGCTCCATGTGACCTGACGGCAGGCAGAGCTGTCCGCTGGCGTAGACGTCGCCGGCACGGCGCAGCGGCAAGACCCGGCCAGCCCGGCGCAGGATGACGTGGACGTCGATGACGACGGCGAATCGGTCAGGCACCATGATCGCCGGCTTCCTCGGTTTCCCTGGCCACGGGGCTGCGCGGTCGTAACGGGTCGTTAGGGCGGCGTGTGTGTCTTGGGCGGCTTCGTTAGCTTCAGCGGGGAGGCTTTCAGGCACGAGATGCTCCTGCTTAGTTGCTGTCTCGATTGGGGATGGCGCCCAGTGAACGGTTCCTTTGGGAACGGCTGAGCAAAGGGAGTGGCGAGGCAGGCGCGCCACCTACCGATATTTCGGCCTAGACGCACTTGCCGGCCTGGCCGATGGCCGGTCGGCAACCCCACGCTCCGCCCGTGAGGGAGTCGATGATGACCAGGCCGCGCCCGGTCTCCGCGAGCCCGGAGGCCTCGCGCAGGACGGGGACACCGGGAGCCTGGTCCCAGCACTCGATGGTCAGTACGTCTCCGTCGGTAAGCAGGCACTGGCGGATGACAAGTACATCGCCGGCTGCTTGCGCGGGAGCGGATACCTTGACCGTGTTGGCGGTCATCTCGCTGGCGATCAGCTCGGCCGTGTCAGTGAGCTCGCCGAGGCCCCAGGAGGCGAGGGTGGCCCTGACGTGGCCGCGGGCCAGGCCGGGGGCGGTCGGTAGCGCGACGAACGGCGGCGTCGCGCTCATGGCCGTCCGCGTTGCGGGAGCGGAAACGCCCGCGCTCCGGTCGGCCATAATGACGGCTCCGGGCAGCCTGCGCCCGGCACCGGGCCGTGACGGGCTGCCAGCCACGCCGGAGCGCCCGTTGCTGTCGTGGCCATCGTCTTGCCTCCTAAGCCGCCTGGTCCTGCTGGTGAGGCAAGACGGTAGCCGCGTTAAGGAGGCGTTACCCGCAGCGTCGTGAACGCAGTGAACACGCAGCTTCGTGCGTGCCGGGAACCCGTACGAAAGTGCGGGTCAGATCACCCCGGCGCGGCGGGCTAGCGGGCGCAGCTCGGGCGTCGACGGCTGGTGCTCGCGGCGCAGCAGGCTGGTGATGACCTCGCGGGTGCGGCCGTCGTAGCGGACGAGCTGCGGGCTGAGCCGCTCGGCGGCCAGCAGCAGGTTCATGGCGGCGGCGTCCTGCTTGCGCATCGCGTACGCGCGGGCGAGGTCCAGGCTGAGCTGGGTGCGCCTGCCGGTTAGCCCGGCCGGCAGCGAGGCCGGGTCGAGCGATTCCCCGGTCTCGATCGCTGCCTTTGCGTCCCCGAGCTGGAGTGACGCGGAGATCGCGTGCATCGCCACGTTTGCGTGCCCGAACGCTGTGCCCATCCGCTTGCCGTCCCCAGTGCGGGCGGCAATATCCCGCGCCCGCGCGAGCAGGGTGGCGGTCATCGCCCGGTCGTATACGGCGGCGGCAGCGTGCACGCCGGCTAGGTGCAGTGCCCCGTACACGCTGAGCGTGTCCGCGTCCGGGCCGCGCATCACCCGCTCCAGCCCGGCGGACGCTGACATCGCCAGTTCCAGCGCCTCGGCCGGGTGCTTGCGGTCGGCGATCACGTACGACAGCCGGTACGCCTGAAGGGCCACCAGTTCGGGGCGGCCGGACTGCTCGGCCGCGGCTAGGGCACGGTCGGCCGCCGTCCACGCCAGGCTCGTCTCGCCGACCCGGTGCAGCAGCGCCGCTGCCGTGTCGTAGACCAGCGCGCGCACCGAGCATGCCTCCCGGTCGTTCCCGCCCGCCCCGGCCTCGGTCTCGCGGATCAGCGCAGGCAGCATCCGCCCTGTGTCGTCGTAGCGGGTGGCCTGGTACCCAGCGTAGGCGGCCGAGGCCCTGGCCCGCAGGTGCACCGGGGCGGCACTGGCACCGGGCTGGCGCCCGCCGATGGACGCGCTGACCGCCTCGTAGCCCATCATCGCCCGCTCGATCTCGGCTGCCGGCTCGTACACTCGCTGCCCCTCCTCGCCGTCACCCCCTCCGGGGCCGGTCAGCTCCTCTACCTCGACCCGCAGGACATCCGCCATCCGGGTCAGCACGGCATGGCTGTCCGATGGGGGCTGGACAAGGCGGCCGACACATGCCGGCTCCTGCGAGCCGGGCAGACGTACGGGGCGCTGGTCCTCGCACGGGCACAGCTGGAGCGGTGGACGCTGAACGTGGCTGCCCATCATCAGGTCGCGCCCATGACTGACGCCGAGTCCGCAGCCGACTACGTTCGCCGTGTCTGGTCCGTGTATCCGCCGGTAGCAGAGTCGTTCGATGTGGGTCTCGCATGGACTGACCTGTCGGAATGGCTGCACGGCCGCGGGCAGGTCACCGCTGCGCTCAGCGAGATCGCCGATGCGGCCAGCCTCGCCGATCCAGGCGCGCTGCCGGCCATGACCGGCGTCCACGAGCGGATAAGCGCTCTCGCTGAGGTCGTGCTGCGCCAGGTCCGCGGCGGGGTAACGCTCCTGGCCGAAGAGCATTACGGAGACAAGTCCACCCCCGCCCTGCAGATCACGCCTCGCGCAGACAAGAGAGACGAGACCGAGCCCCCGCATCTCGGCCTCCTCCTCGACGCCCTCGACTTCCAGGCCGCCTTCGGCGAAAAGGGCCAAGGGGCGGTCCGCTGGGCTATCCCGTACAGGGCATTCGTGGGCCATCCGGCCCCTGCAGACCTGCTCGCAGCCGGCACGTCGCCAGGGCTTGCGGCCGGTGCGATGCTGGAGCGGCGGGGCCGGGCCGTGCAGCGGGCGCGGAAGGCATTCGCCGCCGAGCAGGAGGCGCTCGGTGACAAGTTCGACCCGGGGAACCTGGAGGCGAGGCTTTTCCGGTACATCGCGATAGGGGAGGCCGCCTTCCTGGCCGCTGGCTGGGCCAGCGGACCGAAGCCGACGCGCTGCGCACCGCCGCCGCGGCGCTGCAGTCGGCATGGTGGCTATGGCTGGAGGACACCGATGACGCGATGCCCTGCGTGCGAGGCGTGCTCGAGCAGGCCTGCCGTGCCCGCGCCCACCGCGTCAAGCCGGCCCGCGCAGCACGCGTGGAGGACATGGGAGCTGCCGCTGGCCCCGCCCGCTGGCTGGAGGCCGCCGGCTGGAGGCGCCTGGCCGTGCTCGGCCGGGCCCTCGGCGAGTTCGCTCACGTCAGCTTCCGGGCGAGGTGGAGCGGCGCGCGTGACGCGCTCGCCGCACTGCAGGCCAGCGGCACCCCGCAAGCGGACTCGACCGCGCGAGGACACGCGCTGGACGCGTCGGCGCACCTGCTGGCCCATGAGGTAGCCGCGAGGCTCGACCTGGCCTGCCCGGCGGTCGCCGCCACGTTCCGCGCACGTGTCACCCAGCTCGATACCGACCGGCACGAGCAGTATGTGGAAGAGCTGCTCCGGCGGAGCCTTGACCTTCGCGCCGCAGACTTCGGCCCGCCTGACCTGCAGCCCTTGCCAACATCCGCCTAGCGGGGGAGGCGGCTGGCGCTGGATTTGGCTCTGCGGCCTTCGGTCGCCTTTGTCCCTGGTGCCAGCGGGGCCGTGCACGGCAGGCGAGCAGGTGCCGCTTGGCGCGCACGATGTCGATGCGGCCGGGCTGGGCGTGCTCGAGCGCGGCCTGGGCGAGTTCCGGAAATGATTCGGACAACCTCCATATGCTGCCCGCGCCGTGGCATCATGACGGCGTATCGGCCGGGCGGGGCGTGTCATGGCCTGTCCGCCCCGTGGTGCCCCGTATTGGCCCGACGACGGCCGGTCCGGGGCGCGGGCCGTATCCGACACCCCGGCCCGCATGTGGCCGGTCCTGGCGGGGCTTCTCGGCCCTGTTGCCGCAGCTGCGGGCCCCTTCTGCGGGCCGAGTACCAGCAGGTCAGCGCGCTGATATACCTCAGATGTACCCGCGGCGGAGTTCCTACCAAGGACGTCGACGGCGCCCTATTGGCCGCGCTCAACAACGTGCGCGGGGCGGCCTGAACGGTCGCCACCCTCGGACAGCCGGTGCTGAATCCGTGCTGATACCACGCCCCTCGACAGGCCGCTGAACTGCGGAAACTGCTCGCTAGTCCACGATCTTCACCTTTTTGAGGGGACGAGCGAAATTCAAAGGATGATTATCGGCCGGGCGATCACCGGGCTGGACGTTAGATAGTCTGACCTGCGGATATACCTATCATGTACCCGGAAGACGGGCCGGTCTCCGCGAGCGGTCAAGGATGGTGAAGCCCCGGCCCGGCCCGGAGTATGGTCAACAGGCGTTTCCGTGGGGGAGCGGCGTCCGCGTGCGGCGGGCCGGACGGGCGGGGGTTGGGCGTGGCCGATCTTGAGGCTGTGCTGATCGAGGATGTCGGCGTGCTGCTGAGACGGTGGCGCCGGGAGTGCGCGGACCGGCCGGGGGCCGAGCGTTCCAGGCTGCTGCTGCTGGCGCTGGAACGGGAGCAGATCGTCGCGGTGGCCTACCGCGAGGAGGCGGTGGCTGGGCGGGTCGCGGAGCTGGATGTCGGGGACCAGGCGCGGGCGCTGATCCGCCAGACCCTGGTGTGGATCTGGAAGGACGAGCAGCTGCACGCGGAGTTCACCCGCGGGCTGCTGCTGGAGGCGGGCGGGCTGGCGTCCTCACTGGTCGTCTACGGCCGCCAGGTGCAGGGCGCGCTGTCGGGGTGGACCTCGTCGACGGCCACCAACCGAATGGCCCGGTCGGCCCCATTGCGGACCGGGGTGGCGGGCGTGCTGGTGGCCGCGGCTAAGGTGGCCCGTCGGATGCCCGCGGCGCTGGCCAGAGAGCTGCGCTACCAGACCTTCCATAAGTACTGCGCGCTGAACGTGGCCCTGGAGTCCAGCGCCGAGTTCGCGTACCGGCGCCTGGTGGAGGTGGCCCGGTCAGAGGAGGAACGGGTGGCCTTCGACCGGATCCGGGCCGACGAGGCACGGCACGCCGAGGCGTTCCGGCTGCTGACCGAGGTCATCACGGAGGACGACCGGCTGGCCGACGGCGTGTCGGCGGAGGACCTGGCCGCGCGGCTGGCCCGGATCAGTCCCTGGTTCATCCCGGCTGCCCAGCGGCCGCGGACCGGCGCGGACGAGGGACAGCGGTCGTTCGGCTCGGGGGCGCAGGTGGTGGTGCGCGGCGGCCGGACCGACGCCGACAAGCCCGCGGTCCTGTCCGAGTGCCTGGACCGGGCGGGCCTGGACCGGCTGGCCGGGCGCGCCCGCTCGGCCGCCATCCGGGTGTCGTTCATGCTGGGCTATGACTGCGCCGACCGCTCCAATATCAGCGACCCCGAGCTGGTCGACCTCCTGGCCCGGTACCTGCGGCAGCACGGCGTGGCCGACGTGGCCGTGCTGGAGGCGCCGACGGTGTACGGCAACCTGTTCTCCGGCCGCTCCGTCGCATCGGTGGCCAGGTACTTCGGCTTCGCCTCGCCGGCCTACCGGATCGTGGACATCGGCGCGGACATGCGGGCCTGGGTCTTCGACCGGGGCTTCGTCCAGAAGACGATCAGCGGCACCTGGCTGGACGCCGACCTGCGCATCGTGATGCCCAAGCTGCGCACCGACCCGACTGAGTTCGCGCATCTCAGCCTGTCCACGCTGGAGGGCAGTACCGGTGCGATCGACGAGAGCTTCTACGCCGGGCGCAGCGTGGACTTCCGGTCCGCCACCATGATGCTGCTGGACGTGGCGCCGCCGCACTTCGCGGTCGTGGACGCTTGGGCGCCGGTGGCCGACGGCCCGTTCGGGGTGATGGGATGCCATCGCCCGGTCCAGATCCGCTACCTCTACGCCGGGGCCGACGCGCTGGCCGTAGACGCGGCTGTCCTGGCCGACCTGGGTATCGGCGCCCCCCGGCGGGCGCCCATCGTCGCCCAAGCCTGCCACTGGTTCGGCCTGGAGCCCGGGTCGGCGGCCGTCGACGGGCCTCAGGCCCCGCTGCGCCAGCAGCTGCGCGGGGCTCATTCCTCCTCGCTGCTGCGCGGCCTCGCCACCGTCTCCTACCCGGTCTACATGTACCTGAGCAACCGCGGTGAGCTGTTCGTGCCCGCCATGGACACCGCGGCGTTCCCGCCCTCGGCGCACTCCAGCGCCCCGACGCGGGCCGTGCGGTGGCTCAGCCAGCGGGCCTTCGGCCTGCGCGCCCCGGCGCAGGTGCGCTGATGGGCCTGAGCCGCGTCCAGCTAGGCGGCCTGCTGCGGACCGCCCGGGCCGGCCATGCCCCAGCCAGGGCGCTGGCCATCGCTGACAGCCGGGCCCTGGTCCGGTCGCTGTTCCTGGCCTCGGCCATCCGGACTGGCCTGCTGGACGTGCTGGCCGGCGGGGCCAGCTTCGCGGAGATCGCCGCGCGGGTCGGCTGCACCCGGCCCGAGCGGCTCCAGGCCTGGCTGGAGGTTGGCACCGAGCTGGGCGAGATCGCCCGGCGCTCGGGCCGGTACCGGCTGCGCGGGATCCGGGCGCGAGCCATCGCGGGCGGGGACATCGTGCTTGACGCGCACTACCGCTCGATGATCGACTACCAGGCCGGCTGCTACGCCGACCTGGCCGGCCTGCTGGTCTCGGCGCCCAGCGGGGGCCGGGCCGACCTGGACGACTACGCCGACGACATCGCCCGGGTGTCGCTGGCCGCGACGCCGTTCATCGAAACGTACCTGACCAGCGTCATGGCCCAGACCCGGCCCGCACGGGTCCTGGACGTCGGGTGCGGCACCGGCGTGTACGCCCGGATCGTGGCCAACCTCAGCCCGCATGTGCTGGTCGATGGCATCGACCTGGCCCCGGCGGTGATCGACGCTGCGCGGGCCGAAGTCCGCGCCGCGGGCCTGGATGGCCGCATCCGGCTGCATGCCGGGGACGTCCGCACCTGGACCCCGGACGCCGGCGTCGGCTATGACCTCATCTTGCTGCTCAACAACATCTACTACTTCCCGCGCGGGGAGCGGGCCGCGCTGTACCGCAGACTCGGCGGCTTGCTGACCCGGCCAGGGCACCTCATCGTCGCCACCCTGGCCGCGCCGGGCTCGGTCGCCGCCGCGCACCTGAACTTCATGCTCGCCTGCCAGGCGGGCGCGGCAGCCCTGCCGCGCGGCGGAGAACTGGAGGCCGACCTGGCCGAGGCGGGCTTCGCGGGCATCCACGCCCAGCCCATCGTCCCGGCCGAGCCCTTTCTGGCCGTGCGCGGCGTCCTGCGCTAGCGGCCAGAGCTGCGGCGCCTTCTTGTGCCGCGTCCTTCCGTGCTCGGCAACATACGCGGGTCGGCCGGAAACCGCCGCCACCCCCGGAAATCCCGCGCTGGATCCGTGCTGATACCACGGGGGTCGGCAGGCCGCTGAACTGCGGAAACTGCCCGCTAGTCCACTATCTTCACCATCTTCGAGGGCACCAGCGAAATCCAGCGCATGATCATCGGCCGCGCCGTCATCGGCCTCCCCATCCGGTAGCCTGACCTGCGGTTTTACCGGCCATCAGTACAGAAGGCGGCCCGCCCTTGTGTCCGCATTGTCCGATTGATACCAGTTATTTCCCGTTGTTTCCGGACCGCGTGCTGAATTGGTGCTGATACCAGCGCGGCATAGGTCTAGACCAATTCCATGGGGATGGGCGGGATCGGGGCCGTGTACGGCTCCATAACTCGCCGCAGGTGCTGTGACCTGCGAATTGGCCTGGATGAGCCGGTTGCGGCAAGATCGCGGTTCGTGTCCCTTCGCCTGCTCTACCTCATCATGGTCCGGGTCTTCGGCTGGCTGGTGCTGCTAGGCCGCAGCCAGGCGTCCAAGGATGCCGAGATCATGGTGCTGCGTCATGAGGTCATGGTGCTCCGCCGTCAGGTGACCCGGCCCAGGCCGGACTGGGCCAGCCGTGCCATCTTGGCGGCGCTGGCCCGGCAGCTGCCAGGCGCGCTGCGCGCCCACCGGCTCGTCACGCCGGGAACGCTGCTGGCCTGGCACCGCCGCCTGATCACCCGCAAATGGACGTACCCGAACCGGCCCGGCCGCCCGCAGACGAGCCAGGACATCCGCGGACTGGTGCTGCGGCTGGCGCGGGAGAACCCGGCGTGGGGGTACCGCAGGGTGCACGGCGAGGTGTGCCGGCTCGGTCACTGCATCAGCGCGGCGACGGTGCGGCGGATCTTGCGCGCCTGTCAGTACAGGCCGGCCACGCAGTGCGTGGATACCTCCTGGCGGGCGTTCCTGCGCACGCAAGCGGATGGCCTGCTGGCCTGCGATTTCTTTCATGTGGATACGGTCTTCCTCAAGCGCCTGTACGTGCTGTTCGTCATGGAGGTGAAGACCCGGCACGTGCACGTCCTCGGCGTGACCGCCCACCCGGACGGCGCGTGGACCGCCCAGCAGGCCCGTAACATGCTCATGGACCTCGGCGGCCGGATCAGCTGTTTCCGCTTCCTGATCCGGGACCGGGACGCCAAGTTCACCGGCGTCTTCGACGCGATCTTCGCCGCCGAGGGCGTGACCGCAGTGAAGACCCCGCCTCGGACCCCTCGCGCGAACTGTTATGCCGAGAGATGGGTACGCACCGCACGAGCAGAGTGCACCGACCGGGTGCTCATCTACGGCGAACGGCACCTGCGATCGGTACTGGGCCAGTACGCCGGCCATTACAACGGCCACCGCCCGCACCAGTCCCGCCAGCAACGACCACCCGACCACGACGGCCAGGCGAGCCCGCCGCTGGATCTCCCAGTCCAGCGGCGGAAGGTGCTCAGCGGCGTGATCAGCGAGTACTACCTGGCAGCGTAGCTGATCTTACGAACCCCAGGTCAGACGCCATGCGATGGGTTTTGAAGCGGTACAGGTCTGCCGTTGAGTTAGACAAGGATCTGCGGGACGGCCGGGTCGATGCGGGCGATGTCGCGGGGGTCGCTGGTGACGATGGCGTGGTGGCGCTGCCGGGCGCAGAGCACGACATGGACGTCGACGACATCATCGTGGTCAATGTCTGCGCATATCAGCCCGACGCTGCGGGCCACGCTGAGCGTCATGACCGCGATGTCGATGTCGGGGGACTTGAGCAGCCGGGCGAGGCGGGCCTGGCGGGGGCCGC
>Ga0302320_10023860_pt1 | contig 11976 bp, 11 predicted proteins | sample Bog_T0_3_FD_202130 | JGI IMG/M metagenome (GOLD analysis project Ga0302320, IMG submission 202130) | Peat permafrost microbial communities from Stordalen Mire near Abisko, Sweden - Bog_T0_3 | ecosystem: Environmental > Terrestrial > Soil > Wetlands > Peat | place: Sweden: Abisko, Stordalen Mire...
TATACGTGATTTTAGGCATTTAACGTTCCCTGTTGGCGGCGGTTGGTCACGCCGCGAGTTCCTGCATTGATATTGACATATCTTCAATACGCGCGCGAGTGAGCCGTTTTCGGCGAGCGATGATGCGGCGGCCGCCCATGAATTCGGGGGCGGCGTTGACCGCCTCAACCGCCTGCACGGTGCCGTCCGCGGTCAGGTGGAACAGGGCGAATTTGCCGGCCCCGAGGTCGCCGCGGACGACGATCTCGGTTGCATCAAACGGCAGGCCGGCGATTTGCAGCCGCAGATCGTACTGGTCGGACCAGAACCACGGCACTTCCGGCGCCGGCGGCGGCTTGCCGCAGATCGTCGCGGCGGCCTGCTTGGCCTGTTCCAGCGCGTTCGGAACGCTTTCCAGCCGGCCCATCCGGTGGTATAGCGGCAGCGGCCGGCTGGTGCAGTCGCCGACGGCGAAGATCGCCGGATCATCGGTGCGTGCCGCCAGATCGACGACGATGCCGTTGCGGCAGGTCAGGCCGGCCGCGCTGGCGAGTTCGTCGTTCGCCACCGCGCCCACGCCGATCAGGGCGGCATCGCAGGGGATGACGCGCCCGTCGCCGAGGCGGACGCCGGTGATACGGCCACCGGCGCCTTGCAGCCCCGCGACCTGGGCATCGACCTCGATGGCTACGCCCTGGCCGCGATGAAAGGTCTGGAAGAAGTCGGACAGGATGGGGCAGGCGACCCGGGCCAGGACGCGGCTTTCGCGCTCGATGATGGTGGCCTCGGCGCCGAGGGCGCGTGCCGAGGCGGCAGCTTCCAGGCCGATATAGCCACCGCCGATCACCGCCAGCCTGGCGCCCGGTGACAGTGCCGCCTTCAATCGGTCGGCGTCGGCCGCCGTGCGCAGTTCCAGCACACCGTCGAGGTCCGCGCCTTGCAGGGGCAACCGGCGCGCCCGCGCGCCCAGCGCCAGGATCAGAAAATCATACGAGAGCATTGCGCCGCTCGACAGCGTGACGGTCTTCGCCGCTCGATCGATCCCGGTGACGCGGGTTTCCAGCAGCAGGTCGATGGTCGCGTCCGGATAGAATTTCGCCGGCCGCAGTGCGAGGCTTTCGGCGGTGGCCTCGCCCTTCAGCCAGGCTTTCGACAGCGGCGGACGCTGATAGGGCGGGATCGGTTCCTCCCCGACCAGCGTGATCGCGCCCTGCCAGCCGAGTTGCCGCAGCATGGCTGCGGCTGACCCGCCGGCATGCCCAGCCCCGGCAATCATGACATGTCGGCTGTCCTGGTTCACGCATCGGCTCCCGTATTCGTTACCCGGATTGGAGCAGCGTGCGGCGCGGACCGCAAGCGGGGCGATATTTTGCTGTTCGCCGCACCGCAAAAGATACCGGTTTATCGTCCCGATGGTGAGCGATTTAGAAAATCAATCTTTTTTCAATAGGCATATTGCACTTTGACAGAAAAATATCCTCTTATCCCGCTCATCAGCCGGTTGGACGCCGGCCGAAGCAGGAGATTGGCAGATGACCGACGCAGCTCGCATCCCTTCGCCGGACTGCCGGATGGCGATGCTGATGTGTGGCCGGTCGATGCGCTGTCGGCGTTTCACCGCAGCCTCGCCCGCATCCGCATCCATGATCCCGCTCTGAAAGAATTTTCCCCATGTTGCAGTCCCATGTCATCGATATCGACGGCGCCTTCGTTGGAGCCGCCGTCCGCCTGGACACCGGCTATCGCTTCATCGCCACCGACATGAAGCTGGACGACCTCGATGGATCGATCTGGCCCACGCTCGCGGATGTGCAGCGTCTGGCGCGCCGCATCTATTTCGGTGGCCGGCCGCCGAGCCCGGCGCTGGGTCACTGAGCGAACCGGCGACCCGATCCGAGGTAACATATGAGCCGCTTTTCCGTTTCCCGCCGCGGCCTGCTCGGGGCCGCGGCGACTGCTGTGCCGATCGGCCTGATCGGACGACGGGTCCTGGCCGGCAACCGGCTGGCGATGCCGGACGCCTTGATGGCGCCGCCGATCTGTAACGCTGCCGCTGCCGTTCCGGTGACCGTCGTCGCCGAGAAGCGCGCGCTGAAGCTGACCTGGAATGCCAGCGCGATCTGCACGGTCGGCGTGCCGGTGGCGCAGCAGAACGGCTACTTCGCGAAACGCAACCTCGACGTGGAGCTGATCAACTTCGGCGGGTCCACCGACCAGTTGCTGGAGGCGATCGCCACCGGCAAGGCTGATGCCGGCGTCGGCATGGCGTTGCGCTGGCTGAAGCCGCTGGAGCAGGGCTTTGACGTCCGCATCACCACCGCGACCCATGGTGGCTGCATGCGCCTGCTGGCGTCGAAGGAAAGCGGGATCACGTCCCTGGCGCAGATGAAGGGCAAGACTGTCGGGGTTGCCGACCTCGGTGCCCCGGACAAGAACTTCTTCGCCATTCGCCTGGCCAGGCTGGGCTTCGACCCGCTGAGTGATGTGGAATGGAAAGTATATCCGGCGGACCTGCTGCCGATCGCCCTGCAGAAGGGCGAAATACAGGCGTTCTCCCTCGGCGATCCGCTCGGCTGGGTGATTCGCGACCGCGACGGGCTGACCGAGGTGGCCACCAACCTGGACGGCGAATACGCCCATCGGGCGTGCTGTGTGCTGGGGGTGCGCGGCAGCCTGATCCGCGACGACAGGCCCGCCGCCGCCGCGGTGACCGAGGCGATCCTCGAAGCCCAGGCCTTCGTGTCGGAACACCCGGATGCGGCAGCGGCGATCTTCGCGCCCTATTCGCCGGTCGCGAAAACCGATCAGCTTGCTGCGATGCTGCGCAGCCACACGCATGGGCATCACCCGGTCGGCGCCGACCTGCGGCAGGAAATCGCGCTCTACGTGGATGAATTGAAGGGCATCTCAGTCATCAAGCCCAGCACGAACTCAGACCGCTTTGCCGGGAAGGTGTATGCCGATGTCCTCAGCTAGTCTGACCCCAGGCGAGGCGAGCCTCGCTGATTTCCCGCCGCTGCACGAGGCCCGCGCGGGCTTCTGGCTGATCGGTCTGGTCGCGGCGGCGGCCTGGTTCGGCGCCGCAATGGTGATCGGCGGGCTGCCTGACATCGACGATTTCGAACGGACGGATCTGCTGGCGCGGCTGGCCTCGGGCCTGGCGGGCTTGCTGTTCGTTGTGTCGGTCGGGGAGCGGGTGATCCGCTTCACCATCCCGGCGAAGCTGCGCAAAACCGGCCCGTGGCTGCTGTTCCTGGCGTTGGCGCTGACGGCGTGGGAACTGGTGACGGCCAAATTCATGATCCTGCCGCGGCCGTTCTTCGCATCTCCGCAGGCGTTGCTGGAAGTGTTCACCGACGACTACGAGAGGCTGGGGGACAGCGTCTGGAACAGCGTCCGCCTGTTGGCCGGGGGTTACGTGATCGGTGCGGTGGCCGGCTTCGCGTTTGGCGTGGCGATCGGCTGGTCTCGGGCGGTGGGTTACTGGGCGCATCCGGTGCTGCGGCTGGTCGGTCCGTTGCCGGCCACGGCCTGGCTGCCGATCGCGTTCTTCGCGTTCCCGTCCAGCCACAGCGCCAGCACGTTCCTGATCGCGCTTGCCACCGGGTTTCCGGTCACCGTGCTGACCTGGTCCGGCGTCGCCGGTGTCAACAAGGCTTTCTACGACGTGGCTCGCACGATGGGGGCGAGCCAGCGGTTCCTGGTCTTGAAGGTCGCCATCCCTGCAGCGATGCCATCGGTTTTCGTCGGGCTGTTCATGGGTCTGGGCGCGTCGTTCTCGGTGCTGGTCGTGGCCGAGATGATGGGTGTGAAATCCGGCCTCGGCTGGTACCTGCAATGGGCGCAGGGATGGGCCGCCTACGGCAACATGTATGCCGCGCTGATGGTCATGGCGCTGATGTGCACCGGGTTGATCACCTTGCTGTTCCGTCTGCGTGACCGGTTGCTTGCCTGGCAGAAGGGGCTCGTCCAATGGTAGGCGCACTCGCGCATGTCCAGGCCGATGCCGGCGCGGTGATCGACGTTCACGACGTCAGCCACCGATTCGATCTCGACGGCAAGTCGCTACCGGTGCTGAACCGCGTCTCGCTTCGCATCGAGCCGGGTGAACTCGTCTCCCTGCTCGGTCCGTCCGGTTGCGGCAAGTCCACGCTGCTGCGGCTGGTCGCCGGCCTGGAAACCCCGACGGTCGGCACGATCACGGCGGATGGGGCGCTGGTCACGCGGCCCGACCCATCCCGCGTGGTGATGTTCCAGGACCCGACGCTCTACCCCTGGCGCACCGTCAGGGCCAACGTGTCACTGGGACTGGAGGCGCGCGGGCTGCTGCGCCGCCAGGTGCATCGGGTGGACGAAGCGCTGCAACTGGTCGGCCTGACCCAGTTTGCCACCGCCTATCCGCACCAGTTGTCGGGCGGGATGGCGCAGCGTGTTTCGCTCGCCCGAGCGCTGGTCAACGACCCGAGGCTGCTGCTGCTGGACGAGCCGTTGGGCAAGCTCGATTCGATGACCCGCATGACGATGCAGCAGGAACTGGTGGCGCTGTGGCAGCGCACCGGCTTCACCAGCCTGCTGGTCACGCATGACGTCGAGGAGGCGCTGTTCATGTCGAACCGCGTCATCGTGCTGAGCGACCGCCCCGCCGCGATCAGGGCCGATGTCGTGGTTGACCTGCCGTTCCCGCGCCATCGTGGCGATCCTCGGCTGGCAGAGCTGCGCCGTGAGATCCTGGGCCTGCTCGGCCTGGACGCTGACTGGTAACGAAGGACATGCCGATGCATCTGAACAGGCGCCATTTGCTGATTGCCGGGCTGGCCTTGCCGGCGATCCGGACGGCACGCGCGACGGAAACCAAGTCGATCCGGGTCGGCTTTCAGAAGGGTGAGCCGGTGTTCATGGCCGCCAAAGCCAACCGGGACCTGGAGACGGTGCTGGAACCGAAAGGCATCAGCGTCGAGTGGATCGAATTCCAGTTCGGACCGCCGATGCTGGAGGCGATGCGGGTGGGCAGCATCGACCTCGGCGCCGTGGGCGACACGCCGCCGGTGTTTGCCCAGGCGGCGCATGGCGACTTGCTGTATGTCGCGTCGAACCAAGGGGCACCGCAGTCCGTCCTGCTGCCCGCCGGGTCGAAGATCGAGACGCTGGCCGATCTGAAGGGCATGAAACTGGCGTTCGGCCGCGGCTCGTCCGCGCACAATTTCGCGCTGATGGTGCTGGAGAAGGCCGGACTGCGCTACGACCAGATCGAGCCGATCTATCTTGGCCCGGCCGACGCGGGCGCGGCGTTCGAGCGCGGTGCGATCGACGCCTGGAGCATCTGGCAGCCCTACACCTCGCTGTTCGACACAAGGCCGGGCGTGCGCACGCTGACCACCAACAAGGAGATCGGCGAGCAGTTTTCCTTCATCATGGGCAGCGGGCCATTCGTGCGGGCGAATCCGGCGCTGACCGCGACGGCGGTGCAGGTTTTTGCCGCGACGGCTGACCGGGCGCTGGACCATCGCGACGCGATCGCCGCGCTGCTGGACGGTTCGACCGGCATTCCCGAGGCGGTGTGGACGCGGGCGCTGGCGCAGGACCCGTTCCTGGTCAGGCCGATGAACGACGATCTGACGCGGAGCCAGCAGAAGGTCGCGGACCGGTTCCGCGCGTTGGGACTGGTCCCGGTGGACGTCAAGGTATCCGACATCGTCTGGCGCGCGAGCGCATGAAGGACGGAGCATGACAATGCAATATTTCAGAGCCGCTCGATCTCGGATTGCCGCGGAATGAATCGCGCCCTGCCCTGGATCGTCCCGGCGGCCATTCTGCTGATCTGGCAGGCGGCGTCGCAGTTCGGACTGCTGTCGGGCCAGATCATGCCGGCGCCGACCGCAGTGGCGCAGGCATTCTGGCGCGTCACCCGCGACGGCGAATTGCTGCGCGACATCGAGATCAGCACATGGCGAGCGTTTGCCGGTTTCGCCATCGGCGGCGGCATCGGCTTCGTGCTGGGCATGCTGAACGGGCTGTCCGGGTTGAGCGAAAAGCTGACCGACAGTACGCTGCAGATGGTCCGCAACATTCCCCATCTGGCGCTGATCCCATTGGTGATCCTGTGGTTTGGCATCGGCGAGGAAGCCAAGCTGTTTCTGGTCGCGCTCGGCGTGTTCTTCCCGATCTACGTCAATACTCTGCACGGCGTGCGGTCGGTTGACCGGCAGTTGCTGGAGATGGCCCGCGCCTATGGCATGCGGGAGCGGGCGATCTTCTGGCGGGTGGTGTTTCCCGGCGCGCTGCCATCAATTTTCGTCGGGCTGCGCTATGGCCTGGGCATCATGTGGTTGACGCTGATCGTGGCGGAAACAATTTCCGCCTCCTCCGGCATCGGCTTCATGGCGATGAATGCGCGGGAGTTCATGATGGTGGACGTCGTCGTCGTCTCCATCCTGATCTACGCGGCATTGGGCAAGCTTGCCGACACGGTTGCGCGGCGGCTGGAACGGACGTGCCTCGCCTGGAACCCTGTCTATGCGGAAATGTAAACGATGAATGTCAGCGTCCTGAGCGCCGCCCCCGACACTGAACTGCGGCTAAGCTATGCCGGCGCCGATGTCAGTCTGCGCGGTGTGACGAAAAGCTTCGGGTCACAGGCAGTGCTGCATGGGATCGACCTGGACATTCAAGCCGGCCAGTTCGTCGCGATTGTCGGCCGCAGTGGCTGCGGCAAGAGCACATTGCTGCGTCTGCTGGCCGGCCTCGACCAGCCCAGCAGCGGAACGATTGCGATCGATGGCCAGACCAGAGGGTGGCGCGATCAGGTGAGGCTGATGTTCCAGGAGCCGCGGTTGCTGCCCTGGCAGCGAGTGGCGGCGAATGTCGAGGTTGGATTGTCGCATGCCGCCGCGGGACAGGACCGTCGCCGGCTGGCTTTTGAGGCGCTGGCGCAGGTCGGATTGTCGGGCCGTGAAAAGGAGTGGCCTGCGGTACTGTCGGGCGGACAGAAGCAGCGTGTCGCGCTGGCTCGTGCCCTGGTCAGCCATCCCCGCATCCTGGCCTTCGACGAGCCGCTGGGGGCGCTGGACGCGCTGACCCGGATCGAAATGCAGGCGCTGATCGAGCAGGTCTGGCAGGACAAGGGTTTTACCGCGATCGTGGTGACCCATGATGTGTCCGAGGCGGTTGCCCTCGCCGATCGCATCCTGCTACTGGATGCCGGCCGGGTGGCGATGGACGTCACCGTCGATCTGCCGCGGCCACGCCGTCACGGCGACCCGGCGGCGGCGGCGATCGAGGGGCGCATTCTGGACCGGCTGCTGGGGCGCTGACGCGACTCAGGACGCGGGTTCGACCTGAACGGCGGCCATGCGAGGCGCCGGCGGCCCGGACAACAGCTTCCGCAGGTAGCGGCGGCCGGGTTTCTCGACGGCGAAATGGATCGCCACTGCCAGCAGCCATACGGCCAATGTTGCAATCGCCACCGCGCCCACCGCCGGGACCCCGTGCCGGTAGAACGCTTCCATCACCGCGACGCCAATCCGCTGGTGCACGAGATACAGCGGGTATGACATCTCCCCCAGGAACACCAGCGGCCGCCAGCGGAGAAACCGGACATGGCCGTTCACCGCGAACCACATGAACACGGTCAAAGCGCAGGTACCGAGGAAATATTCCAGGGCGCCGGGCGAGAGCGACTGATGACCGCCACCCCAGCCGGTGCTCAGCACGCCAAGCAGCATCGTCAGGACAGTCAGCCAGGAGCCTTCCTGATTCCGCAACCGGAACATGCAGACGCCGATGACGAAAAAGTCGCCGTATTCGACGAAGCTTTCTTCGACCCAACTCGCGGATTGTATGCCCTGGTAGAACAAAGCGGTCTTGTAGATCGCCACGGCGCCGAGAAAAGCCAGACAAAGTCCATCGATGCGCCTGAGCCAGCCGCACGCGAAAATCAGTCCGATCAGAATGTAGAACTGAACCTCGACACCGAGCGTCCAATAGGAGTTATCGACGTAGGAGACGCGAAGAAATGTCTCCGTCATGGTCATGTTGACCGCGAAAACGCCGAGCGTGGGCGGATGGCGCTCCATCAGATAGGCGACCACGGTGGTGGCGATCACCGAAACCCAGTAGGCCGGAAACAGTCGCGCCACGCGTGAGACCAGGAACTGACGTGAACTGGTGACGGCTTCCAGCGTCATGAAGATGACGAAGCCGCTGGTGATGAAGAACATCTCGACGCTGTAGTGGAAGACCTTGAGGTCCATGCTGAGGAAGGTGAGCGGCGTGTGGCCGTCGTCGCCCCGCCAGAAAGTCAGGTGGAACAGCAGGACGGCGACTGCGGCGAGGCCGCGCATGGAATCCAGCTCGACGAGCCGGCGAGCATTCTGGGTTGGGCGCATCATACCGATCGGTGAATTGATTGTGCACCGATGCTATATCAAAGCAGCAATGGCTTAACAGAAATTTCGGCGATGCGGGCCATTACTGCGGGAACCGCGGCTTGCACACGCCAATATTCGCGGGCGCGGCGGCCCGGCGTCACCCGACGTCGACCAGTTCCAGTGCCTCCATGCTTGGGCCCTCGATCATCACCGCCCTGGTGTGACCGAGGCGGTAAGGTTCCTCCAGGAATGCCACGCCGTCACTGCGCAGCTTGGCGATCCAGGCATCCAGATCGGTCACGCTCAAGGCGATGTGGTCCTGCATCTGGCTGCGCGAACTCACCAGCGGTGTGTCGCCCTGATTGGCATACCAGGTCAGCACGACGTCGCCGAATTCGACGCCGGCGCGTGGCGTGCGGTACATGCCTTCGCGCTTTAGGGCTGGCCAGGTCCGATCGGCGCCGCGCGGCACCTGGCAATCGGCTTCAGACAGCGTCGAGTCAGCAAAGCCGGAGCGTACCGGCGCGTTCAGGTGTTTCTGGTACCAGAGCAGCGCGCAGAACGGATGCTCCTGCCACATATGCACGTGGTTGAAGCGTTCGGCTGGATGGTTGCCGGCGAATTCGACCAGCGCGTCGTCCGGCCCGCCCTTCAGATACACGAAGCCGCCGCCGCCCGGTGGTTTGGCTCCTGATCGCCGAGCCTCGTCGATCTGTGCCTTGGTCAGCCCGAGGAGGCCGCCGACATTGGGCCAGGTGTCGCTGTTGATCAGGACCGACCCACCTTCATCGGTGGTGTAGAGCGGTTGCAGCCTGACCTCGGGGCGGCTTTTGAAGGTTTCCAGCGTCGCGCGGGCGTCGGGAACATGCCAGCCGAAATGCCAGATCGCGCTTTGCCGCTCCGACACCGGCGGCGTGTCCACCTTGTTGAACAGAATCATGCAGTTGTTCGGCGCCAGCAGCGCCGGATGGCCGCCCCACTCGCCTTTGGCGCTGGTCGGAAACTGCCGCACGTAAAAGTCGATCGCGGCGTCCGGATCGACCGAATTGAGATGCAGGTGGTGGAAGCCGGGGGTGGCAAGCATCACAACACGTCCGCGCCCGGGGCCGGCGCCATCTCGCATGCATTCACCGTCATCGCCAGCATGCTGTAGTAACCGATGGCCCCGGTAAGTTGGATGAACCCGTCATCGCCCAGGCGTTCCTGCATGGCTTTGGCCGCCGCCTCACTCACCCGATGGTCGCGCAGCAGCGCGCGGGTGAATTCGATGACCGCGAGATCCGGGGCCGGCACGCCGTCGGACCGGTTTTCCTTGATCGCGGCGATTGTGCTCTCGGGGACGCTGCGCTGCCGGGCGGCGCCGGTCTGCGCGCCCCAGACATAGGCGGCCTCGAACTCGCGTGCGACGGTCATGGCGGCGAGGACCCTGACCCGCATGTCCAGCGAACCCTCGAATCGGACGTAGGCGCCGAGGTGAGCCATCCGTCCGGCCAGTTCCGGGCTGTGCAGGAAGAGCGAGAACGGGCCTTGCAGCGAGCCGCGGCTCGCGATGATGTCCTCGGCGACGGGATGATGCTCCGGAGCAAGCTGGTCCTTGCTGGTGATCAATGGAAGTCTGGCCATGGCCATTTCCCCTTGTTGCTTGGGGCGCAGGGTGAGCGGGTTTGCGCCGGTGCGCAAGACTCGCGCGAAGCCACCTTGCCCCCACCCCCCGGTTGCGTGGTAGACACGCATCGGGAGATCGGCGGTGGACGGGCGCCTCGCCAACCCGGTCAGGTCCGGAAGGAAGCAGCCGCAACGGGTCACCGCTCGGGTCGTTTGTCGGTCTCCCACTTTTCCCCCAGTACCGCGCATGGCGGTGAGGTGACCGCCCCGCATGGCCGGCCTGTTCCAGGACGATCCCGTCGAAGCCGAAACCGACGACGCGCCGCCGCCGCCGGAGGGACCCGGTCTGTTCGGTGATGCCCTGCCGGTGGCGCTGCCCGAACCGGTGCACGCGACGCCGTACCGCGTGCTGGCGCGGAAATATCGTCCGACCACGTTCGATGACCTGATCGGCCAGGAAGCGATGGTGCGCACGCTTCGCAATGCCTTCGCCGCCGGCCGGGTCGCCCACGCTTTCATGCTCACCGGCGTCCGCGGCGTCGGCAAAACCACCACCGCCCGCATCATCGCCCGGGCGCTGAACTGCATCGGACCCGACGGCACCGGCGGCCCGACCGCCGATCCCTGCGGCGTCTGCGCCAACTGCATCGGCATCCTGGCCGACCGCCACCCCGACGTGATCGAGATGGACGCCGCCAGCCGCACCGGCGTCGACGATATGCGCGAAGTGATCGAGGCCACACGGTTTCGCCCGATGCAGGCGCGCACCAAGGTCTTCGTCATCGACGAGGTCCATATGCTGAGCCGCAATGCCTTCAACGCGCTGCTGAAAACGCTGGAAGAACCGCCGCCGCATGTGAAGTTCGTGTTCGCGACGACGGAAATCCGCAAGGTTCCGATCACCGTGCTGTCGCGCTGCCAGCGCTTCGACCTGCGCCGGGTGCGGATCGCCGAACTCGCCGGGCTTTTCGGCCGGATCGCGATCAAGGAAAACGTCACCATCGAGTCCGCCGCGCTCGAACAGATTGCCCGCTCCGCCGATGGCTCTGTCCGCGACGGGCTGTCGATGCTGGACCAGGCCATCGCCCAGGCTGAGAACACCACCATCACCACCGCCCAGGTCGTTGACATGCTGGGCCTCGCGGATCGGGAGGCGGTGTTCGAACTGATGGACGCGGTGATGGGCGGAAAACCCGCCGCCGCCCTCGCCATCACCGACAAAGCCTACGAACGCGGCGCCGACCTCGGCACCCTGCTGCAGGACCTGCTCGACCTGCTGCACACAGTGACGCGGCTGAAATCAATCCCCGCCCTGCGCGAAAGCCACGAATTGCCCGAGGCCGAACGCACCCGCGGCGCTGAACTCGCCGACCGCCTGACCGTTCCGGTGCTGGCCCGCGCCTGGCAGATGCTGCTGAAGGGCGTCGGCGAGGTGGAAATCGCCCCCGACCGCCGCGCCGCGGCGGAGATGGTGCTGATCCGGTTGTGCCACGTGTCGGACATGCCGACGCCGGGGGACCTGGTCCGGCGTCTGACCGCCGGTGGCACGGCCCCATCGCCGGCGCCTGCTGCGCCGGCCGGCGGTGGGGGCGGTGGTGTGCGGGCCGTTGCCAACGGCGCGCCGATGATCAGCCCTGAACCGGTCGGCCCCAGACTTGGCACATTTCGCGACGTCGTCGCCTTCGTCGGCGACCAGAAAGAAGCGATGCTGCACGCGCATCTGCTCCATTCCGTCCACCTCGTGCGGTTCGCTCCGCCGGTGATCGAACTCCGCCCGCAGCCCGAAGCCCCCAAAAACCTCTCCGCCCAACTGGCCGCCCTGCTGTCGGACGCGACCGGCTCCCGCTGGACCATCGCCGTGTCACGCGAGGCCGGTGAAGCCACGATCGCCGACCAGGGCAACGCCGCCGATACCGCTCGGAAATCCGCGGCGGCGGATCACCCATTGGTGTGCGCGATCCTGGCCGCATTTCCGGGCGCGCGCATCGATACGGTGCATGATAAGACCGCCGACGCTTACGGGCTG
>Ga0302320_10023861_pt1 | contig 11975 bp, 10 predicted proteins | sample Bog_T0_3_FD_202130 | JGI IMG/M metagenome (GOLD analysis project Ga0302320, IMG submission 202130) | Peat permafrost microbial communities from Stordalen Mire near Abisko, Sweden - Bog_T0_3 | ecosystem: Environmental > Terrestrial > Soil > Wetlands > Peat | place: Sweden: Abisko, Stordalen Mire...
GCTTTCGACGACCCAATCGATGCCGGTGAGGCCGGCGTCGAGGACGCCGTGGTCGACGTAGCGGGCCATCTCCTGGGCGCGGATGAGCATGCACTCGATCTCTTTGTCGTCGATGGAGGGGAAGTAGGAGCGGCCGTCGGCGTAGATGTTCCAGCCGGCGCGCTTGAAGAGGGCGATGGTGGCATCCTGGAGCGAGCCTTTGGGGATGCCGAGACGGATCTTATTTGCCACTTGGGACCTCTTCCGCAGATTGGATTGCGATGGGTTTGGTGAAGCAGGAGACGGTGCCTTCGTGGCAGACCAGGCCGTCACCCTCGACGACGACGCGGAAGACAATTGTGTCGTTGTCGCAGTCGGTTGCGGCGGAGACGACGCGGAGGCGGTTTCCGCTGGTTTCGCCCTTCATCCAGAGCTTTTTACGGGTGCGGGACCAGAAGGTGACGAAGCCGGATTCGAGGGTTTTGGCGTAGCTGAGGGGGTTGAGGAAGCCGAGCATCAGCACTTCGCCGGTGGCGGCGTCCTGGACGACGCCGGGGACCAGGCCGTCCATTTTGTCGAAATCGATTGTGGGCAGTTCGGGGTTCATGATGTTCTCATTCTTGGGGTTGAGGCTGGGGTTTCGGCGGTCGCCTGGGCAGCAAAAAGCCCGCTGGCGTTTTGCGCCGGCGGGCTTTTGAGAATCTTGCCGATGAGAGACCTTGCTCAGGTCAGTTCACAGCGCGCCGCCGGCATGGAGTGTCCATGATGATGGTGGTGGCTGGGATGGTGTTGATTGCTCATCTCAAGACTTACCCTATGCAAAAAGGGTTTTGGCTGTCAAGCTTGTTTGCGGAGAATTCTTGGGGGTTGGGCGGGGATTGTGAGCTGAAGGGTGGTGACTGGAGTGGATTTGAGCATGAAAGGAAGAATTCGGGTTTGGATTGTGGCGGGGATGATGGCGCTGGGCGGGGTTTTATCTGCCGAAACGCCGGGATTGGTGGACTTGAATCGGGCGAGTTTGGCGGAGTTGATGCAGGTGAAAGGGATGACGGCGAGCTGGGCGGGGCGGATTGTGCGGTTTCGGCCGTATCGGACAAAGCTGGATCTGGTGCAGCGGGGGGTGGTGACGGCGGAGGTGTATGCGCGGATTCGGGATGGGGTGGTGGCGCACCGGGTGGAGCGGTGATTGGGCGGAGATCCCAGGTCTCAGAATCGAGACCTGGGGCACCCAGATTTGCGGTTGGCCGCGCGGGCTGCGCTAGACGCTCAGGGCCGGGTCGGGGCAGCCTTCGGGGCGCTTGCGGGGTTTGATGCGGGCCAAGGCGTCGCTGAGGATGACGTAAAGGACTGGAATGAAGATCAGGTTGAGGATGGTGGAAACCAGCATGCCGCCGACAATCGTGGTGCCGACGGAGCGGCGTCCGAGAGCGCCGGCGCCGGTGGCGAAGGCGAGCGGCAGGACGCCGAGGATGAAGGCGATGGAGGTCATGAGGATGGGGCGAAGGCGGAGTTCGGCGGCTTCGATGGCGGCGTCGACGATGGAGCGGCCTTTGGCTCGCAACTGTTCGGCGAACTCGACGATGAGGATGGCGTTCTTCGCGGAGAGACCGATGAGCAGGACCAAGCCGATCTGGACGTAGACATCGTCGGCGAATCCGCGGGCGGCGACGGCGGCGAGTGCGCCGAGGACGGCCATGGGGACGGCGAGCAGGATGATGAAGGGGAGCGCGAAGCTTTCGTACTGCGCGGAAAGTGTGAGGTAGACGACGAGGATACCGAGGCCGAAGATGATCACCGCGGTGCCGCCGGATTCGATTTCTTCGAGCGAGAGGCCGGTCCACTCGTAGGCCATGCCCTGGACCATGATTTTCTTGGCGAGGTTTTCCATGGCGGTGAGGGCCTCGCCGGAGCTGACGCCGGGCAAGGGCGAGCCGTCGATTTCAGCGGAGCGGAAGAGGTTGTAGTGGTTGATGACCTGGGGTCCGGCGGACTGCTCGATCCTGACGAGGTTGTCGAGCGACACCATCTGGCCGGTGCCGGTGCGAACGTAGTATTTGTTGAGGTCAGCGGGGTTCATGCGGTCCTTTTGGTCAGCCTGCACGTAGACGCGATAGGACCGGTTGTTGAAGTCGAAGTCGTTGACGTAGGAGGAGCCCATGTAGACGCCGAGGGTGGAGCTGATCTGGTCGAGCGAGACGTTCATGCTCTTGGCCTTCTCGCGGTCGATGGAGACCAGAAGCTGCGGGTCGTTGGAGGTGAAGCTGGTGTAGAGGTTGGTGATCTGTTTGGACTGAGTGCCCGCGCCGACGATCTGGTGGGCGACGCGATCAAGATCGCCGAGGGTGTTGCGGCCTAGATCCTGGAGCTGAAAGCTGAATCCGCCGTATGCGCCGAGGCCCTGAATGGCGGGGGGCTCACGGAGGACGACGAGACCGCCCGGCACGCCAAAGAGCCGGGGCCCGAGCTTGGCCTGAATTTCGGCGGCGGTATGCCCAGGGCCTTCCTTCTTGCGCAGATCCTGGGACTTGAGGGGGACAAAGATCAGGCCGAAGTTGGAGGCGCTGCCGCCGGTGAGGCTGAAGCCCATGACGGCGAAGGTGCCGTAGACGTCGTTGTCCTGTTGGATGAGGTCAGTGGCTTTTTGCGCAACTGCGCTGGTGTAGCCGAGGGACGCTCCAGGCGGAGTCTGGACGATGCAGAGCAGGTAGTTTTGATCTTCGGAGGGGACGAAGGCGGTGGGGACGGTCTTGTAAAGATAGGCTGCGCCGAAGAGGCCGGCGACGAAGAGGACGAGCAGGGCCCAGCGGAAGCGGAGGACGTGGTGGGTGACCCGGCCGTAGAGCTGAGTGGTCTTGTCGATGCGGGTATCGAGCCACTTGAAGAGTCCGCGCTTCTCGGTTTCTCCGCGCAGGACCAGAGCCGCCAGAGCCGGTGACAGGGTCAACGCATTGAAGGCGGAGATGGCGATGGCGAAGGCGATGGTGAGGGCGAACTGGCGATAAAGGATGCCGGAGGTTCCGGGGAAGAAGGAGACAGGGATGAAGACCGCGATGAGCACGAGGGAGGTGGCGATGACGGCGCTGGTGACCTCGCGCATGGCTTCGGACGCGGCCTTGTGCGGGTCGCAGTGCTCCATGGCGATATGGCGCTGAACATTTTCGATGACCACGATGGCGTCGTCGACGACCAGGCCGGTGGCGAGGGTAATGCCGAACATGGTGAGCGAGTTGATGGAGAAGCCGAAGACCTTGATAAAGGCAAAGGTGCCGATGAGGGAGACCGGGATGGTGACGGCGGGGATGATGGTGGCGCGCCAATCGAGGAGGAAAAGGAAGATGACGATGATGACGATGACGATGGCTTCGAGGAGGGTGTCGACGACTTCGCTGATGGAGTCGCCGACGACGGTGGTGGTATCGACGGGGATTTCGAACTTGAGTCCCGGGGGAAAGGACAGGGCGAGCTTGTCGAGGGCGGCTTTTGCGTCGCGATCGACCTGGAAGGCGTTGGCGTTGGCGAGCTGCTGGACGCCGATGCCGACGGCCGGCTGCCCGTTGAATTTCAGGTCGGTGGAGTAAGTCTCGGCGCCCAGCTCAGAGCGGCCGACGTCTTTGACTTGCACGATGCCAGCAGGGGTATTTTTGAGGATAATGTTGTCGAATTCCGAGGGGTCGGTGAGCCTTCCAACGACGCGAACGGCGATCTGGTAGGCCTGCTTGTCCTCGGCGGGGGGCTGGCCGACTTGGCCGGCGGGAATTTCGACGTTCTGCTCGGAGAGGGCGTTGGTGACGTCGGATGCGGTGAGGCCGCGGGCGGCGAGCTTGGCGGGGTCGAGCCAGATGCGCATGGCGTATTTGCGCTCACCGAAGATGACGACGTCGCCAACGCCGGGGATGCGCTTGAGAGCGTCCTTGACGTAGACATCGACGTAATTGCTGATGAAGAGGTTGGAATAGCGGTTATCGGGGGAGAGGAAGGCGGCGGCGAAGACGAAGTTGGAGTTGGCCTTGGTGATGGTGACGCCGGTGTTCTTGACTTCCTGGGGAAGGCGGCCTTGCGCGGATGAGACACGGTTCTGGACGTCGACGGCGGCGATATTGAGGTCGTAGCCGGTGCGGAAGGTGGTGGTGATGACGCTGGTGCCGTCGTTGGAGCTGGAGGAGGAGATGTAGCGCATGCCTTCGACGCCGTTGATCTGCTGCTCAAGCGGGATGGTGACGGCGGACTCGACGACCTGGGAGTTTGCGCCGACGTAGTTGCTGCTGACGCTGACCTGCGGAGGCGCGAGCTCCGGATAGAGCGAAATGGGCAGGGTGGGGATGCAGACCGCGCCCGCGAGAATGATGAGCAGGGCGCATACTGTTGCGAAAACCGGCCTATGAATAAAAAAATCGACCACGAAAACCTCTCTATCCGTTTGTCGTTCGTCAAAATCCAGTCTGGTTCCATCAGACTGGGAAGTCCGGCATCAAGAGCCGCAGGTTCACTGTCCGGATTGAGCCGCGGCGGAGGCCTTGGGCGGCGCCGCGCTCATGGGGATAACCGGCATTCCATCCTGGAGGAACTGGGTACCCGAGACGATCAACTGATCGCCTGCTTTGAGACCGCCGAGGACGACGTAATTGTTGCCGCTCGTCCCGCCCAGAGTGACGGCGCGCTGGTTGGCGAAGGATTTCCCGTTCTGCGTTGCAGCGACATAGACAAAGGTCTGTCCGCCTAGACGCGAGACGGAGAGCACGGGGATGACCGGCTGGGGAACGGTGGCCCAGATGACGCGGGCCTTGATGAGCTGCGCGGTGCGGAGCTCGATAGAGGTGCTGTGCACGGGCGCCTTCAAGAGGATTCCCTGCAGTTGGGTATCGACCTGGGGAGAAAGAAAGTCGACTTTGGTGGACTCAAGGAGCTTGCCGTCGCCGTCGACAATCTGGACGGGCATGCCGAGCCTGACGTCTCCACCGCGGTCGGTGGGGACGTAGATGTAGGCTTCGAGATCCTTGTTTTCGTCGAGTGTGGTGAGGGCGGTGGAGGAGATGACGTAGTCGCCGACGTGGACGGGCACATCGCCGATGATGCCGTCGAAGGGCGCGTTGATGCGGTAATAGGCCAATTGCTGTTCGAGCGACTTGCGCGTGGCGGTTGCGGATTCCCAATCGGCGCGGGTGTTCTTGAAAGCCTGCTCGGCCTGATCGAGGGTATCGCGGCTGGTGACGCCTGCGTCAAAGAGCTTGCGCTGGCGCTCGATTTCAAGCTGGTTGTAGTCGTAGAGGGCTTTTTTCTGGTTCTCGGTGGCCAGTTGGGCATCGACGGTGGCCTGCTGGCGGCGGGGGTCGATGGTCATCAAAGGCTGGCCGGCGCGGACTTTGTCGCCGGACTTGACTAGAATCTGGGTCAGGTTGCCATCGACCTGGGGCATGAGCGTGACGGACCGGCGGGACTTGATGGTGGCGACGTATTCCGAGCTTTGCTCGACGGGCGCGAGCGCGACAGGGATTGTCCCGACCGGCATGGCCTGCATGGCGGGTGCCTGGGCGGGGGCGGGTTTCTTGCAGCCGACGAAGGAAACAGACACCAGCACGGAGCCAAGAATGAGAAGACCTGGAAGAAGGAAGCGTTTCAACGAAATACCTCACTTGCGAGTAGTACCGCCCTCGGCGGGCGGCGTGAGCCTGGACCGAACGGTTTTGGGGATTCTGAAAGCGCGGCACTGGCGCACTCGGGACGCGGAATGCGAGTCCGCACGGCAAGATCGTATTCCCAACAGATGAAGCAAGTCGATTCTCTGTTGCAAGAAATTATGGTTGGCCGTCTTGAAGCACGGGCGGAATGGACTTAAAACGCAAATGGGTTGAAATTGGTTCCCCGATCGAATGGATCGAGGCCTTCGGAGCGCTTGAGGCGGTTGACGACGAGGTAGGTGAGGGGCGTGGCGAGGACTTCGTAAGCGACCTTGATGCCGTAGGCGGAGGCGACCATGACGGCGAGCTTGGGCAGTGGCAGAACGCCCCAGTAGGCGATGAGGATGATGACGATGGTATCGACGAGCTGGCCGGTGATGGTGGAGCCGACGGTGCGGGTCCAGAGGAAACGGCCGCCGGTGAGGAGTTTGAGCTTGGCGAGGGTGTAGCTGTTGGTGAATTCACCTGCCCAGTAAGCGACGAGACTGGCGGCGGCGAAGCGCGGGACGAGGCCGAAGACGGTTTGGAAGGCCTGCTGGTCGTGCCAGCCGGGGGCGGGAGGCATCCAGACGGCGAACTGGCCCATGAGCGTGAGCAGGGCCATGCCGCCGAAGCCGAGCCAGATGGCGCGGCGGGAGGCGGCGTAACCGTAGACTTCGGTGAAGATGTCGCCGCAGATGTAGGTGATGGGGAAAAGGAGCTCGGCGCCGCTGATGATGAGCGGGCCGACCTGGCAGACCTTGGGGCCGATGAGGTTGGAGACCAGCAGGACGACGACGAAGGCGATGGTGAGGGTGTCCAGATGGCGGAAATTCGACTTCACTCTTTCAGGATAGCGGATGGGTGGGCAGGAAAGCGGTGAGTCGCGATTGCCGGTGAGCCAAGTTCGCGCTACTCTGGATGCATTCATTCGTTGCCAGGAAAATCGAGGCCGCGTCATGAAGTGGATTTCAATTCGCGAGATCGGCCCCTCCAGTTCGCCAGCTTACCGCTTTGGGCGAAGATGCGCCCGGCTTGCCGCCGGTGTGCAGCTCTTAGTTTGCCTGGCAGCCGCTCCGCCGCTCGCGGCTGGCGGCAATCAAAAGGACCTCCCGTGCGTTTCCGCCGCGGAGGCCGCCCAGCACCCCAACGCCGAGGTGTGCGTCAGCGCGCACGTCTACAGCATCGTCGAGCTCAAGGACGGCACACGTTTTCTCGATGTCTGCCCCCTCGACCTGCCCGACGACCAGTGCCGTTTTTTCATTATGAGCCTGGACGAAGACCGCGACGAGGTGGGTCCGCTGCGAAAGTATGTCGATGCCGAGGTCAAAATTCGCGGTATTATTCGCCCCATGCACGGCCGCATGGGGATCGTTCTCAGCCATATCCGCCAGTTTTCGGGCGGTCCGGAGAAGTTCAAGCCCAATCCCAAGCTGCTGCGGGGCTTCAACGGGCAAACCGACCGAATGCCTGTGCGCGACCCGAATCTTGCCCCCGCGGGTCGTCAGCGCAGCTTTATGAACAGCGAGGACAAGGAGAGCAGGGAAGCTCTGCCCGGCGCGCGACGACCTTAGGCGGTCTAGGGCATTTTCCGAAATGGTGTGAACTTTCTGGCGACGGTGAAGCTGGATTTTTCTTAAGGAAAAATCCAGTCGGGGCTCCGTTCTTGCTGGGTATCGCGACTCTGGATTCGCTCAAGCGGACGCAACGCGGTACTGCAGGGGCGCGGATCAGGCGGCGAGGGGTGGTGGTTGCGCGATGCAGCGGTAGATGGAGCAAGGCTCTTCAACCGTGGAGGCGTATTCGCCGTCGGGCTGGTTGTTGAGGATAGCGCGGTCGGCTTGCTCGTCTTCGAGGGAGAGGGGGATGTCGTGCGCCCAGAGCGCGCTCCAACGGTGGCTGAGGCGGAAGAGGTCTTCGAATTCGTGGTTGGCGTAGAGGAGGTCCAACTGGCCGGGCCGAGTGGCGAAGTCGTTCTCCATTTTGTCGCGGAGGGCCTGGAGGACGGGGACGCGGAAGGGGTTGAAGAGGTAGGCGACGCAGGGATTGGCGGGAAACTGGAATTCGAGAGCGTCCTGGCGGAGGATGCGGAGGGGACAGCGGGCGCGGCCGTCGGCCTGCCAGCGGAGGATGTTTTTGCGGGCGATGGCGGCGAGATCGGGGTGGGATTCGACGCCGACGACTTCGGCGAACGGGAGGCGGGAGGCGAGGAGCATTGCGCGGCCCATGCCCGCGCCGAAATCGATGAAGGTGTAGCGGCTCAAGGGGCCGTGGAGGCGCATAGGACGCCAGATGGCGAGCAGCTCCTGGAAGACGGAGGGGGCGATGCCGTAGTAGGCGGTGGAGTGGGGGTCGTTTGGGTGGCCGATGGAGAGATGGCGGCCGGGGACGAGGCCGCTGGTCTGGACGTGGTGCTCGGCGTCAAAGGGATGTCGCATGAAGCCATCCTTGACAGTGAGGCCGGGTAGGAGGCGCTTGCGTCCCATAGTAGGCCTCCGCCTGGGGGGCTAAAGCTTGTCGCCGAGAACTTTGTCGAAGACTTCGCGGAATGCCCATGCGCCGGACTTTCCGGCGAGCCACTCGGCGGCGAGGACGGCGCCCTCGGCGAAGCCGCGGCGGTCGAAGGCTTCGTGGCGGATTTCGATTTGGTCACTGGGGCCCTTGGCGGTAACGACGTGGAGGCCGTTGGCATCGCCTACGCGGAGGGACTCGATCTCGATGTGCGCGTCGGGGTGACGGGCGAGGAGGATGTCGCGGAGGCTGAGGGCGGTGCCGGAGGGGGCGTCGAGCTTGGTGGTGTGGTGGGTTTCGGAGATGGTGTAGGTGTAGCCATCGAGATCGGCCAACTTCGCGGTCAACTGGAAGAACTTTTGCGCGCCGATGGAGAAGTTGCTGCTGTAGAGCAATGCACCGCCCCTGCGGAGTGCGAGGGCTTTCATGTCGGGGAGGCGGTCGTACCAGCCGGTGGTGCCGACGACGACGCGGGCGCCGAGGGCGAGGCAGGCGCGCATGTTTTCGAGGGCGGCTTCGGGGGTGGTGAAGTCGAGGATGACGTCGACCATGGCGACGGTGGGCGCGGTGAGCGCGGCGGCGCCCGCGTTTTCGCGGTCCATGACGCGGACGGAGTGGCCGCGTTCGCGGGCCACCTGCGCGACCAGACTGCCGGTTTTGCCTTTTCCGAGAACGAGCATGAGCATGGGATTCACCGCCTCTCAAGCCATTCTATGCAATGGCAGCGGGTTGGCTTGCGGAAAATTGGCTTGTCGATGGATTCTGGGGAACTCAAGCGGTTTTGGGGCTGGGGATTGCGTTCATACGCAGTCAGCGGCTATTCGTGGCCGCGGATGCGGCGTTCGTCCCAGGGTAGGCTTTGCGCCTGCGCGACGTTGTTACAGTCCCTCTTAGACGGCGGTTGTTGAAGCCCGCGTCACTTGTCTGGAGGATTGGAATATGAAGGGGACTGGACTTAGCGCATTGTTTCTCAGCCTGCTGGCTCTTCCGTGCCTGGGGCAATACAAGGTAACCACCGTGGATTTTCCGGGAGCGCCGCAGACCGAACTGATTGCGGTAAACAACGACGGCCAGTATGTGGGCGCGCTGATTGAAGCGGATGCGAATCAGACCAACCATGCCATTTTCTTCGATGGCAAGATCTTTCGCCAGCTTGATGCGCATGGGGTGCTGGGCTCGACCTCGAGTTTTGCGCTTTCGCTCAATGTGCGCGGAGATATTGTGGGCGGCTATGTGGACGCGTCGAATGTGGGTCATGGATTTCTTTATAACGACGGGAAGGTGGCCACGCTCGACTTTCCCGGGGCAACTTCGACGTTTGCCTTTGGCATCAACGATCTTCGCCAGATCATTGGCATCTACAATGACTCGCTGGGAGCCCAGCACGCCTTCCTGCTGGAGAATGGCGACTTCAAGAATATCGACCTGCCGGGTGGTGTTACGACGCCCTTCAGCATCAACGACCGGAGCGAGATTGTGGGGGAGTTTGTGGATGTTCCCAACACGACAGGGCATGGGTATCTTGAGCGGAAGGATGGAAAGATCACGAAGTTCGACGCACCGGCCGCGCCGCCGAACTCGACCTTTTTCATCTCCGTAAATAACTTCAATCTGATAGTGGGAGCGTATACCGCCAACAATGCGACACAGAACTTCGTGCTCTCGCATGGACGGCTGCGCAACTTCGATCTGCCGCCTTCCTTTCGAGCCTCAGGGGTTTCGGCCCAGACGGTCAACGATTTTGGCGAAATTGTCGGTTTTTACGACGACCCGGAGGGGGTTCAACATGGGTTTATCGCGATTCCCTCAAGGGATCACGAGTAAGCTGGGTTTGCGTGGCCGTGGGCGGCTTCGGAGGCCGCTCGCGATGTTTCAGGAACAGGACAAGGATTGAGGAACCGCTTCACTTCGCATGGAAGGGCTTTCCATCGGGGGCGGAAGACGCTGCGGAAAGAGGCCCATTTTGAGTGAAATCATGCGGAGCAAGAGTGCCCGGGGCCAAAGCCCATTTTGACCCTGCTGGCTTTATGCGGGAGTTAAACCCCCCGCCTCCCTCCGCCCAGGGTCTTCCGCAGCCGTCAAAGTGATCGTTGCGTTGTGGGGGTTTGGGCTCAGGTCGCTATGATGGAGTGAATCACCTGGCATGAAGAGCAACCTCGCAAAATTCGGGGCGATCTGGGGCGTTTGGACGTTGCTTGCGATTGCGCTGGCGGGGACCAACGCATTGAATCGGATTACGGTGGGCGCGCCGGCTGGGCTGTGGCGCGACCTCCGTTTTGAGTTGTTGAATTATTGGATTTGGGCCGCTCTGACACCGATCATCTTCTATCTTGCGAGGAGATTCGGCTTCCGCCGAGATTCACGGTTGCGCATCGTAGCGCTCCACTTCTGCTTTTACCTTCTGTTGACGCTGGCCCACGAGTCGATTGCACAGGTGATCCGCATTCCGTTCGGCGTTCCGAGTTCTTATCGCGGGCCGCTTTTTCTTTACCGCGTTATCTCCTCGCTGTACGAAGACTTGTGGATGTATTGGCCAGCGGTGGCGATCTGGAGCCTCTTTGAGTATTACCGGCGCTATCGGGAGCAAGGGCTGCGCGCGGCGGAGCTCAAGGAGCAACTGGTGCGAGCAGAGTTGCAGGCGCTTCGCAGCCAGTTGCACCCCCACTTTCTGTTCAATACGCTGAATTCGATTGCATCGCTGATGCACGAGGATGTGGATGCCGCAGATGATATGGTGGGGGACTTGAGCTTATTGTTACGCGCCTATCTCAGTTGCCAGAATGAGCAGGAAGTACCGCTGCGGCGCGAGATTGGGCTGGTTGAGACGTACGTTTCGATTCAACAGCGCCGGTTTGAGGGGAGGCTGAGCTGGGGGCGCGACGTTCCGCCGGAGCTGCTGGATGCGGCGGTGCCGACGCTGCTGCTGCAGCCGCTGGTGGAGAACTCAATCTTGCATGGGATCGCGCCGAGATCCGCCGCTGGGGAGATCCGGCTGAGCGCTCGCAGGAGCGAAGCAGGGATGGAACTGGAGCTGGCGGACGACGGGCTGGGATTGCCGCCGGGGCACGTTGAAGGGATCGGCCTGAGCAATACGCGTTCGCGTCTGCGCCAGCTATACGGGGATGGCTGCTCGTTTGAGGTCGCCAATCGAGGCAAGGACGGTGGGGCCCGGGTGAAAATTGCGATTCCGTTGCGGCTGCTTCCGGCTGAGAGAGAAGGATACGGAGATGACGATACGGACGATCATCGTGGACGACGAAGCTCTGGCGCGGCGGCGGATTCTGTCGCTGCTCGAGCCCGATAGCACCTTTGAAGTGCTGGCCGAGTGCGCCGATGGACCTTCGGCCATTGAGGCGATCCTGGAGCGGCGGCCGGACCTTGTTTTCCTGGATGTGCAGATGCCGGGTACGGATGGTTTTGGGGTAGTTGAGGCGGTGGCTCCGCTGCACCTGCCGACCATCGTCTTTGTGACCGCCCACGACCGGTACGCTGTGAAGGCATTTGACGCCCATGCTGTTGACTACCTGCTGAAGCCTTTCAAGCGGGAACGGTTTCTGGAAGCGCTGGAGAAGGCGAAGCGGGCAACCACTCGGGGCGGCGATGCGGCGGGTGAGGAGAAGCTGATTTCGCTGCTTCGGCGGGTGAGCGGACGGCGTGGGCGGCTGGTGATCCGTTGCGAGGGGAAGGTGGTTTTCCTAAGAACTGCTGAAGTGGAATGGATTGAGGCGGCGGCGAACTACGTTCGCATCCACGCGGGGACGCGGGTGTATTCGGTTCGGGATAAAATTGGCGACTTTCTCAAGACGCTTGCCCCGGAGACCTTTGTGCGCA